>ERZ1370068.115-contig-1010_pt1 | contig 80054 bp, 104 predicted proteins | sample MGYA00561227_ERZ1370068 | MGnify/ENA primary metagenome ERZ1370068 (study PRJEB38410, sample SAMEA6850437) | metagenome | study: Metagenomic assessment of the ecological functions of the soil: analysis of the soil microbiota associated with the...
TGACTCAAAGCGGCGTCGAGGTTGTTCAAGACCCCGAGCTGAGCAAAGATGATCGACCCCTCCGGGTAGCAGTCGAAGCGTTTGATCTTGCCGTCTTCGAGTTCGAACACGTCGCAGCACGGGGCGTCCATTTGCTTACCCGTGGCAGGGAGCTCGCCAAAGGGAAGCTGCAGCGGGCCATCGTGGGTGCCCTGCAGGGCCAGTTGCACCACGACGACATTGCCATCGACATAGATGCGATATAGCTCGCGGTGCATGTTGGAAAACGCCGTGCCGTAGTTGCGGACCGGGTCGGCGAGGGCGCGACCACGGTAGGTCGCACCCACCGAATTGTCGACGAACACCCCATCGGGCGTGAACAGGTTGATCCAGCCCTCCAGATCTTTCCGTTCGGCAACTGCATAGGCGTTACGAACAGCGGCCACATTGTCATTGTTCATGAGTTGCTCCTCTCACAGCAGTGCGGATCATTTCATTTCTCGGCGGTGTCGTCAGGTTGCGGCGGCATGATTGATGCCGTCGCGGCGGCGTCCAATCACGGAAGCTCGTCAAAGAAGAGATAGACCGCGGCGATCCGGCCGTTCCGCGCAATGACGAAATCGGTCCCGGCGTACAGCTGGCGCCTTGCCAGGGTGCCAGACACCCACCGGCACCGCGCAGCATCGCCCAACTCCTCAGGCGCGGCGATCGGCTGATACTGATAGTCTGGGTGAGTGGCCTTGATTATGCCGGCGATGCGGTCGATCGCGTCGCGACCACGGTGGGCCCCTTGTTGGGGTCGTAGAACACGCACTCTTCGTTGTAGAGCTCGTTGATGGCCGCGCGACGACGCGCCGGGTCATTTTCGCCGAAGACATCACGGAGATTGCGAAGAAGTAGCTCCGATACTGTGTAGGACATGGTTTTTCTCCAGACGCAGATTTGCGTCGTCTCCTCTAAGCTAAGCCGCTCGCATGTATTGATTCTCAGTGAGAAGCTGTCCGAGTTGCGCGCGAGCTTCGTCAAGAGCTTGTTGGCGAGCTTCCGGGACCGAAGGCGAGTTTCTCGACGCGGATGAAAGTCGCGTCCTTGATTCCTGACGAAGCCCAAAAGCGTCCTGAGGTGCGGCTCTTGCGAATCGAGCGCTTTGGTTGCGCCCTCGCTGTAATAGCCGCCGCGACTCTCTCATAATGATCGCGCGCTTGCCTTCGAGCAAACCGACCGGACCCGCTTCAGTGTAGCGGAACGTGACGCCCGCGCGCAGCACGTAGTCGAACCAGGCCTTGAGCGTCGACGGAATGCCGAAATTGTACATCGGCGCACCGATCACGATGGCGTCGGCCGCTTTCAGCTCCGCGATCAACGTATCCGAGAGCTCCTGCGCAGTCGCCTGCGCCTCGTTCGCCGGTGCGGCGCCGCGCAACGCGGTTGCCGAATCGGAGTTGAGATGCGGAATCGGATTGGCGCCGAGATCACGGACAGTCACTATCAGGCCCGGGTCGCGGGCGCGCAACTCTACCAACGCATCTTGTGCAAGTTGGTTCGAGACGGACGCGCCGCCGAGTGCGCTGCTGTTGAGAACGAGAACGTTTGACATGGGATCATCTCCTCAGTGCGGCTCGTTACGCCGCTTCGCTCCAATACATGCGCTCTTTACATTCTGTTGATAATCTGTGTTCTTGGCGCTACTCTATTTCCGAAATGGAAATAATAAGAATGCCCTAACCAATGGATCGCATTGATGAATTACGGGTTTTCGTAGCTATCGCCGACTTGCGAGGATCTCGCCCAGGCCGGCCGTCGGCTGGGCATCTCGCCGGCGCAAGTTTCGAAGCTGATCGCGCGCCTGGAGGACCGCCTCAACAGCCGACTTTTCAACCGCACGACCCGCGACGTCTCGCTCACTGATGAAGGCCGCGCGCTCCGTGCCCGCGCGCGCGTGCTGGTCGAGGAGTACGATCAGTTGGAACGATCCGCGCAGGAAACGGCAAAGCCGCGCGGCCTATTGAAACTCAGCGCACCGATTTCCTTCGGTCAGCAACTCGGTCCGACTCTTATCGATTTTGCAAGCGCCTATCCTGATGTTGCGCTCGAAGTATCTTTCACGGATCGAATAGTGAACCTGGTTGAGGAAGGATTCGACGCTGCGGTCCGCATCAGTTCGCTTGAGGACTCATCTTTGATCGCGCGCAAGCTCGCGAACGTTCAGGGGCCACGATTGCCGCTCCGCAATACCTGGCCAAAAGAGGCACGCCGAGCGTACCGGAGGACCTACGTAAACATGAAGCCATTCTCGATCTGAACATGGCCGATCCCTACACTTGGATCTTCCGCGCTGGCTCCAAGCGGTTGGATGTGCGCGTGAGCGGCCGACTCCATTTTGGCAATCCTTATATCAGTCTTGCGGCGGCACGCGCTGGCTTCGGCATCGCACGCGTCCCAGATTTTGTCGTAGAGAACAATTTGAAAAACGGAGAGCTGGTTAGACTGCTAGAGAAATACGAACCAGCAGGCGCCAGTGACGATGTATATCGTCTATCCACACGCACGCCACTTAGCATCGAAGGTGCGCGTGTTTGTTGATTTTCTCATCGAGCGACACTCCCGAACGAAAACAAAGAGCGCCTGAGTTCTCAAAGGTGCGGCATCGATGGCGAGCGACATGCGCTCTTCCTCGCGTCCTACATTTCAGCCTTGATAAATTCGGCGGCGCGGCCGCCAATCATGTAAGCCACGGCATTGGTTCCTGGCCCGGATATGATGGACGGCGCGACAGACGCGTCCGCGACCCGCAGACCACGTAGCCCGTGGACGCGCAGCCGATTGTCCACGACGGCGTCCGCGTCTCTGCCAATCTTCGCCGTGCCGACAGCGTGGCCAAAGCTCGCCGACGCCGTCTTGGCGAGATCAACGATGTCCTGTGGGCTGGCCTGCGGCGACGGGATGACCTCCGCATCTCGAATTTGATCGAATGCGGATTGACGACCCAATTCGCGCGCTATTTCGATCGCCTTCATAATCGCGTTCAGGTCGCGATCCGTGCTCAGATAGCGAGGGTCAATCACCGGCGCATCGCGCCAGTTGGCGCTCGCAAGGCGTACCTGACCGCGGCTGGTGGGCTGAGTCAGCGCCGGCGCAATTGTGAATCCGTCTTTCGGAGGGCTGCCAAACCGGGCGGCGGCGTCCGGCGTCGCAATCGGAAATTGTTCAAGCACCAGCGCGATGTCGACCGGATCACTATCCACGCCGCTCGACAGATAAACCTCGGCTTCGACGCCGTCGCTATCAGCGGGGCGGTCGGGCATTCGCCTCTTGTAGCTGTAGACGACGCCAGACAGGAGTACATGGTCCTGGAGGTTCTGGCCAACTCCGCGCAGATTGGCCACGGGAGCGATTCCCCCACTTTCGCAGCTCCGCTGCGTCCCCAACGCCGGACAGCATCAGCAATTTGGCACTGTGGATGGTGCCAGCCGACAGGATCACTTCACGCGTTGCTCTCGACGTTTTCCGCGGTGTCTCCGCGTACGACTTCGATACCGCTCGCGCGATCTCCCTTGAAGAGGACTTTCGTTGCATGGGCATTCAAAAGCAAAGTGAGGTTGGGGCGGCCTAAATTCGGCCGCAGGAAACAGCGCGCTGAACTCGCCCTCGTACCGTCAGCGCCGATGTTCATGTTGATGTATCCGGCGCCCGCTCTCATGGGACCGTTCAGATCCTCAAGAACAGGAAAGCCCATTTGCCGGGCAGCGTCGAGGAAGGCAGGAGCAGTGGGATGCGGGTCACGCGGCGTGCGAACGCGGACAGGACCGCCCGCGCCACGCCAATCGTTCGCGCCGCCCTCCCAATCCTCCTGTGCCTTGAACGTTGGCAGCACTTCCTTGAAGCCCCAACCTGTCGCGCCCTCGCGCTCCCAACGCTCGTAATCGCGCTCCAGGCCGCGCGTCCACACCATGGCGTTGACGGAGCTTCCGCCGCCGACGACACGACCGAGCGCCATATTGAAGCGGCGGTTGTTCAACTGCGGGGCTGGCGTGATCGGTAGCGCCGCAGTCGAGCGGCCCGCCGACGTTGTAGAACCAAATGCTTGATCGGTGACAGTCGCGCCGACGTCCTCGCCGCCCGCTTCAACGACAAGAATGTCGGCTCCTGTCTTGGAAAGTTCGCCGGCGATGATCGAGCCGGCCGCGCCGCTGCCGACGACGATGTAGTCATAGGCGCGTTTAATCTTGGCTTGATTGGGTATTGAGTTCCGCCGCTAGTCACCGCCTGTTGCATGGTTTTGTCCTTATTGGCGACCGTTGTCGACGTGAAATTCGAATTCTTTCGCTGGCCGCACACTCGTCGGAGCGTAGCTCGCGAGCATTTAGCCCGTGTCATTCTGGGACCGGAACATCAAAAGTGTTCAGTGTCACCGAGGACAAGGCAATATACGCCGACGAGATAAGACAGCTCCGCGGCGCCATGCAGGCCGAATTGCTCTACAGCGGCGCGATAGGTCAATTCCGGTAGTACGCCGCCGTTCACGAGCGCGGATGCAAAATCATAGGCGACGCCTTCCTGTGGACTCGAGTTCGCGGGCCGTTGCCCTGCCACGATTGTTGCAAGCTTGTCGTCCGGCAGTCCGCGTTTCTCGGCTACAATGAGCGTGCGCATATAATTCATATGCTGACCGAAAATGGGCGCCTGTTACGAGAATTGCGACTTCACGGACACTGGCAGGCAGCGAAGGCTTAGACACCATTGCTTTCACAAGCTCCCACACGGGCTTGCCGAACTTGGGCTCATGCAGCCACGGATTCCAGGGACCCAACAGGGCGCCATCGCCGCCGATATTTGCAAAGCCCTGAAAGTTTGCGGCAATACCTTGCTTCATGTCGTCGAACAGAGGCTTTTGCTGCTCGGTCAGATCGGTCGGCTTTATGAGTGGAAGGCGCATGTCGCAACTCCAGATTTGATCGTGCGTGGAACTTTAGGCTCATCTAAGTCATCGATGATGTAGGCGGCGTAACGCATGGGGCGGCGCCATTGCCGCAACTCACGGGGCTAGGTTTCGCGTTATTGCGCCAGCACGATTGCCCACTATATGCGTCGCGTCAAAGGGAGATGAGATATGAAGAAGCGTGGTGACTCTCGAAAATTTCTTACAGTCGCACTTGCGCTGGGCGTGCTCGCCAATGCAGGTGGGAAACTAGCATTTGCAAAGGATCATCATCTGGCTGACGCGGCGAGGCCGGCCGCGATTCACGACTGCAATACCGAGGCGGTAAAATATAATCCAATCACCCAGCTACCGAACCAATTTGCCGTGTACGGAGCCTGTATGGCTAGCCATGGGCAGCGGTTTGGTTAGTCGGTAAGTTCTGTTCTGTTGTTTGCGCATTGTGACGGCGTCGCGCTTCGAAACTGTATCGCCGGTTTCTATCGACTAACATGCCGCGCGCGCTGATTGATAATCGGATTGTAATGTGGACCAGGCGCGGTTGGCGCGCACTAGATGGAGATCTGCCATGAATGTTCAGGCACAGTCGGATAATCTGGCTGCAAAACGGCGCCTTCCGTTCGAAGTCGTGGCGCTCGTGCTGCAAGGGGGTGGCGCCCTGGGGAGCCTACCAGGCTGGTGTCTACGAGGCCCTTAGCGAGGCAGGCATTCATCCCAACTGGATTTCCGGCGTGTCGATCGGCGCCATTAACGCCGCTATCATTGCAGGTAATCCGCCAGATACGCGGATTGATCGTCTGCGCGATTTCTGGACGCAGGTCACCGCGGATGGACCATGGCCGGGGGCGGGCGATGCATGTTTCAGCTTCGCGAAGGGTGTCACCATGCGCCAACTGATCAACCAAATGAGCGCAAATTTTGCGACGGTGGGCGGCGCAAGAGGATTTTTCAGCGCGCGACCGATACCTCCTTGGTTTCAGCCACCGGGCACGATCCAGGCAACAAGCTTTTACGACACGAACGATCTGAAGCACACGCTGGAACGGCTGGTCGATTTTGATCGCATCAATTCCGGCGAGACACGTTTCAGCGTCGGCGCCGTCAATGTCGTGACAGGCAATTTCGTCTACTTCGACACGACCACGCACACGATCCAGCCTGACCACATCATGGCCAGCGGAGCGCTGCCGCCAGGCTTCCCCGCTATCGAAATAGATGGTGAGCAATACTGGGACGGCGCACTGGTCTCGAATACGCCGCTACAATGGGTAGTCGATGCGGAACCGCGTCGCGACACCCTCGCGTTCCAGGTTGACCTGTGGAGCGCGCGTGGCGAATTCCCTCGCGACATTTTCGAAGTTACGACACGGGAAAAGGAAATCCGTTATTCTAGCCGTACGCGCGCCAAGACGGATCAATTCAAGTACGAACAAAAGCTCCGACACACTCTTGGGGGTCTCCTCGAAAAATTGCCTGAGGATTTGAAGAACAGCGCGGAGGCTCGGCTGCTCAATAGTGTAGCGGAACGCAAAGTCTACAACATCATTCATCTGATCTATCGCGCCAAAAATTACGAAGGCCATTCGAAGGACTACGAGTTTTCGCGACTGAGCATGCAGGAGCATTGGCGCGCTGGTTACAACGATGCACGTCGTACAATGCGTCATCGCGAGGTACTTGAACGTCCTAAAAATCACGAAGGTGTCTATACATTCGACCTTGCGGCGCAGGGCCGCGAATAAGCTTTTTAGACCGCATGCTCGCGCAAATTTGGCGCACGATGCAGGAGCAAAAGGCTTTGCCACTTGACCAGCTGCATGTTGCTTTCAGAGGCGCGTTTCCCGGCCTTTGTCGTCATCGACGACAAAGGCAACGACTTCTTCAAGGATTCAAATCTGGGGTGAGGTGGTGAAGCCTCCTTCGCTATCGGTCCAGTCGGTCGTTCAGTGGCTCGTCCACGGCGCGCGCAACGCGCCGCTGTCGCAGGAAGTGCTGACTGAACTCTGCGAGCGGCTGACCGCGGCCGGATTGCCGCTGTGGCGCGTGACCGTGTTCGTGCGCACGCTGCATCCGGAGATCGTCGGACGCCGGTTCGTTTGGCATCCGGAGACCGGCACGGTGGTCACCGACGGCAGTTTCGAACTGCTCGAGCGCCGGTCTTTTCTCGACAGTCCGATGGTGCACGTGAGCAATACCGGCGAGTCCTTTCGGCGGCGACTCGCCGACCCGGACTGCGTGATGGACTACCCGGTCCTGCACGACCTGCGCGACGAAGGCGTCACCGATTATGTCGTGGCGCCGCTGCATTTCTCCGGCGGCGAGGTGCATTTCTCGTCCTGGGCGACACGGCAGCCCGGCGGTTTTACCGATGCCGAGATCGAGGCCATCCAGTCGCTGATTGCGCCGTTGGCGCGGGTCGCCGAAATCCGCGCCTGGTATCGCGTCGCCGGCAATCTCTTGACCACTTATGTCGGCAAGAATGCCGGCGAGCGCGTGCTCGCGGGACATATTCGCCGCGGCGATACCGAGGCGATCCACGCCGCGATCTGGCTGTCCGACATGCGCGGCTTCACCACGCTGGCCGACACGCTGCCGCCGCAGGATCTGGTCGATCTGCTCAATCGCTATTTCGACTGCCAGGTGCCGGCGATCGTCGAGCATGGCGGCGAAGTGCTCAAATATATGGGCGACGGACTGTTGGCGATCTTTCCGATCGGCGCCGAGCGCGATTTCTCGACGATCTGCGCCGCCGCACTGGAAGCCGGCAGAGCGGCGCGCGATCAGATTGCCGCGCTCGCTGCGAGCGACGGCAATGGCAGCGGCCTGCGCTTTGGTTTGGCGCTGCATGTCGGCGACGTGCTGTTCGGCAATATCGGCAGCGGCAACCGGCTGGATTTCACTTGCATCGGCCCGGCGGTAAACTTGGCGGCGCGGCTTGAGAAACTTGCCGGCCGCTTGGGTCGAACCATGCTCGCTTCGGAGGATTTCGTCGATCACTGCGGCGCAGGCGGCTTGCAACCGATCGGCCGCTTTGCCGTCGCCGGATTTGCCGCCGAGCAAATGGTGTATGGCCTCGTCGACGAAGGAAAGGACGCACCATGAACGGAACCGGCGCGCGGCGACCGCGAGCGGCTTATATGGGCGCAATTAGATGCGACCAATATCTGGCTATGTCGCCGGCACAGTCGCGTGATTTCTCTGCGTGGATGAGCGGCTGGTTCAGCTATCAGACCCGCCGGGAATTTGTGGATATCGAATTGCACCAGAAAAACATCGCGAACTTGAAAGCGTGGTGCCAATACCATCCGCAAGAAGGCGTGATGGCTGGGCTGCAGAGGGGGATTGGCCCGCAGTGAACTGCTTGAGCAACGGAGGAATAACCATGAGACGGAATGTTCTTTTCATAGCTGCGATTTTGCTGGTAGCCGGTTCGCTGCCAAGTGCGGCTCAGATCCGTGTCGATATGAATAATATGACTTGCGGAAATTGGCTCGGATACAGTCCGGAGAACCGGGAATTCGTCCGCTATTGGATGAGCGGTTATTACAATGCCGCCGTCCAACAGCAACATCCTGAACTACGACCGTCTGCAAAAAAATTCTGCAAAGGTTGCGGCGTACTGCAAGAGCCACAAGTCCCAAAGTCTGCCGACCGCGATCAAGAACGTCGGCTTGTGGGACTGAGACGGATCGCATCCCGACGATGCAATCGGAAAGCGCGTGCGATGTCCGCTATTGGCACTTAGCGGACATCTCTAGTTGCACCGCACATGTCTGCTTTTGACCCAAAGCGGACATCGAGGTTGAGCCGTCATACCCGCTAGTGGATCTGGGGGACGCCGTCTAACGGGACCGAAGCGCAATAGGTCGCAATTCAGTCCGCCATCTGCGCCAGCGCCTGAGATTGTTCAATATCAAGTCATGAGACCGTCCTCGCGCAATCACACCTGAATTCTCCATTTGAGTGATTATTCGGCTAAGGGTCTCAATGGTCATTCCCAGATGATCGGCTATATCTTTGTGTGACATTGGAAGATCGAGGCAGGTTTGCGTTCTCATCCTCTTTGATAGGTCTACCAGAAAGGATGCAACACGGCCTTTGGCACTCTTGCTAATTTGAAGTGAGTATTTTTGCGTACGCCGCAGTTCAGTTAGCGTCGTCGTCAATAAGAAATCTGCAATTTGGCTTTCACGCTTCGCCATAGAAAATAATGCGGAGCGTTTGAAAAATAGTATGTTCGCATCCGTGACGGCTTCCGCGGTCAGCAAATGCGTTGGATGATTGGTCAAGCCAAAAACTCTGTTGGAAGATAAAAAGATACGATGCTGCGAGTACCGTTCTGAAATGATCTAAAACTACGGACAACGCCACCGATCACCAGAAAAATGTAGTCGGAAGCGTCACCCTCAACGACGATTGTCTGGTCGCGACTGTGACGAACAGGGCCGCGCCTGAGCGCGAAAAATAGTGCGAGCCAAACTTTTGTATTCGTCCCGAATAAGCCCTCCGAAAGCTTGCGTGGTACTTGGGGAATCCCGCCCAGGGGCCTAGGCCTGCCGCCGCAGGTGTGTGTGGGAACGCCAAATTGATCATTCTACGCCCCGTGTCTGCGCTAATAAGAAAGCACGTTAAGATTTTCGAGGGCCGTGCACCAAGTTGGACCTTGGGCCCATTGTTAAATTTGTCATAGTACTCAGCGTCGCTACAGGTCCGCTATTGGTACTTAGCGGACATTCCAAAATGTCGCGGCGACATGTCTGCTAATGATCCAAATCTAACGTCGGGCCTTTTTGCGGTGTCACTCCCTGCGCCACCACCCAAGTTCTGAAAACAGGGGAAATTCCCTTGAGCATCGGACTGATCGCTCTTCTTGACGATATCGCGGCGATCGCAAAGGCGGCGGCAGCCTCCCTCGACGATGTAGCTACCCAGGCCGCCAAAGCGGGGTCAAGGCGGCGGGTGTCGTCATCGACGACACCGCAGTTACGCCGCGTTACGTGCTCGGATTTGCTGCCGAGCGCGAACTGCCGATCGTGGGCAAGATCGCGGCGGGATCACTTCGCAACAAGCTCCTGCTCCTGCTGCCCGCAGCTTTGGCCCTTAGCTATTTCATCCCTTGGACGATCACGCCGCTTCTCATGTTTGGCGGCGCCTATCTCTGCTACGAAGGGGCGGAAAAAGTCCTCGAAGCCATCATGCCACATCGTGCACATCACGCATGAAGCTCAGCTCGGCACGGTCGCGTTGAATGCCGCAAGACGCTCGAGGACGAGAAGGTCGCAAGCGCCATCAAGACCGACTTCATCCTCTCGGCAGAGATCATGGCGATCACACTGGCGGCTGCTTCCCGATGGGAAGCATCTTGATGCAGGCGCTCGTGTTGGCGCTTGTCGGGATTGGGATCACTGTCGTGGTCTATGGCGCGGTAGCGTCTGATCGTGAAAGCCGACGATGTCGGTGTGGCTCCTTGCCAACGAACGACCGCAGCCTCGGTCTATGGGGGTATAGGCCGCGCATTCGGACGGGCCCTTGTTCTCGGGATGCCCGTGCTTCCTGATAATTCTCCGCGCCGCCGGCACGGCCGCCATGATCTGGGTTGGCGGCGGCATTATTGTGCATGGTCTAGAGGCGTACGGCCTGCATTTCTTTGGCCAAGCGCATCAACTCCGCTGCCGAAGCAGCTGCTCGCGCGCTGCCGTCCGCCGCCGGAGCGGTGAAGTGGATAGTTGCCGCCGTCCTATCGGGGGTCTTTGGACTGTCAATCGGCGCGGCGTCCATCCCAGTGGTCGGATTTGCCTTCGCACCTGCATGGAAACTGTTGAAGGGTATTTTGGGCGGGCGCCAAGGAATGAGCTTACGATTGCAGACTGCCGCATGTCCGCTTTTGGGGGTAAAGCGACATGCGCGGACATCACAGAAAGCCCGCTAATGACCCAAAGCGAACAGTATTGGACCTCGGTCCAATCGCCTGAGCGTCTTGCGCGGGTACAATTTCTCGAACTGCCGGTAAAGAGCCTCATGCACCGAAACTAATTATTGCCGTCTTGGTGATCACCGCCGTGCCGCTCGGCTTTTTCAGCCTGCGCACACACCAGGTGACCAAGGCAGATGCGCAAAAGGTCGTCGAAAATTATCAGTGGCGACAAGGCCAAGACCCAATCCTATTGCGATATGACCAAGCTCGATGAGCAGATCAAGCAGGCTAAAGAGAAAAGGACAGCAAAACAGTCAATGAGTTGTCCCAGAAATTGGATTTATTGGAAGAAAGACTGGGTCCCGAATATGTCGCACTGATGGACGGGCTTGAGGACATCGATCCGAAATCTGACGTTGCTCAGCAGATAGAGTCGCATACTAGATGACCTATACGACAACTTGTGTGGAGGGTAGTAGCGGGCTCGCACTCACGGAAGTAGTTGCTTCGCCGCGCTGTGACAGCCGACCCGAGCCGCGGCCAAACCAAGGAGGCGTCCCATGAATTTTGTAGAAGCGATCAGCTCATGCTTCCGCAACTATGCCAATTTCTCAGGTCGAGCAGTTCGTTCGGAGTATTGGTACTGGTATCTTTTCGTAGCCATTGTTTTGATTGTGTTTGGTGCAATCGATGGATCGCTTTATCCGGGACCGCTAGACGATGGGCCCCTTTAGCTACGTCACCATGGCGGTCGTGTTGGCTTTGATTCTGCCCAGCCTGGCCGTCTCGGTCCGACGATTGCATGATATCGATCGCACAGGCTGGTGGGTCTTGATCGCGGCTACAGCCATCGGCACGCTTGTCCTGATCTACTGGGCATGCCTGCCAGGCACGTCGGGTCGTAACCGCTTTGGATAAATCGGGTCCTCTGCGGCATCGAAGTCCGACAAGGTGGTTGTGTCAGCAAACGAACGATTCAAGGAGGTGAGGCCAGGCAATGAGACGGCGTTTGAAGTCTTGAAGGAATTGGCGAGGATATGAAGAGGTAATGCAGACAAGGTCGTTGCGGGGATCGGGGAACCCCCGTTTGGGTCGTCCCACTTTAAAGTGCGTGCTAACGACTGGGACCCGATCCGCGCAGAGCAATATGGGTGCTCGTCTCGTTGACGTACATCAACCGACTGTCGCGTTTATCGTCCACCATACGAGCCGGTTGGTCTGGGCACATCTCACGCTGGCCAAGTGTCCTCAGTGAGGGCATTCGCATCTTTTTTCTTTTGGGAGAATGACCTATGATGAAGAGTATCATGGCAATTGGTGCCGTAGTACTTCTCGCCGCGCCGGTCGCGATGGCACAGCAGCGGTCAATTGGGGTCTGTGCGGCCGACATCAAGGCAAAATGTGCTGGAGTTGAGCCCGGCGAGGGCCGCATTATAGCCTGCGTTAAAACACACGCCGCAGAATTTTCCGAACGCGTGTAAGGCAAGGCTTGCGCGGGTCGCCGAGATCAGCAAAGCCTGCGCGGCTGATATAAAGGAAAGTTGCGCTGGCAAGGAAAAGTCGGGAAGGTCGGGCTTGCATCCAGAAAAGTATTGGCAACATCAAGAGCGACCAATGCAGGAGGCGCTCGCGCAGGCCGTGGCTGGAGAAAATAGGATCCTCAAACGCGGCGGGGATGTAAGGTTGCGATCCGGCCTGCTCTTTGCCGGCGTGGCCCTTGAGATGACCGCGCAGCGAGGCCTCCCCCTTCGGTGTTGATGTCAGCACTTGCTTGATGTCGTCCGGCAGGTCCTGCAGCACTTCAATGTCGGGGACGATGCGCTTGGCCTGTATTGAACGGCCGGACGGCGTGTAGTGGTTGAGTTGCAGCGCGCCATTATCGGAGCCGAGCGGGAAATCGTTTGAGCCCTTGGCAAACAAGCGCGTGCCCAGGATGGTCGCGCGTTTCTGATCCTGTAGGGCGCCAACAACGATGTGGCGCCGCTACGACAACTTCTCGTGGCGACGACCCGGTCTTGGGTCAGGGGGCGAGATCGGGCACCAACTTTACAAGGAGTTCGGAGCCAGCAAGCTGGATGGCGTAGATTTCCAAAGTGTGCCGACCAATGAAGCGCAGAACGCCGTGCTATGGCTTCTGGCGGTTGGATGCGGCTCGGGCCGCGCACGAACAGACACAGGCAAGCGGACAAAACGCCGATGCCAAGAATGAAGGCGGCAAAGTGGATCTGAGGAAACGAGAATTCCCTTTGTTCCTGCCAGACGTAGACCACCACGGCGACAAAGCAGGCCAGAAGGCGTATTTGGCTCGCTTTCTCTGTAATCGCGTGCGTGGACGGCGCTGAGTTTGGGGCTGCGCCGTCCACGTCGGCAGCTGATCTGCCGTCGACATACATACGTTGGTATAAGCCGAACAGCGCCCACAGCCATCCCTCCGCGCCGTAGTCGACAATCTTCGCAGCTATCGGCAGCACCGCGAGAAGTGCTGAGACGAGGAGGGCGAAGGCGGCCCAGTGATGTTGCGCAAGGATTTGCACATAGGGACGTGCAATGCGGATGAGTGCCAAGCTCAAAAGAATGTTCGGTGCCACCCAGGTCCAGCCGGCGTTCCAGCTTTCGAGAAGGGTCAGGATGACACCGAGCCAAATCCAGTTGAGCGGGACGGTCCGGGTCTGGGCGTAGCCCAGAAGGAAGAAAAACGTCGGAGCCGCAAGGCGTCCGAAAACGCTCCACCAGCGCTCGTCCTCCATAAAGAAATGGCCGAAATGGCCAACCGAGACCGAGATGATTGCCACGGTTTTCAGCCAGTCGGCGTTGTCAACGGCGCGAGGCGTGTGCGGGTTTCGATGCGATGTGCTCGTCGAATACATGCTGTCGTGCACTTCCTAAACCCACAGGAAAGCTTGTTTCGCAAACGGTCAATCTCGCCCTACATCAGGCCACGCTTCGAATGACAAGCGCAGCGCAGATATCAGTTTCCTGGATAATCTGCGCATCAAATCGCTCCGGCCCTCCATAATCAGGTGGCGCATGAACGACACGTAGAGTTGGAGTTAATTCGAATTCGAACGCGTCGAGGCCGAAGGGCAATCCCTCTCCAATGGATTTCAGAGCTGCTTCCTTGAGGCTCCAGAGTTGGCAGAAAGTTCGCAGGCGCGCCAAACCGCCTACCACTTTAACAGCCTTCACCTCAGCTTGCGAAAAGAACTGTTGAGCGAGTTCTGCCGCCTCCAAGTTCCTCGTTTGATCTTCGAGATCAACACCGATACTGTGTGTCGACGACCACGCGCCGAGAAAACCGAACCGGCAGGAGGAAAAACTAAACCAGACATTTGGCAAATCGGGAAGGTAGGGACGCCCTTTCTCTGTCTCCTGGAATACTATCCGCGATAAGGGCTGCGGTGATCCGAGCACGAAGGCTCCACAATAGCGACGAAATGCACGCCGTTGTTTGAAATGAGCCTTGCCGTCTTCCGTTACAAAGCGCTCCGCCCTCTGCAACTCGATATCCGACAGGACTGACGCGCAACGCCATGATGCCTCGGGATCGCGCGAAACCGGCGCATACAGAACGCGAGCCGCATGACTGGCTGGCGCCGGCGTCCGGTCGGCTGCGCTGGCGGCGAACAGACCGTTCACCCATTCGCTATCGTCTCGCGTCATCTGAGGCCATGTGAGCTTCGTAAATCGCGATCCTTCTCGTCGATAGCCGCTTTCTCCGGGAGTTCGAGAGGCTCACCGCCTCCTCGTCGCAGAGCGATCGTGGGAGAAGGGTTGAACCGCTCACAGGCTCCGCGGGGCTCCCTTCGTAGGTAGCTGTGATCATGTTCATCTCCTTGAGGACGAGCGACAACGGCAAAAGGGTCGTGTCCCGCTCGATGACCGCGCCACCCATCACCGTGGCCCCGAAGGCGACGGTGCAGCCGTCATGGATGTGAGTTCGCTTCACCTTCAGCATCATGTTCTCGAAGGCGTGAAACTGCAGGAAGCCGTCGATAACACAATCATTGCCGAAGCTCACGGCGTTCCAGTCTGAGCACTGCATTGGCCGGGTCACGATTGTCCCGTAGCCAATATGACATCCCATCCATCGTAGGATGGAATTCGCGAGAACAGTCCCGGCGCCGAACATAAGAGGACTCCTGCACCAGACGAAGAAGCAGTCCTGCGCGAAGAAGTAGGCGAAGTGGCGCCAGGACCAGAAGGGGGTCGAGTGATTGGCTCCCCATTCGCTGCCGATGAGGGACTTCTTGATCGCGACGCTGAACAGGACCAGATTGACTTCTACGAGGATCAGAGCAATCAGCGCGCTGGCGATTGGGTGTCCGCCCAATCTCAGCAAACAAACGTACAGAACCGGGAAGACGATCATCTCGGTGATGGGCAGCATGCCGATGCTCAGGAAGTCGAACAGGAAGACCCGGGTCAGGAAGAGGGGAAAGTCCGGCAGTCTGTGGGCTTCATTCTCCGCCTCAAATGACGCGCTCGCGAATTTCACCGGCGGATTTCCCGCCACCGTGATTGGATCGCCAAGCCGGGACCGCATTTGTCGTCGGAACTGTATGTCATTGCCCGGCGTGGAGACGCCTAGCAGGAAGTTGGACGGGAAATTCCCGTACTCCGCTACGCAATTGTTACCGCCGAAGAAATTCCGGGGCATATCGAGGCGGCGCAGCTTGAAGTGCTCGGCGCCATAATCGAGCATGTTCGTGAAACATCCATTGGAGAAGAAAATCTGGGAGTCGGCGGCAGCAACCTCCGGGACGAGGTTGAACATGACGTCGCACTCGGAGGCGCCAAACCGCGGGAAGTGCATGCCAGCGAGAGCCCTCAGGTACTGCCCGGTGATGCTCCAGGTCCACAGTCTCTGGATGCCGTTCAACCTCTTCATTCTGTACATGAGGAGAGCGCCCCTGAGCCCGCGCGAGGGATACAGACCCGGCGAAACGGCCGTCCAGCGTATGAAGAGGCAGCCCAGCAGAGAGGTCACGACGACGGTGACCCAGCTGACGATAAACGAGTAAAGAGCCAGGTGCCAGACGATCTCGAACAGCGGCGTCACCCTGAAATATTCGTCGGAAAGTTCAGCTTCTCCGGCGGGTACCAAGGCGCGGGCGAGCCAGAAGATCGCGGCGGTGGGGACCACAATGAGCCAAAAGGATAGGAAGATCTGCATAAGGAGGTTGAGGGTCTCCAGTAGCCAGATCGGATACGCGTACTGACAGGCGATCGCCGTGCGCTTCAGCTCCGTGCAGCGGCCGTTGAGGCGCGCGGGAGCTCCTTCCCAGATCTCCTGCGAGCCCACGTTGGCGAGGATGGGGGTCAACGGAGTGATCCAGGTGCCGCGGCCCACCGTCACATTGTTGGCGATGGCGGCTCGCGTCCCGATCTTGCAACCACGCTCGAGATGAACCGGACCGACGTGCAGGTGCTGCCCCGACCACTTGGTCGTTTGGATGTAAGCCCCGGTCGAGATGGCGACATCGCCCTCGATGGAGATCAAATCCAGGGGCCCGGATAGGTCGGCATCGTGTGCGCACTGAAGGTTGTCGCCCACGGTCGCGCCGAGTTGCCGCAACACGAATGCCATAAGCGGAGCGCTGCGATACATCGCACGCAGCGGGAGGAGCACCATGGTCTCCAGCCGTCCGATGCACCAGATTCGCAGATGCATTTTGCTCCACTTGGGGTACACACCCGGGGTCACATTGTTCTCGCGGATGTCACCTCCCATGAAGAACTTGATCGTCATGACCCAGAGCAGGCTGGCGAAGGGCGTGACGAGGGCCAGCAAATAAAGGAAGAAGCCGTTGATGATGAACGCCCAGAGGCTGGCGGTCGTGAAGATCGTTCCGAATTCGATGAAGTCGAAGAAGCTGAGGAACGCCACCATGAGCGGGGAATACAAGAAAATCGCGAAGAGGACCTGCAGGGTGGTAAAGTATCCGATGGAGAGCACCTCTGCCGCGGCCTCATCGCGCTCAGCGCTGAGCTCGCCGGATTTCACAGAGGCCGCAAAGGCCTTGGAGGCCTGCCGGGGCGCCCGTGGCCGGTTGGCCACTTTTCGAACAGTGTTGCAGTCACTGAGCAGCGCCCGGACCGGCACCACCCATCCTGCGGATTGCAGTTTCTGCGCCAAGCGTGCGATGAGGATCGAGTGCCCACCAGCCTCTGCGAGATCCATCATCCAATCCCAACGGAGTCTCGAACACGGCCCTGCAGATCGATAGCACTTCCTCACACTCGGGATCCATGCCCGCTTTGGCATCAGGCACCTTAACTTCCCCGTCCCCTGTGTTGCGCGCACTGGCCGGTGTATCCCAACGATTGTCCTCAGTTTCCGGCTCGGCGTTCCTCAATAGATGAGATAGGTTTGGCAAGCACTTCCGGTCGATCTTCCCCGAAACCGGCATCATGACGAATTTTTCTACAAGGAAGAACTTCGTCGGGATCGACGGCGCTGGAAGTTGTTTGGCCAGCGTCGCCGTCACCCGCGCGGCCCACTCCGCCGGCGCGGGAGTGACCACCGAGATCTCTCCTTCGCAGACTGAAGGCGCGGCAACAAAGGCGACCAGCGTCTCGTTCTGGTAATCCAAAACGGCGGCCTCGATCTCACCGAACTGCGACTGGAGGACATCCTCAACGGCCTGCGCCTCAACGCGATGCCCGCGCACTTTGAGCTGCGTGTCGATTCTGGCCGAGGAAGTGCACGCGCTGCGTTCGGACGTCGATTTTGCATTTGTCCCCGGTGCGGTACAGGCGGCCGAACTGAGGGTGCGTGATGAACTTCTGGACGGTTTGCTCCGGCAAGTTGCGGTACCCGCGTGCAACGTGCACCCCACCGATACAGAGCTCTCCAACCTCCCCGTGGGGCAGTGGTTGGAGTTGGTTCGCCTCGAGGATGACGTAGGTGACATTGGCGAATGGCGATCCAATTGTGATGGGCTCCCCGGCCGCAAACTCTGGCGGCTCGTGTCGGTGCTCGCCTCTGTGGGTCCGTAAGTGTTGATGATTTGCCGTCTGCCCCGGGTCCAGGGCTCCACGAGCGCGCTGGGGAAGGCTTCGCCCGCCGGAACGATGTAGCGGCACAGCGGATAGGGCAGATCCAGTTCGGGGGTTGGTGTGAGGGTGGTGAGCAGCACCGGAGGACAGAAGAGCACCGTGACCTCGGCTTCTCGGAGGACGGGGACGAGGTCCGGGCCGGATCGGATCTGCTCCTTGGTCAGCATGACCACAGTGCAGCCCGACACCCAGGCGCTGTACATCTCAGAGATGCTGCCATCGTAGCCCAGCGACGAAGTGAGCGAGGTTGCGTCCATGCCGGGAAGGAGATCGAAGTAATCGGCGTAGCTCAGGGCAAGGTTCACGTAACCTGCGTGCGGGCACTCGACTCCCTTGGGCATCCCAGTGGTGCCGCTCGTGTAAAAGATGGTCGCAAGGCGCTGCGTGGGGTCGTCCAGCCAAGGCGGCGGTTCCCTGCGGGGCATCCTCTCCGGCAACGTCAGGACGTCGAGTGTCGGCAGGTCGCGGAACTTGTCTTGCCCCCGCGTCAGAATGACTACCGGCTGTGCGTCGTTGAGCATGTGGGTGACCAAGGCGTCGGGCAACGTGGTATCCAGGAACATCACTGTGCCGCCAGCCTTGAGAATGCCCAGGTGCGAGGCCACGATTTGCCAATTGTCTTGCGACATGGCCACGGCCACGACCTGGTCGGGTCCTGTGAGGAAAGCAGAAAGGGCTGCGGCCACGCTCTCTGCTCGAGCGTCGAGTTCAGCGAAGCTCAGGGATTCTCCGGTGTGGGGAATCTGCAAGGCCGTTAGATGCGGAAACTTCTCGGCCGAGCGGCTGAAGACTTCCGTGAGCCACCGGATCCCGTTCTGATGCGGTACGTTCACGAGGTGGCTGTCGCCAAATACATCCGTCAAGCTGTATGGGCAGGTGTCCGCCTGAGGCATTTTCTCAGCCGCCCAACGGTAGCGCCGCCAAGCTACAAACGTCAGTGCAAAGAAAACCGCGACGGCAGTTGTTGCAAAACTTGCTGCCAAAGCTCTTCCTCACATACTCGTTAGTCTAGACTCTCAAGTTCTCAGAGACTGCCAGGTTCTCAGAGACGCTTGGGTCTTCGACCTCAAAGGTCATAGTTGCTCGCTGCCTGAGCATGGCGAAGGTACTACGTTTAATCGAAGTATCGCTGTAGCGTACCATTTCGGCGGACGTCTAAGGTAACGCAATGGGGTCCACCGCCCAACAGTTTGGAGTGCCGCAATTTTAGGGGATCACATCAAGACCCTCCTTCTCCAGGAGTTTTATCAGAGACGGCTGATTTCGATCGACCACGACCAAATTGGGATTGATGCTGAATGCATTCATGTCAATCCAGTCACTGCCAATGGATCTGGACAGATAGTCGGCATCATATCTGTCTGTGTTCTCCATCGGTGGACTGTAGATGACCTTCCACTGCTTCAAGATTTTGGGCAGGGTATCGTCATTGACACGAGCAGGATTGGCGAGGACCAAGCCAGGGCGTAAGGCCACAAGGGTCGAGTCGATATGGCTGCCAAAATAGACATCTTTGAGGAAATGGACCCGATATTTGTCACCTAGAATCGACTGCAGCCAATGTCCCCCAACTCGTTGCCCGTGGCGCTGACCAGATAGATCAAATCCTCGCCAAAACGCAGGACGTTAGCTGCATCAAAGGCCGGCTCATCGTTGCGTGGCGTGGGCTTGTTTGGATCAACCCCCTCGAAGAGTGAGTCCAAGAGCATGGGCTTGGGAGCGCTGTACCACTTTGCGCCTGACTTCATATACTCCATCAGCAACGTGCGATAGCCGAACGTTTCCTGGGCGCGGCTGCGGATGACATTGGGCGTTTCGATAATGTGGTCACCGATGACCAACAAAACATCGCGGGGACAATAGTTGTAGTACCCCTGAGCTTCCCAATGGATCGTGGAAAATTTGCCATCGTGCGGCCAGGTGTCCGGACGTTTGACGGTGATGCCCAAGCCTTCCAGGATTTTGGCAAATCCATTCAAATCCTCTTCTGTCTCTTCAATAATCTGTTGAGGAAAAGGGCCGCGGGGAATTTCGGCCAATGAACGGTCAGGAAATTCTGCGAGCTGGGTGCTTCGGTCTGGCGTAGGATACCGCGCATTCAGCGGATTGCCCACAATAACTTCTTCGAGTTGATCCCACTCATTGCAACTCCATACACCTGACATGTTAATCTGCCCGCTCGCTTGTTCCTGAGTGAGAATGACCTGCCCTGTATCCTTCGGAACAGCGCGAGTGCTCCGCGCTTGAGGTTGACGTATTTCGAATTTCGAAAAGCCTTGCATCTTCTTCACCATCGGGCGGAATTGCTGAAGAAGTCAGGTAGCGCAATTGCCGCGCCGGACGATTTTGCTGCCTCGAGTACAAAATTGCCGACTGCAAGATCAAGAACACCAAGCCCAAATGGCGAAAATATGCGAGGCTTGCCATGATCTGGTTTGAGCTTCTTCTCTAGAACATCCACCAAACTCCCGGAGACAAAGTCCCTATTTCCCGTCGCCATTTCTGTTAGATGGAGCGACGTTCTTGCCTTCAGGCAATGATCCACATCATCGACAATGTTTTGTGATGCGAGAATCACATTCACGCAAATGTCGCGCAGCGACAAATGCAGGACAGTGGGGCAGTGCTCGAACCAGTTTTTCATCGGAAAGATAGGGATCCAGCGTAGTCGTGGTGAATAATATCAAAGAAGAATCGGATATGGCGCCCTCCAACCGATCTTGAATATCGGCCTGCAGGTCGTAATGATCGCGAAGCCACTTGCTGAAGTGCTCCGCCTCCTTGCGGTCCACATCGTACAAACTGATTTTACGAAACTTCCAATTTCGAAATAAAAGCCACTCGACGGTTGTACGAGCGATTACGCCAGTTCCGATTACGCCGAGAGTTCCTTTAAAGGGATTGGGGAAATCTGCTCTGCTGCCGACGCGGCAGAGGCGGCAGTGCGCGTAGCACTGATCAGCGATGCCTCGATACAGGCCAGCGGATAACCCGTCGTGGCATCGTTCAGAATCAGGACTGCCGACGCTCGGGCTAGGTTGCTGGCCCTGTTTTCAGGGAAACTCGATATCCATTTGATGCCGCTTTTTGAACCGCACCGCCGAGATGGGCTGGCAACGCGATGATGCGGGCGCTGGGCCTATCCGGATATCGGAGGAAGTAGCTGTCCGGATTGAGAGTATTTCCCGAGCCGTGAAGACGGTATGCCGCCTCAACAGCGTCGAAAACCTGCTTCTTGTTGTCGTCAATTACACGCTTAACCGTCGAGCCGGGAACAACATGGAAAGTGGGAGCGGATGGCATGGTTTTATTCTCCCATTTACGCCCGACTGTTTTTGCCGCCGATCGTGTCAATCAACTCGCTAACGCGCGCCGACGGTGGCGGGTCATAGCATATCGTTGCGCCAGGGCGCCGGCTGTGAGCGCGGCGATCAAGCGCTTTTTCTGTGCCTCACTCGGACGAGACGGACGCATAGGTTCGCGCGGGCCTGTCATCTTCAGGTACAATGACCTTCTCTACCCAGGCGGGGTCGTAAATAGTGTCCAGGTACTTTTCGCCGAGATCCGCGGATATGGCGACTATGGTGTCGCCGCGACTGAACTCTGGAGCGAGCTGCTGTACAGCGGCCAGGACTGTTCCGGTGCTTCCCCAACAAGCAAGTGATAATTTCGAACGAAAGAAAGACAAGCTTCAACCGTTCTTTCTTCCTTCACTGCGACGATCTCGATCCGGATTGGCGAAGTCCGCAAGCTTTGGTCTCACACTCGCGCCAATGCCAGGGATGTTTCTTTTGCCGGGCCTGCCTCCGAACGTGACAGAGCCTACTGGTTCGACGGCCACAACTTTGATCCTTGGGAATTCTGCCCGAAGTCGTTCCGAGACCCCGGCCAGGGTACCGGTAGTGCCGCTCCCAACAAAAACCCAATCGACCTTGTCAAATTCGCGCGCAATCTCATTTGCCGTTTGCTCGGCATGAACATTCTTGTTGGCTACGTTAGCATATTGATTGAGCCAGACTGCGTTGGGCTCCGATCGCAGTATTTGATCGATTTTCTCTAACCTGCTTCCCAAATATCCCCCAGCGGAGTCGCGATCTTCAACTACTATGACCTTTGCCCCATAGAGTTCCATACCTCTTAAAGTCGCGCGATTGGCGTTTGGATCGGTCACGCAAATAAATTTGTAGCCTTTGATGGCACATATCAAACTAAGCGCTAGCCCGAGATTTCCTGATGACGATCTCGACCAATACGGTTTCGTTTGGCCTGGCAATCCCTCGCCGTTCCAAGTCCTCGACAAGCCCTATCGCAGTCTTGACCTTGATCGAGCCCGTTATATTGAACCCTTCCAACTTTAGAAACACGTCGTGTCTTCCGGCAAAAGCCGGAAGACGATAAAACAAATCACGAAAAATCAGCTGTAAGGGCGACTCGATGATCATAGTTCGGCATCCCTTGAGCAGAAGACCTTGTTTCCCCGGGGCCACCGCAGCGGCGCGGCTCATCAGTTTCACCGCCGTCACCTGCGGGGCGACCTTGAAGCAGGCTCTTTGAACATCTGCCGATTGTGGTGTTCATCGCCTGTTCATCGCCCTTTCGGGGATGCGTTATCGATCATGCATAGTGCTTGTCAGATAGGCAATGCCAGAATTGGGCATCGTTCCCGGCACGGGCAGTCCGCACTTGTCGGGGGCAAGCTGATGTACGACTCCTCTGCCTTCTGGATGAAGCTATTCGAGCGCGCTGATCCAACGGAAAACACGAGGCCCGCGCAATCAATCGTCTCTTATTCGCCGGTCCCGCGTCTTGTTCGCCGGTCCCGCGTTCTTTGACTTCAACACTTTCAATGCGCGGCTAATCAACGGATCGATGCCGTTTTCAATATCGGTCTTCTTGTTAAGCAGCTTGATGTCGACTGGTACGCCCTTACCTTCGTAGCACACCATGTCAGCTGAAAGGTACACTTGGTACGACAAACAGTACTCCCAGCCATTGGGGAGTCTCTTCTCGAGTTGATACGAGAATATGCCGTTCGTATGATCGCCTATGATCGTAACATGAGGCAGCTCCTTTATCGCAAGTGCGAAGGCCTCTCCGCCGCTAAAAACGGAATCACAAGTCAAGAGCACGATTGGCCTGGTGAATTGTACGTCACCTTGCGGTTCGAGGTACCAAGTCTTGAGGGGCGTAAAGTCATCTTTGCCTGGGCCAATCTTCGTCTTCCTGTGAAAAGCGACCCGCTTGCGGTCGCAAAAGCGATTGATGATCGCGATCGCAATACTATCCTCCCCGCCGGGGTTGTCGCGAATATCAATGATAATCCCTTTCAGGTCCCTGAAGTCACGGGCAATCTTGTCAAGAGCAGCAGTCAGTCTCCGCTTACTAACGCCTTCCAACTCGAGGATCCGAATGTAGCCGAATTTCTGCGACCTGCAGTAGCGAAGCATCCAGGCCTCAGTCGCCGCAGGCCTCCCGAAACAATTGTCGACAAGAGTCTTTTCGGTCGTTTTGAAGAGCTGCTTAATCTCGCGGGTCGTGAATTCCTGCCTGAATCTGGGCTGTTTTTCCGGGTTGAAGTATCGTTTCTTCCGATGCGCACTTGCTTTGGCCTTCAACTCTACATGCCCGTCATTTAACGGATCGAGCATCTGGCAAAAGATCTCGAAGAGTTCGTCATCGCTGGTCTTGCTTGTGACTCTTGATCTGTAGGTGTCATGCTGCTTTTTCCAATTGACGTTCCTCAATTGGAAAAATGGGTATCTTTTGTTAAAGGTCTCCCACAGGACCTTAAAATTCTTTTCAGGGTCGCGAATGCTCATGCCAATGATCTTAACGCAGCAGCGCCGCTGAGTCTGGACGGCTGGTGGGACATTCGAACCGTTAGGTCGAAGCAAAGCAAGAAGTGCCGTTTTCCGGTCAGGGGCGAGATCGGGCACCAGCTTTACAAGGAGTTCGGAGCCGGCAAGCTGGATTGCGTAGATTTCCAAAGTGTGCCGACCGATGAAGCGCAGGGTGCCGGCTATGGCTTCTGGCGGTTGGATGCGACTCGGGCCGCGCAGGAACAGACACAGGCTCGCGGACCAAACGCCGATGCCGAAAATGAAGACGGCGAACTGGATTTGAGGAAACGAGTATTCACTTTGTTCCTGCCAAACGTAGGCGACCACGGCGGCAAAGCAGGCCAGCAGTCGCATTAGGCCCGTGTTCTCCTTCATCGCGGGCGCGGGCGGTGCCGAGCTTTGGGCTGGGCCATTCACGTCGGTAGCTGATCTGCTGTCGACATACATGCGTTGGCACAAGCCGAACAGGGCCCACAGCCATCCCTCCGAGCCATAATCGACAATCTTGCCCGCTATCGACGATACCGCGAAAAGTGCGGAAACGAGCGAAGGCGAAGGCGGCCCAACCGTGACGTTGCAAAAGGATTTGCACGTAGGGCCGTGCACTGCGGATGAGTGCCAAGCTCAAAAGAATGTTCGGTGCTACCCAGGTCCATTTTGCATTCCAGCTTTCGAGCAGGGTCAAGATGACACCGAGCCAGATCCAGTGTAGCGGGACGGTCCTGGTCTGCGCGTAGCCCATAAGAAAGAAGAACGTTGGAGCCGCGAGGCGTCCGAAAACGCTCCACCAGCGGTCGTCTTCCACGAAGAAATGGCCGAAATGGCCGACCGAGACCGAGATGATTGCCACGGTTTTCAGCCAGTCGGCGTTGTCAACGGCGTGAGGCGTGTGCGGGTTTCGATGAGATGTGCTCGTCGAATGCATGGTGTTTGTGCACCTCTGCGTCCAAACTTGTACTCGTTTAGCGGTACACGAAGGCAGCTGATTATCGAGGCCGTCTCGCATGTTAAGTTCGCACTGACTCTGCCGCAACCGTTTTTATGGATCTTGAAATGGAGACCAGGTTCACACGGTTGCTAGCAGCCTGTAAATCTAAAACACGCCAAGGCGCTTGGATTGAAACAGAGGAATCACCTTCGGCTGGCCGACGAGTAATCAGAATAGCCGGCGATGTCCGCTTCTGGCAGATTTTGTTGCAAAAGTCGGTTGAGACACGCCGCGAAGCGTGATTCCGTTGTGTTGACGCGATTCTCGGCGAGGTCGATCCATGATGGGCCGTCTGAAGAGTGACCAAGGTCAACTGTTCTACGAGTTTCATCTTGGCGATGCGGTTCCCGAAGATCATCATGGTGCGGAAGATCGACGCTGCTCTCGATCTGTCCTGGCTCCGCAGCGAACTTGCACCTCATTATTCGTCGATGGGTCGCCCGTCGATCGATCCGGAACTGATGATCCGGATGCTGGTCGTGGGGTATGTCTTTGCGATCCGCTCGGAGCGGCTGATCTGCCGTGAAGTGCAGGTGAACCTCGCCTATCGCTGGTTCTGCAAGCTCGGTATCGAGGACGCTATCCCGGATCATTCGGCGTTCTCGCGTGCCCGCAACGAGCGTTTCCGCGATGGAGATGTTTTCCGCCGCATGTTCGAACGGGTCGTCGAGGCGTGCATCGCGGCCGGTCTGGTTGGCGGCGAAGGCTTTGCCGTCGATGCGAGCCTGATCCAGGCCGACGCCAACAAGCAGCGCTCGATCGCAGGTCAGGATTGGCGCAGGGATCGCGATCCGGCGAGGTCCAGCCGCGCGGTGAAGGAGTATCTGGCGACCCTCGACGATACGGCGTGGGGCGCCGCCAGCGACGTTGTCCCGAAGTTCGTCTCGCCATCCGATCCCGCGGCCCAGTGGACCGGCGCTCACAAGGGACCGGCATTCTTCGCTTACTCCGACAACTATCTCATCGACGTGAAGTTCGGCGTCATCGTTGACGTCGAGGCCTCCCGCTCCATTCGGCAGGCCGAGGTCGGCGCCGCAAAGACCATGATCGAGCGAACAGAAGAGCGCTTCGGCCTTAAGCCTGAGCGGCTTGTCGGAGATACCGCTTACGGGGCGGCTCCGATGCTGAACTGGCTGGTCGAGGAGAAAGGCATCGCGCCCCATATTCCCGTGTTCGACAAATCGAAGCGGGACGACGGCACCTTCTCGCGCAGCGACTTTCGATATGATCCGACCAGCGACGTCTACCACTGCCCGGGCGGAAAGCGGCTTGGGACGAGCGGCACCGTGCACGAGGGCAAGACGCTTCTGTATCGCGCCAGCAAGCTCGACTGCGATGTATGCCCACTCAAACCGCAGTGCTGCCCGAAGGAACCATCACGCAAGATCCCGCGCGATATCCATGAGCATGCCCGAGACGTCGCCCGGTCGTTCGCTGGCACCGAGGGCTTTGAGCAGTCGCGGCGTGAGCGGAAGAAGATCGAGATGCGGTTCGCGCACCTGAAGCGCATCCTGAAGCTCGGTCGGCTTCGACTGCGTGGTCCACGAGGTGCTCAGGACGAGTTTGTTCTGGCCGCCATTGCTCAGAACCTGCGGCGGCTCGCATCGCTGGTTGCGCGACCGCCACCCGCTCAGGCTCTGTGTATTGCGTAGCGTAAGAGTTGCGTAGAGAGCGTCGGGGTCGGGGACCAAACCCCGTCACCCTAGGTGAAATGGCCCGAACGACGTCTTATCGAGTCACCATGACCGAGCGCTTCTCGCAACTCCGTCTGCCAATACCCAGGACGGCCGCTGCTGATCACCTGATCGATTTCGCGCCTTACGGCAAATGCACAGCGGACCAAGCCATCTGATTTTGCTCGTGACGCACGCGGCGTCAGCGACGACGCGGCTTGGCAGGAATTGTCCGGACGGCGGCGTTCGCGAGATAAGGATTGGCCGCCGCGAGATAAGGGTTGGCCGCGCAGTAGGCCGTGCGGCCCGATGCGGTAGCCTGACATTGCAGCGTAGCTGGTGAATTCACAATCGCCCGCGCCAGCATAGTCGTCGCCTTGCAGGCAATACCGATACTCGCTAGCTGCGACCGGGGTTACGCCAGTTGCGAAGATGGTCGCAGACGTGGCGAGGACAAGAAAGAGGGTACGCATTTTTCTCTCCCACGTTGAAGTGCCCCACTTGACGGTGGGACCAAACGTGCGGGGTCGATGTGAACCGGCTCACATCGGCGGATGCAAATTTCTGAGATCGACCGCGTAGATGCGTAAGGAAGCCTGTCAAGTCCGGTTGGGTCAGTCGCGCTCGCTTTGACGTTCGGCCAGCCACTCTCCGACCCGTATGCAGCTTGGACGATCATCGGCGCCGGTCGGCGAGGTCTGTTTCGTGCACAACAAGGCGACATTCAGATGGAATAGGGTGCCCAACTGGAGCGAGGTCGGGCTCGTAGGGTGTAGGGACGGCCACTTTGCGGTAGCTTCGAAGGTAGTTGAACGATGGGTGCTCATGCAAGTGCTAATCTTCAAATCCCAATATTCAGTCAAAGGACCGAAAACCGCCCGCATCTGCGACTGCGTTGCGTTTGCTACTGGACGCCCATTTGAAATGAGAGTTGAAACTGGAAATATCTCCTCTTCCCGCCAGCGTCAAAAGGCATTGAAGCTAATTACCTGCAAGTCTTGGTCAGGGATTTTGGGCGAAGCATATAGAGAATGTTTATACCCACGCTGCTCCCGGACAAGCCTCCCTCCGATGGAGAGGCTGGCTTCTGTGCCGTTGGTTGGTCGGCATGTCCGATAAAGAGACCAAGTCGATCGAGTGGGCTGCGGCTATTACGCACTGGCGCAATTTGGGACCAGTGAGTTGGTCAAAAGCTCTGACGATAACCAATCAAAGCGAGTATTGGATTCTATCAGTCGAACCATCATCGACCTAGTGATGAACTGGTTGTCGCAATTGCCTTACCCGTGGTGTAGCCGCAGCAGTGGCGATGCCGCCCATTTCGGAGCTAAGCGAAATCCAGTCAAATTCCTAATGCATATCAGCGCAAAGCCAAGCTAGATTTACTATTGCTTGGGAAGGCCAATGTCCGCTTCCGGGTCTTACTGGCCGTGTATCACCACAGCCAGGGTCATAAGGCGAAATTCCGGGCGACAAGCGCATGTCTGCTTTAGGCACTCAAAAGCGGACATCTCTCGTTCTATGAATACACGCCCTACGCGGCGCGGTCGGGCCGTGACATCCAGCTGATGATCGGCATCGCCGGCAGCACCCATCCGAGGCCCGCCACGACATAGAAGATCGCCTGCAGCAGGCCGGAATTGGCCAGCCACGGCGTCTGGGCGATGGTCATTCCCATCAGCGACCACACCACGACCAGCACCAGCAGGGCGATGGTTCCGAAGAATTTGCGGGTGCGTATCGTCATGGCGGATATGTGAGGCTCGTGGCGGGTTGCGCGCGGGAAGGGGCGGACTATAAGGGGCGCGCCAATTCAATCAAGCGCGCCTTCAACGCAGGCTTCGAGACGGGTTCGATGACCGCTAGTTCCGCACAGCAGGCCCCGCATCTCGGCGCCGTCAGATGGTGGCTGATCGTCGGTCGCCGCGCTGATCGCGGTCATGGTGCTGGTCGGCGGCGCCACGCGGCTGACCGGATCCGGATTGTCGATCGTCGAGTGGAAGCCGGTTACCGGCACGCTGCCGCCGCTCAACGAGGCGCAATGGGCGCAGGCGTTCGAGGGCTACAAGGCCATCCCGCAATACCGCGAACTCAACGCCGGCATGAGCCTTGCCGGAGTTCAAGACCATCTTCTGGTGGGAATGGAGCCACCGGCTGCTCGGGCGCGTGATCGGCGCGGCCTATCTGCTGCCGTTCCTGTACTTCCTGTGGCGCGGCGCGTTGAGCGCTGAGCTGAAGCGGCGGCTGTGGCTGATCTTCGCCCTCGGCGCGCTGCAGGGCGCGGTCGGCTGGTGGATGGTCGCGTCGGGCCTCTCGCACAGCGGACCGAGGTGTCCCAGTATCGTCTGGCGACGCATCTGGTGCTGGCGCTGATCATTTTGCCTCGATCGTCTGGACGCTGCGGCGGATGAGCGCGCGTCCGCAGCCCGTGGTCACCGTGCGGCTGAAGCTCTCCGGCGTGGCCTTGCTCGCGCTGACTTTCGTCCAGCTTTATTTCGGCGCGCTGGTCGCGGGCCTGCGCGCGGGCAGGGTGTACAACACCTGGCCCGAGATCGACGGCGCCTTCATTCCGTCGGCGGCGCGGCTGTGGTTCGAGGAGCCGTGGTGGCGCAATCTGTTCGACAACACGCTCACCGTGCAGTTCGAGCACCGCATGACCGCCTATGCGCTGCTGATCCTGGCGGTGCTTGCACGCCATCGACGCCGTGCGGTCGCGGGCCGGCAGCGGCCGTTATCGGCGGCGCGTGGTCGCTGGTGGCCGCGATCACGCTGCAGGCTGCGCTCGGCATCCTCACGCTGCTGCATCAGGTGCCGATCGATCTGGCGCTGGCGCATCAGGCTGTCAGCGATCGTGGTGCTGACGCTGCGTGGTTTTGCAGACCGAACGCCTGGTCGCGCGCCGTGTCGAGCGCGATCGGGCAGAAACTGGTTCTGCCGCTCGGGCAGCCCGGCTGAAATTGAGCAATTCTAATCTGCCGGCATTCCCGGAAGTGCCCGATTTGCAGGGGTTTCTTGTTGCGCGACGCTCGCTGACGCGTTTGTGTGGAGCCGCACCGCTTTACTTGGATGGTTTGGGCGATAAAACGAGCAAAACAGGTTCGCTCCATGTCCTCAGCATTCATCCAGGCCGCCGTCATCCTGCTCCGCGAGGGGCTCGAAGCCATGCTCGTGATCGCAGCGCTGGCGGGCTATCTGACCAAGGCCGGTGCCGGTCATCGCATCCAGGCGCTGTATGGCGGCGCGCTCGCCGCGGTCGGCGCCAGCATCATCGCGGCCTGGCTGTTTGCGGTGCTGAATTCGGGCGAGCACAGCGATGTCCTCGAAGGCATCATCATTCTCGTCGCCGCCGCCCTGATGCTCTATGTCAGCGGCTGGCTGATGGTGAAGCAGGATCCGCGCGGCTGGCAGGAATATCTCGCGCACAAGGCCGATCCCGCGCTGTCGCAGGACACGGTGTGGGCGGTCGGCGCGCTGGCATTCCTCGCGGTGTTCCGCGAGGGCGCCGAAACCGTGCTGTTCATCAACGCGCTGGCGACGACCGAAGGCGGCTGGAGCGCCGGCCTGTTCGCCGGCTTGGCGGCCGCGACCGCGGGCCTTGCCGTGCTGTTCTATTTCATCAACCTGATTGCGCGAAAGCTTCCGCTGCGGCCGCTGTTCATCATCACCTCGGCGTTCCTGTTCGTGATGGCGATCAAGTTCATCGGCGAGGCCGTGCAGGAGTTCCAGGAACAGGCAATCATCACGGTCACCGAGGTCAAGGGTTCGGCGTTCCTGAGCGCGATCGGCCTGAATCCGTCGCTTGAAGCGCTGTCGATCCAGCGGTCTGGTGATCCTGTTTGCGCTGGCGACCTATTCGGTGGTCCAGCGCAACAACCGCCTGATGCGCGAGGACAAGGCCATGCGCGCGGCTGAGTGATCCGCCGCAGCTACGCTGCCTGCCGATTGAGTCCCGAGATAATCCGAGCCCGATATCGAGCGCGGCGGAGCTGTGGGTCAGCCAGCCGGCGGAAATCAGGTCGACGCCGGTCGCGGCGATCGCTTTGGCGGTCTCGGCGGTGATGCGGCCGGAGGCTTCCGTGATCGCCCGGCCGCCGGTCATGGCCGACCGCCTGCCGCAGTTGCTCGACCGTCATGTTGTCGAGCAAGACGGCATCCACGCCGATCGCGAGAACCTGTTCAAGCTGGGCCAGCGTGTCGACCTCGATCTCGATCTTGACGAGGTGGCCGGCATGCGCTTTCGCGCGCTCGATCGCGGTTCTGACGTCGCCGGCCAGCGCGATGTGGTTGTCCTTGATCAGGACGGCGTCGTCGAGGCCAAAGCGGTGATTGCTGCCGCCGCCGGCGCGGACCGCGTATTTTTCCAGCGTGCGCAATCCGGGCGTGGTCTTGCGGGTGCAGACGATGCGCGCCTTGGTGCCTTGCGCGGCCGATACCAGCGAGGCCGTCGCGGTGGCGCACGCCGCTGAGATGGCAGAGAAAGTTCAGCGCGGTCCGTTCGCCGGTCAACAGCCCGCGCGCCGGCCCTTCGATGGTCGCGATCACATCTCCCGGTGCCACCACGCTGCCGTCAGGCCGCTCCGCACGTGAGTCCGATGGAAGGATTCACGAGCTGAAAGGCACAGCGCGCGATGTCGAGGCCCGGCCACGACGCCGGGCTGGCGCGCGCGCAACACCAGCGAAGCCTGCTTGTCGGCGGGAACGATCGCGTCCGGCCGTGATGTCGCCGGCGCGTCCGAGATCTTCGAGCAGGGCGGTTCGAACCAGCGGCTCGTACATGAGAGGCAGAAGCGGCGTAAGCGTCACGGCTGGGCACTCCCGACAGACAGAGATCCGGTTTCAACGATGTCGCGCGCGGCGTCGAGCGCGTCCGCAAGCGAGATGGATGACGGCGCAGCCGAGGGCAGGGCGTCGGGAAAATCGCTGCGGTAGTGCCCGCCGCGGCTTTCCTCGCGCCGATAGCGGCGACTGCGATCATCAATCCCACCAGCGCGGGATCGGCTGCCGCGCCGCGGCTGCTGGCGATCGGATAGAGGCCGCGGATCGCGCGTTCGATTCCGTGCCGGTCGCGGAGCACGCCGAGGCCTTGCGACAGGATCGGCCGCACGGCGGAAGGGTCGGACGCGGGCGGCGGCGCATTGGCCGCGCGCGTTTTCAGCGGGCCGCGGCTCGCGCCCTGGACGCTCTCCGCCACCCATTGCGCACAGACGATCGCTTCCATCAGCGAATTGCTGGCGAGCCGGTTGGCGCCATGCAGCCCGGTGCGGCTGACTTCGCCGCAGGCCCAGAGGCCGTTCGACGGTGCTGCGGCCTTCGATATCCACCGATATCCCGCCCATGTGGTAGTGCACCGCCGGCCGCACCGGAATCGGATCGGTCGCGGGATCGATCCCGGCCATTTTGCAGAAGGCGGAAATGACGGGATAGCGTTTCGCAAATTCCGCTCCCGGATGTTTCCGCGCATCGAGGAAGACGCGATGGTCCTCGCGCGCGGCGGCGCCAGACCGCGCGCGCAACGATATCGCGGGGCGCGAGCTCGGCGCCGGGCTGATCCGCCATGAAGCGCTGCCCGGTGTCGTCGATCAGGATTGCGCCGTCGCCGCGCACGGCCTCGGTCACCAGCGGCATCGGGCGCGACGGCCCGTCGAAGGCGGTCGGGTGAAACTGGATGAACTCGAGATCGGAGAGTAGCGCGCCCGCACGTGCCGCCAGCGCAAGCCCCTGACCGAAGCAACCGGCAGGATTGGTGCTGTCGAGGAACAGGCCGCCGATGCCGCCCGTCGCGATCACGACGCGACCGGTGTCGATCACCAGCGGACCGTGCGCGTTCACCGCGAGCACGCCCTTGATGGCATTGTCCTCGACGATCAGGCTGCGCGCCTCGACGCCTTCCAGCAGCGTGATCGACGGGCAGCGGCGCACCGCTGCGATCAAGGCGCGCATGATCTCGCGCCCGGTGCCGTCGCCGGTCGCGTGCACGATCCGGTTGCGGCCGTGCGCGCGCTTCCAGGCCGAGCCGCCAGCCGCCGTCCGGCCGGCTGGTCGAAGGCGACGCCAAGCCTGGCGAGATGCTTCGACCGCCGCAGGCGCCGCGTGGACGATCGCGGCGCGCGACGGCTTCGTCGCAAAGGCCCGCGCCTGCGGCCAGCGTATCGGCCAGATGCAGGGCAGGGTCGTCGTCCTCGCCCATCGCCGCGGCAAGTCCGCCCTGCGCCCACAGGCTGGACGCTTCCGCACCGAGCGGCGCCTTCGACAGCAGCAACACCGGCTCCGGCGCCATCTGCAGCGCCGTCATCAATCCGGCCGCGCCGCCGCCGATGATGACGGGACGGTTGTTGAGCGCTGAAATCTCCGTGCTCATATGCGCCAGCATCCTTTCGACGGCGCGCCGGGCCGGCGCCGGCGATCGCGGGATCGATCGTCACCTCGTGCCGGCCGGTTTCCAGCGCATGGCGGATGTTCTTCAGCGTGATCCGCTTCATGTGCGGGCACAGATTGCAGGGCCGGATGAACTCCACGTCGGGGTGGAGCACCGCGACGTTGTCGCTCATCGAGCATTCCGTCAGCAGCACGACCCGCGGCGGGCGCTGCTTGCCGACGAAGTCCGATCATCGCCGCCGTCGAGCCGGAGAAATCGGCTTCCGCGACCACTTCGGGCGGGCACTCCGGATGCGCCAGGATGGTCACGTCGGGATGGTTCTCGCGCAGTTGCCGGACGTCGGACGCCGTGAACAGCTCGTGCACCTCGCAATGGCCCTTCCAGGCGATGATCTTCACGTCGGTCTGCGCGGCGATGTTCTGCGCGCGAGATATTCGTCCGGCAGCATGATCACGCGCGTCGACGCCGAGCGATCTCCACGACCTTCAGCGCGTTGCCCGAGGTGCAGCAGATGTCGGATTCCGCCTTCACCGCGGCCGAGGTGTTGACATAGGTGACGACCGGCACGCCGGGATAGCGCTGCGCGCATCAGCCGCACGTCCGTGCGCGGTGATCGAGTCCGGCGAGCGAACAGCCGGCCGCGAGGTCGGGAATCAGCACGGTCTTTCCGGGTTCAGCAGCTTGGCCGTCTCGGCCATGAAGTGCACGCCGGCCAGCACGATGATGTCGGCATCGACCTGGTGGCTTCGCGCGCCAGCAGCGAGGCTGTCGCCCACGATGTCGGCCGACGCCGTGGAAGATTTCAGGCGTCTGGTAGTTGTGCGCCAGGATGACGGCGTTGCGGCTTCGCTTCGAGTTCGAGGATGGCGTCGACGTCCTCGGCGAAGGCGGCCCATTCGGCGGCGGGATGACGCCGCTTGACCCGATCGTAAAGCTCTGCGGAACGGGCGCGTGCGGTGGAGCTGAGGTTGGCCATTTATACTCTCCATGAGCATATCTTGGCTTATACTTATCCTGAGCATAACCGATGTCAAGTGCGCGAAAGCGGGAGCTTGGTTCCGACAACCGCCCGTTCCGCCAGCACGCCGTGGCGGAACCGGAACAGCTTGGCGGGGCGGCCGACCGGTGTCGGCGGCGATTGCGCCAGTTTCCTCAACGAGTTGCTGCTGCTCGATCAGGCGGCGAAAATTCTGCTTGTGCACCAGCCGGCCTGCAAGCGCCTCAACACTGCGTTGCAGTTGCAGCAGGGTGAATTCCGCCGGCATCAGTTCGAACACCACCGGGACGGTATTTGATCTTGGCGCGCAGCCGGCGATCCCGGTCGCGAGAATGCGGCGGTGATCGTCCGGTCATCGGCCGGCCGGGAATGACCGCCGGAAGCGTTGCCGCCGTCGCGCACGGCTTCCGGGATCAAGCCGGCCTCGTAGAGCAGTTCATAGCGCTGCAGCACCAGTTCCTCGTTCCATTCGCGCTCGTCGAGGCCAAACGTGATGGCGACGCGCTGCCAGCGTTCGCGCTGCAGGCTGGCGGTAGCTGCAGATTTCGACCACGCCCGCAGCCGCGACGCCAACGTCTTCGCCAGCGCCGCGGGAGGCCGGACCGTTGATCCTCCCAGGGGAAATAATCGTACCAGCCGGACCAATGCGCCTCAAAACCCTGGCCGACCTGGTCTTCGCGGGTCAGGCCCAGATAGCTGATCGAGATCGAATGCGGCGACCGGGCATCGCCGGCCCGTCCGCGATCGGCGAAGGTGTAGAGCTGCTCGACATAGCCGAGCGGATGGCCGGTCTGCGCCTCGACCCATGCCCGCAATCCCGTCTGCAGCGAACGGTGCGCAAATTCGAACGGGCCGCTCGGCAGCGCGCTGGCGTTGGCGATGGTCATGATCTTGGGCTCGCCGTCGGTGACGGCGACGAGGACGCGCGACGAGGTCCGCCGTGGTCGCATTGGCAGCGCCCGTTTTGCTGGTCTTTCCGCGGTGCCCCTGCCACGTCGATCGTCCGTCTCCGTTATCAGCTAGTACGCGTCTAACAATATCCGTACACGCCGCAAGCGTATGGCAAGCGGTTCCAGTACGGCTCGTAGGGGCCGCCGTAATAGGGGCCGTCATAGCTGTAGGAATGGCTTGTCCCGTAATAGCCGGGCAGCGTCGATGAGCCCGGCAGCAGCGGCGTGCCGAAGACGCGCGGCGCATAGGCCTTGATGATGCCAGATCGGCACGACACACCTCTTCCTCGACCACTAGCGTGCGGCCGCGCCGCACGTAGAGAGGGCTGCTGGCGGGGCAACCGTGGTCCGGTAATTGTAGTGCGCACGCGGCAGGCCGGGCGGCAACTGGCTGGCGGCGCGAACCGTGGCGCGCCTGGCGGCGGCAGCGTTGTCGGCGCGCTTCGCCGCGGCCGGGCTGTCGGCGGGTTGTGGTGGCCGGGCTGTCGTGCGGCTTGGATGCCGGCGCTGTCGGCAGGCTTGGCCGCGGCTGGGTCGGCAGGCTTTGCCGCTGCGGGGCCATCGGCGGCTTGTGCGGCTCCGGGGCCTCGGCGGCAGCGGTTCCGATCGCGAAAATCGCGACCAGGAATGGCGTCATCCAGCGCAGCATCGTTTGCTCCAGATCATCGAGGGCGGCTCAGCGCCACTTTATGCCGGAATGAGCGTTAACGAGAGGCTTGTGATTGGCCTGGAGCGCTCGCTGAGCATCGGCGCCGTGCGCGTCTGGCGACTGCCCTGGGCGTCAACGTCAGCACGCGAGGTTCGGCGCGATGCGCGGCATCCCGATACCCGCGTGCGGTTGACGCTTCTGCAGCGTCCGGAGATGCCCTTCACGCGCTTCAGCGCCTGCTCCAGATCCGCGATCAGGTCTTCCTTGTCCTCGATGCCGATCGACAGCCGCACCACGTCGGGCGCGGCGCCCGACTTGACCTTGGCGGCGTCGTCGAGCTGGCTGTGGGTGGTCGATGCCGGGTGGATCACCAGCGAGCGGGTGTCGCCGACATTGGCGAGATGCGAGAACAGTTTCAGGTTCGACACCAGGCTGACGCCGGCGTCGTAGCCGCCCTTGAGGCTGAAGGTGAACACCGCGCCGGCGCCCTTCGGCGCGTATTTGCGCGCGAGCTTGTTGTACTTGTCGCTGGCGAGGCCGGCATAGTTCACCGACGCCACCGCCGGATGGCCGGCAAGCAATTCCGCGACCGCCTTGGCATTCTCGCAATGCTTCTGCATGCGCAGCGGCAGCGTCTCGATGCCGGTCAGGATCATGAAGGCGTTGAACGGCGAGATCGCCGGGCCGAGGTCGCGCAGGCCGAGCACGCGGCAGGCGATCGCGAAGGCGAAATTGCCAAAGGTCTCCTGGATCTTGATGCCGTGATATTCCGGGCGCGGCTCGCTCAGCATCGGATATTTGTTGTCCTTCGACCAGTCGAAGGTGCCGGCATCGACGATGATGCCGCCGAGCGAGTTGCCGTGGCCGCCCAGAAATTTGGTCAGCGAGTGCACGACGATGTCGGCGCCATGGTCGATCGGGCGGATCAGATAGGGCGTCGCCAGCGTGTTGTCGACGATCAGCGGCACGCCGGCCTTGCGGGCGACTGCCGCGATCGCCTCGATGTCGGTGATGCTGCCGGCGGGATTGGCGATCGACTCGATGAAGATCGCCTTGGTGTGCGGCGTCACCGCGCGCTCGAAGCTGCCGATATCGTCGGGATCGGCCCACGCCACGTTCCAGCCAAAGCTCTTGAAGGCGTGGGTGAACTGGTTGATCGAGCCGCCATAGAGTTTTCGCGCGGCGATGAATTCGTCGCCGGGCATCAGCAATTGCTGCAGCACGACGACCTGCGCGGCGTGTCCCGACGCGACCGCGAGCGCCGCGGTGCCGCCTTCGAGCGCCGCGACGCGCTCTTCCAGCACCGCGTTGGTCGGATTGCCGATGCGGGTATAGATGTTGCCGAACGCCTGCAGCCCGAACAGCGAGGCGGCGTGGTCGGCGTCGTTGAACACGAACGACGTGGTTTGATAGATCGGCGTCGCCCGCGCGCCGGTGGTGGGATCGGGCTGCGCGCCGGCATGCACGGCGAGGGTCGAAAATCCCGGAAGACGGTCGGTCATTCTATGCGTCCTGTTCTTTGGCTTGCTTCGAAAATGCGCGGCATGCTGATCGGCAGCCGCGTCCGCCGTCAAGTCGGGTGGATCACAAATTGGATTAGAAACGGGCGTGCTTCGACTTGCCACGCTTGTCGAAACAATTGTTTCGCATTCAGCGTCACGTCAGTTCGTTCTTGTTCTTCGCGGCGCGGTCGGATGCCGCGGTCTCGCCGCCGCCGACGCTCGTCCGGTTCAGCGACAGCCGCATGCCCTGGGTCGGGATCGGCGCGCGCTTCGAGCTCAGCGTTCGCGAATTGACGCCCATCCACGAAATCTCCGACGACAGCCGTCCATATTCGATCTTCGGGCAGCGGTTCATCACGACCTTGAGGCCGGCGGCTTCGGCTTTCGCGGCAGCCGCGTCGTCGCGCGCGCCGAGCTGCATCCAGATCACCTTCGGCGGCGGCGACAGTTTCAGCGCTTCATCGACCACCGGCATGATGTGGCTGGAATTGCGGAAGATGTCGATCATGTCGACGGGACGGCCGATATCGCGACAGCGAGGCGACGAAGGGTTTTCCGAGCAGGCTCTTGCCGACATGGCCGGGATTGACCGGGATCATGTCGTAGCCGCGCTGCGCCAGATATTTGAAGGCGAAATAGCTCGGCCGCACATTGACCGGCGAGGCGCCGACCATCGCGATCGACTTCACGCCGTTGAGGATGCCGCGGATGTAATTGTCGTCGTAAGTGTCGTGGTTCATTTCAGTTCCAGACCGTCATGGTGAGCGAGCGCGTCATCGCGCAGTCTCGAACCGATGAGGCACGCAATCCAGGCCTTCATCGCTTCGAGACGCCGATTGCGCGCTCCTCAGGATGACGGTCGTCACTTATCCTGCCATTTCGGCTCGCGCTTCTCGATGAAGGCGCCGATGCCTTCCTCGGCGTCGCGCGCCATCATGTTCTCGGTCATCACCTCGGCCGCATAGCGATAGGCGTCGGCGAGGCTCATTTCGGCCTGGCGATAGAACGCCTCCTTGCCGAGCTTGACGGTGTAGGCGGATTTGAGCGCGACCTTCTGCGCCAGCGCGATCGCCGCATCGCGTTCGGTGCCGGCGGCGACGACGCGGTTGACGAGGCCGATATTCTTGCGCCGTCGCCGCCGAAATCGGCTCGCCGGTGAGCAGCATCTCCATCGCCTGCTTGCGCGGGACGTTGCGCGACAGCGCCACCATCGGCGTCGAGCAGAACAGGCCGATATCGACGCCGGGCGTGGCGAAGCCCGCGGCCTCGGAGGCGACCGCGAGATCGCAGCTCGCCACCAGCTGGCAGCCGGCGGCGGTCGCGATGCCCTGCACGGCGGCGACCACGGGCTTCGGCAGATGCACGATCGCCTGCATCATCGCGCTGCAGGCGTTCATGATCTGCGCGAAATAGGCGCGGCCGCGATCGGCATCGCTGCGGCGCGCGGTCAGTTCCTTCATGTCGTGGCCCGCGGAGAAGGCCGGACCGTTGGCCGCGATGACGACGCGCGCGCACGCTGTTGTCGTCGTGGATTTCGTTCAGCGCGCGCATGCAGTTCGGCGATCAGGCCTTCCGACAGGCTGTTGCGCGCCGCCGGCCGGTTGAGCGTGAGCACGCGCGATGCTGCCGACGTTCTCGCGCAGCAGGATCGGCGGTTGCGGCGTGGGCGCGCGAGCGGTCTGGGCGGGCATTTCTGAGGTTCCACTCCGAGATTTTCACTTGGGCTTTGATGACAACCTAATGTAACAGGCACGCTGAAGCGAGGGCAGGGACGGCATGGCGGCAGCGAAAATGAGCGTGGCTGAACTGGAGAAGTTCCTCCGCGAGGAATTTCCGCAGGCCTTCAGCGACGGCGACATCACCATCGAGAGCGCCGACGGCGAGACCTGCCTGCTGCGGCGGCGCTACAGACGAGCAGCATGCTGCGTCCGGGCGGCACGGTGTCGGGGCCGACGCTGATGGCGATGGCCGATTTCGCGATGTATGTGGTGCTGCTCTCGGCGATCGGCCCGGTTGGGCCTCGCGGTGACGACCAATCTCAACATCAATTTCCTGCGCAAGGGCCAGCCCGGCCAGGACGTGCTGGCCGCTGCGAAGCTGTTGAAGCTCGGCAAGCGGCTGGCGGTCGGCGAGGTCAACCTGCTGTCGGGATCGTCGCCCGATCCGATCGCCCATGTGACGGCGACCTATTCCATTCCAAATACATAGGGTTTTGTACGGTAATATTACACCATATTTATAAGTTATTGTTTTTGCTGATGTAATTTATGTCGCATTGGCGTTGACGGGCAGCGCGCCGTTCTCTAGAAACCGCGCAGTTCGGCGCAGTCTGGCGCCGATTTCCACTTTCACGGATTTCCTCACATGAAAACGTTTTCGGCAAAGCCCGCCGAGGTGACGAAGAAGTGGGTGCTGATCGACGCCAAAGGTCTGGTGGTCGGCCGGCTCGCCACCCTGGTCGCCATGCGCCTGCGCGGCAAACACCTGCCCGACCTACACGCCCCATGTCGATTGCGGCGACAACGTCGTCATCATCAACGCGGCGCATGTCGTGCTGACCGGTCGCAAGCGCGACAACAAGGTCTATTACAAGCACACCGGCTTCATCGGCGGCATCAAGGAACGCACCGCGAAGTCGATCCTCGAGGGTCGCTTCCCCGAGCGCGTGGTCGAGAAGGCCATCGAGCGCATGATCCCGCGCGGCCCGCTCGGCCGCGTGCAGATGGGCAATCTGCGCGTTTATCCCGGCGCCGAACATCCGCATGAAGCCCAGCAGCCCGAGAAGGTTGATATCGCTTCGATGAACCGCAAGAACATGAGGGCCGCATAAGATGTCCGATACCATGCAGTCGCTCGATCAGCTGGCGTCGCTGAAGACGGCCGCGCCGGAAGCGCCGAAATACGTCAAGAAGGTCGACAAGTACGGCCGCGCCTATGCCACCGGCAAGCGCAAGGACGCGGTCGCCCGCGTCTGGATCAAGCCGGGCGCCGGCAAGATCGTGGTCAACACCCGCGAAGTCGAAGTCTACTTCGCCCGCCCGGTGCTGCGGATGCTGATCCAGCAGCCGCTGGTCGCCGCCGCCCGCGCCGGCCAGTACGACGTCATCTGCACGGTCGCCGGCGGCGGTCTGTCGGGCCAGGCGGGTGCCGTGCGTCACGGCATCTCGAAGGCGCTGACCAACTTCGAGCCGGATCTGCGCGGCGTGCTCAAGAAGGGCGGCTTCCTGACCCGCGACTCCCGTACCGTGGAGCGCAAGAAGTACGGCCGGGCCAAGGCGCGCAAGTCGTTCCAGTTCTCGAAGCGCTAATTGCTTCGCTAAAATTTGCAGCGCTTGCTGCATTCGCGAGATGAAAAAGGGCGCCCAATCGGGCGCCCTTTTGCTTACTATTTAGTGATGAGTTACCACGGATTTTCGTGAAAACTTGCTTACCCGCGACAAACGGATTTCGAACGCGGCGCTCCTAGTGTCCGCAATGCGATGGCGCGAAATTGCATTTTCAGTGTGCGCCGAACAAGTTGCATCACACGCGTTCGGGTGAGCCCATGTCGTTCGATACCTCTACGCTATATCTGTTTGCCACGATGGTCGCAGGCATGCTCGGGGCCATGCTGCTGTTGTTCGGCAAGCAGGAGAACATCCCGGCCCTGAAATGGTGGGGGACGGCCTATCTGCTCGGCGCATCGCTCGGTGGCGATCTGGACCATCGGCGGCGCCGACGCTCGGCGAGCCGCTGTTGCTGGCGCTGCAATGCGCGTCGGTTTCGTGGCCTGCGGCATGGTCTGGAACGCCTCGCGCGTGTTCCACGGCCGCAAGCCCAATCTGCCGGGGCTGGTGTTCGGCGCGATCGTCTGGATCGGCGCGGCGCTGGCTGCTGCCGTCGCTGAATCCGGCCATGCGCCTGATCGTCGGTGCGGCGATCGTCGCGATCTATGCGGCGCTGACGGCTTCCGAATTGTGGAGCGAGCGGCGGCGGACGATGCACACGCGCTGGCCGGCGATTGTGGTGCCCGTGATGCATGGTTGCGTGCTGACGCTGCCGATCCTGCTCGGCGAGTCTGCTGCGCCCGCATGACGAAACCTTCACCAGCAGCATCTGGGTGACGGCGTTCTCGATCGAACTGGTGCTGTATGCGATCGGCACCGTGTTCGTCATCTTCATGCTGGTGTCGGACCGCGCGGTGACGGTGCACAAGACCGCGGCCTCGGTCGATCCCTTGAGCGGCATGTTGAACCGCCGCGGCTTCTCGGAAGCCAGCAGCCGGGTGATCGAACGCGAGGCCGCCGCGGGGCGGCCGGTGACGGTGATGATCTTCGACATCGACCATTTCAAGAGCATCAACGACCGCTTCGGCCATCCCGCGGGCGACGAGATCCTCAAACTGTTCTCCACCGTCGTGGTCAGCAATCTGCGCATCAGCGATCTGTCGGGGCGGATCGGCGGCGAGGAGTTCGCGGCGCTGCTGCCGTGTTCGCTGGACGAGGGCGTGATCGTGGCCGAGCGCGTGCGCGAGGCGTTCGAGGCTTCCGACATCGTCTGCGAGGAAGGTCCGGTCGACACCACCGTCAGCATCGGCGTCGCCGGCGGACCGGCGGGCACCGAACTCGAAGTGCTGCTGGCGGCGGCCGATACCGCGCTCTATCAGGCCAAGCGCGGCTGGCCGCAACCGCGTCGAGGCCGCCGAAGAGCTGCCGCTGTCGCTGGAGAACTGGCGGCGCAAGACCGCCGGCCGCGCAGCTTCGCAGCGCCAGGTGCCGGCGGCGATCTAACGCTTCGCCCGAACAAGGCGATACCTGCGGCGATTGATCCAACACTTTTGGATCGGTCTCGTTCGAAACGGCGCGCGGTAACCTCGCGTTTACCATTCCGTCCATATTATCTGCGCCATGGATTCACCTCGCAGACGAAATTCCCAGGCCGCCCTGATGTCGCTCGAAGCGGCTGCAGCCTCCGCCCGCGGCGGTTTTGGCTGCATGTTCTCGACCTCGGAAGAATTCGAGATGGCGCTCATCACGGAGCGTCGTGCGCAGGGGCGTTATGATCAGCGCAGAATGCGCTGGCCTGCCATCCTGTTCGTCGGCTGTGCGCTGATGGTCGCCGGCACGGTGCTGCTGTTCGGCTAGGCGCTGATCCCTCACTTCGCCAACGGATCGGGGCGTACCTGAATATGCACCGCCCGCGGCTTTGAGCCCTTGCCGCCCTCCATCAGCCAGGGTGTGCGGTCGCCGCTCGTGCTCCACAGCCCGCGGCCTTTCCAGCCCGCGCTCGGATCGTCGATGCGCCCGTCGAGGCCCTTGGCAAAGAAGCCGAGCGGGTAGGGGATGCGCAGCATCACCATCTGCCCGTCCTTGAGCGCGACGAAGCCGTCGTTGAGGTTGGCGGTGGAGATCGGGATGTTCTCGCCGAGGCCGACCGTGTTGTGGTGATCGACCCAGGTGTAGTAGCTCGCCTCGGCGCTCGAGTTCTCGAAGCCCTTCGAAGCCGGGGCCCGGATATTTGAAGTAGGAGAAGCCTTCCGGGCAGTGGTTGCCGGTCGCGCTCGGCCCGTTCAGCGGGTTCTTGCATTTGCGGCGGTCGAAGCGGATCAGGCTGCCGTTCGAGCCCGAGCCCCAGAGCACGCCGTTCTTGTCGATGTCGCCGCCGCGAACGCCGATGCCTTCCTTCGGAATGGCGTAGAACTCCGACGAGCTTGGTCTTGGGATCGAAGCGCATGAAGCCGGGCTGGCCGACGAACACGTTGACGGTGTACCAGACCGAGCCGTCGGTCGGATGCGGCATCACCGCGTAGGGCCCGAGCCCGCGATCCGCATGTCCTTGCCCGCCTCGCGCCGGCTGCGCCCGGCTCGGTGTATTCGTCGACCTTGCCGTTGCCGTTGGTGTCGAGCACGAACGGCGCCCAGCCCTGCGCCTTGGCGGCATCGCCGGTCTCGTCCCACAGCTTGGTGTTGACCCAGCCGGCGACCGGGCCGGTGCCCGAGAGCCACAGCGTGTCGTCGGCGTCGTAGCCGAACTGCGGGTGATGGGTGCCGAAGCAGGTGTCGATGAAGCTGTATTTCATGGTCTTGGGATCGAGCATCGACACCTGCCGCCCGGAGCGTTCGAGCGGGAAGGCCTTGGCCGACGGATGGTCCGAGCCCTTCCGGCAGAAGGCCGGATTTTCGATGCCGCGCACCGCCGCCGCCAACCACACCCGGCCCTTCTTGTCGAACATGCCGTTGTGGTTGTTGGCCCGCTGGCTCCAGATCTTCTCTTCGCCCCAGTAGGCCGAGGGGCTGATCGGATTCAGCGACGGCCGTGGCATGGAGCGGGAGGTCCGAACGATTCGGGCGCATTCGGATCCGCGACCGGCATCTTGAAGAACGTCACCTTGTGCGTCTTCGGATCGAGGATCGGCATGTCGTCGGTCGAGTATTCGTGCGAGCCGTAGAGCGGACCGTAGGCGTTGACGGTCGGATAGCGCCGGTCCGAGGAAATCAGGTCGTGGACGAAGTGCTTCTCCGTCGCCCCACTCCCACGACGTGACGACGACGTTGCGCTCGATGCCCGTGCGGCCGCGGCGGCTTGGACTTCGGCAGCTCGCCCTTGGCGACGCGGTCGGTCCAGTCGCCGAAATACTTGAACGGCACGCCGCCGAGCTGGCCGGCGAGCCGGTTCACCATCCATTCGCCGGTCTGGCCGGAGGAGACGCGGCGCATCCAGGCTTCCTCGCCCGATTTGAATTCGCCGAACGCGCCGGGATCGTGCGCGTGGATTCCTGACCGAGCTGATGGCAGCCGATGCAGTCGACATTGTTCATCCGCTGGCGCCAGATCATCCTGCGTGATCTTCTTCGGAATATCGGTGCTGCCGCCGAAATCCTTCGCCGGCGGCATCTTCATCATCGTGTACCAGTAGATCGCCGGAGTAATAATGCGCCGCCGCCGCCTCGTTCGGCGCCGGCACCGCCGTGAGATTGAGCTGCTGGCCGGGCTTGGCGCGCAGCTTCGGCGAATCCACCAGCCCGTAGCCGCGCACCCAGATCGGTAGTTCACATTCGGCGGCAGGTCGGGGATCACGTAGCGGCCCTGATCGTCGGTGACGACGATCTTGGCGAACTTCGTCGGCAGCTCGGTGGTCTCCGCGATCACCCAGACGCCGGCTTCCGGCCCGTTCGGGCCGGCGCACCACGCCGCCGATGTCGTCATTGTCGATGGCGACCGCCGTTGGCTGCTGCGCATGCGATGGCACCGCCGTCAAGCTGAGTACGCCCGCCGTCGCAGCCAAGGTGAAAGAGAACAGGATCCGACTGAGATTCATCGTTTCTCTCCCGTGGCCGCGAGCTTGTCGCTCGTTGTTTGGCGCAAGCCTACACCAAACCAGGGTTGAGGCGAGAGCATGTCGCTCGCGCGATTTCGTCATGCGTGATGCGCGTGCGTCGCAGCAACGGATAGGCGTTGCATCTGCCTTTTGCTTTTTGGGCGGCTGGGTTAGACACGCCAATTCTCACGAGAAGGCGTAACCCAGATGATCACCGAAATCGCACAAATCGACGTCAAGCCCGGCACCGAGAAGGATTTTGAGGCCGCCGTCGCCAAGGCGCGGCCGCTGTTCCTGCGCGCCAAGGGCGGCAAGGGCTTTGAGCTGCACAAATCGATCGAGAAGCCGCAGCGTTACCGGCTGATGGCGAAGTGGGAAACGCTGGAAAACCACACCGTCGATTTCCGCGGCTCGGAAGACTTCACGGCATGGCGCGGCCTGGTCGGGCAGTATTTTGCCGCGCCGCCCGAGGTCGAGCACACCGAGACGGTGCTGACCACGGCCGGCTGACGCGCTCAGGCCGCCGTCGATCGCGGCCGGCACGTCTTCCGCCTTGAAATGGTCGATCATCACCTTGGCGATCGCCATCAGCGGCAGCGCCAGCGCCAGCCCCCAGATGCCGAACACGACGCCGAGCAGGATCTGGAACGCAAACAGCGTGGCCGGCGGAATATCCAGCGCCTGCCGCTGGATGATCGGCGTCAGCACGTAGCTTTCCAGCGCGTGCACGCCGAGGAACAGGATGAAGGCGCTGAGGCGCCGCGACCCATCCCGAGGCGAGGCTCGCCAGCACCACGATCAGCCCGCCGAGGATCGCGCCGACGGTCGGGATGAAGGCGAGCAGTCCGGCCTGGATGCCCAGGATGAACGAGCTCTGGATGCCGATGATCGACAAGCCCGATCCAGGTCACCAGAAACACCGCGACCATGGTGATGATCTGCGCGATCAGCCAGCGCTCCAGCGTCTCGCCGATCCGGTCGACGATGACGGTGGCGCGCGCGCGATGCTTGGCCGGCGCCATGAACAACAGGCCGTCGCGGTAGACGCTCGGGCTGCGTCGCGAAGGCCAGTCCCAGAAACAGCACGATGAAGAAGTTTCCGACCGCGCTGACGGTGCCGAGGATCAGCTTCAGGCTCTGGCTGAAGATGGCGCCGCCGCTGGCGGCAATCGTGCCGGCGCTCGGCAGGTGTGTGCGTCGGTGCGGCGCTCGGCGTCGCCGGCGTCGGCAGAATCCGACGGCGCGCGACAGGCTGCCGAAATCGAAGAAGCTGGTGTCGACGCCGTTGCTTTCGAGGAAGCGCTTTGACGTTGACGAGTTGCGACTTGATGCGTGTTGCTCAGCACCGTCGCCTGCTGCGCGATCGTGGTGCCGCCGAGGAAGACGATGCCGGACAGCATGCCCGCGACCACCAGGCAGACGATCGTCAGCCGCAGCGCATGCGGCAGCTGCACGACGCGGCCGAGCAGGTTGGTCATGGCGTTGAGGGCGACGCCGAGCAGCATGCCGGCAAAGATCAGAAACAGCGTCGCGGCGAAATGCCAGGTGAACAGCAGCAGCGCGGCGAACAGCACGACGCCGATGCCGCCGACCGATATCGCCCACGCCAGATCGTTGCGGGCCTGAAGGCGATCGTCAGCCGGACCTGTCACGTTGATTCCTTCTCGCAGAATATTCGCGCCAGTCTTTCGCCAAAACGCGGCCGGGATCAAGCCGGCGAGCGCGCGCCGGTTTGACGCTGGCGTGTCCGGTGTGCCAAGCGGTGCATGCAACTGATAGCGCGGGCCGGCGAGGGCGAGATGAATTTCAAATGGTTCGGCCCGCTTGCGCTGCTGGCGGCGCTGGTGATCGGCGACCAGATCAGGATCAACCGGCCTGGCCACAAATATCGCCTGACGGTCGAGGTCGAGACGCCGGAGGGACGCAAATCGGCCTCCGGCGTGATGGCGGTCCATCCCGATCGCAGCTACAGCCGCCGCGGCCAGACCCGCACCGTCGGGCGATGCCGTTTTCGTCGATCTCGGCGGCGGCAAGAATCTCGTCGCGCTGCTGGCCCATGTCGACAAGAACCTCGATCTCGACGGCATGAACTACGTGGCGCTGCGCGCCTATACGGCGGCCGCGCGGCAAGCGCGTGTCGTTCAACGAGATGAGCCGGCTGACCGGCATCGTGCCGGTGAAGGGCGCGCTGATCCCGGTGCTCGTGACGCTTCGCCGATCCGGCCAATCCCGGCACCGCGCGCGGTGGTGCCGCCGGACGATGCCGAAGCGGTGCTCGGCAAGGGTTATCGCTTGCAGGGGATCACCGCCGAGGTGGTGCCGAACGGATACTGGCCGCTCGATTTCGGCGGCGCGCTGGGCGAGCCGGTCACGCGCGGAATCCAGGCGAAACTGCCGTGGCTGAATGGTGCCGACGATCCGGCCGCCACGGCGCTTCGCGCGGCCGGTTTGCCGGGTGTCGACAGGATCGACGCCCGGGAGGCTTTCACGCGAAAGTAGCGGCGGTGCGCGTCATTTCCGGGCAGGTCCGAGCGCCCGCGCCAATGCCTGTTCGGCTCCGCGGCGCGCGAGCGGCTTGATCAGGGGTGAGTTGAAATAGGCCGTGCTCGTATGCAGCGCTTGCGCAAGGTCAGCTGACCGATAAAGCCTGCCTGCCGCGATAACCGCCTCCAGGCTCGCAAGGTTGTCGAGGCTCTGGGTCGGGTCGCGGCGAAACAGCAGGATGTCGGCCGGCGCACCGGCCTCGATACGCCCCAATCCCTCGATACCGAGCCTGTCGCCGGCATCGCGCGTCGCGAGTTTCCAGACCTGCTCGATGCCGATACCGGCCTCGACAAACAAGGCCATTTCCTGCTGCAGGCTGGCGCCGGGGACGACGAAGGGCTGCGCGACGTCCGTTCCCAGAAACAATCGCGCGCCGGCATCGAACAGCTTCCTGGTCAGCCGTTGCTTCTTTGCGACCGCCGGCACCACCTGCCGCTCCAGATAGTCGCGGCGCCATCCGGTTGCTCGATCGGCCGCGCTCAGGATGCCAGATCACATCGAGGTAGAACGGCGGCACGTTGCGCATGGCGGGATGCGCGCCGCGCGGCATCGAAATCCCGGTAGCAGAGCATCTGCTGGTTGGTGACGATGGTCGGCGTATTGGCGATGCCGTGCTTCAGCGTCGCCTCGACGATCTCGTCCATCCGGCGTTCATCGACGGCGTGCCAGTCGCAGGAGCGGTTGACGAGCGTGTCGCGCTCGAGCGTTTGCGGCAGGGGAACGCCGAAGAAATGCTGCACCTCGGCGATGCGGGCGTCTTCGTAAGGCATTCCTGCCGGGACGTGGCCCATCATCTTGAGGCCGTGCCTGGCGCAGGCCTGCTCGAGCGCGCGGATCATCGGTTCGGTCAAGCCTTCATAGAATTTCAGGAAGGTCGCGCCGGTCGCCTTGACCCGAACCGCCGCCGCGTCGGCGGCACGCGCGCTCGCATCCTCGAGCAGGATGGTGTTCTTGAAGCCGGCCTTGCCGGCGCCGACGAAGGGACCGCAGGAGAACAGCCGCGGCACGGGATGCAGCGCCGTCGCGCTCCAGCTTTCGCGCGGCAGCAACGGCGGTGCCGTCGAGATCGCCGGCCTCGCGAATGGTCGTCACGCCGTGCTGGAGATAGAGCAGCGCCGCCGAGGGCGTCAGCTTCAAGCGCATTGTCCGGCGGCAGATGGACGTGCATGTCGATCAGGCCGGGCAGGGCGAAGCATCCCGCGAAATCGCGCGGCGCCTGGTCCTTGCGTGTTCACAATGGCGGCGATCGCGCCACCCGAGACCTCGATGGTCGGCGTTGGCTGCGCCGGCCCTGCATCGGATTGACGACGGTAACGCCATCGATCTGAAACCGGCCTTTTGCCGCGATTGGCGGCGGTGCCGGGCGCCGCAGGCCGAGGTTGTTGAGTACGCCCATCGTGAACCATCCCCAGTCAAGCCGCGCCGCAATATGAATATGAGTATATATTCATATTAAGGACAATATGAGCACCTGTTCATGTTGTCAACGACCTGATACGAGAGCGCCATGGCCAATTCTGCAAGCAGCAAGCGCACCGGCTTGCGCAAGCTTCCTACCCAGGCGCGCAGCCGGGAGCGGGTGGCTGACATCCTCAAGGCCACCGGCGCTCTGCTGGGCGAGGTGGGTTACGACGGTCTTTCAACCAATCTGATCGCGGAGCGCGCCAAGGTCCCGGTCGGCTCGATCTATCAATTCTTCGAAACCAAGGACGACATCGTCGCCGCGCTGGTCGAACAGTTTGCAGGATCGCATCCTGCGGCTGGCGAACGAGAAACTGGACGCGGCCGGCGCTGCGCGGGACCGCCGGGCGTTCATTGCGCGGCTTGTGGAGGGGATCGCCGGCATTCAGGCGGAGACCTCGGCCTTCATCTGCGTATTTTCCGGCAGTCCGGCGCATCCGCGATTTGACGGCCTGGCGCGCGAACTTCGCCGCACCCTCATCGACCACCTGGATCGGGTGTTTGCCGAGGCGTTTCCGAAGCTGTCCAAAGACGATCGCCGGCGCATGCTTGCCGCCTGGTCGGACATCACGGGCGCTTTGGCCGCCAGTCTCGATCGCAGCAGGCCCGCGGAACGCGTCAGGCTGCTCGAAGAACTGAAACTCATCCTCGGTGCCTATCTCGACGCCAAACTTGCCGGCGCGTCCTGATATTCTCGCGGGGCTGTGAAGCAGAAGTGGAGAGCATATCGGGTTGATCCGGCGCGCTCTCGCAGGCATGATCGTCCGCAATCGTGGCTCAACCCGAGAAGATCCTTGCACAGGACGATGACAGCGGAATTTTTGCGATGAGACGGCCCGTGGTCGGTGTGATCGGGAACGCCCATCGCATCGAAAATCGTTTCCAGACGCAGATGGTCGGAGAGCGCAATCTGCGCGCGGTGGCCGACGTGTGCGGGCGCGCTGCCGCTGATGTTTGCCGGCATCGCCCGAGATCACCGACATCGGCGCGCTGCTCGACGTCGTCGACGGCGTGGTGCTGACCGGGCGCCCGCGCCAATGTCCATCCGACGCGCTTCAAGACCGAGCCGCATGAGAAGCACGAGCCCTACGACATCCATCGCGACGACGTCGCGCTGGCGCTGACGGAGGCCTGCGTCGCCCGCGGCGTGCCGATCTTCGGCATCTGCCGCGGCCTGCAGGAGATGAACGTCGCCTTCGGCGGCTCGCTGCATCCCGAAATCCGCGAGATCCCGGGCCGCATGAACCACCGCATGCCGCGGCTGGAGAACGGCGAAATCCATCCCGACCCGACGGTCGTGTTCGCCGACCGCCACGACGTCCACCTGACGCCCGGCGGCGCGTTTGCCAAGCCTGCTCGGCTGCGAGACCATCCGCGTGAATTCGCTGCACGGGCAGGGCATCCTCGAACCCGGCGAGCGCGTCGTCATCGAGGGCGTGGCCGAAGACGGCACCATCGAGGCGATCCGGATCGCGGACGCGCCGAGCTTCGCGCTCGGCGTGCAGTGGCACGCCGAGTACGACCCGCAGCGCAACCCGATCAACCGCACGCTGTTTCAGGCGTTCGGCGAAGCGCTGAAGGCGCACAGGCGGGCGAGCTAAGCGGCCGAATAACCGGTCGCGCCACAACGGGAGGATGCGATGCGGGACCGCAAATGGTCGAGACGCGACCTGCTGAAGGCGTCGACGGCGTCCGCCGCAGGCCTGCTGTTTGCCGAGCCGCTGAAGGCCGCGGCGCCGCCGGCTGCGGAAGTGACGCCGGCCCTGATCGAAGCCGCGAAGAAGGAGGGCAAGCTGTCGTTCTATTCGGCGCTTGAACTCAACACCGCCGAACGCCTGGCGCGGACGTTCGAAGCGAAATATCCCGGCATCGCCGTGCGCGTCGAGCGCTCCGGCGCGGAGCGGATTTTCCAGCGCATCGCGCAGGAGCAGGGCAGCGGCATCAACGCCGTCGACGTCGCCAACTCGACCGATCCCGCGCATTATCTCGACTGGAAGAAGAACGACTGGCTCGCGCCGTACCTGCCCGAGGACGTCGCCAGGCATTTTCCGGCCGATCAGATCGATCCCGACGGCATGCACGCGACGTCCTGCGCCTGGATCGGAGGCGATCGGCTACAACACCAACCTGGTCAAGCGCGAGGACGCGCCGAAGAGCTACGCCGACCTGCTCGATCCGAAATGGCACGGGCAAGATCGTCAAGGCGCATCCCGGCTACAGCGGCGCGATCCTGACCGCGACCTTCGTGCTGGCGCGCGATCTCGGCTGGTCGTATCTCGAGAAGCTCGCGCAGCAGAAGATCATGCAGGTGCAGTCGGCCGCCGATCCGCCGAAGAAGATCCTGCTCGGCGAGCGCGCCGTCATGGCCGACGGCAACGACTACAATCTGGTGCTGCTGAAGGATCAGGGCAAGCCGGTCGAGGTGGTCTACCCGGCCGAAGGCTCGCCGCTGATCATCGTTCCCTCCGGCATTTTCCGCAGCGCGCCCAATCCGAACGCGGCAAGGCTGTTCCAGAGCTTCTTCTTCAGCGCGGAAACCCAGCAGATGCTGGTCGACGTCTTTGCGCATCGCTCGTTCCACGCCCAGGTGAAGGAGAAGGGCGAGCACATTCCGCTGGCCAGCCTGAAGCTGCTCAAGGCCGATCCTGCCCAGGTGCAGGCGCAAAGCGAGGAAATCAAGGCGCGCTACGCCAAGATCTTCGGCGTGTGATGCCGGCACCTCCAGGGCAGGAAATACGCCGGAAGTGATTGCAACTGCAGGAATCTGGATCAAACGCGCAACCAGTGACTTGCTGGACGAATCATACGGCGACCCGTACCAAGCATCCTCCGTACTTTTACGGGCTGGAAAGTGTGGGATCGCAAACCTGAAGTCGGGTAAGCAACGAGGAGACGCTGCAGCATTGCCCGCTGCGGCCGATATGGCCTGAAAAAGCCGGTGCTTGTCCATCACTTCGCGACCGGGAGGCTATGACGATATCAGGCCGCCTCGCGCTCGCGATGGTTTTGCTGGTCGTGGTGACGTCCTGCATTGTCAGCGCATTCGCCTATTATTTCGTTGCTGAAGCTGCTCCGCGCGCGGTGTTGATGTCGATCATCAGCGCGGCGCTGGCCGGTGGTGGGATTGCGGCGGTGCTCGCGATCGCTCTTGCCGTCGGCATCACGAATGTTCTGCTCAAGCCGCCGCTCGGCGTGCGAAGCCGGCGATTGCCGGCGCGGAGACGGAGCAGGCGCGCGCCTATCAGGCGCTCGCCGATCGCGAGAGAATGGCGCAGGCCATCATCGAAAGCGCGCTCGACGCCTTCGTCCAGACCGACGAGTCCTGCGTCATCCTCGAGCTGGAGCCCGCACGCCGAGGCCTTGATGGGATGGACGCGCGCGGAGGCCGTCGGCAGGAGCGTGGAAGAGCTGGTCTTTCCGGAATCGCAGCGCGCAGTGCACCGGCAATGGGTCGACCGCTTCCTGAGCGAGGCCGAAGGCGACGCCGTCGGCGGGCGATACGAAACGCCGCTGCTGCACAAGGACGGCCGCGAATTCTTCGCCGAGGTTTCGCTCGACGGCGCTGCGCCGCAATGACGGCTACATCATCAACGCGTTCGTCAGGGACATCACCGCAAAACGCGCCGCGGAAGAACAATTGTTCCAGGCGCAGAAGATGGAATCGGTCGGGCAATTGACCGGCGGCATCGCCCATGACTTCAACAACATGCTCACCGTGATCACGGGCACGATCGAAATCCTGGCCGACGGCGTCAAGCACGATCCGGCGCTGGCGTCGATCGCCAAGATGATCGACGACGCCGCCGACCGGGCGTCCCAGCTCACGGCGAACCTGCTGGCCTTTGCCAGAAAGCAGCCGCTGCGGCCGCTCGAGACCGACGTCAATGCGCTGGTCGAGGAGGTGGTCAAGCTGCTGTCGCCGACGCTCGGACAGGCAGATCGAGATCGAGACCGCGTTGAGCGATCAGGCCTGGCCGGCGCTGGTCGATCGCAGCCAGCTCACCTCGGCGCTGGTCAATCTCGCGATCAACGCCCGCGACGCCATGCCCGATGGCGGCAGGCTGCTGTTCAGGACGGCGAATTTCACGCGCGATGCAGCGATGACGCGAAGTCGGGCGAGCTCGGCGCCGGCGACTACGTCGCCATCGAGGTCATCGATAGCGGCGCCGGCATTCCGGCCGCCATACGCGACAGGATTTTCGAGCCGTTCTTTTCGACCAAGCAGTTCGGCACCGGCACCGGGCTTGGACTGAGCATGGTGTTCGGATTTGCAAAGCAATCCGGCGGCGGCATCGTGGTCGACGGCGAGGAGGGCAAGGGCGCCTGCTTCCGCATCTATCTGCCGAAGGCCGACGTCGAGCCTTCGGACGTGCTTCCGGCAAGCGATGCCTCGCCGCCTGAAGATGACGAACTGCGCGGCGGATCGGAAACCATCCTGTGCGTCGAGGATGACGATGTGGTGCGGGCGCATGTCACCGGCCGTCTCGAAAGTCTCGGCTACAAGGTCATCACCGCTTCCAACGCGGCCGAGGCGCTCGAACTGGTGAATTCCGGCGCGGCGTTCGATCTTCTGTTCACCGACATCGTCATGCCCGGCGCCATGAACGGCCGGCAGCTCGCGCAAAAGGTCGCCGAACTGCGCCGGCCGCTCCGGGTGCTCTACACCTCGGGCAACACGTTCGGCGCGTTCGATCCGAGCGGGCGTCTCGGCGAGGGCGTGCTGTTGCTGACCAAGCCGTACCGCAAGGCCGAACTCGCACGCATGGTGCGCCTCTGCCTCGACCGCGCGATCGACCACATGGGCGATCCGATCCCGCTGCCCTATTCGGTGCAGGAGGATTTGGAGCGTTTCCTGCGGGAAAATCCGCCGGAGAAGAAATAGCCGTTTGGTTGCGGCGTCACAGAATGTCAGGTTCGGTAGCGCGAGCGAGACGCATCGTGGTGGCAAGGTTAGAGATGATGGGGTATCGCTTCGCTCCACCCATCCGGCGAATGCTGGCGAGTTGCTATATGCGGATGTTACAAAGCGAGGCAGGTCAATGAAATCTCGCGTAGAGACGCTCACGCCGCCGAACACGCCGAACCCGATCGGCCCTTATAGTCACATCGCCAAGGTTGGCGAACACATATGGATCGGGGGCACTGCCGGCGTCGACCCGGCCACAGGACAGTTGGCGGGCACGGACATCGGCGCCCAGACGCGGCAAATCCTGAAATCGTTCATCGTGATGCTTGAGGCCGTGGGCTCCAGACCTCAGCGCATGTCACGCACATCAATATCTTCCTGCAGCACATGTCCGACTTCGAGGCGATGAACGCCGCCTATGTCGAGATCATGGGTGATCGCAGGCCGGCGCGCACGGTCATTTCAGTGCAGGAACTGCCCAAGCCCGGCGCATTGCTTACGATGAATCTCACTGCAGTCACGAGGAGCGATCCGGATAGCCCGGACAATACCGGGACGATCGAAAAACAAAAGGCGCTCCATCAGGAGCGCCTTTGCATTCTCAGGCTCACCCGGGCAACGCTTCCCGCTAGAACCTAATTGCGCAAACCGAGGCTTTGCAGGAGCGACGGTGTTTGGGCATTTTGCATAGACGGGTCCTGCGCTCGGGATCGGCTACGGGCGGGACCTGTCCCCGTGCATCTTGCTCCTCCCGGACCCTTGCTCGATGATTTCGCTGGGGCCGGATCTCTGCTCGCGCATTTTGCACGGACCGGACCTGTCGGTGCTTTTTCACGGGCCGGACCTGTGTCGGGGCATCTTGCACCACCTGTACAGGGGCAGCTTGCGCGGGTTGTGCGGGCTCGGCCTGTGCCCGTGTCATCTTCCTCGGCCGCCCAAGCCTGGAATTGCTTGAACAATGCTTCAGTGAGTGGCTGGCTGTCTCGGCTTGGCTCTGACTGGCTTGGCTCTGACCGACCTCGACTCGGCTCTGATCGGCAGGTTCAACAGCCGCAGCAATTTCGTCGCGCGGCGGCGCATCCGTTGTGGTCGGCGGCAAATCCTGAGTGCCGGCGATTGATTGAATTGTTGACGTCGACGGATCGGCGCCAGGCTGAAGCGCCGGTTTGTCGACCCACGAATCCGTCACGTTCGCAACGAGCGCAACCGGATTTCCGATCGATAGAATAGCGATGCCGATCGCTGTCACCGTTACAGCCAAAATACTCGTCTTGAGAATTCGCGACGAGATAGTCGCGATGTCCCAAGCCCTCCCGATATCCGGCTGCTCGGTTTCTTCCGGCATGCCTCGGAGAGAAAGATAGGAGAACGATCCGGCTGGAAACCATCTGTTTGTCGCCATTTGGTTGATGCCGCCTCTTATTGATCCTCATCGCATCAGTACACCCGCCAGCGAGGTCTAAAAGCGACAATCAGCGCCACGATTTGGGAGAAGTCTTGATTTCACTGCGGATATGGGAACCGCAAGATCACGCGGAAAGCCCGGATTTGCATTGAGCAAGAGCGGAAACTGACCACCACAAGCAAAAAGGCGCCCCGTCGGGAGCGCCTTTCGCATTGTTGGACGGTGATGCCGGCGGCGCGAACGCCGCGCGAAGATCACAGCGAATAGTACATGTCGAATTCGACCGGGTGCGGGGTCATCTCGAAGCGCTCGACTTCGGTCATCTTCAGCTCGATGAAGCTGTCGATGAAGTCGTCGTCGAACACGCCGCCGCTCTTGAGGAACGCGCGGTCCTTGTCGAGATTTTCCAGCGCCTCGCGCGAGCGAGCCGCACACCGTCGGGATCTGCTTCAGCTCTTCCTTCGGCAGATCGTAGAGGTCCTTGTCCATCGCCGGACCCGGATCGATCTTGTTCTTGATGCCGTCGAGGCCGGCCATCAGCATCGCGGCGAAGCCGAGATAGGGATTGGCCATCGGATCGGGGAAGCGGACCTCGACGCGCTTGGCCTTCGGGTTCGCCGTGTAGGGGATGCGGCAGGAGGCCGAGCGGTTGCGCGCGGAGTAGGCGAGCAGCACCGGGGCTTCATAGCCCGGGACCAGGCGCTTGTAGGAATTGGTCGACGGGTTGGTGAAGGCGTTGATCGCCTTGGCGTGCTTGATGATGCCGCCGATGTAGTGGAGGCAGGTCTCCGAGAGGTCGGCATATTTGTTGCCGGCGAACACCGGCTTGCCGTCCTTCCAGATCGACTGGTGGCAGTGCATGCCCGAGCCGTTGTCGCCATAGACCGGCTTCGGCATGAAGGTGGCGGTCTTGCCGTAGATGTGCGCGACCTGGTGGATGCAGTATTTGTAGATCTGCATCTGGTCGGCCATCAGCGTCATGGTGTCGAACTTCATGCCGAGCTCGTGCTGGGCGGAAGCGACTTCGTGGTGATGCTTCTCGACCTTGACGCCCATCTTGGCCATGGCGCCGAGCATTTCGGAGCGCATGTCCTGCACCGAGTCCTGCGGCGGGACCGGGAAGTAGCCGCCCTTGGTGCGGATGCGGTGACCGAGATTGCCGCCTTCATATTCGGTGTCCGAATTGATCGGCAGTTCCGAGGAATCCAGCTTGAAGCCGGTGTTGTAGGGGTGGTCTGGTAGCGGACGTCGTCGAACACGAAGAACTCGGCTTCCGGTCCGAAGAACACGGTGTCGCCGACGCCCATCGACTTGACCATCGCCTCGGCCTTCTTGGCCATGCCGCGCGGGTCGCGGTTGTAGGGCTCGCCGGTGGTCGGCTCCAGCACGTCGCAGATGATGACCATGGTGGTCTCGGCGAAGAACGGGTCGATCGTCGCGGTGACCGGGATCGGGCATCAGGCACATGTCGGATCTCGTTGATCGCCTTCCAGCCGGCGATCGAGGAGCCGTCGAACATCTGGCCTTCGGCAAAGGTGTCCTCTTCGATCATGCCGACGTCGAAGGTCACGTGCTGCCACTTGCCGCGCGGATCGGTGAAGCGCAGGTCGACGTATTTTACGTCGTTGTCCTTGATCGATTTCAGGACGTCTTTGGCGGTCTTCATGAATACCCCTTTTGGCTTACGGGTCGGTTTCCAGGATCTAGCGACAGCGATTTCGCAAACGATCCGGTGAGATATCGCGAACGAAATCAGGCCGCCGAAGCAGCCCTTTTCTTGTTTTTTAGTCGCAAAATTCGGGATAGCACCCGGCTTAGATAGCGTCCAGCCCGGATTCTCCGGTTCTGATCCGGATCGCTTCCTCGATGTTGGAGACGAAGATTTTGCCGTCGCCGATGCGCCCGGTCTGGGCGGCGCGCCGGATCGCGTCGATCGCCTTCTCGACCAGGTCATCGCCGATCACGATCTCGATTTTGACCTTGGGCAGGAAGTCGACGATGTATTCCGCACCGCGATAGAGTTCGGCGTGTCCCTTCTGCCGGCCGAAACCCTTGGCTTCGGTGACGGTGATGCCCTGCAGTCCGACTTCCTGAAGCGCCTCTTTCACCTCGTCGAGCTTGAATGGCTTGATGATGGCTTCGATCTTCTTCACTGAGCGCCTCCCGGGCATTTCCAAATTGCAGAGTAGAGTTTCGATGTCGCGCGATGGCGCCGTCTGGTTTGATCCTTGCATCCGGCAACGCCGGAATGCTCATAATTGCCGCGAACTGCGACGATCATGAGCTCGGCTTTCTGACCGGCTTCCTCAAAAGCAGGGTCTATGCCAAGTTGTTAACGCGGCCTGATTTCGGAACGTTATCAGACTTTTAACAGGCAAGTGGAAGAGGTCGAGCCGGACGCTGCATGATAGCGAAGCCTATCAGAATAGGCAAACAGGTCAATTCGTGTGCAGATGCGGCAGGCGCGGCCGCGCGCGCGACGGCAATGTGCCTCCGGAAAAGGCGGATGGATCGAGGATCTCGGCATGGAAGTTTTGACCACGACTGAGATGGAGCGTGCCGATCGGCTGACGATCGCCGCCGGCACGCCCGGCTTCGCGCTGATGATGAGCGCAGGGCAGGCCGTGGCCGAAGCCGCGATGGATCTCGTCGAGGAAGGACCGATCGTGGTGGTCGCCGGCCGCGGCAACAATGGCGGCGACGGCTTTGTGGCGGCGGCCGAACTCGCGGCGCGCGGCCGCGAGGTTTCGGTCATCCTGCTGTGCGAGCGCGACAGCCTGCAGGGCGATGCGGCGCTCGCTGCACGCGGCTGGAAGTATCCGGTGCTGCCGTTCAACCCGCAGGCGATCGGCAAGCCGGCGCTGATCATCGACGCGCTGTTCGGCGCCGGGCTCAATCGTCCCGTCAAGGGCGATCCGCTCGAGATGATCGAGGCGATCAACGCCAACGGCGCGCCGGTGCTCGCCGTCGACCTGCCGAGCGGGATCAACGGCACGACCGGCGCCGTGATGGGCGCTGCGATCAACGCCGTCGGAGACCGTGACGTTCTTCCGCCGCAAGCCGGCGCATCTGTTGATGCCGGGGCGGAAGCATTGCGGCCGGCGTGCGCGTCGCCGATATCGGCATCGATCCGCGCGTGCTCGACGAGATCCGGCCGCAGACATTCGAGAACGTGCCGCAGAGCTGGCAAACATCCTTCCCGGTGCCTGACATCGACGGCCACAAATATGCCCGCGGCCACGCGGTCGTGCTGTCAGGCGAACTGGCGTCGACCGGCGCGGCGCGGCTCGGCGGCGCGCGGCGCGTTGCGGGCAGGCGCCGGGCTGGTCACGGTGGCCTCGCCGCGCGACGCGCTGGCGGTCAATGCCGCGGCGCTGACGGCGGTGATGGTGCGCGCGATCGACAACGTCGATCCAGTTCGCCGAACATGCTCGACGACAGGCGGCTCAATTCGATCGTGATCGGGCCGGGCGCCGGCGTCAGCGCGCCGCACGCGCGATTTCGTCCACACCGCGCTGTCGGCGAAACGCGGTCTCGTGCTCGACGCCGACGCGCTGACGAGTTTTGCCGAAGCGCCGGAGCGGCTGTTTGAATCGATCAAGGCATGCCGAGGACGCCGCAGGTCGTCCTGACCCCGCATGAGGGCGAGTTTCCGCGCCTGTTCAGCGATATCAGCAACAAGCATCCCGGCCGCTCCAAACTGGAGCGGGTGCGCGACGCCGCCGAACGCTGCGGCGCGGTGGTGCTGCTGAAGGGGCCGGATACGGTGGTGGCGTCGCCGGATGGACGCGCCAGCATCGCGTCCAACGCGCCGCCCTGGCTCGCCACCGCCGGCGCCGGCGACGTGCTGGCGGGAATGATCGCAGGGATGCTGGCGCAAGGCGTGCCGGCCTTCGAGGCCGCCTGCATCGGCGTCTGGATGCACGGCGAAGCCGCGCGCGAGGCGGGACCGGGGCTGATCGCGGAAGATTTGCCGGAAGTGCTGCCCGCGGTGTTCAGGCGGCTCTATGACGAGTTCGGGATTGAGTATTAGGCAACTCGAACTTGCCGACATGGACGCGGCGGCGCGCGTCCATCGCAGCGGCGTTCGACCATGCATTGCCTCTGGCTCACCGGTCTGCACACATCACGACGAAGACCGATGGTTCTACCGGGAACGCGTGTTCACGGGATGTCAGGTGCACGGGGCTTTCGAGGGCGGTGCGCTGGCCGGAATCATCGCCTTCCGGAGCGACTGGATCGACCAGTTGTATGTGCTGCCGGAAGTGCAGGGACGCGGCGTCGGCAGCGAGTTGCTGCAGGTCGCAAAGCGCGCGTTCGATTGCCTCCAGCTTTGGACGTTTCAGCGCAATCTGGGAGCGCGACGCTTTTACGAAGCGCGAGGCTTTGCGCTCGTCGAGGAAACCGACGGTGCCCGCAATGAAGAGAAGGAGCCGGACGCGCGCTATCTCTGGACGCGTCCCGTAAGAGCGACGCGCTCATCCGACGAGATGTATTTCGCGCGACCGCCGTCTCGTTCCATTCCAGCCCAAGCCCAGGCCCTCGCGCGGTCACCGTGCCGTCGACGATCTCGGCCGGGTGGGCGAGGATCACGCTGGCGAAATCCAGGAATTCGAGCCAGTGCGCGGTCGGCGTCACCGCCAGCATGTGGGCGCTGGCCTCGGCGAACAGATGGCTCGACATCGGAATGTTGGCGGCTTCCGCTTGCGCCGCGACCTGCAGCCAGCCGGTGACGCCGCCGCACTTCATCAGATCGGGCATGATGAAGTCGCTGGCGCCGGCTTCGATCGCTTCCGCAAAGCCGCGCGGGAACCACCAGTTCTCGCCGGCCTGAATCGGCGTCGGCGACGTCTCGCGCACTTTTGCGTGTCCCGACAGATTTTCCTGCGGCACCGGCTCTTCGATCCAGTGCAGATCGTAGGGTGCGAGGCGGGCGATGCGGCGCGCGGCTTCCGCAGGATCGAGCGACTGGTTGAAGTCGATCATCAGCGCAATGTCAGGGCCGAGCAGGGCGCGCACGCCCTTGACCACGCGCTCGTCGTTGGCGGCATCGCCGTCGCCGCCCTTGATCTTGATGCCGCGAAAACCCTGGTTCGAGCGAGCGGCGCAGCGCCTTCTCGTCGGCTGACGGGATCGACCACGCCATAGCTGTCATAGGCCCTGATCGGCCGCGGCGAACCGCCGAGCAGCTCGGCCACCGGCCGACCGCGCGATCTGGCCGAGCGCGTCCCAATAGGCCATGTCGAGGCCGGACACCGCCATGCCGACGAGGCCCCTGCCAGCCGAGCAGGCGGAATTTGGCGTCCATCGCCGCCATCAGGTCGTAGGGCGCGACGGGCTTGCCGGTGAGTTCGCGCCCGATCTCCTCGATCAGGTGGACCAGCGGCTTCAGCGTCAGCCTGGCGTAGGCGAAAATGTAGGAGTGGCCGGTAACGCCCTGATCGGTCTCGACATCGATCAGGACCAGCGGCCCGACATCGATCACGCCAAAGGCGTTCTTCACGGGGCGCGCGAGCGGCACGACGAGGCCTCGCGCCTTGACGCTGCGGATGGCGGGAACTGGTTTGCTCATGGCTGTCCTCCTCACTCGACAGCGTACCACCGCACCAGCCGCGGCGCGGCCCAGTCGGTGGCGACGGATCTCGATCAAATAGCGCCCGGCATATTCGGCGCAGAAAGGCGATGCGCTGGGTCTGGCCGGGCTCGATCGCCAGCGTATCCAGCCAGAACGGCTTCCAGCCGTCGTCGAGCCGGTCCAGCAGCCGGAAGTGATGGCCGTGGAGGTGGAAGACGGTGGCGATGGCGGCGCGGTTGGTCAGCGCCAGCACCACGGTGCGGTCGGCCTTGGCGCGGAAGGCGGGCGGGGCGGTGGCGTTGAACTCGGCTGGCGTCACCCAGTCGCCCTGGCGGACCGCCGAGCGCGAGATCGACCCGGGTGGCGTTCTTGAGGTCGAGCCGCTCGGGCAGGCCGTTGGAGGGCAGCGGCGGGGCTGGCGGCAGCGGGCGCGGGCGGATCGGCGGCTCGCTGGAGACGACGATCTTGCCGATCGGGCGGGCTTCCTTGCCGTCGTGCAGCAGGATCGGAGTGGCGGTGCCTGCCGGCGTCGTCACGTCGATGAAGGCATCGACCCGGCCGCCCGGCGCCAGCACCAGCGCGCCGTTGCGGGCCTGGAACGGCTCGGCCGGCTGGCCGTCGATGGCCATCACACGGACCTCGTAGCCTTCTCAATTTTGATTGCAATAACAGAGCGTTGGCAGCCATTGATAAAGCGGAGCCTGACGCGTTCGTTGGTCCGGGCTGAGATATCGAACGAAGTCTGGCCGTTAATCGTATAGGACCGGCGCGGCGTCCTTCGGATCGGCTCCCGGTGCGATCGCGGTGCCGTCCGGCGCAGACCCGCCAATCCTCGATCAGCAGCACCTCGTCGCGATCGACGGCGACAGGCCTCGCTTTCCCGGACCATCGAGCGCGCGTGCCCGTGACGGCGCGCGCCTGGCCGTCGCCGAGCAGCCCGAGGTCGCAGAGAAAGGTGCCGGCGTGGCGCAGCGGAGTTGCAATGCTTGCTTGGCCGCCGGTTGCAAGCGGCGCGCGGCCGGTCAGCGGCTCGGCCGCCGGGACGCCATCGATCCCGCGCCAATTGAGCATCGCGAGGTGGTCACGGAAGCTCATTGCCGACCGAGACGTCGACGATGTCGCCGCGCTTGAACCGCAGATCCGGCCTCTGCAGCGCCCAGACAGGCGTTGCGGACGTTCCGGGCCGCAGTGCGAGGCTGCTCGGCCTTGCCTGCAGCGGCAGCGTGGGGCGACCTGGGCTGAGCCCGGCCGCAGGCCGAAATCGGAGCGTCAGCGCGGCCGCACCCAAGTCCGGCCATCAGTTCGCGTCGATCCAGCGGGAATTTGGGGCTTGCCATCGGACCAATGCGGACCATTTTTTGTTGTCTCTGGTCCTAGCTGTGACGCCTTGCCCCGGTGCTGTCAAAACGGGCCATTTTTTGCTGCGGAGGTGTAGGCTCATGTTATAAGCCCGCCGCCCGCGGCATCGCGGCCGGGTATGGATGCTTTTCACGCGGGCGTGGCGGAACTGGTAGACGCGCTGGATTTAGGTTCCAGTGACGAAAGTTGTGGGGTTCGAGTCCCTCCGCCCGCACCAAGCGCTCTATCCAAGCGTTTGCATGACGAATACTGGAGGGCCTGTTTCCCGGTCGGGGAGCTAGGGTCAGCCGAACCACCGGCGCAGGCTGCAAGGCTACGCCTCGAACATTTGACACTGCCGGGCCCGTCTGGACCGGCGCAAGCGGAAGAAGATTGACACCATGCAGGTCACCGAAACCCTCGCCGAGGGATTGAAGCACGAGTTCAAGGTCAGCGTTCCCGCATCGGATCTCGATGCCAAGGCGGACGCCAAGCTGGTCGACCTCAAGGACAAGGTGAAGCCTCAACGGCTTCCGCCCCGGCAAGGTGCCGGTGAGCCACCTGAAGAAGGTGTATGGCCGCTCGGTCATGGCCGAGACCATCGACCAGACCATCCGCGACACCAACACGCAGATCTTCACCGACCGCGGTTTCCGCCTCGCGACCGAGCCGAAGATCACCATGCCGACCGAGCAGACCGAGGTCGAGGAGCTGCTCGCCGGCAAGACCGACCTGACCTACACGGTCGCGATCGAGGTGGTGCCGACGATCCAGCTCGCCGATTTCAAGACGTTCTCGGTCGAGAAGCCGGTGGTCGAAGTCACCGATGCCGAGGTCGATGAGGCCATCAAGCGCATCGCCGACCAGAACAGGCCCTATGCGGCGAAGGCCGAGGGCGCCAAGGCCGAGAACCGGCGATCGCGTCACGATCAGCTTCAAGGGCAGCATCAACGGCGAAGCTGTTCGACGGCGGCACCGGCGAGGGCATCCAGGTCGTGATCGGCGCCGGGCAGTTCATTCCGGGCTTTGAGGAGCAGCTGGTCGGCATCGGCATCAGGCGAGACCCGCACGCTGAAAGTGTCGTTCCCGAAGAACTACGCCAGCGAGAAGCTCGCCGGCCAGCCGGCCGAGTTCGAGACCACGGCAACCCTGATCGAAGCGCCGGGCGATACCAAGATCGACGACGAGTTCGCCAAGACGCTCGGCCTGAATCGCTCGACAAGCTGAAGGAAGCCGCGCGCGAGCGGCTGGTCGCCGAGTTCGCAGGCGCCACGCGCCAGCGCGTCAAGCGCGCGCTGCTCGACCGTCTCGACGACAGCCACAAATTCGAGGCGCCGCCGTCGCTGATCGCGGAAGAGTTCAACCTGATGTGGAACTCGATCAAGGCCGAGATGGAATCCTCCGGCAAGACCTTTGCCGACGAGGACACCACCGAAGAGGCCGCCAAGGAAGAGTACCAGAAGATCGCCGACCGCCGCGTCCGGCTCGGCCTCGTGCTGTCGGAGATCGGCGAGAAGAACAAGATCACCGTGACCGACGACGAAGTCAGCCGCGCGGTGATCGAGCGGGCGCGTTCAGATGCCCGGCCGCGAGAAGGAAGTCTGGGACTACTATCGCAACAATGCCAATGCGCTGGCCCAGCTTCGTGCGCCGATTTATGAAGACAAGGTGGTCGATTTCATCCTCGAACTCGCCAACGTGACCGAGAAGAAGGTCTCGCGCGAGGACCTGTTCAAGGACGACGACGAGAAGAGCGCAGCCTGACCGGTTGGTCAGGCTGACGTTAATGATGAACGGCGAAAGCGGCTTGGCGGCGGCATCCGTCGCTATGAGATCGCCTGCGAATCAGCTTGAACTCGTCGTCAGTTCGGCTCGCGATGGCCCGGTCTTGTCGCCGGGAAATTGGCTCATATCTGTGAGCGGCTCGCTTACCGCGAGTCCTGAGTTGAAGTCCTGCATCACGGGACGTTCGTCCGCGCGCGGCAATCATGCGCGATTGGCCTGCCTTGCCGATGGATGTTCGCCCCCGCTGTTCTCTACCTAACCCTCTACCTAACCCTCTTGGGGTGACTAATGCGCGATCCCGTTGAAACCTACATGAACCTCGTGCCCATGGTGGTCGAGCAGACCAACCGCGGCGAGCGCGCCTACGACATTTTCTCGCGGCTGCTGAAGGAGCGCATCATCTTCGTGACCGGTCCGGTCGAGGACGGCATGGCGACGCTGGTGGTCGCGCAGCTCCTGTTCCTCGAAGCCGAGAATCCGAAGAAGGAAATCTCGATGTACATCAACTCGCCGGGCGGCGTGGTGACGTCGGGGCTTGCGATCTACGACACCATGCAGTTCATCCGTCCGCCGGTGTCGACGCTGTGCACCGGGCAGGCGGCCTCGATGGGCTCGCTGCTGCTGCGCCGCCGGCGCAAAGGACATGCGCTTCTCGCTGCCGAATTCGCGCATCATGGTGCATCAGCCCTCCGGCGGCTTCCAGGGCCAGGCCACCGACATCATGCTGCACGCGCAGGAGATCCTGAATCTCAAGAAGCGGCTCAACGAGATCTACGTGAAGCACACCGGCCAGACCTACAAGGCGATCGAGGACGCGCTGGAGCGCGACAAGTTCCTGACCGCCGAGATGGCCACGCGACTTCGGCATCGTCGACAAGGTGATCGACAAGCGTCCCGAAGAAGCGGCGCGTGACGAAAACCCCGTAAGGTAACGGGATACGCGACACCCCGCGTTGACCTTAACGGTTGGTTGAACCGGCAAATATGGCCGACAGCGGCGTGCCTATGCCCCGCATGGGCCGAAAGTTCCGCTTTCGTGCCGGTTTTGCGGCGTGGCAGTTGCGCAACGCTCGGTCGATTTCGTGAACTTCTCCCCGTGCGAACGCCGCAAATCACGGTATTGTCACGGGTAGCCGATGCCGGCCCCGATTAGCGAATTCTTGATAGTCGGGTGTCAGCATGGTTGGCTGTGTGGGATAGGTTAAGATCGCGGGGATCTCGAGTAAACCGTGATTCGCACGGTGCGTAATTGAGTTAGGGTCTTTTTGGTACGGAATTTGCTCTATCTACCTTGAGGTCCGGTGTGGTGCCGGAATGGGTCGATCGGGTAACGGATCGAACGGCGGACGGAGACAAGAATGAGTAAGGTTGGCACGAGCGACTCCAAGAACACGCTGTATTGCTCGTTCTGCGGCAAGAGCCAGCACGAAGTCCGCAAACTGATCGCGGGTCCGACCGTATTCATCTGCGACGAATGCGTCGAACTCTGCATGGACATCATCCGCGAGGAGAACAAGTCCTCGCTGGTGAAGTCGCGCGACGGCATCCCGACGCCGAAGGAAATCTGCAAGGTGCTGGACGATTACGTGATCGGCCAGAGCCATGCCAAGAAGGTGCTCTCGGTCGCCGTCCACAATCACTACAAGCGGCTCAATCACCAGACCAAGCACAACGACGTCGAACTCGCGAAGTCGAACATCCTGCTGATCGGTCCGACCGGCTCGGGCAAGACGCTGCTGGCGCAGACGCTGGCGCGCATTCTCGACGTGCCGTTCACGATGGCGGATGCGACGACGCTGACCGAAGCCGGCTACGTCGGCGAGGACGTCGAGAACATCATCCTGAAGCTGCTGCAGTCGGCCGACTACAATGTCGAGCGCGCGCAGCGCGGCATCGTCTATATCGACGAAATCGACAAGATCAGCCGCAAGTCCGACAATCCCGTCGATCACCCGCGACGTGTCGGGCGAGGGCGTGCAGCAGGCGCTGCTGAAGATCATGGAAGGCACGGTCGCCTCGGTGCCGCCGCAGGGCGGCCGCAAGCATCCGCAGCAGGAGTTCCTGCAGGTCGACACCACCAACATCCTGTTCATCTGCGGCGGCGCCTTCTCCGGCCTCGAGAAGATCATCTCCGCGCGCGGACGTTCGACCTCGATCGGCTTCGCCGCCCAGGTTCTGGCGCCGGAAGACCGCCGCACCGGCGAAATCTTCCGCCACGTCGAGCCGGAAGATCTGCTGAAGTACGGCCTGATCCCGGAATTCGTCGGCCGCCTGCCGGTGGTCGCGACGCTGGAAGACCTCGACGAGGCTTCGCTGAAGAAGATCCTGACCGATCCGAAGAACGCGCTGGTGAAGCAATACCAGCGGCTGTTCGAGATGGAGAACATCGAGCTCACCTTCGCCGACGAGGCGCTTGGCGCGGTCGCCCGCAAGGCGATCGAGCGCAAGACCGGCGCGCGCGGACTGCGTTCGATCCTCGAAAGCATCCTGCTCGAGACCATGTTCGATCTGCCGGGCCTGGAAGGCGTCGAAGAGGTCGTGATCTCGCGCGAAGTGGTCGAGGGAACCGCCCGTCCGCTCTACATCTACGCGGACCGTTCCGACCGCGCCGTCGAAAGCAGCGCCAGCGCCTGATCGCGCTCCGCTGCAGGCCGATCGAGCTACTCCAAAACAGGCGGCTGCCGGGCGTTCCGGCGGCCGCTGTATGCGTAAGCGTTTCTCGCGCGTTTAGCCCCGATTTGCGGGCATTTTCCGTGACTTGACACCCCCATACCCGATAGCCACCTAATGCTATCGGTGGCGGAAATCACGTTCGAGATCTGTCGCAAAACGATCCGGAGAAGGCAGGCAGCGAAGGCGGCCGAGCGACCCGGAACCTCCCGGCACCTTGTGGCGGTTGCGCAAGCGAAGCGGACTGCGTGCAAGGGGGCAAAACAAAAGGAATAAGGCCATGACGACCCCAAAACCCCGGCCAACCATCGTTCACGGCGAAAGCCATTCTTATCCGGTGCTGCCGCTCCGCGACATCGTCGTTTTCCCGCACATGATCGTGCCGCTGTTCGTCGGCCGCGAGAAATCGATCCGCGCGCCTCGAAGAGGTGATGAAGAACGACGCGCTGATCCTGCTGGCGACGCAGAAGAACGCGTCCGACGATGATCCGAGCCCGGATCTCGATCTATGAGGTCGGTACGCTCGCCAGCGTGCTGCAGCTCCTGAAGCTTGCCCGACGGCACCGTGAAGGTGCTGGTCGAAGGGCTTGAGCGCGCGCGCGTGCAGAAATATTCCGACCGCAGCGAATATTACGAGGCGACCGCGGTTGCGCTCGCCGACACCGACGCCAACTCGGTCGAAGCCGAAGCCCTGGCGCGCTCGGTCGTGTCCGACTTCGAAAGCTATGTGAAGCTGAACAAGAAGATCTCCGCCGAAGTCGTCGGCGTGGTTCAGGCGATCACCGATTTCGCCAAGCTCGAGCGATCACGGTCGCCCAGCATCTCGCCGTCAAGATCGCCGATCGCCAGGGCATCCTGGAGACGTTGTCCGTCACGCAGCGCCTGGAGAAGGTGCTGGGCCTGATGGAGAGCGAAATCTCGGTGCTGCAGGTCGAGAAGCGCATCCGCTCGCGCGTCAAGCGCCAGATGGAGAAGACCCAGCGCGAATATTACCTGAACGAGCAGATGAAGGCGATCCAGAAGGAGCTCGGCGACGACGAAGGTCGCGACGAGCTCGCCGATCTGGAAGAGAAGATTGCCAAGACCAAGCTTTCCAAGGAAGCGCGGGAGAAGGCGCAGCACGAGTTGAAGAAGCTGCGCCAGATGTCGCCGATGTCCGCGGAAGCGACCGTCGTGCGCAACTATCTCGACTGGCTGCTGTCGATCCCGTGGAACAAGAAGTCCAAGGTCAAGAAGGACCTCGAGGCCGCGCAGGCGGTGCTGGACAACGACCATTACGGGCTTGAGAAGGTCAAGGACCGCATCGTCGAGTATCTCGCGGTGCAGTCGCGCGCCAACAAGCTGACCGGACCGATCCTGTGCCTGGTCGGGCCTCCCGGCGTCGGCAAGACCTCGCTCGGCAAGTCGATCGCGAAGGCGACGGGACGCGAATTCGTGCGCGTGTCGCTCGGCGGCGTGCGCGACGAGGCCGAGATCCGCGGTCACCGCCGCACCTATATCGGCTCGATGCCCGGCAAGATCATCCAGTCGATGCGCAAGGCGAAGACCTCGAACCCGCTGTTCCTGCTGGACGAGATCGACAAGATGGGCGCCGATTTCCGCGGCGATCCGTCGTCGGCGCTGCTTGAGGTCCTGGACCCCGAGCAGAACTCGACCTTCAACGACCACTATCTCGAGGTCGACTACGATCTGTCGAACGTGCATGTTCATCACGACCGCGAATACGCTGAATATTCCGGGCCCGCTGATGGACCGCATGGAGATCATCCGGATCGCCGGCTACACCGAGAACGAGAAGGTCGAGATCGCGCGCAAGCATCTGATCCCGAACGCCATCGCCAAGCATGGCCTCGATTCCAAGGAATGGTCGATCGACGACGACGCGTTGCTGCTGATGATCCGCCGCTACACCCGCGAAGCGGGCGTGCGTAATCTGGAGCGTGAGCTGTCGACACTCGCCCGCAAGGCGGTGAAGGAGCTGATGATCTCCAAGAAGAAGTCGGTCAAGGTCACCGAGAAGACTCTCGAGGAGTTCCTCGGCGTGCCGAAGTACCGCTACGGCGAGATCGAGAGCGAGCCTCAGGTCGGTATCGTCACGGGCCTGGCCTGGACCGATGTCGGCGGCGAGCTGCTGACCATCGAAGGCGTCATGATGCCCGGCAAGGGCAAGATGACGGTCACCGGCAATCTGCGCGACGTGATGAAGGAGTCGATCTCGGCGGCGGCGTCCTACGTCCGCTCGCGGGCGATCAACTACGGCATCGAGCCGCCGCTGTTCGACCGGCGCGACATCCACGTCCACGTGCCGGAAGGCGCGACCCCGAAGGACGGACCGTCGGCGGGTGTTGCGATGGCGACCGCGATCATCTCGGTCATGACCGGCATCCCGGTCCGCCACGATGTCGCGATGACCGGCGAGATCACGCTGCGCGGCAGGGTGCTGCCGATCGGCGGCCTGAAGGAGAAGCTGCTGGCTGCCGCCCGCGGCGGCATCAAGACGGTGCTGATCCCCGAGGACAACGCCAAGGATCTCACGGAGATTTCCGATGCGATCAAGGGCGGCATGGACATCATCCCGGTCGCCCGGCTCGACGACGTCGATCGCCAAGGCGCTGGTGCGCGCACCGGTGCCGATCGTCTGGGAAGAGGACACCAAGGTGCCCGTCAAGCCCGACGGCGGCGACGAGGCGGCCGGTGGCCTGACGGCGCACTAAGTCCGATCAGTCATCACTGATCCGATCGAATGATAAAACGGCGCCTTCGGGCGCCGTTTTTGTTTGTGCGGACCGACCCGCATTGGACAGGCGGAGTTGAAGCGGATGGAAATCGACGGGCAATGCCATTGCGGGCAGGGTGACCTATCGGGCCGACATCGATCCCGCGAAAGTATCGATCTGCCACTGCACCGATTGCCAGAACCTGACGGGCTCACCGTACCGGGTCACGGTGATCTGCTCCGAGGAACAGGTCCGCATGACGGGCGCGCCGGCGAAGATTTACGCCAAGACCGGCGACAACGGCCGCACGCGCTTCCAGCATTTCTGCGAGGCGCTGCGGTTCCCCGCTGTTCACCAGCGGCGACGGCGGGCCGGACGACTGGGGCATCCGCTGGGGCAGCATCCGCCAGCGCGATCAGCTCAAGCCGGCGCGGCAAATCTGGTGCCGCTCCGCCGCGCCATGGATCAACGATCTCAGGGATTTGCCGGGACGGCCGGGCGACTAGTGCAGCCAGACCACCCGAGCTATCCAACCTTGCATCAAAGGGGGCCGCAGGGCTAAACAGGCGGCGAGGGCGGCTAGCTCAGCTGGTTAGAGCATCTCGTTTACACCGAGAGGGTCGGCAGTTCGAATCTGTCGCCGCCTACCAGCCTTCGCCCTGCGAGCTACGGCTGGGCAGTGCCAGCACGGGGCGTGAAGCGCGAAGGCTGTCGCGCCGAAGCTCGAAGAGCGAAGGCGGACTGTTCGACTGCGCGAAAACTGAACGTTCCGAAATATCAAAAGAGGACCGCGCAAATGGACGCCCCACAGGCCACGAACAAAACGCCGACCAGATCGCCTACTGGAACGGTCCCGCCGGACAGCGCTGGGCCGAGCGGCAGGCGGCGCAGGACATCGTGCTCGGCCGATCGCTGACCTCGTGATCGATCGGGCGAAGCCTGACGCCGGGCGAGCGCGTCATCGATGTCGGCTGCGGCAGCGGCGCCGACGACGATCGCGTTCGCGCGAAAGGTCGCGCCGTCAGGCCATGTGTTCGGCGTCGACATATCCGGCCCGATGCTGGAGCGGGCGCGGCAGAGTGCGCCGAAGGACCTGCCGGTCGATTTCGCGCTGGCCGACGCCACCGTCTATCCGTTCGAGCCGGCCAGCTTCGATCTGCTGGCCTCGCGGTTCGGCGTGATGTTCTTCGCCGATCCCGCGCTGTCGTTTGCCAACATGCGCAAGGCGCTGCGGCCCTCGGGCCGGCTGGCGTTCGCCTGCTGGCGCGAGCCGCGCGAAAACCCGTTCTTCATGGCGCCGCTGCAGGCCGCCTACAAGCACGTGCCGAAACTGCCGCAGCAGGGGCCGGAAGATCCCGGGCCGTTTGCGTTTGCCTCGGAGGCGCGCGTCCGCCGCATCCTGGACGCGGCCGGCTTTACGGGAGTCGAGATGGAAGCCGTGTCCGCTGTTGCTCGACGCCGCGATCGGCCGCGGCCTCGATGGGGCGGTGCAGGGCGCATTCGAAATCGGCCCGGTGAGCCGCGCGCTGGATGGCCAGCCGGAGGAACTCCGCACCGCTGCCGCGGCTTCCATCCGCGAAGCGCTGACGCCGTTCGCCAAGGGCGACGCGGTGCTGCTGCCGGCGTCGGTCTGGATCGTCACGGCAAGGGCGTCGTAGCTCACGCAGACTCGCCCTCGCGCCACACCGTCATTGCGAGCGCAACGCGAAGCGAATCCACCGTCATTGCGAGCTAACGGAAGCGTGGATTGCCCCGTCAGCTTGCAAGCTCCATAGCGCAACGCTGCGACGTGCTTGCTGCCGTCGCAATGACGGCAGACGCGCTTCGTCCGAGATCATCGCCAGATGCACGATGGTCTGCACGGGCCTTTCCATGCCCTGGCGGGCTGACCCATTCCAATTGAACGCCGGATGGCCATCGCCACGCCACCAAATCGCCTGATGACTCAACGACGCTTGTGTCGCAGCGGGCTGGTGGCGATGCGCATGGGTGCAGTAATGATGCGCTTGTCCGATCTGTATCTGACTCCGGCCCGGACCGGGCTGATTATGCTCACGCTGCTTCTGCTCGGCGCGATCGTCGTTCGAGTCATCACTGTGTCCGAACACAGTGATGTCCGCACGCACACCACTCCGCGAGAACAGTGGCCGAGTTACCTCGGATACTGGTGTGCGCAGGCCTGCAGGGGATCGCTGCAGTAAGATAACTTGCTCGGACGGCAACGCGCGTCCGCCATGCAATGGACGCGAGGAACGCTATTTGATCGTCGCGTTCACGGTAATTACCGACGTGCCAGAAGCCGTCGGCCCCTGACCCGTTGCTTTGATGGCAAAAGTATCGCTTCCCTTATATCTGGCCTTCGCCTTGTATTCGTAAGTAGTTATGTTGAGCTTTTTCAACTTGCCGTGTGCCGGCTTTTGCAAAATCTCCGAGCTACTCACCGTGCCGCGCATCGTGATCGGAAACAGGCAACTTTCCCCGGACGCGACGTCTAATGTCGCCGGTCGAGTTCTCGCCCCAATCCGCCAGTTCTACCAATTTTGAACAGTCAGAAGCGGCCAGCGCTAGAGACACGGACATTGAGCCTGTAGCTCCAACGATAAGCGCCAAAGCGGCGACCTTGGACAACCGCATGGTAGAGCTCCTCGTTTTCAAAACGCGGCGTACCTGGCTTGCAACCACGTCGCCATCGCTTCTTGTGCAAACGCTTCGCGTTTGTCGCAGTGATGCCTTCGCCGAGAGTTGCTAAGCCCGTTCTTCCCAGATCATCGCCAGATGCACGATGGTCTGCACCGCCTTTTCCATGTCCTGCGCGGCTCACCCATTCCAGCCGCGAATGGAACGCGTGTTCGCCGGCGAAGATGTTGGGGCAGGGCAGGCCCATGAACGACAGCCGCGAGCCGTCGGTGCCGCCGCGGATCGAGCTGCTTCACCGGCGTCAGGCCTGCGCGGCGGATCGCCTCGATGGCGTAGTCGACGATCTCGGGGTGGCGGTCGATCACCTGCTTCATGTTGCGGTACTGCTGCCTTGACCTCCATCCGGTAGGTCGAGCGCGGATAGTCCTTCATCACGTCCTTGACGATGCCTTCGAGCAGCGCCTCCTTTTCCTTCAGCCCCTCGTCGGTGAAATCGCGCACGATGAAGCCGATGCGTGGCTTTCTCCAGCGCGCCCGAAATGCGCGATCGGATGCAGAAAGCCTTCCTTGCCCTCGGTGGTCTCCGGCGAGCAGGTGTTTTTCGGCAGGCGGTCGACGATGGCGGCCGCGATCTTGATCGCGTGCTCCATCTTGCCCTTGGCAAAACCGGGATGGGTGCGAGACGCCCTCGATGGTGATGGTGGCGCCGTCGGCCGAGAAGGTCTCGTCCTCGATATGCCCGGCGCGTTTCGCCGTCCATCGTGTAGGCGAAGTCGGCGCCGAGCTTCTTCAGATTCGACCTTGTCGACGCCGCGGCCGATCTCCTCGTCGGGCGTGAACAGGATCTTGATGGTGCCGTGCTTGATTTGCGGATTTTGGATCAGGAACTGCGCGGCATCCATGATCTCGGCGAGGCCGGCCTTGTTGTCGGCGCCCAGCAGCGTGGTGCCGTCGGTCGTGATGATGTCGTGGCCGATCTGGTCGGCGAGCGCGGGATGCTCGGCGGCGCGGATCACCTGCGTGGGATCGGCCGGCAGCACGATGTCGCCGCCGCGATAGTTCCTCACGATCTGCGGCTTGACGTCCTTGCCGGTGCAGTCGGGCGAGGTGTCCATGTGCGAGCAGAAGCAGATCACCGGCACCTTCTTGTCGGTATTCGCCGGGATCGTCGCGTAGACATAGCCGTGCTCGTCGAGATGGGCGTCGCAGATGCCCATCGCCTGCAACTCGGAGACCAGCAGGCGGCCCAGATTCTTCTGCTTCTCGGTGGAAGGGCAGGTCGGCGAGGTCGGATCGGACTGGGTGTCGATCACGACATAGCGCAGGAAGCGCTCGGTGACAGTGTGGGTGAAGGCGAGGGTCGAGAGCCAGCATGACGACCGACAGCGAGATGAGGGACGAGCGGGCTCTATAACAGAAAAGCGCCATTCCGGGGCCGCGCGACCGGAATGGCGCTTCGGTCAGATCGGAAACGCGTCGGCTCAGACGGCTTCCTTGAGTTCCTTGGCGGCGCGGAAGGCGACCTTCTTGCTGGCCTTGATCTGGATCGGCTTCGCCGGTGGCGGGGTTGCGGCCCATGCGGGCGGCGCGCTTGCGGACCTGCAGGATGCCGAGGCCGACGATGCGGATGCGCTCGCCCTTCTTCAGGTGTTTGGTGATCTTGGCGACCATGTCGGTCAGGATGGCCTCGGCCTGCTTCTTGGACAGTTCATGGTCCTCGGCGATCGCCGCCGCCAGATGCTTGAGCGTGATGGTGGCTGGGGTCGCTGCTTTCTTCGCCATATCTGGCCCTCCTCGTTGGTTGAATGGCTTTGAGCGCGTTTCGTGAAACCGGTCCGTCGCCGGGAAAACGCGTCGCGTGATGACCTGAAGACCCGAGCGCTCCGTGCAGCTGAGCGCAGGAGGACTTCAAGAAACCCAGACGTATCAGGCCTTAAACGATTCGGGTGGCGGCTGCCTACGCTGTTTTGCCTGAAAACAGGCCATTATTTGCATCGACATCGCAAAAGCGCCCATTTGACGCGGGGATTCGCAACGTCCTTGACTAAGGGGGCGGGCCTTTATGCCCTCGGTTCTGCGCGGATCAGGATCTGATTACGGCATCCGCGGGAGTAGCTCAGTTGGTTAGAGCGCCGCCCTGTCACGGCGGAGGCCGCGGGTTCAGAGTCCCGTCTCTCGCGCCATTTATCAATGGCTTGGCGCTAATCTTGAGAGACCGCCGCAAACAAAAAGGCCGCCCAGAGGCGGCCGTTTTATTCCAATGCCAGTCGATATGCGTTCAGCTGGACCGTCGACGATGCTCGAGCTGGTGACGACCACCGGCTTGCCGGCCTTCACGACCTGGGCGGTCTGGCTGTAATCCGCGCCGGTCCGGGCCGAAATGCCGAAACGCCGCCACCGCAATGCACCGGCCACGAGCGCGACAACCACGATCTTCCAGGTGGGTGCTGCGATCAGCTGAGTGAATTGGAGTGGTTCATCGTGATGCCTCCCGGACGACCTTTGGCGTCCTCTGTTGGCTGAGAGACGTACGCCCCGTCTGTTTCAGGATCGTTTCGCGGTTCCTGCAAAATGGTTTCATTCGGACGGTTTTCGCCTGTTTTCGTCCTGATTTCTGTGACGGAGAGCATGGACCGGAGCCGCTGCGACGGGCGTCAAAGCCGACGAGGCAAATACCTAATAGAAACAATGGGGAGGTCGAGGCGAGTCCGGCCTGATCAGCTCGCCCGCTGAATATCGGCCCGTATCGACCGCGCCGCCCAGACGAACAACAAGGCGCCGAGCGTGGTCGTGACCGCGGCCGACAGCAGCGAGTAGCGCACGGCCTGGGCGCCGAAATCGTTCTTCAGCGCGTCGTTGAGCATGCCGACCGCGAGCGGGCCGACGCCCTGGCCAGAACCGGCGGCCGTCAGCAGCATGATGCGCGGATGCCAGCGCCCGCATGCTCGGCTTGGCGACGGTTTGCGCGATCGCAAAGATCGGGCCGAGATGAAAGCCGACCAGGAACGAGGTCGGCGCCAGTGCGGCCACCATCGTGGTGAAGTCGGATGTCAGCATGCACAGCGCGAACACCGGGCCGGCGAGGCCCGACGTGATCGCGGGCGCCCACAGCTTCCAGCGATCGTCGCGGCGGCTGATCTGCGCCACCACGAGCCCGCCGAGCAGCGTGCCGGCGATGCCGCACAGCCCCTTGAAGGTGCCGGCATAGGTGCCGATCTCGGCGCTGATGAGATGATGCACGCGCGCCAGGAACGGCGGGATCCAGGCCGCGGTCGCGTAGTTGGCATGAGTCGTCAGGCAGAAGCCGATGCGAGCAGGATGACGAAGGTCCGCTGCGAGGCGAGAAAGCCGAGCGGTGGGCCCGATCGGCTCCGGCGTAAACGTCTCCGCCATCGCGCCGCGTTTCGGCTCTGAGACCGTCAGCCACAGCACCGCGGCGAGCGCGATGCCGGGCAGGCCGGCGGCGAAGAACGCCATCCGCCAGCCGTAGTACTGGTTGACGTAGCCGCCGATGAAATAGCCGAGGAATACGCCGAGATAGGTGCCGATGGCGTAGACGCCGAGCGCGCGCGGGCGTTCGTTCTTGTTGAAGAGATCGGCGATGATCGATTGCGAGGCCGGGCGTGCCGGCGGATCTCGCCGATGCCGACGCCGATTCGCGCCAGCGCCAGCGTCGCCACGCTCGGCGCCATGCCGCAGAAGAACCGTCATCGCGCTCCAGAACGCCAGCGCGATCGCCGACGATGTTGCGGCCGATTGAAGCGGTCGGCGACGCGCGCGATCGGGATGCCGAGCAGCGAATAGAACAGCACGAAGCCGAAGCCCGCGAGCAGGCCCATCGTCGGTGTCGCTGAGCGCAGAACTCCTTTTGATCGGCTCGATCAGGACGTTGAAGATGGTGCGGTCGAGGAAGTTCAGCGCATAGATGACGGTCGAGCAGCCCAAGCACGTAATAGCGCCGGATCGATGGTTTTGCGGCGGCATCGGCCTGCACGGCTGCCTGTGGCGCGAGATCGACCATGCTTTCCCCTGATGTCTTCTTTTGCACGAACTGCCGTCTCTCAGGCCTCGCGAATGAAATTTCCCGCCTCGGAATTCCACCGGCGGCGCGTTCGGATCGAACGAGACCCCGATCGGATCGCGCCCGGCGGCCATGCGCTTCGAGCTGATCGCCCAGCATCCGCCGGATCATCAGGATGCCGCGGTCGCTCTGGCCGAAATGCTCTTCCGAATGCAGCGTGACCGGCGCCCTGGCCGACCTGCGCCTCGTAATCGCCGGGGAATTGCCTGGTGCTCCTGTTCGGTCATGTCCCACCAGAACTTGCCGTTGAACTTCGAGCGCATCCGTCCGATGTCGCCCGGATTGCTTGACCCGGCCGGCGACATAGATGCGGTAGCGACGTGTCGTCGATCGGCAGCGTCCAGCCGATCGATCTCGACGCGTGCCGTACTGCGCGACCCGCGGATTGGGCACCACGCGCAAGCGTCGGCAGCGACGGCCTCGGTGACGCGGTAGAAGACCTTGCCGTCGTCCTGGTGCGGATCGAGTCGCACGGTGACGCCGCGCGGCGCCGTACTCGAACTTCACCTTCGGCATCGAGCGCCATCATGTTGCGACGAACTGCGCGCCGCTGAAACGAGCCGTGCAGCATCGGCACGTGGTAGGGATCGACCACGTTCTCGAAATGCTGCAGCCAGTTGCAGGGCACGATCGGCGGTGCCGCCGCCGCCGATCGACTGAATCGTCGGCCTCGACGAACTCGCCGGCGTCCATCACCTCGAGGCATTCGTAGCGCGGCAGCACCGGCTTCTTCTCCGGCGGCCCGAGATAGGCGAAGACCAGGCCGTAGCGCTCCTGCGACCGGATACCAGGGCTGGCGCACCGTTGGCGCTGCACGGCCGCCGTTCGGGCTCGCAGGGCTGCTCGAGGCAGTGGCCTTCGACGTCGAACAGCCAGCCGTGATAGCAGCAGCGGATGCCGCGCTCCTCGACCTTGCCGTAGTAGAGCGTGGTGCCGCGATGGCAGCAGCGCGGCATGGACCAGGCCGGCGCCGGCCGCTGCTCGTCGCGGAACAGGATCAGGTCCTCGCCCAGCACGCGCACCTGGCTGCGGCGTGTCGCGTCGGCATCGGCCGCGAGGCCGACCGGATGCCAGTAGCGGCGCAGCAGCTCGCCCATCGGCGTGCCGCGGCCGACCTCGGTCAGTTCGGTCCGGGTCGGTGGACGGCTTCATGGCATAGCCGGTCCCGAGATCGCGATCTCGCTGCGTAATGTTCATGCCGTTTCCTCCCGCCGCGGCTTTTGGCGCCGCGGTCGTATGAAGTTGAGTGAAATGCAAATCGATGACAATGTCAACGATCGATACTTCAGTATCGCCTGATTGTCTTGTTCGATCGCCATCGCCGGCGAGCTTGGCACCGGCCTACTTTGTTGGCAGAGGTTTCTATGAACCAGAGCGGAAAACAGGCCGGGTGCCAAGCTCGCCGGCGGCTGATCAATGAACTGTCAGGCGATATGAATGTCGATCGTTATTCCTCAACTTCCGACCGCGCGGCGCCAAGCCGGCCAGTAGCGTATGTGTGCAGCAGATCACCGGAACCGACGCCTGAAGCCGTCGGCCCGGACCATGGGCAGACTGCGGCGCTGCAGCACCCGATCGGCCTCGTCGGCCGACACCTGCTATCCCCAAACTAGCGTGCTCGGCGGAATGCTGTTCGCGACAGACAGGCTGCTACACGCCGTAAATCGCGGCACCACATCGATTACGGCAGTCGAAGAACATTTGCAATCGCCGCTGCGGCTGGAAATTCGACACCGGCCGGCCCTTCGAACGGCCTGCGCAGAGCTTACAGGACAGGTGCGGCGACCTGTGCGGGAACATACGACTACGATCTTCAGCCCGGCCAGCTGCGAATAACGCGAATGGACGACGGCGAGTTCGTCGGAGGCGGACGTCGATCGCGGCGGCGGCCACGGCTGGCTGCGGCCCATTTGAAGATTACCATGTCGGTCACGGATTAAAGGGCCGCAATTCCTGCCGGAAGACGAAAGTTCGGACCTCGGCGCGCGACACCAGCATCGATCCGGCAGCGTTTGGTGACATCCCGCTGCGATAATGATGTAATCCGCGTCGCGCGGGCTCGCGCCGCGTCGATCGATCGGCTGGACGCTTGCCGTCGACGGCCTCGTCACATCTATGTCGCGGGCCCATGGGCGACATCGGATGCGCTCAAGCTCAACGGAAAATTCTGGTGGGTTATGTTCCAGGCTGGGAACTCCCCGGCTATGAGGCAGATCGTTCCGGGGCTGACGACATTCCATTCGGAAAACGCTGAACGCGGCCATCCGGCGGGGACGATCAGCCTGAGCCGCGATCGGGTCTCGCTCATTCGAACGCGCCGCCGGATGGGCGAAGAATTTCATTCGCGAAGAAGCGGCCGTTCGGCAAACGACATCCAGAGTATGGTCGATCTTGCGCCACAGGCAGCCTTGCAGCGGTTCTCTGTTTCCCTCGATCAGCTGCTTGGCCATGACCGTCGTCTATGCGCTGAACTCGTACCGACGAAGCCGATCAAGGAGTTTCAACTCAGCTACGACGATGAACTGCTCAGCGGGTTACAACTTTCGTGCTGTTCTGACTAAAACATCGTCAGCGCCTCATGACACTCAATGCTGCAACATCGTCTCGATCGCGCTGGCGTTCTGGAGCACTGCGGCATGATCGAGCGTGGCGACACTGGCGCCTCGGTGTCGGCATCGGCGGGGCCAGCGGCGCGCCCGCTCGCATCGATCGTGCGATGCTAGCGCCGCGCGCGCCATCGCTATCGGCTATTTCATCGGCGATCAACCCGGTACTACGGCTGGCGGATGGCGTTCACCATGTCGCCAATTCCCGGCAATCGCGCTCGCCGCGCGTAGCTGATGTCTCCAGCCGAAAACGGCGCTATGGCGGGCGTGCACGCGCCGACCGATCTTCTCGCAACAGACGTTCGTCATTTTGCTCGCAGGCCTGACGACCTACCAACCACGCGTATCGGCTGGATCCGTTCGCAGCGCGTGCATCATCTCTCCAGTAGATCGGCACCTATGCCGGCCTTCAGGCTGTGCGGCATCTCTTTCGCAGCTACCTCGAGTTCATGTGGCGCAGATCGCGCCGCGCGTCGCTGATGTGGCGCGATCGTCAGGCTGCCGGACCTATGGGTATTGCGTATCCGGCTCACCGCGATGAGTATTTGTACCGCCGCGTTCTGGTGGCGCCACCTGACGATCGCTCGCGCCAAACAAATCGCAAGCACCAGCATGCAGGCGCTGGCATCCGCCATCGTAACTGACGGCCGCCAGCGCCGGGGGATGTCCGCTTCGCGTCGGCAGTAACAACGGCGCCCGGGCTGTCGCGTACTCGCACGTCGGCGCGGTCTGACTGCGCTTGGCGCCTTGATCTGGGCGGCACATGAGCCGATATTCAGCGGGCAAGCTAATGGATCACCTCCACCCATCCCCATTGTTTCTATTGATTTTGGCTCTTTCCGTCGCGGCAGCACTTCCAGTCTACTCCGTCAAGGACGAAGAGCTGGGCAAGCTGGCCGATGAACCGTTTGCGGTTTTCACGAACGATCGTTGATAACCCGGCTGGGAGGACATAAAGATGATCGGGAAGACATCACGCCCGCCAATTCATTCGGCTGATCTGTATGATGATCTCGTGTATGGCGTTCCTCTTACGGATTTCAGGATTCCAGACCGCGCCTCTCCAGTCTTGAAAGTCCCGGCGAAGCCGATGTCGCGGCACGTCTGTCCTTTAGCATCGGGAGCAAAACGACGCACTCGAGGCGGCCTTTTTGTTGCGGCGATTCTCTAAGAATTAACGTCGAGCCATTGATAAATGGCGCGGAGACGGGACAGACTCCGCGGCCTCCCGCCGTGACGAAGCGACAGCTCATTAACTGACTTCTCCACGCGGATATGATCTCAGTGCAGTCGCCCCGTTCAGGCCGCCCCATAGTCAGGGCGGTGCCTTGCGGGGTTTCGTGTGCAGATGTGCGCTTGTTTTCAAGTAAAGACCACGGCACTGGGCAGCGATCCCAGATGGGCCTGATGCATGGGTTTCTTGAAATTCTCCCGCTGCGCTGTACCCGGCCGCCGGAGTTTAGCGCAGACAGACAGTTCCGGTTTCTGGGGCTAGGCGTTCATTAACAGGCCAGTATGTGAAGAAGCAGCACCATCCTTCAGACGTCTGGCCGCAGCTTGCTGGCCGAGAGAACAATGATCTGTCGAGAAGACTGCGGAGAAGGAAATCCTGACCGACATGGTCGACAGATCTGGAAACGCAAGAAAGGGCGGCAGATTCTCCATATCGACGCTCCAGGTGTCACGCTTGCGCCGCCCGCATGGGCTGCCACTGGGCCTCCACCTCAGGCCAGTAGAAGATTCCCCGCCTCAGTCAAACTTTGGTTTACCTGCCGGCCTTCAGCCAGGCAGCTCAGCGGAAGCAGCAGCCCTCCGGAGATGTCAGCGGACCCCGCCGCAGATGGAGATCCAGTTTGCTGAGACCGGGAAGTGCGCTGCAGTCTCTCACCTGAGACACGGCTCACGAATCAGCAGACCAGCGAGACTGAGGAGCACCGGCCGCTGCCTTGCAGCCAAACGAGATCGCTGGGAGCCGCGCAGCAGAATCGGCTATCTGAGTACCAGTCTTTGGCTACCTGTGCCAGCCGATGTTATCCGTGATCGGCTGGAGACACAGTGCAAATACTCTTCGACAATCGCCCGCTGTCTAAGGTCATCCGGGCTGGAGGCGTAAATGCTGACCATGAGCGCAGGCTCGCAACCAGGCCTCTAAGCTGTACGTAACTGG
>ERZ1370068.5183-contig-4216_pt1 | contig 80054 bp, 75 predicted proteins | sample MGYA00561227_ERZ1370068 | MGnify/ENA primary metagenome ERZ1370068 (study PRJEB38410, sample SAMEA6850437) | metagenome | study: Metagenomic assessment of the ecological functions of the soil: analysis of the soil microbiota associated with the...
GTTGTACTTCGTTCAGTTACGTATTGCTCGGGCCATGGCGGTACGGTGCTCCAGTACGAACGGAGTGCGTCCTGCCGCGCACGGTCGCGGTTCCGACGACGGCGAGCGCGCCGTCGGGCTGGTGAACGTGACGTCCGCGTGGAAGTGCGCGAGGACCGCCTCGACGTCGCGCGCGTTCCACGCGCCCGCCCACCTGGCAGCGAATTCTGCCTCAGCCTCCTGACGGGTCATGACCGTGGAGCTTGTCACCGCGCCGCCCTGTCCTTCAAGCGCCGGCAGCTTCCAGCTGTCGCATGCAGGCTGTAGAGGACATGCGGCCGGACGATCCGATGCACCTGCAGTCGGCTCCTGAGCACTCCTTCGCGCACCGCCCCGACGCGCTCGGCGACGCTGGCGCCACGTTCCCGACCGCACGATCTCGAGCCGCACGAGATCCGTGCGCGGAACACGAACGCCGCCACCAGCCGCGCCGCGGGGCGCCACGCCCCGACCCATCGCCGACGTGCGCCCAATAGCCCAGGTTCGCGAACAGGTGGACGCGGTTGATCTGGTTGGTACAGCCGCCCGGGAACCGTCCGTCCGCGCCGACGATCACGAACGCGATACTCGCGCCCTGGCGGCGAGCGCGGTGCGCGCGCGTCGCGTCCACCGCGTCGGCCAGCGAGTACTGCGGATGGCGAAGCTGGGGCAGCCAGCGGAACACCTCGTCGATCGACTCGCGGGCAGCGTAGAGCGCCGCGGCGTCGGCGGGCTCGTACGGGCGGATGGTGCAGACGGTCATTTCCAGACCCAGGGCCTTGACGCTATTCCGCGCTCTCGCCGCGGTCGTCGCCAGCGCAGCACGACGATGCCCATGACGATGCAGCCGATCCCGAGCAGCGCGCGCTGATGAAGACGCCGCGGTACGCCGCCACCTGATCGGGCGTCGGCATGCTGGGCATCACTGAGGCGCACGCGCCGTTCGGTATCCAGACGCCCGCCAACACCAGCGGGATGGAAAGGGCGAAGGGCGTGTCTCTTCAGGCCACCGAGTCTCCATGTTCATGTCACCGCGCGACGTCTTCTCGCTTCAGCACGCGCGCCGCTCGTTCATTCAGCAGCGCAGACCACCGGATTCGGCGTCACGGTGGGACCACGCCGCGGCCAGGCGTATACGAGCACGTTGGCGCCGACCACGGAAACCCCGGCGATCCCCCACTGCATCGACCGCGTCAGGCCGGCGGGGATGCCAGGCCAGTCGGCATCAGGTAGTGCTCGATGAGCTCTCTTCGTAGCCCGCTCGTCCGGCCCGGCGCGCGTAGCGGTTGCCGGGGAACGCGTCAACGGACACGGCGCGTCGGCGACCTCGACATTACGCCCCAGGACGCGCGGCGACCGGGTGCGGGATCGCGATCAGCGGTGCCGACGCGACAACCCGCCCGCGACGACGAACACCAGGAAGGCGCAGTGCGCCGCGAGGACGATGTCGGCCAGCGCCCGGTCGAGCATGTGCCGATGGTAGCGCTCTACGTGCCGTACGCATCGGCACGCAGGCATCGCCGGAGAGCCGATCTACTCCGCGAGCAACTCTTCAGGCGTGCGCCTCGTCAGACGGGAAGCGCCCCGCCTTGACGGCGTCATTCACGACGCGAGCGACCTTGAGCCAGGTGGCTCGAGCCGCGGCGATGATCGCGGCGTCGATCGTCTTCACCGCGTCCGGCCGGGGGCGCAACTGGAGATCCGTCTCGTCCGTGGTGAGCGCTCCGCCAGCTCTTCGTCGTCATCCAACAGAAGCATCGAGGATCTCCCGCCCTCGGGCATGGTGTCATCCCGCGATCCGACGTTCAGCTGCGCGTGCGAGGCGCCACCGCGGCGACGAGGACGCTGCCAGCCCGCCAGCCCTGGACTCCATGGCGAAGAGGGTCAGTGCGGCCGATGGCGGAACGTGAACACGTGGGCGAAGTACGGGCCAGCACGCCTGCGTCATCTCGAGAATACCGAGCCATAGATACCAACGGCCTGGGACGTTCAGGAGCGCCAGGGTCGCGGCGGCGCGGTGAAGAACAGGCCGGAGAGGAACCCGAAGACGGTAGGGCGCCGCGGAGGCGGCGTCCTCGTCAGCCTGATGGCCGGCATAGGCGCGCGCCGTCCACACGGCGACGGGGAAGCGCCAAAGGCACCGCCGAGGAGCTGCGCGAACGCCCAGGCCCTGCTCGTCGTGGTCACGTCGCAGGCGCCTGCTCAGTACAACACGTTCATCGGCCAGCTCCGTTCGAGTGTCTGAAAAGGGCTCGGCATGAGCCTCTCAGCACCTGTGCCATCTAGTCTTGAGCCTCGCCAGAGCCGTTGTGCCACGTGCCAGAGAACCCCGCAAGGATCGACGAGAGTAGGCGACTCAGAAGCCCCGGCTGGCGGGGAGCCTTGGGCACCTGAACAGCGAATCGCGTGGGAAGATCCAGGCTGACGATGTGGAACACACCATGCATCGAGGTCGTCCACCATCAGCTGCATCATGCAGTTCTCGGCCCAATCCTTCTGATAGTGGCGCTGCAGGATGAACCCTCGAACCCGCACGGAAGATCGCCACTTCGCCATCGAACTTGTCGAAGCCCACGCTACTCGTAGAACTTCTTCGACAGCTCCGAAGTCGCGCGAGGAGTAGGAAAGGCCTGATCAGCTCCGTCCGCTGGGAACACCAGCCGTTCCCTCGACATCCATTGGCTTGCTCATCCCTTTCGCACGGCTCCGGTATCCGTGAGTAGATCGTCACCTGCAGTTGAGCACCGACGGCAGCCATGCGCCGCACCGTCTCGGTTGACAGAACGACCTCTTCGAAGGCGCTGGGAAGCGCTCCGGCCTGAACCCCGATGTCAGACGCACGCCGAGACGCTGCGTTCAGGACAGCCGCGCCGCCCCAGGAGAGTCCTTCGACCTGATCGAGAAGGCGCCGGAGCGAGCGGCGTGACCGAGATGTCAGGTCGATGTTCAGGAACTCCGTGGCTCGTTCGCCCGGGCGTCGCGACCCCTGTTCGGCTCAGGCCGCATCCTTCGCATCCTCCGATCTCTGTCTCCGGCTCAAGCCTGCGCAGTCGTCGTGGAGTCAGTGTCCGATCCAGACGCAGCTCCAGGCGCCCGTCTTCCCGTACGGTCTCTTGGCCGTGCGACGGAAGCCATGCCGCTCATACAACCGACGCGGTCATTCGTCGCGAACATCGAGCCGCGCCAGCGTGGCCCCTGCGCTACGCGCCCACGCGAGATACTCCGCCACGAGCAGGAATCAGCCGCCCCCGACCCGCGCGCAGCGGCACGGATGCACCCACATCGCCATGAGATGGCGACGCTGGGATCCTTCGCGTCAGAGCACGCCCGCCACGAGACCGCGCGGCGTCCCGCCCTCTTCAGGATGAGGTGACCCCGGGCGCGAGCCAGCGCTGCCAGTCCGCGGTCATTGCGCGCCCGTTCGCGGTCATGGGTCGAGCCGAAGGCCTCGGGTGCCTCGGCGAGCGCCGAAAGCCGCAGCACGCCCGTAGGATGGGCTCGTCGCCGCCAGACGGCCCGGCGCACCGTCAACCGCGCGAGAGGCATCCGGCGGACAATCTGTAGAGTGCATCCGCCGCGGGTTCATCGACACCACGATGCAGAAGCCACTTTCAGCCACACGAGGAACACGAACCGGCAACACTCAGAAGCATCACGTCACGCCGGCGTGCAGTCGCAGGCGTGGGATCGAAACGCCTCGCTGCAAGCGAGCGACAACAGGGCGAGAGACAGGATTTACGTGCTGCCAAAATCAGCGATCGCAGTGTCACCAAATACCACAGACCCAGGCCCACCACGGAGAGGGCACCCCACAGCACGCGCACACGCATGAATCCGTCGGGCCAGGCCTTGGACAGCGCCGTCATTCAGGCAACCTCCATTTCATCGGCACCGAGCGCGACGCTGCAGCGGCGACGACCTCCGTCGAGTGGGCGCACTCACCGTTGGGCCGCCCGCTTCATTGATTCGTGACCGTAACACGGGCCCTCGGTCATCGATCCGGGTACAGGACTCACATGCCCGACGCCCTGACCCGGCATGAGTTGGAGAACCTCAGGTCGAGGTACTGGTTCGATGCGGGAATCGCGAATCGCCGGGACCGCCCGTACCCAGACGATGCTCGGGCAGGAGGCTCTGGTCGACCACCATGGGCGCTTCGAGGGTAGCAGCCACATGCCTCACTGAACGCTGGTCGTTCGCCCAGGAGGTTGACGTCAGCGTGACCCGGTCGAGTGAGGACGAGTTCGAAACTCACGATGCCGCCATCGACCGCCCACAGCGGCACCAACGCGACGCGGAACCGTTCCTGACCTCGGGAGTCGAACAACGACATGCGCATCGCGGTGCTTTGGCGCGTGGGTGTGTCGCGGTCGCGGTGAGAGGGCCATGGCGCGTGACCATGCGCGCAGCCCGGAAACCACGCTGGCACAAAAGCGCCGGAGCATGATGCTTCTGCATGTCAGGTCTGCTGTCGGGTCTCAATGACCCTTCGACTCGAGGTAGTGGCCGACGCGGTTTCCTTCTTCTTCACCGTTCGGCCCTGTGATCGTCCAGTCCACCGCCACCGACTCCACCAGCGTGAGCGGCGTCGCCGTTCTTCGGCTGCGTGAACAAGGTGAGATCCGACGCGATGGTGCCGATCGCACCCTGCTCCGGCCAATCACGTTGATCTTCACGAACGCTTGTCAAACCGCCCGTCTGGTTTAGATACCACGCGGTCTCTCCTCGAATACGTTCAACCCACGAGCCTCCACCTTGTCAACGACCCGGCTCGACCTGCGAGGCTCCGGGTGAGATCGTAAGGTGTCGGCGTCTAGAGATGCGCCGACTGCCAGGCTTTGGATTGCCGTGGAGACAGCAAGAGCAAGGGAGCGTCCGTCTCCCGTAGAGCGTGAAAGTAAGCTGGAATCTCGGAGCCGTGCGAAGGGCCTCTGAAATGGACCGATCGGGAACGAGCCTGAGCGCGCGTCGAGCGACGCCTCGGGATCGACGCGTCCCTGGAGGACTGCAGCAACCACCCGCTCTGACGGTGCAGATTTCGAGCGTTCGGCGCAGGCCCTCTCCTGCCTTACGTCCTGCTCGGAGGAACCCAGCGTCCGTGTGACCTCATCGGCAGACGAGGCGTTGAGTATCGCCAAGCGCGTACGCACATCCATCAGGCATGGGGCGCCCCTCGTCAATCACGGCCTCTCCGATCTCCCACCATGCTCGCGTAGCGCCCAACACTGGAGTCAGAAGCTGCCAGGGCCGCTCCGGCCGATAGCCATCGCGGACCTCGTCAGCTGCATCTGCTTGTCGCGCAGCCGTTCTGGGTTCATTTCAAGTGCGCGCGTGGACCCAGCCACTCGCGAAGGCTCCCTTTGAGGCGGCCAAGATCGTCTGGCGTGAGCACTCGCTTTGGGATGGGAGTAAACGTTCCATCGGAGACATAAAGAAGAGGTAGGTTGGAGTCTCAGCTACCTAAGCACGAGTGGATAGCCAAACGATGACTTCGCTACAGCGCCGTCCACCTCAGCACTCCTGAGGTGAATGACCGTATCTGCGGCTCAGTGCCAGGTGTGATTCTTGAGGATTTCTGCTGACCGAGAGAGAGGGGACGCCCGGAATCCCGGCGGCGATGGCCGCGAGGGTGCACCCGTGCAAGGCCATTCGTGAGTAGCTCGGACCGCCCGGCCGAAGGAGAGTTGCGCCCTACGACGATAGCGACGGACAGCACCAAAGACAGGAGGTCGCCCTGGTATCGCGCCGCAACAGAAACAGTGCACGGCTGGAGCGGACGAAGTCATGGTTCCAAGCGCAAAGGTCGCCTGAGGGCCTACTCACGCTCCACCGAGGCGTCACCGAGCCCGCTTCTTACCAGCTGCATCTTGCTGATAGCGGCCTCTCAAAGGGCCGTAACAATGCCCGCACGACCTGCGACGCGCGACTTCAATGAAGACGGCCCGTCGCTTTGGCGCGCCGAGGCGGGCCAAGCCTGAATAAAGCCCGCCCTTCGCCAGGTTCATGTGCTTGTTGAGCCGCATGCTCGACTACTTGAGGTTGACGCATCGTTCGGTGCAGTCGGCGTCGGTGGGACGGGCCTTGCACCAGTCTCGGCTCTGTTGCCAGGCAATGTCACCGGTCTCGAAGGCCTCCGTGTGAACGACGACCTCCTTCTCGACATCAACGATCGCATCTACGCCGCCGATCTTGCCAAGCCACAGCCGGAAGAGATGAGTCTTTCATTGATCCACCTCACGTCGCGGAGCCCGCGCATCGTCGCTCGAATCCTCAGTAGGTAGTCCTTCTCCTTGAAGACGAGGCGACGCATGAAGACCGGTCTCGGGCGATTGGTGAAAGGCATACGCCCGATTTGGCGACAGTGTGTGCGGACGTTCCAGCGGTCCGGAGAGTGGTCTAGCTTCAGCGAGCGTAGCGCCGCCTCCTCGAACACGGCCGCAGACGTACCCTGAGGTTGATAGATCCGTGGTTCGCTCCAGCAGGCGGGGGTTCGTTATGTAGGAGCCGTCGCTAGTCTGGGGGATCAGGCCGAGCACGGCGAGCAAAGATAGCAGCGGCTTTCACCATGTCATCCCCTCCCAGGTCGGCCCAACACCAGGATCAGCGGCGAGCCTCCGCGAGCGATTGAAAAATCGTCCGCTGCATCCTGTTGTTCTACTACGGCTGTTGCTCCCCGTCCTTCCGCGCGCGGTCGTACCAAGGCGTTCGAGCCTGCTTCGTGACGCCCGCACCATCGGCTCCATGATCGAGGCGCGCCGCCCGCCACGCAACTTGCAGTAGCCCGAGCCGCGCGGCGGGTGCTCTGCGCCTCGGCCGTCGTCCCAGTGCACGCCAACTTCGAGGCTCGCGCGCCGCGCATCGCCAGCAGCGTGCCGTTCCGTCCGTAGAACACTGCGCTAAGCTGCAAGGGCCGCGGACGCATGCGCCAACGCGGACCTTGTCGAACTTCAGCGCATTGTTATACGCCGCGATCTTCAAGCGAGCCTCCGAATCACCCGCTGTGGTTGAGGAGCGCAAGGCCATAGAGGAATGAATTGTGGCCAGCGATATACAAGGCCGTAAACCAAGTATGTCTCGGCGATCAGGCTCAGTTCGGACCTTCCGCCCAGGGGCTGAGGTACGAGTGGCATCCGAGGACAACCCTGGTTCCCCAGACAAAGAGGGCAAAGAGTGAAATCGCCAACGGCAGGGTGAGGCAACAGCAAGATGAGCACTATGCGCGAACACTTACGCGCAAAGTGAGCCTCCCGCACCAGCGCTCCGATGACGACCCCGACGGTCGCACCGCTAATGAGGACAAGGGCGGGAAGCCATCGGGTCTTGCCACGGAATCGCCCACGAATGGTCGGCTTCCATCGCCCCGTCAAGATGACCGCAATGACTCAGATGGCCCCGCTGACGGCCCCGTGGCAGCGTAGCCGCTCGACTCGCGCATCGTCCTTGCGTGCGTACGCCAGCACCTATTGAGCTGCGAGGATAGCTGGATAAAGGCTGCAGGGACAAGCGTTGCGAACGGGCTCGATCCACCCAATTCGTTCAAGTGTAGGACCTTCCCCGAGAACTGCGCTTCGCAGCGTATCCGGATAACGACGGCGAGCCACCGCTCAATCGTCCAACGGACTGCGGACGCCCCTTCCGCCACGATTGAGAACGTGCGTGTAGATCATGGTGGTCGCGACGTCGCTGTGGCCCAGCGGCTCCTGGATCGTCCGGATGTCGTAGCCGGACTTCGAGCAGGGTAGCGTTCGCGAACGAGAGTGGCGCAGCGTGTGGCGGCAGGTCGCGTGCTTGGCGATGCCTGTGCGCGGCGGACCGCCTCGATCGGAACGCTCGCTGGACGACCGTCTCGTGGAGGTGATGTGGCGGCAGCGTCGCCGCATCTGCGGGTGGCAGCGTGGTGGCGCGGTCGCCGGGAACGACACCCACTGCCACGCCCCGCGCCGCTCGCGGCGGGGAGTGCTTGCGCTCGAGCGCGTCGGGCAGGACGGCGCCGACCGCGGCCGGCGCCCGAGGTCGCCGAGTCTCGCTCGTGCAGCATGGACGCGGTCAGGTGCGCTCGCAGCGAGGTATCCGCAGCTTCGCCGGCAGGACGGTCACGCGGTCCTTCTGGCCGCTTTCCCGTTCGCGGACGGTGATCTCGCCTCGCGTGAGGTCGATGATCACTCCAGCCGCGCGACGTCGAGGCACTCGAGCAGCCGCAGGCCCGAGCCGTAGAGCAGCGGCGCCACGAGCCGAGCCGGTGCACTCCAGCCCGCGTCAGGATCGCGCTGGACCTCGCGCCGGGGAAGCACGACGGCGGCTGCTCGGGCGCTTGGCGCGCACGCCCTTCGTCCAGGCGGGCGAGCGGCCGGCCGAGCACTTCCGCGGTAGAGGAAGAGGAGCGCGCTGAAGGCCTGGTTCTGGGTGAGACGCGCTGACGGCGCCGCGGACGGCGAGGATCGGTCAGGTGACAGCCTGACCTCGTGCTGCGCCCATCTGGTCCGGATGGCGCGTGCCGTTGAAGAAGATGAAGCGCTTGATCCAGCCGACGTACGCCTTCTCGGTGCGGCGGCTGTAGTGGCGCAGCCGGATGGCGCCGGCGGACGCGGGTGAGCAGGCGCAGTGCATCTGGCGGCGCTGCGTCGGGAGAAGACCGGGGCGCGGTCCGCGTCGGGAAGCAGGTCGTTCGTGGGTTCCATGCGCACCTCCAGCCCAGGAAGGTGCCGGGAGAGCACCGGCCCAGCCTATCAGATCGTCGGTCCCACGAGGCCGTCTTGGATAGGAGCGCGTCGGCTTCCGTAGGCGACAGGAGCGCCGCCTGCCCTTCACCTCGGCCGGCACCCAACCCGGAAGAACGCGCCGCAGGCGGTGCGCCGGTCGCGGTGTGCTCGTTCCAGGTCTTGGCCAGCCGCGCCTTCGAAACCCGCGACGCCAGACGGGCGGGCGCAGGCCACGAAGCGCCGGTGGACGTACTGACCTTGCCGTGCGACCAGCGTGCAGACGAGGACGTCCAGGCTCTCGGGACGGATTCCGCCAGGGCGGAAGATCTCATCCCCTTGGGATGGCTACCAGCTGCCGCGATCGGCTCGCCACGCGATCTTCTCCGCCGGGCTGGGGACCGTCCGCGCGCGGCCTGCGGGACGATACCGTGTCGCTCACGACGAAGGCAGCGCCTGCTTCGGCGTCATGGGCTGGAGCACGCTCGTGCTCTTCAGCTCGAGCAGGTCCCACACCGGTTCCCATTACAGGTCCTCGAAGACGGCGACCGTCGTACGGCTCCTCGCGCGGTTCCTGACGAGCAGTGCCGCTCGAGACGCGTAGCGCGCGTGATCGCGCCAGAAGTCGTCGGTGCTCGGGGCAGAGAAAACGCGGCCGCCAGTCTGGTTGCCGATGAAGCGCTCTGCTCTGCCGTCGAGGCCTTGGCGGTAGCAGGTTCGTGCCGCGCGATCCCGGCGGCGCGACACCACCAGCGCTTGTCTGCTCCGGCTGGTGGGTGTCCTCGACCAGCGTGAAGCCAGCTTGTCCTGTAGAACGCGATGGCCTCAGAAATCGTAATCACCAGGCAGCGAGCGCCGCATCGAACGATGGTCTGCATCTGGGCTCCCACTACAATCATGCGCGACTCGGTCTGACGGCGCCAACGGCGGTCTCCTGAACACATCGCCGCGACGACGATCGAGACGAGCAGGCCCATGAAGGGCAGGAACCTAGGGAGAGCGACGCCGCGGTCCATTGCGCTCGACCATCAGGCACTCGACCTCGACGAAACCGCGTGCGTACAGCGCCGCCAGGAGGCCGTGGTCAAAAGGACGGCGACGCAAGCCGCGAGTCGAGAGCGCTGGTGGAACAAACCCGCCGCGAGGCCGGCAGCTCCGAAAGGGAACCGGCAGCAGGAAGGCGATGAGAGGTTCGACGAACCGGTACTTCATGTGAGCCGCCGGTACGACGATCAACATTCAGCGCGTATCGGCCACACATGAGGCAGCGCGACATTTACGTCGCATCCATGGGCTCGTCTGGGCTGGTCATGGCCCAGCCAATGGCAAAGCCACGCGCATCGCGGGGTGAGGACGCTCTCCGGGGTATGCACCGCTCCCGGGAGACGAGCCGTCCGATCAGCCCACGCCCGGCCTTCGCCTCCAGCTCGGCCCAGCGCGCGTAGAGCGTCTCGACCACGTGCGGTGCGCCTCCGCGCAGCGCGGCGATGCGCTTCTGCAGCTCCTTCGCGTCGGCGGCGATCGCGGGATCGGCGGCGGCGCATCGCGCAGGCCGAAGCGCCTGCTCGGCCTCGGATCGCCCTTCTCCATGCCGTCGTATTCCTTCTGCTCCGCGAAGCCGAGCTGCTTCGGCTGGGAGCACGGTCGCGATCAGCGGCCGCGGTCGTCGCCTTCGCGCGCGGACGCCGGGGCGCCGACGCACGCCTGCTGTGCGATCTCCCACTGCGTGTAGTCCGCGTAGGGCACGACTCCGCCGCGGCCGTCGAGCGCGAGGAGTCTGCGTCGGACACGCGGTCGAGCAGGTAGCGGTCGTGCGTGACGAGCACCAGCGCGCCCGGGAACTCCGAGCAGGCTCTCCTCGAGCACCTCGAGCGTCGGGATGTCGAGGTCGTTCGGTGGGCTCGTCGAGGAACAGCACGTCCGGCGGGCTCGAGCATGAGCCTCGCGATGAGCACGCGCGCCTGCTCGCCGCCGGACAGGCGGCCGACCGGCGTCTCGAGCTGCTCGGACCGGAACAGGAAGCGCTTGGCCCAGCCGGCCACGTGGACCGACGCGGCCCTGGAAGATCGACGGAGTCGCCCGAGCGGCGCGAGCGTGCGCTTCGAGCGACACGGCCGGGATCGAGCGCGCGAGCGGTGCTGGTCGAACGTCACGACGCGCAGGTTGGGCGCGCGCTCGACCGTGCCCGCCGTCCGGCGCCTCCAGGCCGGCGAGCAGGCGCAGCAGCGTGGTCTTGCCGCTGCCGTTCGCGCCCAGCAGGCCCAGCCGCATGCCGGGCGACGAGCACGAGGTCGAGGCCGCGCGACGACGGCGCGCGAGCCGAAGCTACTTGCGACAGGCCCTGCGGCCACCAGCAGTCGCTTCGTCCGGCGCTCGGTGCCCGCGAACTCGATCCCGACCGACGACGCCGGCGCGAGCGCGCGTCGAGGTCGGCCAGCTCGTCCCTGCAGCCGGCCGCGCCTCGTCGATGCGCGCCTGCGCCTTGCGCGTGCGCGCCTTGGCCTTGCGCGACGAGCCAGTCGAGCTCGCCGCGCACGCGGTTGCGCAGCGACTCCTGGTAGGAGGCCTGGCCCGCGAGCAGCTCGTCCTTCTTCGCGAGGTACACGCTGTAGCGGCCGCGCACGTCGAGCAGGCCCGCCGCGAACGCGCGGTTCAGCTCGATCACGCGGCCGGCCGCCGCCTCCAGGAAGTAGCGGTCGTGGCTGACGGCGACGAACGCCTCCGGCTCGCGGCGCAGCAGATCCTCGAGCCAGAGGATGCCGTCGACGTCGAGATGGTTGGTCGGCTCGTCGAGCAGCAGCAGCTCGGGCTCGCGCACCAGCTCGCGCGGCGATGGCCAGGCGCTTCGCGCCAGCCGCCCGACAGCGCAGCCACGGTGGCTGGAGCCCGTCGGCGAACCCGGCCTTGCCCATGCGTCACCGCGATGCGCGCCGTCCGACCTGCGCGGTCGAGCGGCTCGGCCCGCCAGCGGCGCGAGCAGCACCGAGCGCCACGGTCGCGTCGGCCGGCGAAGGTCGGGTCCTGGCTCGACGTAGCCGATGCGCAGTCGCTTGCGGGCGGACCGCGTGCCCGCGGACGGCGCGCTCGAGCCCGGCCAGGATCGCGCAGCAGGGTCGACTTGCCGGAGCCGTTCGGTCCGATCGAGGCCGATGTGGTCGCCCTCGAAGATCCCGAACGACAGGTCCTCGAACAGCGGCGCGGTTCCGGAAGGCCTGGCGAGGCCCTGGCAGCTCAGGAGAAGCTCAGGCACGGTCAAACCTCGCCACGGACCAAGCGAGCGACGGGATTCACTCCCGGCGCGAGCGCGGGGTTCTGGGGTGCGACGCAGCACCCCCTTACTTGATGACGACCACGCCCAACTGTCCGAGCTGCCTCGTCGTCCACCGGCGAGGCGAGCCGCTCATCAGGTCGGCGGCGCTGGCGGTCTTGGGGAACGCGATCACGTCGCGCAGCGACGACTCGCCGGCCAGGATCATCGCCATGCGGTCGAGGCCCAGCGCGATGCCGCCGTGCGGCGGCGTGCCGTACTGCAGCGCCTCGATGAAGAAGCCGAAGCGCTCGCGCGTCTCCTCGTCGAGTGAGCGACAGCAGCTTGAACACCTTCGCCTGCAGCGCGCGAGTCGTGGATGCGGATGCGTGCCGCCGCCCACCTCCGGTCCCGTTCAGGACCGATGTCGTAGGCCTTCGCGCGCACCCCGCCGGCTCGCGTGTCGAGCAGGTGCAGGTCCTCTCCAGCGGCGCGCGTGAACGGGTGGTTGACGCTCGTGAGCGCGCGCGCGCCCGCGTCGTACTCGAACAGCGGGAAGTCGGTGATCCAGAGGAAGCGGAAGGCGTTCTCGTCGATCGAGCTTCAGCTCGCGGCCCATCTCGAGGCGCAGGATGCCCATCGCCATCGCGAGCGGCCCCGGCGCGTCGGCGCCGACCAGCACGGTGTCGTCGTCCTGCGCGCCCGACCTTCTCCAGCAGCGCGCGCGACCGCGCTCGCACGCGCCCTTCCTCGCCAGGTTCCCGAGCGCCTCGTCGGTCGCCTTCAGCGTGAACAGGTTCCGCCTGCGACCCGCGCGGCGTCGGGCACGATGCGGCCCAGCCACAGCTCCTCGTTGATCTTGCGCAGGCGCGTGCCCGAGACGCCGCCCGCCGCCGGCAGCACGAGCGCGCGCGCGCGCGCGCGCCGTCCGCGATGAGCGCCGGGGAACGTGTCGAGGCCGAGCGTGCGCTCATCTCCTCGGTCGACGTCGGTGATCGGCATGTCGAAGCGCAGGTCGGGCTTGTCGGACCCGTAGCGCTCCATGGCCGTCTGCGTAGGTCGAGCCGCGGGAACGGCCGCTCGACGCTCGACGCCGATGAGCTCCAGCAGCGCGCTGGTAGAGCGGCTCGATGAGGTCGAAGATCGTCTCGGGCGCGCGGGAACGACATCTCGATGTCGACCTGCGTGAACTCGGGCTGGCGGTCGGCGCGCAGGTCCTCGTCGCGGAAGCAGCGCGCGATCTGGAAGTAGCGTGTCGTAGCCCGACGACCATCAGGATCTGCTTGAAGATCTGCGGCGACTGCGGCAGCGCGTAGAAGCTGGCCGTGGTGCACGCGCGACGGGCACCAGGTAGTCGCGCGCGCCCTCGGGCGTGGACTTGGTGAGGAACGGCGTCTCGATCTCGCAGGAAGCCCTGCTCGTCGATGTACCGCCGGATCTCCATGGTCAGCGCGGTGGCGCAGCGCGGATGTTGCGCTGCATGCGCGGCCGGCGCAGGTCCGAGGTAGCGGTACCTGAGCCGGATGTCCTCGGACGTCGTGATCTCGTCCTCGATCGGGAACGGCGGCGTGCGCGCCTCCGACAGGACGCGGATCTCGCTCGGCCAGCACCTCGACCGCGCCGGTCGCGAGCTTCGGGTTCACGGTCTCCGGCGGAGCGCGCGGAGACCACGCCCGTCACGGCCAGGACGTACTCGCCGCGCACGCGGTCGGCCGTCGGCGTGCGCTTCGGCCGAGACCTCCGGCCGCGCCACCATCTGGCACAGGCCCTCGCGGTCGCGCAGGTCGATGAACACGACGCCGCCCAGGTCGCGCCGGGTGTCGGCCCAGCCCATCAGCGTGACGGTCTGCGCCCGACGTGCGTCTCGCGCAGCGCTCGCCGCAGTAGTGCGTGCGCTTCAGCTCTTGCGTCGTCTCAGCCACGGAGTCTCTCCAGCGAGGTGCTCGCGCACCTTGTCCTCGGGAACGTCTTCCTGGGCGGACGCGCCCATGTCGCGCACGGTCCACACGCCGCGGGCGCGCTCGTCGTCGCCGCGCAGGGCGACGAACCGCGCGGCCAGCTTGTCGGCGCTGCTTCATCTGCGAGTGCAGGCCCTGCCCTCCTGGTCCATGAGCGCGGCACGCCCGCGTCGCGCAGCCCCTTCTGCAGGACGAGGCCCGCGTCCAGCGCGTCGGGCGACAGCGGCATCACGAACACGTCGCAGCGGCGGCTCGGCCTCGGCCCGCCGGGAGCAGCATCACCAGCCGCTCCATGCCCAGCGCGAACCCGATGCCCGGTCAGGTCCGGGCCTGCCCAGGTCGCGCACCAGGCCGTCGTAGCGCCCGCCGCCCAGCACGGTGTTCTGCGCGCCCAGCGAGCGCGCTCACGATCTCGAACGTGGTGCGCGTGTAGTAGTCGAGCCTCGCGCACCAGGCGATGGCTGAGCGTGTACGGGATGCCCAGCAGCTCCAGCTGGCGGCGCACCTCCGCGAAGTGGTCGCGGCAGTCCGGGCACAGGTGGTCCGCGATGCGCGGCGAGCGTCTCGATGATGGGCTGGTCCGCGGGCACCTTGCAGTCCAGCACCCGCAGCGGGTTCGTGACCGCGCGGCGCTGGCAGTCGCCGCACATCTGCGGAGGCGACCGGCGCCAGGGCCTGCGCAGCGTCTCCACGTACGCGGGACGGCAGTTCGCGTCGCCGACGGAGTTCAGGATCAGCTCGTGCCTCGGCGAGGCCGCACTCGGTCAGGTAGGCCAGGCCCAGCTCGATCACTCTCGACGTCGATCGAGGGCCGCGCCATCCCGAAGGCCTCGACGTCCACCTGGTGGAACTGGCGGTAGCGTCCCTTCTGCGGCCGCTCGCGCCGGAACATCGGGCCCCAGCGCGTAGACCTTCAGCGCCGGGTCCGTGTTCATCAGGTTGTGCTCGATGACGGCGCGCACGATGCCGGCGGTCGCCTCGGGCCGCAGGGTCAGCGACGAGCCGTCGCGGTCGTCGAAGGTGTACATCTCCTTCGACACGATGTCGGTCTCGCCGCCGATGCCGCGCGCGAACAGGTCCGTCTCCTCGAACACGGGCGTGCGGATCTCGCGGTAGCCGTAGCGCGCGAAGAGGCGCTGCGCGGCCGGCCTCGATGCGGTGCCAGGACGCGACCTCGTCCGGCAGGATGTCGCGGGTGCCCTTGACCGCGCGGACCTGCTTCTCGCTCAAGGCTTCTTCGCAGCTGCGGCCTCGGCCGAGGTACGTCTCCTTGTAGTCGAAGTAGTTCGCGGCGTAGCGGCGCAGGCCCTCGCGCTCCTCCTCGGTGATCTGGCGCCGGAACTTCCCCGGCACGCCCATCACCAGGCTGCGCGGCGGCACCACCATGCCCTCCGGGATCAGCGTGCCGGCGGCGATCACGCACTCCTCGCCGATGTGCGCGTCGTTCAGGATGGTGGCACCCATGCCGATCAGGCAGTACGAGCCGATGCGGCAGCCGTGCAGAGTCACCGAGTGGCCCACGGTCACGTGGTCGGCGATGACCGTCGGGTGCTGGTCCTTGAAGACGTGCACGACGCAGAGGTCCTGGATGTTCGAGTAGGCGCCGATGCGGATCGAGTGCACGTCGCCCCGGACGACCGCGTTCATCCAGACGCTCGCGTGGTCGCCCAGCTCGACGTCGCCGATCACCTGGGCCGAGCCGTCCACGTACACGCGCGCGCCGAGCTTCGGCATGATGCCCTTGAACGGACGGATCATCCACGACCTCCCGAAACGCGGGAGTTTATCAGATGTGGTCGCAACTCGCCCCGGGGCGAGTTGCTTCAAGCATCACTTGAGGTGGCGTTGGCCCGGCAGTGGCCTTGCAGGGCGAGGCGTGGAGGCGCACCGTAGAGGCACCGGGAGGAACCATGCGGCAGTGGCTTCTGGCCGTGGCGGCGGTCGTATTCGCCCTGATCCTGGTCGCGTTTCCTTTGTGCTCCTGGCTTCCGCTGGCTCTACCTCTGGGAGGCCCACGGCTACGTGGCCCCCGCGGCGGTCGGCGCCTCCTCGCTGATCGGGGTGTGGGTGGTCCGGCGTCGTTCCAGGGAGACCGTGCCTCCCGAGCATCTGGCAGCGCCCCACGTCGGCATCACGATGCACGCCATCCCGATCGCGGGAGCGCGGGCCTGGTTGTTCGCGGTGAGCTACATCGTGATGTTCTGGCTGGGTGCGCCTCCATACCGACCGCTCGTGCTTGGCGGGGCGGCCGGCGGCGGCCTCCTGGCGCTCGCGCTTCATCGTCGTGCGGAACGCAAGCGGCCCAGCCGCGACGACGCGTCGATCCTGCATCTCGGCCGCGGTGTGCGGGACGAAACAGCGGACTCGCCCCGGGGCGAGTTGCGTCGCGCTTCACTTCAGCCGGTGAGCTGCAACTGATGCACCTGCCACGGCGATCCTGGAGATTCGTCAGGCGGGTCGCGACGCCTTTGTGCCTGATCGGCGGCGTCTTCATCCTGCACGCCAGCACACCCACCGGCCCGGTCGCGAAGGAGCTCCTCCAGTCGAAGGTTGGAACCGTCGAGACGCTCGTGGCGATGGTCCGGCTGGAACCGTCGAGACCCCGCGCGCGACGCCAGGGACGACCTGTCCCGGCAACGACTACGCGCTCTACCGCACGGGCACCATCGGCTGCTCCACGCCGGGACTCGACCGCGACGACGTCCCGAAGGGACTGACCGTCCACGGAACCGCGACCGCGGGATGCGTGGCACCAGGGGCCCGGAGCGAAGCGCTTATCGCGAGGGCGGAGCGGCAGTACCTGGAGGCCTACAACCGGGCCAAGGTCACGGCCTTTGCGCGAGAAGACGGGCGGTCCGCCCGCCGGCATCCCCTAGCCCGCCTCAGGCCGCGGGGCCGTGCGCGCGCCCAGGCGGCGGCGGGCGTCGTGCAGCGAGAGCCTGCCCATCTCGAACTCGGCGTCCAGGCCATTCAGGACCTCATCGGCGGGCAGGTGCTGCGCCACCGTCGCGTCCAGCCGGGCCAGCAGGTCCGCCATCGCCGCGCAGGCCCATCTGGACCGAGGCCCCGCGCAGGCTGTGCGCGATCGCGCGCAGCGCGTCGTGCTCGGCGGCCCGGTGCAGGGCGCGCAGCTCCTCCAGCCGCAAGGGGGCCGACTCCAGGAACAGGTCGATGATCTCGCCCGCGACGCTCGCGAGGCCCCTGTGCCTCCAGCGCGCGCAGCGGGTGGTCGACCGCCAGCGCGTACAGGCGCGGGCCGGGACGGCCGGCGCCCGGCACGGCCATGCCGTCCGCGGCCGGACCCACTTGTGGAGCGCGGCCGCGAGCTGCTCGCGGCGGACCGGCTTCGCCAGGTAGTCGTCCATGCCCGCGGCCAGGCAGCGCTCGCGGTCGCCGGTGGACCCGCTGGCGGTGAGCGCGATGATGGGCGTGCGCCGGCCCTGGCCCTCGCGCTCGCGGATCCAGGCGGTCGCCTTGTAGCCGTCCATCTCGGGCATCTGGCAGTCCATGAGCACCGCGTCGTAGGCCCCGTGGTCGCACTGCCTGACCGCGTCCAGGCCGTTCTCGACCACCTTGTAGTCGCAGTCGAGGCTCTTCAGCAGCGCGACCGCGACCCGCTGGTTGATGGTGTTGTCCTCGACCACCAGCACGCTCACGCGGCGGCCGCCGGGCGCGGGCGCGTCCTCCTCGCCCTCCGGACGCAGCAGGGGCAGTGACCCAGAACGTGCTGCCCTCGCCCACCTCGCTGGCGAGGCCGATCTCGCCGCCCATCGCCTCCGCCAGCCGGCGGCAGAGCGCCAGGCCCAGGCCGGTGCCGCCGCGGCGTCCCGTCTCGCCCTCCACCTCCGCGAACGCCTGGAAGACGCGCTCCTGCGCCTCGTGCGCGATGCCGATGCCGGTGTCGATCACCTCGAGGCGCACCGCCACGCCTGAGCCCGATCCGGCCAGCCCGATGCGCAGGCGCACCTCGCCCTCGGCCGTGAACTTGAGCGCGTTGCCGATCAGGTGGCCGAGCACCTGCAGCAGGCGCACGGGGTCGCCCCGCCAGAACCCGGTCATCTCCGAGGTGATCTCGGTGACGAAGCTCAGGCCGCGCTGGCGGGCCCGCTCGGTGAACGACGGCACGATCTGGTTGACGAGCGCCACCAGGTCGAAGTCGGTGGACTCGAGCTCGAGCCGTCCGCCTTCCGCGCGCGAGAAGTCCTCGATGTCGTCCAGCCGTCCCAGCAGCTCGCGGCCCGCCCGGTCCACCGTCTGCACGTGGTCGCGCTGGCCGTTGGCCAGCGGCTGCTTCAGCAGCAGCCCGGCCGCGCCCACCATCGCGCCCAGCGGCCCGCGCAGCTCGTGGCTGACGGCGCCCAGGAACTCCGACTTCAGGCGCGACGCGTCGAGCGCGGCCTGGCGCGCGCGCACCAGCACGTCGATCGTCTGCACGACGGCCACCACGCCCGCGACCTCGCCGCCGGGCTGGCGCCAGGGCTGCAGCGTCCAGCGCACGTGGAACTCGCCGCCGTCGCTGCGCGTGAACAGGTCCTCCGGCTGCGAGACCACTTCGCCGCACAGCGCGCGGCGCAGCCCGTCCTCGTACCGGCGCGGCAGGCGCGGGATCACGTCCTCGTGGCGCCGGCCCAGGATGCGGCCCTCGCCCAGGTGGAAATAGCTCATCCACTTCTGGCTGTGCGCCATGAAGCGGCCCTCGCGGTCCACGATCGCCATGGCCACGGGCGCGTTGCTCACGATCTGGCGGAGCTGCTGCCGCTCCTGCTCCAGCGCCTCCTCGGCGCGGCGGCGCTCGGTGACGTCGCGCGCCACGGCCTGGAAGCCGAGCATCTGGTCGCCCTCGCACAGCAGCTGCACGTTCTGCTCGATCCACACCTCGCGCCCGTCCTTGGTGATGGCGGCGAACATGTCGTGGGTGGAGGCGGTGCGCCCGCGGTACTGCGCGATCAGGCGCGATTCCACCCGCGTGCGGTGGTCCTCGCGGACCAGCTCCAGGAAGTGCTTGCCGACCAGCTCCTCGGGCGGGTAGTTCATCACGCGCGCGCCCATGGGGTTCACGTAGGTGAAGAAGCCCTCGGTGTCGGTGCGGTAGATGATGTCCTGCGCGCGCTCGACCAGCTGGCGATAGCGCGACTCGCTCTCGCGCAGCCGCTCCTCCAGCCGCTTCTGCGAGCTGATGTCGGTGAGCGTCACCACCACGTGGGTCTCGCCGCCCGCCGTCGGGCGCGGGTCCGCGTTCACCAGCAGCCACACGCGGTCGCGCGTGCGCGGGCGCAGGAAGCCCATCACGACGTTGCGCACCGGCTTGCCGGTGGCGAGCGCGCGCGGTCCTGGATGGTCCGCGCCAGGGAACGACGAGCCGTCCTCGTGGATGGTGAGCCCGCCGCCGTCGATCGACGTGCGGCCGAGGATCTCCTCCGCGCTCAGGTCGAGCAGCTCCAGGGCGGCGCTGTTCGCGTAGAGGACCTCCGCGCGCGGGCCCTGCACGAGCACGCCGACCTGCAGCTCGCTGACGGGGGTCCGGCCGGGGAGAGGCCGAGAGAGGACGTCCAACGGCGGAAAGTGTCCGTTCCCGGTCTTCCATTCGAACCCCAAAAAGCGGGCCGACGCCGACCGGGGGAACCGCCGCCGGTGCGCGCCCAGTGCGCAAACGTTACCGCCGAGCCGGACCAAGGTCAAGGGACTTCCTGCAAATTGATCACCCTGTCCTCCCGGCTTGGCGGGAGCCCCGGTGGGCTATCGTCGAGGTTCAGTCCCATCAGGAAAGAGGATGACCGTGGCAGACACCATCACCGCCCCCGCTCCCGCCGTCTCCGCCGCCCCGCCGGAGGCTCGTCCGGGCGTCGCCGCCGACTTCGCCGGCGTGCGCCGCGTGCCGACTCCTCACAACGAGCCCAACCGCTCGTACGCGCCCGGCTCGCCCGAGAAGGCCGAGCTCAAGGCCCGGCTGAAATCGATGGCGGGCGAGCGGCTCGACATCCCGGTGATCATCGGAGGACGCGAGATCCGCACGGGCCACACGGCCCAGGCGGTCCAGCCGCACGACCACGGCCACGTCCTGGCCGACTGGCACAAAGGCGGGACCGGCGGAGATCGCGCGGGCGATCGACGCCGCCGCGGAAGCGCGACGCGAGTGGTCGAGCTGGCGCTGGGAGGACCGGGCGGCGGTGCTGCTGAAGGCCGCGGAGCTGCTGGCGGGGCCGTGGCGAGCCACGCTCAACGCCGCGACCATGCTGGGCCAGTCCAAGACCGTCTTCCAGGCCGAGATCGACTCGGCCTGCGAGGTGATCGACTTCTGGCGCTTCAACCCGCACTACGCGCAGGAGCTGTACTCGGAGCAGCCGCTCTCCCCTGCCGGCATCTGGAACCAGCTCGAGTACCGTCCGCTCGAGGGGTTCGTCTACGCGATCACGCCCTTCAACTTCACCGCCATCGGCGCCAACCTGCCGACCGCGCCCGCGCTGATGGGCAACACGATCGTGTGGAAGCCGGCCTCGACGGCAGTGCTGTCGGGCTACTACGTGATGAAGATCCTGGAGGAGGCCGGCCTGCCTCCGGGCGTCATCAACTTCGTGCCCGGCGACGCCGGTCCCATCTCGGACGCGGTGCTCTCGCACGAGGACCTGGCGGGTGTGCACTTCACCGGCTCCACGGGCGTCTTCAACAGCATGTGGAAGACGATCGGCGCCAACATGGCCCGGTACCGCTCGTACCCGCGCATCGTGGGTGAGACGGGCGGCAAGGACTTCATCGTCGCGCACGCCTCGGCCGACCCGGCCGCGGTGGCCGTCGCGATCGTGCGCGGCGGGTTCGAGTACCAGGGCCAGAAGTGCTCGGCCGCCAGCCGCGTCTACGTGCCGAAGTCGATCTGGCCCGACGTGCGCGACCGCGCGGTCGCGATGATCCGCGACATCAAGATGGGCCACGTCCAGGACTTCCGGAACTTCATGGGCGCGGTGATCGACAAGAAGGCGTTCGACAAGATCGGCGAGTACCTGGCGGAGGCGAAGAAGACGGCGAAGATCCTGGCCGGCGGCAACGTGCACGGCGAGAAGGGCTACTTCATCGAGCCGACGCTCGTCGAGACCAGCGATCCCGAGTACCGGCTGCTGTGCGAGGAGATCTTCGGGCCGGTGGTGACGGCGTTCGCCTACGATGACGACCGCTGGGAGGACACGCTGCGCACCGTGGACCGCACGTCGCCGTACGCGCTCACCGGCGCCGTGTTCGCGCGCGACCGCGGTGCGGTGCGCGAGGCGGCCAGCGCGCTGCGCAACGCGGCCGGGAACTTCTACATCAACGACAAGCCCACCGGCGCAGTGGTCGGCCAGCAGCCGTTCGGCGGCGCGCGCGGGTCCGGCACCAACGACAAGGCCGGCTCCAAGCTGAACCTGGTCCGCTGGGTCAGCGCGCGCACGATCAAGGAGACGTTCGTGCCGCCGACCGACTACCGCTACCCGTTCATGGCCGAGGAGTAGGGCCGGCCTTTCAGCGGCAGATCGTCAGCTCCTCGGTCCGCGCGGCGGACGCGGTCGCGGTCCGGTCGTTGTCGGGGAACCGGTTTCCCGCCGGCCGGTCCAGCATCAGGTGCATCAGCAGCGACTCGCGCGTGCCGAACGTGGTCGCGCGCCGGCTGCCGAACTGGAAATACATGAGCTCGCTGTCGTCCGGCGAGTGCCTCAGGCCGAACGTGTGGCCCAGCTCGTGGGCGATCGTCGCCGAGCGCGCCACATTGAGCGAGCAGAAGATGATCTCCGAGCTCACGAGCTCTCCGCCCTGCAGGCTGTTGCGCGTGAGGCCGCGGATGCCGCCCTTCACGCACGTGTCGTCCTGCGCATCGACGCGCGTCGTCACCACGACACCCGAGGACGGCCGCGACGGCGCGAGCGCGTAGGTGACGGCTCCGCCGGCGGCCGCGGTGACGGCCGCGACCGCCTGCGTGTGCGCCTCCATGGAGGCGGCGTCCGCCAGGAGCTGCGCGGAGGGGACGACGACCACCGTCGAGGTCCCGCGCGGCACGCGCAGAAGCGAGGCCGCGCCGGTCGGTCCGGGCGGATCCCCCGCGGTCGTGTAGACGAGCGTGGCCGTGTAGTGCTCGCTGAGCCCCGAGCCCGTCGTGCGCGGCCACAGCGCGCGAAGCGCTCTCCGCCGCCGGGGCGCACGACGCTCAGCCGGTCCAGGTACGACGGGTGCACGACGTCGATGGAGGTCCCGGGGCCGGCCGACGCGGTGAGGCGGACCTCGCCCGCGGCGTCGCTCACCAGCGATTGCGACCCGATCGTGACCGTGGCTCCCGCGATGGACGCGGCCGTCTCACCGGAGACCATCGTGAGCCGGGTGCCCGCCGCGAACCCGGAGGCCGTGGTGCTACTCGGACCGGACGCGCGGTCGCGCCCGCACGAGGCGAGGGCGATCAGGCCGGATGCGAGGAGGGCGCGCGCACGCACGCCTTCATTCTATCGCCCGAAGGTCAGGCCGATCTGGAAGTCCAGGACGTCCGCGTCGCTGCGCCGCGGCACGAACAGGAGCGCGCCGCCCGGAGCCTGGTGCACGTCGCCCTCCACGAGGTAGCGCGCGTCGCTGTTGCGCGAGTAGCGCGCGCCCAGGTCGAGCGATACGCCCGACTTGCCCAGCGGGACCAGCACCCCCGCGGACCCGCCGTACGTGAACACGGTGTCGTCGAAGTGCGTCTGGTACGCGACCGCGACGCCGATGGGGTTGGGCCGCAGCTCGGTCGCGGTCGTGAAGTAGGAGACGCCCGCGAACGCGCTCGCGTACGGACGCACGGACCCGCGGGCCGCCATCACCACGGGCCCCGTGACCGCATGGCCCACGGAGTTCTCCGTGAACGCGAGGTCCGCGGTGATGCGGCCCTGCGTGCCGGGCACGGGCGTGCCCAGCGGCTCGCTCCCGTACACGAGCCAGCCGCCCTCCAGCCGCCAGCCGAGCGTCCCGCCGCTCGTCCGGATCGTCCCGTGGATGGTCGCTCCCACGCCCGTGTCGGCCACGTCGCCGAACGCGCCCTGCGGCTGGCCCACCTGCACCGCGCCGCCCCAGAGGAAACGGTCCGGCGCGGGCGCGTCCTCGGCCCGCCCGATCACGCCCGCCAGCAGGAACGCCACCGTCGCCGTCGCGATCCGCTTCGTCATTCCGTCCCTCCCCGTCGCCACCCGATCCGCCCGTGATGGCCCGGCGCACGCTCGCGAGCGGAGCGCCGTCGTCGAACCCTCACGCCGTCGGCGCCCACGCGTACGCCCAGCCGCTTCCACGTCGCGTCCAGGTCCACCTCCGTCGTCCCCGTCGCGCCCATGCGCGCGTAGAAGCGCGCTCAGCGCGTCCGTGCCGGTCGCGCGGTCGCCCGTCTCCAGCGCGCGCGCCACGGGCCAGCTCACCGCTATGGTGCCACCATCCGCGCGGATCGCGCGCAGCGCGTCGTCCACGGACCGGCGCCCGTGGGTGCGCTCGCGGATGTCCAGGTCCGCCAGGAACCAGAACAGCGCGCCGCCCCAGTAGATCTTGCCCCAGCGGTCGGACCGGCGCGCGCTCGCGCCCGGCTGGCTCCGGAGGCAGGCCCTCGACCAGGCCGCGCCACACCTCGGTCTCGGCCAGGAGCCCGCGCGGGCCCGCGCGATCGGCTCCACGTACGTCGCGAGCCCCTCCTCCATCCAGTGCTGGTCGCGCGGCACGTTCCGGGAAGCCCAGGTGCGTCATCCCGTGCACGAGCACCCAGTCGCTCGCGAGCTGCTCGGGCGTCGCGCCCTTGCCGAGCCAGACGACGATCGACGCGCCGCCGTTGCCAAGCGTCGTCCCGAACCCGACCGGCCGGCGGCCGCCCGGCAGCACGATCACCTGGGCCCGCGGGACCGGGAACGTGCCGTAGTAGCCCGCGACCGCGCGCGCCGATCGCTCCACCCAGTCCACGACGTCCTTCGTCGCCAGGCCTTGCTCGCCCGAGGGGATCGCGACCTCGACGACGCCGCCGTTCGCCTGCACCCGCGCGTTCTCGAGCGGCCCGAACGCGGAGTAGGGCGCCTCGCTCAGGTCGGCCGTCTCCGCTTCGTACGTGTCGGCCGTGCCCTCGAGGCGGAACACGCCGGTCGCGAAGGACACGCCCTCGGGCAGCGCGACCCGGAACCGATAGCGGCCGGGCTGCTCGTCGCGCAGCGGCCGCGCCAGCCGGGATGAAGGCGGCGCCAGGACGACGTCCCCGCTCGCGAACGCGACCCCGCGGTCGCTCAGTGTGCGCGCGGCGTCCTGCAGACGCACGCGATAGCGGACCCGGCAGGGGCCGCGCTCGCAGGCGGGTGCCGGGAAGAGGTCGCCGTTGCGCTCGACCTTCGTCCAGGCCGAGCCGTTCGCGATCTCGAAGCCGTCCACGAACGCGCCCATGCCGTTGTCGAACGCGAGCATGGCTCCCACCGCGCGGCCAAACTGCGCGTCCACGGACAGCTCGCGCGCCGGCCCCCCGCCGTGACCCGGTACTGCCAGGCCGCCTCGGGTGCGGCGGTCACGGCGGCCAGGAGCGCCCAGCAGATCACGCCTGGATGTTAGCGCCTCCGCTCGCGAATCGTGCGGCGGCCGCGCCGCCTGACGCGGCGCCGCTTGGTAACATGAACGATCGCATGATTCGAACGTGGCGGGCGGCGGCGCTCGCGGGCCTGCTCCTCGCGCGTCCGATCCTGTCCCAGACGCGTCCGAGCCCCGCTCCTGCGAACCCGCCCGCCACCCGGGCGGAGGCGTGGGAGCGCCTGCGCGCGCAGAAGCGCCAGCACCTCTCGCCCCGCCGTCCGACGCTGCTGGAGCGCCGGATGCTGACGATGGAGAAGGCCGAACGGCCGACCCTCCTGAACCTCAACTACAAGGGGTTCTACCCGCGCGTGCGCAGCCTCGCGTCGGGTTCGCGCCTGGCGCCGGTGCTCCGCTTCTGGCAGCCGGACATCAAGGGCTCGTCCCTCAGCGTCCAGGCGTCCGCCGCTTACTCGCCGGTCGGATACGAGCTCTACGACTTCCAGGCCGGACGCCTGCCGCACCGAGGCCACGAGCTGCCGCCCCCTCCACCAGGGGGACGACGTCTACGAGCTGGGAGCGCTGGAGAAATCGGGGATCGATCGCCTGATCCTCTACACCTCGCTGCGCTACCGCCACCAGCCGCGCGACTCCTACTACGGGCTGGGCCAGGACACGCTTCTCTCCGACCGCACGTCGTTTCTTCTACCAGGACGCCTCCTACGAGCTCGTGACCGGCTGGCAGTTCACGCCACGGCTGGTGGCCACCGCGCGGCTGGGCTACCTGCAGGCCTTCACGACCGACGGCGAGGACGACGACTTCCCGACGATCAGCCAGCGGTTCGACGACACCACCGCCCCGGCCCCCGCGCGCCAGCCGGACTTCTACAAGCTGGCCGGCCTCGTCCTCTTCGATGCGCGCGACCGGCCGTTCAACCCGCATCGCGGCGGCATGGTGGCCTGGCCCTGGCCCGCTTCGACGACCGCGGCGGCGAGGAGTTCCGCTACGGCCAGGCCTCGCTCGACGCCGCGCGGCTACGTGTCGCTGGGCTCGCCCCAGCGCGTGCTGGCCGCGCGGGCGCTGGCCGTGCTGGACCGGGCCGCGGACGGAAGCCGCGTGCCGTTCTACTTCCAGGACGCGCTGTCCAACAGCCACACGATGCGCGGGTACCCGATCTTCCGCTTCCGCGCGGAGAAGCTGCTCGCTCCAGGCCGAGTACCGCTGGGAGGCGGTGCCCGCGCTGGAGCTCGCGATCATCGCCGACGCGGGCCGCGTGTTCCGGCCCGACGAGGACGTGAGCCTCGACGGGATTCGCGTGCAGCATGGGCGTGGGCCTGCGCGTCAAGTCGTTCGACGAGGTGCTCCTGCGCCTGGACGCGGCCTGGGGCACCGAGGGCGGCCGCTTCTACGTGCGCTTCGGGCCCCTCCTGACGATGGCGCGCGCGGCCTCTCCTGGTATCGCTCCTCGCTGGCCGCGGCGCCCGCCTCGGCGCAGAAGCGCTCTTCCCCGACGATCCGCTCGCGCGCGACCACGCGACCAGGCGCCCGTCCCCCCGGCCCGGCCGCGTGGAGCTCTCCACCGCCTACGACGTCATCGAGCAGACGTTCCACCACCGGCCGCAGGGCGAGCCGGGGCCCGCGCGCAACGTCAACACGCTGGGCGAGGTGCCCGACTCGAGCTGGTTCGAGAACCGGATCGGCGTGCGCGAGATGACGATCGACGAGGCTGGTCCGCGGCGGCCTCCACCGGCGAGGGGCCCGGCCGGGCGCTGGACGATCGTCTCCGGCAAGTCCGAGGGCATCACGCCCGGCTTCACGATGCGGGACGAGGCGGGCGAGGTGTGGTTCGTGAAGTTCGACCGCCGCCGAGTACCCGGTCCTCTCCACGGGAGCGGAGGTGATCGCCGGGCGCTTCTTCCACGCGCTGGGCTACTTCGTGCCCGGACACCCGCATCGCCTACTTCCGTCGCGAGGACCTGGAGATCGCACCGGACGCGAAGGTCTCGGTGAAGGGCGGGCCGCGGCGGAAGATGACGGAGGCCGACGTGGAGCGCATCCTGTCGCACGGTCAAGCGCGAGGACGACGGCACCCTGCGCGCCGTGGTGAGCCGCCGTCTGGCTGGCGAGCCGCTCGGTCCGCACGAGTACTTCGGCACGCGCACCGACGACGCCAACGACGTCTTCCCGCACGAGCACCGCCGCGAGCTGCGCGGCCTGCGGGTCTTCTGCGCCTGGCTCAACCACGACGACTCGCGCGGCGCGAACACGCTCGACACGTACGTGCCGCCCGGGTACGTGAAGCATCACCTGATCGACTTCTCCTCGACCGCTCGGCAGCGGGTCGGATGCTGGCAGCGCCGGTCGCCCCCAGAACCCAGGGCCGGCAACGAGTACGTGATCGACTGGCGGCCCCATCGTGCGCCTCGGCGCTCACGCTCGGCATCGCGGACCGGCCTGGCCGGCGCGTGGAGTACCGCACGTTCCCCGAGGTCGGGAACTTCGAGGCCGACTTCTTCGACCCGACCGGTGGAAGCCCGACTATCCGAACCCCGCGTTTGAGCGCATGCGGCCCGAGGACGCAGCTTCTGGGCCGCGCGCCTCGTCGCGCGCTTTTCGCCGGAGGCGATCCGTGCCATGGTGACGACCGGACGACCGGGCAGCGCGCGCAGGCCGAGGCGTTCCTGGCCGACGTGCTGCTCGCCCGGCGCGCGACAAGATCGTCGACCGGTACTTCCGGGCGCTGAACCCGCTGGACCGGTTCGAGGTGGAGGGCCGCATATTGACCTTCGAGAACCTGGGAGAGACGGCCGGCCTGGCCACGCGCCGAGGGCTACGAGCTCCAGTGGTTCACGCTCGACAACGCGACCGGGACGACGACGCCTCTCGGCGGCGCTCCTGACCGCATCCGAGCCGCGGGTGAGCCTGCCCGACTCCGGTTCCGAGTACACAATGGTTCGCATCCGCACTGTCTCGACGGCCGTGCCGGCCTGGCGGCGCGCCGTTCTCGTCTTTTCGCAACGCACCGGCCCCGGCCGTCGTCGGCGTGGAACGGGAGACCAAATGACCGAGCAGCCGGCTGACGCGCCCCCGGATGGAACGCCATCCCTGCTCGAGCGCGCGCTCGGCATCATCACGGAGGTCCATGCGGGAGAGGGCGTCACCGTCCTGCTGGATGGGCCTCAACCTCTTCCTGGTCCTGACCGCGTACTACATGCTCAAGACCATCCGCGAGGCCCTCATCCTCACCGAGGGCGGGGCGGCGGTGAAGACCTACTCGTCGGCCGGCCAGGCGGTGCTGCTGCTGGTGCTGGTACCCGCGTTCGGCGCCTCGCCTCGCGCGTGACCCGGGTCGAGCTGCGTGCGCGCGGTCACGCTCTTCTTCGTCGCCAACATCGTCCTCTTCTTCCTGGCCGGACTGGCCCGGCTCCACGTGGGCGTCCCCTTCTTCATCTGGGTCGGCATCTTCAACGTCGCGATCGTCGCGCAGTTCTGGGCCTTCGCGAACGACATCTACACGCCGGAACAGGGCAAGCGGCCTGTTCGCGATCGTCGGGCTGGGCAGCAGCATCGGCGCCTGGCTGGGCGCGCTGTGGGCGCATCTGATCCGCCGGCTGGCCCCTATCGCCTGCTGCTCCTGGCCGCCGGATCCTGACGCTTGTGCGTGGTGGTGGCCGAGGTGATCAACCGCCGGCAGAAGCAGCGCGTCATCCCCGGCAAGGTCGACGAGGGCGACAAGCCCTCGGGCAAGGAAGGCGGCTTCCAGCTCATCGCGACAGGACCGCTACCTGCTGCTGATCGCCGTGCTGATCGTCGTCCTCAACGTCGTCAACACCACCGGCGAGTACGTGCTGGGCAAGTTCGCGGTGCACGCGGCGGTGGCGCAGTTCGGGTCGGGCGCGGAGCCGCTGGACGCCAGGCAGAAGTTCATCGGCGGCTTCTACGGCGACTTCTTCAGCTACGTCAACCTGGCGAGCTTGCTCCTCCAGATGTTCGCGGTGTCGCGCATCATCGCAGTACCTGGGAGTGGGCGGCGCCATGTTCGTCCACCCCATCGTGGCGTTCTGCGGCTATCCTCTCGGTCTTCCGGTGGCCGGCCCTGAGCGTGGCGCGAATCGTCAAGACGTTCGACAACACGATCGACTACTCGCTGGGCAAGACCGCCCAGCAATCGCTGTGGCTGCCCACCAGCCGCGAGGCCAAGTTACAAAGCCAAGCAGGCGGTGGACTCGTTCTTCATGCGCGCGGGCGACGTGATCGCCGCCGGGCTCGTCTTCGTGGGCGAGCAGCTCGCGTTCGCGGTGCCCACGTTCGCGCGCGGTCAACGTGGGCCTGGCCTGCGTCTGGACGCTGATCCTCACCCGCCTGGCGCCCGAGAACCGGCGGCGCATGGAAGAAGCGGCGGCCAGAGCGGCGTAACAACGAACGAACGGCTACGGACGGGCACGTGCACGAAGCACGATCACGCACGTGGTCGTGGACGTGCTCGTGCACGTCCGTCGCTGGCTCGGAACGCTGAATCCGGTACGGACGGGAACGAGGCCAGGCTGTCTGACGGACGGGAACGAGCTGCGGTTCACCAACAGACGGGAACGGGGCCTGGTCGGCTCACGAACGGGAACGGCAACGCACTTGCCGCGCCGGCGGGTCCACCCGAACGATCGAGCCGGCACGGCAAGTGCAGGGTTCGGGAACGCGCCCTGTCGGATCCTCCTTCGGGCCGGCTTGCTGCCGGCCTCTGGCGTGAAAGGCCGGCAGCAAGCCGGTCCCTCACGAGGAGGTTCTCGATGGCCAGGACACTCGACGTTCCCGATCCCGCCCCGTTTCCGTTCCCGTCCGTCGCGATTCGAGCCGCGTTCCCGTTCCCGTCCGTAGCGATTCCAACGTCGTCCCGGACTGCGAGCGCCTCGATGCGTACCGCGTCGCGGTCGAGTTCCAGTTGCTGGCCGCGTCGGTCTGTTCCGGCGGCGGCTGGGCGCACTGCGCGACCAGCTCGATCGTGCCAGTGTCTCGATCGTCCTGAACATCGCCGAGGGCAGCGGCCGCTTCGCTCCCGCGGAGAAGGCCCACTTCTACCTGATCGCCCGCGGCAGCGCGATGGAGTGCCTGGCGGCCCTCTCGCCGCTGTACGCCCGATCCCTGGTGCCTCCCGATGTCCATCGCCGGTCCGCGCGCTTCTCAAGCGCATCGTGGCGATGCTGACCCGCCTGGCGTCAGCGATGCAGACCGCAGCCACGCGAAACGGCCGGTGAATGATGCAGCGGGCTGAACACTGAGATCAGCTGCGAGGGCCGCGCGCTCCGTCCGGCCATGCGCGGACCTCGTCAGCTTTCATCTCATTGTTCTGGGGCTGTCACTTCAGGGTCTCAAGGATCGCCCGAAGGCGGGTAGCTTCCTCTGCTTCCGACTCATCGTGTGACACCCGAAGATGCTCCGACCAACTGCGTCAGCCACCGACCGCCTACGGGCTGGATCGCGTAGGTCCTCGACATGAAGAGTAGCCAGGGAGGCCGCGATCCAAACGAGGTTCTTCATGTCGCCGCGCTTCTGGGCCTGCTCATAGGCGGCCGTCAGCCAGTAATCGCGCTCCTCAGGGGCATTGGAGATGTAGTCTGCGCGCGTAGCCAGAGAGGCTGGGAAGAGGCCCGTACTTCTCCTGAAGCTCGTCCAATAGCTCGCGAAGCCGTAGGGCAGCCGACCGGCTTGCTGCATCCTCACCTTCCGCCGAGGCGTTAACGACCTCGAGCGCAAGCTCGTGGACGCGATCCCAATCGTCCGTCGCAATCCCGTCTGGCGTCATGTCTCGTCCGTCAAACCCCGAGTGGTCCGCAGAACACGCACTACGCAGCGAGGATAGCAGGATAGCGCCCGCACGAAATCGCTGCATTACGTCAGGCTCACGGCAGGGCTTGCCGTGCGATGAGCCGGGTCAGCATCTGGACCACGCGGACAAGCAGGCCCGCGGCCATGGCGATGAGCTTGGGCCGTCAGGAGCCCGCGAGCGGCAGAAGCTCCAGGACGGCCGCGCATTCGGTCGCGCTGCCGCGGGAGATCGTGAAGAAGTGCGCCTTGTCGGCGGTGCGCCGGCCGGCTCCTTCTGCGATGTTGAGGACGATGGAGATGCTCGCGCGGTCGAGCTGATCGCGCAAGGCGCCCAGGCGCCGTTGCGTACACGGTCGGCCGCGAGGGTCTGGAACTCGACGGCGACACGGAAGCAGTCGAGCCGTTCGCAGTCGAGATACGCAGACTCGTGAGCGTCGGGCGCGGGGATCGTGGTCGTCTGGGTCATTCGAGCCTCCGTGAGCCAGGAGGCGGTGGTTTCGCCGCCTCACGACAAGAGGCGGCGGAACCGCCGACGCGCGGAGGCCCGAAGAGGCGGACGATCCCGGTCCCTGCACCCGGCGTGACTGCGGCAGGGGCTCGGGAGTGCCGCAGGCGCGACGGGTGCTCATCCCGGTTCGAACGTGGACGTGCTCGTGCTCGTGCACGTCCGTAGCCGTTCCGAGCCTTCGTGGACGTGCTCGTGGACGTGCTCGTGGCCGTCCGTCGCCGATCAGCCTCCGGCGTCGTCCGACGGAGCAGGCCGCCCATCACCCACCCCAGCCCGGCGATGATCGACCCCGAGATGGTGTTGGCCACCAGGCCGCCGGCGCGGGTCACCATGGCCCGGCCGAACGGGATGGGGTCGGATGGCGCGTTGAAGCCGAGCAGCGCGCGCGGGTTCGTGAAGTACGTGTTCGCGCCCATCATGTACGAGATCGTGGTCGCGGCCCAGACCACGATCTCGGGCCGAGAGCTTGCCAGCAGCGCGCCCAGGGCCATGGCCTGCAGGACCCGGTAGCTCCAGCCAGCGGCGCGTGAAGGCGCCGTAGAAGATCGCCGAGAAGAGGGTCAGCGTCACCAGGCTGAACACGTGGTGCCCCTTTCGTAGGGCACGTGGCTCATCGGCGAGGCGCGATCGTGAAGATGGCGAGAGCAGGTGAAGAGCCGCGCGATCCGCAGGTGCTGAGCCATGACGCCTCCTCGGGAGGGGGACTCCCCAGAGAGCCCCGGAGCGGCCCGAATCTTCGCAGGGCGCCCCAGGGAAGTCCACCAGGGTTTTGGTCACCGGATGATTTCGACGGCCCCTTCGTCCGTCATATAGTCGATCGAGGTGGCCCTCTTCAACGACGTCCGCCCCGAGGAGAGACGCGGCGTCATCGGCGCCTTCGTCGTCCTCTTCGCGCTGCTGGCCGGCCACACGGTGCTGGAGATCGGCGCGCGACGCGCTGTTCCTCTCCCGCCTGCCCGCCGCGCGCCTGCCCGTGGGTCTACTGGCCATGGCGGCGGCCGCGGTCGCGCTGTGGCGCGTTCAGGGCAAGGGTTGCGGCGGTTCCCCGGCGGCGGCGGCCTGTCCGATGCTGATGCTGTTCTGCTCCGGCGTCACGTTCGCGTTCTGGGCATTCGGCCCCTGGAGCAGCCCGCTGGCCCTGGGCGCGCTCTACGTCTGGAGCGGGCTCGTGGGCACGCATCACGGCCGTCCAGTTCTGGCTGGCGCTCGGCGAGGTACACGATCACGCAGGCCAAGCGGCTCTACAAGCTGATCGGCGCCGGCAGCGTCCTGGGCGCCGTGGCGGGGGCGGGCGTGGCGCGCGTGGTGAGCGAGCGCTTCGGGGGCGGGCCGCTGGTGCTGGCGGCCGCCGTCCTGTTCGCGATCACCTCGGCCGCGGCGTTCTTCATGCTCAGCGGGAAGACGCGCGCCGAGTCCGACAGCGTGGCGCCCGCCGATCCCGTCTCCATCCGCCAGTGGACGGCGCTCCTGCGCGCGCACCCCTATGTCCCGCGGCTGGCGGGCCTGGTGCTGGTCTCGACGGTGGCGCTGACGCTCGGCGACTACGTGTTCAAGAGCCAGGTCGCGCAGAACATCGACCGGGCGCACCTGCCGGCGTTCTTCGCGAACGTCTACATGGTCCTGAACGTCCTCGCTCTGATCACCCAGTTCGCGCTCACCGGGCGTGCTGCTGCGCGCGGGCGGCCTGCACCGCTCGCTCTGGATCCTGCCGGCGCTCGATGGGCCTGCGGCGCAGGCGGCGTGGCCATGGGCGGCGGGCTGGTGCTGGCGCTGCTCATGAAGGGCGCCGACGGCACGCTGCGCTACTCGCTCCACCGCACGACCCTGGGCTCCTGTTCCTGCCCATGCCGGACGGCCTGCGCGCGAGAGTCAAGCCGCTCATCGACGTGGTCGGTCAGCGGGGCGGCCGGGCCATCGCGTCCGTGTTCATCCTCAGCGAGATCGTGCTGCCGCGGCGACGTCGTGCCTCGCTGGCGGTGATGGTCCTGTGCGTCGTCTGGATCGCCTGGGCCATCGACCTGCGGCCACACCACCTCGAGCTGTTCCGCACCGCGCTGCGCCAGGGCACCATGCGCGCGCGACGCCGACGCGCCCGAGCTGGACCTGGAGGCGCTGGAGGCCCTGTTCGCGGCTCTCAACAGCCGCGACGACGTGGAGGTGGTGGCGGCGCTCGACCTGCTGTCCGACGAGGGACGCGTGCGGCTGATCCCGCGCGCTCATCCTGTACCACCCTCGGCGGAGGTGGTGCTGCGCGCTGGACCTGCTGGGCGCGTCCCGCCGCACCGACTTCATGCCGGTGGCCGACCGCCTGCTCAGCCACCAGAACGCGGAGATCCGGGCCGCGGCCCGCGCGCGCGCAACGCGGCGGCTCCGGACGAGCGCCTGCTGCGCTCCGCCATGGAGGACGCGAGCCCGCTGGTGCAGGCCACGGCGCTCGTGGAGCTGGTGTCGGCCGAGGCTGGGCCTCCGAGGACGTGCAGCGCGCGAGCGGAGTCGCTCATGAACAGCGCGCGCTTCCCGGAGGCCCGCGCGTGGCCGGGCCATCCGCCTGCAGCCCTCCAAGAGCCTTCCACGAGGTCGTGCTGGAGCTGGCGCAAGCGCCGACCGCGAGGAATGCAGACGCGAGCCGCGCTGGCGATGCAGGCCATGGGCGACGTCGACTGCCTGCCTGCGCTGCTCCCCTGCTGTCCCCGCACGAGGTGCGCGAGGCGGCGCGCGCGGCCATCGTGTCTTCTGGCGTCCGGCCCCTCAGTTCCTGGACCAGTCGCTGGCGGACCAGAAGCTGCCCCACGAGATCCGCCGCCACCTGCCACGGACCATGAGCCGCTTCCCGCGGAGACGCCGCGCCCCTGCTGCTGCGGCGGCTGGTCGCCGAAGAGGACGGCATGGTGCGCTTCAAGATCCCTGCGCGGCCTGGGCCGCCTGATGACCGGCCGTCCGGACGTCCGCTCGACGAGGCGGTCCTGCGCGAGGCCACGAGCCGCACGCTGGAGGCGGCGTTCCGCCTGGTGGACTGGCGCCTCACGCTCGAGCGCGGCGCGGTCGAGATGCCTGCGCGCGCGACGCCTGGGCACGACCTGCTGGTGTCGCTGCTGCGCGACAAGGAGGTCCGCCCGCGAGCGCGTCTTCCGGCTGCTCGACCTGCGGCTGCGCGGGCAGGACACCGGGCACATCTATCGCGGGCTGTCCAGCGCGGGATCCCAAGGTCCAGGCCAGCAGCCGCGAGCTGCTGGAGCGCTGCTCGACTCGCCCGTGCGCGAGGCCGTGCTGGCGTTGGTCAACGACGTGCCCGACCGTCTGCGCATCGCGGAGGCGCGAGGCGTTCTACCGGCCGCAGTCGCTGCTGGCTACGAGGAGCTGCTGGGCCGCCTGCTGGACGAGCCGGGCGAGACGCTGCGCTGCCTGGCTGCGTACCACGTGGCCGAGCTGGGGCTCACCCGACTTCCGGCCGCGGCTGGAGGCGGCGCAGAAGAAGGAGACCGGCCTGTTCGTCTCACGCGTGCTGGAGCGGGCGCTGCGCCTGCTGGGCGAGGCGGGGCTCCGCCAGGCGGCCCATGCGACCTGACGCCCGCACCATCGGCCACGTGCAGCGGTGCTCTTCCTCAAGAAGAGCCGCTTCACCGGCACGCTGCCCGCCTCCGACCTGGCGCTGATCTCCGAGTACCTGCGCGAGCGCACGTTCGCGTCGGGCGAGGTGCTGCACGTGGGCGGCGAGCTTCATGGCCGCGCTCCACTTCGTCGCGGAGGGACCGTGCTCCTGCAGCACGAGGGCCGCACCGTGGCCCGCGCCATCCGGGGAGCGGAGCTGGGCGGCCTGGAATGGTCGCGCGCGCGCCCGCGCAACACACGGCGGTGGCGGAGACGGAGACGCTGACGCTGGAGCTCACGGCCGAGGCCAACGCCGAGATGCTCGACCCGACCACTTCGGCATCTTCCACTCGGTCCTGCGCCAGACCTGCCGCGAGTATCATCGAGAACAACCGGCGGCTGGGAGCCGAGGCCAACGCGATCAATCCCGCGCCCCGCCGTGCGCCGACGCCCGAGCGCGAGCTGGACCTGGTCGAGCGCATCTTCTTCCTGCGCCAGGCCCCTCCGTTCACGCGCACCAGCATCAACGCGCTGGCGGAGCTGTCACGCGCGGTCGTGGAGGTCCGCTTCGAACCGGGCACCGTGCTCTGGAGCGAGGGCTTCTCGTCCCGCGGGATCTTCCCGGTGGTGAGCGGCCTGGTGCACGCGGCCTCGCCCCGGTTCGGCTTCGAGATGGGCGTGGGCGCGGGCCAGCCGCTCGGCATCGTGGAGGCGCTCGCGCAGATCCCGCGCTGGTACGAGGCGACCGTCGTCGAGCCGACGGTGGTGCTGCGACCGGCGACGTCGAGTCGTTCGTCGACGTCCTGGAGGACAACTTCGAGATGGCCATGGACTACCTGGCCGTGGTCGCGCGCTGGCTGCTGGCCCTGACCAAGCTGCGTCGTCGCGCGAGGGGTCCGAGAGCCTCGAGGAGTTCGGGGTCATCCCGGTCGGCAGCGCGGCGCTCCGCCCCTGGAGGGCCCGCATGACGTGGCCCGCGCGCACGCGACGCCTGGCCGCGATGGCGGTCCTGGCCCTGGCGGCGGGCGGCGCCGGCGAAGCGCCCGTCAAGGTCTTCCTGGAGGCAGTGGACGAGGACGCCGTCAAGGGACCTCGAGCCGGCCAAGGTCGAAGCGGCGCTGCGCAGAAGCTCACGCGCACAGAAGCGCGTCGCGCTGGTTGCGAGCCAGCAGGACGCGACGGTGGTGCTGCGCGTGACCGAGTGCCTCGGCTGGACCGAGAAGCGGCGGATCAACGAGGCGCAGGAGCGGCCGGTGAACATGCCGACCCTAGAGCGGGGCATCGCGGGCGGGACGGAGGGCGTCTACGGGCGCGCGGACGGAGCGCCAATCGCAGTGTGCTGCTGGTCGTGCGCGCCACCTGGGGCGATCACTTCCAGGACCTCCAGTCCTACGACAAGGACCACAGCCTGAAGGACGCCGTCGACTCGGTCGCCGGCCAGATGGACGCGCTCGCCCGCCGCGGCCTGCGCCCGCGCGCAGCCCTGATTCAATCCCCCGGACGCGCCCTGGTTGCGCCGCACGCGCGCGGTGCTAGGATGCGCCCAACCATTCACTCGAAGGGAGGCAGCCCATGCGAAGGACGCTGGCCGTAGGCGCATTCCTGTTGCTCGCGTCGGCTCCCGTCTGGGCCCAGCGCACCACCGGAGGGATCTCGGGGACGGCGCGGGACTCGAGCGGGGCGTGCTGCCCGGAGTGACCGTGAGCGTCAGCGGGCCCAACATCGTCGGCACGCCGTCGTCGACTCACGAACGCCGAGGGCTTCTATCGTTTCCTGAGCCTGCCGCCTGGCGAGTACCAGGTGACGTTCACCATGAGCGGGCTTCAAGACGGTGACCCGCCGCGCGGTGCGCGTCAGCGTCGGGTCCTTCGCTCGAGGAGGACGCCCGCATGGAGGTGAGCGCAGATCGAGGAGTCGGTGGACGTGGTGGCCGAGCAGCTCGGTCGTGGACACCACCTCGAACGAGGTGGGCTCCAACTTCGACCGCGAGCTGGGTGGAGAACGCGCCGCTGCGCCGCGCCAGCTTCTTCGACCTGGTCGCGGCCGCGCCCGGCTCGCTGCAGGCCGGCGACGCCAGCACGCGCGCACGATGGTCTACGGCTCGTCCTACGACGAGAACTCGTTCCAGGTGGACGGCGTCGACATCACGGACAACTACTTCAACGAGGCGCTCGGCCGAGCCCAACGTGGACGCGATCGACGAGGTCGAGGTGCTCTCGCTGGGCGCGCCCGCCGAGTACGGCAACCTGACGGGCGCCGTCTACAACATCGTGACCCGCCAGGGCACGAACGAGTTCCACGGCGACCTGAACTTCTTCTGGCAGATCGACGGCCTCACGTCGAACAACACGGACGGCATCGTGAACCCCGACGGCACCTTCTTCAACGCGTGCGCCGACGGCAGCGGGCCGCTGCCCCTGGACGCGCGACCAGTACACCGACTTCACGGCGCAGCTCGGCGGGCCCGATCGTCAAGGACAAGCTCTGGTTCTTCGCGTCCTACGAGAACCAGCGGGACTACTACTGGGACGTCGGGCGTCGCCGAACTCGGCGACGCTCGTCTCTCGGTCGCAAGCACCGCGCCGACCGCTACTTCGGCAAGCTCAACTGGCAGCTCAGCCCCAAGCCACAAGCTGGTCGGCACCTTCCACCTCGACGACAGCAGCAGGACGACAACGGTCCTGCGGCTCTGAACTGCGGCGCCCAGCACGGCCGCGACGCCGCGTGCAGCAAGACGCCCACGCCCGGGCCTCGCGCTACACGGGCGTGCTCTCGACAAGACCGTCCTGGACGTGCGCTACTCGGGCTTCTACGGCGACGTGAGCATCGGCCCCACGGATCCGAACCAGCCCAGGGACCTGACCCGCTTCATCGACCAGCGACACCGGCTTCATCAGCGGCGGGCACTACTACTGGTACGAGCTCGAGCCCAAGCGCACACACCGTCACGGCCAAGGTCTCGCACCTGGCCGACCAGCTTCCTGGGCGCGAGCCACGACTTCAAGTTCGGCGTGCAGTACACCGACGCCGCGGCGCCAGGGCTCGTACGGCTACAACGACCTCGATCTACACCTACAGCCTGACGCAGCCCGGCTACGGCTACGGCATCGCGCGCACGCCGTTCAGCTACAGCGGCAACAGCCGCAGCCTCGGCGTCGTTCGTCGACGACACCGATCGCGGTCAAGCGACCGCCTCTCGCTCAACCTCGGCGTGCGCTACGACTACAACAAGGCCTACTCGGCCGAGCAGGACGAGCTGGACGAGAACGGCAACCCGACCGGGACCACGTTCCCGCAGACCGACTTCTACACCTGGAAGCAGCTCTCGCCGCGCGTCGGCTTCAACCTGAAGCTGACCGGCGGACGGCACGCACCGTCCTCAAGGGCCACTGGGGCCGCTACCACCGGGCCGTGGCGACCGGCGAGTACGCGAACGTGATCGGCCCCAACGTGAAGCCCTACTTCGCGGGCGACCTACGACATCGCGTCACCAACACGTTCAACGACCTGACGCCGATCAGCAGCAACGAGCAGCTGGGGGTGTCTCCGAACTACAGAGCCCGTACACCGACCAGGCCATCCTCACGATCGAGCGCGAGATCAGTTCAGGTCTCGGCGCGTACGTGAACTACGTGACAAACGCGGGCGCAACTTCGCGGGCTGGGAGGCGAGCAGGGACCTACGTGCAGATCCCCTTCACGGACGACCAGGGCGCGGGCGCCACCGGGCGCACGTTCCCCATCTTCCGCCATCACCTCCGATCCGCCGCCGACCGCTTCTTCCAGATCGCGAACCGGCCCCGAGCTGAAGAGCGAACATCAACGCGGTCAGCTTCGGGATCAGCACCGGCCCATGCGCAACAACTGGCAGCTCAACGCCTCGGCCACCTGGATGCGGGCCGAGGGCTCGCTGCAGGAGGGCCGGGGCGGCGCTCGGCGAGCAGGGGTCGGGCGTCGGCATCGAGCAGCGCGGCGGCCTGCAGTTCCGCAACTATCGGCCGCAACCCGAGCCATGTTCGTGAACGCCGACGGCCGGCTGCGCAGCGACGTCGAGTGGCAGATCAAGACGCAGCTCGTCTACCAGCTGCCGGCCGGCTTCATGGTCTCGGCCAACTTCTCCTACCGCTCCGGCGCGCTAACTCATCCGGCGCATCCGGTTGGGCGGGGACGTGACCGGCATCCCGGTGGACAACACGAACGTGCTGATCCTGCAGCCGCGCGGCGAGAACGGGCGCATCAGGCGGCGTGACCTTCCTCGATGCCCGGCTGGAGAAGGACTTCAAGGTCGGCGAAGGTGAAGCTGGCCGTGTTCGCCCGATACCCTGAACCTGCTCAACGAGGACGCCACGCAGTCGATGGTCAGCACCATCGTGACCTCGAGCGCGTTCTGGTATCCCTCCGGATCCCGTGGATCCCCGCCGGGTCATGCTGGGGGCGAAGATCCGTTCTGACGTACCGGATCGTGACGGACGCTGCACGGTCACGTAGGCTACGGCAGGACGTGCGTCCACGTAGGTCGAGCGGGCTGACGCACGTCCACGACACACGAGCACGTCCACGTAGGCCTCGAACGGCGAAAGCTGACGTGCACGATGCACGACATCCCACGTGCTGAGACCGGATGAGCACCCGTCGGCGCCTGCACGGCGCAGTCCCCGCGATCCCTCTCGCCGCAGTCCGCCGCCGGTGCGGTGGAGCGGATCGTCCGCGGCTCTCGGGCCTCACGCCAGTCGGCGGTTTCGCCGCCTCTTGTCGCGAGAGCGGCGGCGAAAACCACCGCCCCGGGGCTCACGGAGGCTCGAAACTTGATCCAGTGATCGATCCACGTTCCCCGCGCCCGACGCCTTCGCGAGCCCGCGTAAAGTGGGCTCTCGACTGCGTGAACGCCTTCAGATTGCCTTCCATCGCTCGCCGTCGAGTTTCCAGGCACTCGCAGCCGACCTGTGTACGCAACGGCGCCTGGGCGCCTTGCGCTCGATCAGCGCTCTGACTGCGGCGCTGAGCGTCTCGATCGTCCTCAACATCGCGGAAGGCGCCGGCCGGCTGCTCCGGCCGACGTGGCGCACTTCTTCACGATCTCCGCGGCGGCTGACCGGAAATGCGGCGGGGCCGCCCTGGAGCTTCTCGCCGCTCGCGGGCTCTGACGGCACGCTTCGATACGCCATGGCTGCGCGTGCCTGCTGCCACACCGCGTGGTCCAGATAAAGCTGACCCGGCTCATCGCACGGCAAGCCCTGCCCCGAGCCGTTCGTTCCGCTGCTTGGATCGAGATGGCCTGCGAGGACAGGTGACGTAATGCAGCGATTCGTGCAGGGCACTGATCCTGCCATCCTCGCCGCGGAGTAGGCGTGCTCGATGGACTGGGACTGGTACAGGCACCGCATGACCACGCCAATTCGGCTCCGGCTTGAGGCGATCAAGCGGTTGTGCTCCCGCCTTCCAGCTGCCAGCCTCGGGCCCCTTTCCCGGAACTGTCGCGTCAACCGGAACTGGGCGTCATCTGCGCTATCCAGCCGGGCGAAGCTCCGAGCGGGTGTTCTGCCACAGGCTACACGTTGTCCCGCCAGTGTTCACGATCACGGCGTGCCTGACTCGTCCGTCACTGTGTGGCTTGAAGGCCGGAAGCGCCTCGGCGATCGCAGGCTGCGGCGATACCAAGTCCGAAGAAGCACTGGTGGATGGAATGCGGCGAGCCTGGCGGGCGACTTGGCTGGTATCGCCAGCTGCGAGGATCTCTCCTCTGCGCAGCTATGGGTACCGTGGCAGAGTGGCGCCACAGCCCTGGGGCGGTTCGGTGACTTCTGGAAGAAGCATCGAGACAGCAAGTCGTTGGTGGCGGAGCTTGCGCTGTCCTCGAGCGCCTAGGCGAGGAGGGGTCTGGGGACGCCGTCCGAGACAGCATGATGAAGCGGACGAGGCCCAGCCCAATGGAGTCTCGCCGCTTGTCCAACCGCTCGGCGGGCCAGCATTCACCGGCCGCTTCGGCGCGGCGGCCTGCATCGCTGACGACAGGCGGGTCAGCATCGCCACGATGCGGCCTGAGGAGCGAGCGGGACCGGCGATGCACGTCCGGGGACACCAGGGAGCGCGCCTCCAGGAGGAGGAGAGCCGCCAGGCACTCCATCGCTGCCGCGGGCGATCAGGTAAGTGGGCCTTCTCCGCGGGAGCGGAAGCGGCCGCTCGCCCACTCGGCGATGTTCAGGACGATCGAGACACTGGCACGATCGAGCGCTGGTCGCGAGTGCGCCGGCAGTCGCCGTCCGGAACAGATCGAAGCGGCCAGCAACTGGAACTCGACCGCGACGCGGTACGCATCCGAGGCGCTCGCAGTCGGGGACGGGACTCGAAGCGCACGGACGGGAACGGGAACGCGGTCCGAGATCGCTGACGAACGGGAACGGGAACGCCGCTCGAACCGCGACGGACGGGAACGGAAACGGGGCGGGATCGGGAACGTCGAGCGTCTGGCCATCGAGAACCTCCTCGTGAGGGACCGGCTTGCTGCCGGCCTTCACGCCAGAGGCCGGCAGCAAGCCGGCCCGATGGAGGATTCGACAGGGCGTTCCTCTGAACCCTGCACTTGCCGTGACGGCTCGACCGTTCGGGAGGACCCGCGCGGCACGGCAAGTGCGTTTCCGTTCCCGTTCGTTGATGGACCGCAGCTCGTTCCCGTTCGTTCGAGACCCGCAGCTCGTTCCCGTCTGTCGGACGAGCCTCGGCGACGTTCAGCGTCCGCAAGCCGCGCGGTTCCGAGCCAGCGACGGACGTGTAAACGGTCACGTCCGCGACCGCGTGCCGTGACGTGCTCGTGGCACCGTGCGACGTCCCGTAGCCGACCGAAGCCCTACTGAGGCTCCGCAGCCGCTCGCGGGCGGGGCTGAATCGCGGATCCCGATCGCGAGCGGCGCTTCTCGAACCACGGGCGCGCCTCCGCGGGCTCGTCCCTGTGTCGCGCAGCACCAGGCCGAGGTTGTACGCGTAGCGATGGTTGGTCGCGTCGAGCCGGGTCGCCTCGCGGAACGCGGCGCTCGGCGTCCGCGGGACGCCGGTTGCCGCCCAGCGTCATGCCGAGCGAGTTCCAGTAGGCCGCGACGTCCGGCGACAGCCGGGTGGCTTCCGTCTGCAGCCGGATCGCGCCCTCCGCGTCGCCCGTCGCGCAGGAGTCGCCCAGCTCGGCGCGCAGCGGCCCGCTGGTGGGGAGCCAGCGGCAACGCCGTCTCGTACGCGCGCGCTTCGGCCTCGACCCAGCGCCGAGCAGGCTCCGCGCGAGGCCCATCCACGCGGGGAGCGTGCGCGGGGAGCGCTTCGCCGCCTCCTCGAAGTGGCGCGCCGCCTCCGCGTGTTGTCCGGGCCCGACGCCGCGCGCGCCGGGTGAAGTGCACCTCAAGCTCTCGATGCCGCGCGCCAACACCGCGCGGAATCGCTCGGCACTCCCCGCGAAGTCGCGGTCGTGCAGCCGCGTCAGCCCCTCGCGGATGAGGTCGTTCGCGATGCGGAAGTCCTCGATGCGGTCTCGCCGGGTCGGCGCCCGGCGTGGGCGTGTCCGCCGGTGCTTCGCCTCCCACGTAGCCGACGCGCAGCTTCTCGAGCAGCTCCGGCGCGATGGGCCCGGCGTGCCCGAGGCCTTCGCCCGCGCGCGCTCGGCGTCGAGGCGCGCGCCCAGCGCCTTCCGCAGGGCCTCGGCCCGCGCGGGCTCCCGCGTCGGCAGGGTTCGTGGCCTCGCCGGGATCCGTCTTGGGTCGTACAGCTCCGCGCGCGGCGCCCTGGATGTACTTGTACCGTCCTCGCGCAGGACGCGCAGGTCGCTCCAGCCGAAGTGCAGGAGCGGCACCAGCGACTCCCGCGTACACGACCGGCTCGTCGGTCGTGCGGGCCGCCCGGCCAGCGCGGAGGCCAGGCTGCGGCCCGGCCGCGGGCCCGGAGGATCGGCGAGGCCGAGCAGGTCCAGCACGGTCGGGAACACGTCCACCAGCCGCACGCGGTCGTGGGCGAGCGCGTGCCCGGCCGACGCGCCAGGGCCCCGCGCGAAGAACGGCACGGCGAGAGCGTCGTCTGGTACGCGAAGAACCCGTGCAGCGTCTCGCCGTGCTCGCCCAGGTCCTCGCCGTGGTCGCTGGTGACCACGAGGCGCCGTGCGGTCGCGCATCCCCATCCGCGCCGAGCGTGTCGTCGAGCGCGGCCCACGAGGTCGTCCGCGAACGCGATCTCGCCGTCGTAGGGTCGGCCCGCGGAAGCGCGGCGCGTAGGGCTCTGGCGGCTCGTAGGGATCGTGCGGGTCGTAGAGGCAGAGCCAGAGGAGGACGGCGCTGCCCGCTCGCGTGCGCCCGCTCCAGCCACGCGAGCGCCTCGGCGGTCGTGAGGTCGCCCGCGCTTCTGGACCGTGTTCAGGAAGCGCGCCTCGTCTCCCCGCTCTCGAACCGGTCCGCGTACGCCGTCGAACCCGCGGCCGAAGCCGGGCTGACGAGTCCGAGCACGACCGACGACACGAACGCGCCCGTCGTGAACCCGGCCTCTTTGGAGGACCCCGGCCAGCAGAGGGACCTGCGGGATACGGCCGCCGGCGAGAGAGTTGTCGCGGACGCCCGGTCTCGCTGGGCAGCCGGCCCGTCATGAGGGTGACGTGGACGGACGCGTCGAGCGGGCACGTGCGCGGACGCCTGGAGCGCCATGGCCTGCCGCGCGCGCGAGCCGAGCCGCGGCGGTGCGTCGAAGCACCCGCGTATCCGTAGGCGGCGCGCCACGTGGTCCGCGCGCAACGTGTCGGATGGTCACGAGATCACGGCGCGCCGCGCGCGCTCGGTGGCCTCGACCCGCAGCGCAGCCGCGAGTACGACCGCACCTCAGCGGCAGGCCGGTCAGCCGGCCGGCGCGCGACCCATCTAGATGCGTTCCTCTGCAGGCGCCGGCGCGGCCGATACTCGCGCTCCGCGTCCGCGGTGCGGCCCTGGCGGTTGTAGACGTCGGCCGAGCACGTAGTGCCCGAGCGGCGCGATGCGGGCGTCGCTTGGACTCGAGGCCCTTGCGCGCCCACTGCCCGCGCCAGGCCAGGTCGCCCGCGTCGAGCGGGCGCCTCGCGCCAGGTAGATGGCCGGTCCCGATCGGGCCTGACGTCGCACGACCTGCGCGGTACCGGCGCACCGGCCTCCTCGTTGCGGCCGGCCTGCCTGCAGCAGCTTTCGCACGCCAGGTTGAACGCGGCGCGATAGGCCTTCGGCGTTCTGCGCCAGCTCCTGCCCTCGTACGGCGCGCGATCGCCTCGCTGGGGCTCGCTCCTTCTCCTCGTAGACGAGCCCGAGGTTGAAGCGGGCCGTCTGCCAGCTGTCGGCTGCTTCTCAGCGAGCGCCTTCTGGAGCGCGCTGCTCCGCCTCGTCGTAGCGCTTGGCCTCGATGTAGGCTCTCGGCCTCGAGCAGGAAGCGGTGCTCGTCCACGCTGCGCGCTCGAGCGCGTCCTTGATGACGGCCTCGGCGCGTTCCGGCTGGTCCATTGCGCATCCACAGGTCGGCGAGCTGCCAGAGCACCTTGCCGTTGCGCGGGTCCAGCGCTCGCGCCGCGCTCGAAGCCCAGCCGCGCCTCGCTCGAGGCGGCCCCTGGTCCTTGTAGGCGACGGCGAGGCTGAAGAGCGCGCCCCGGTGCTCGGGGTCGAGGGCGAGCGCCTGCGCGGTAGCGCCGCGATCGCCTCCTCCGGCCGCTTCGACTTTCTTCAGGAAGTTGCCCGAGGCAGCATGTAGCTCCTCGACGATCTCGGGGTCCGGCGGCCAACGCCTCCCTGACCTTGCGCGATGGCGTCGTCGATGCCGCCCTTCGGCCGAGGCGCGTGCCCGCCATGCTTCAGGAGGTTGTAGAGGTCGGATCTTGTCCTTGGGATCGCCGCGCGGCCGGTCCTCCAGGTGCTGCGTGCTGACGCTGCCCGCCGACGTAGCCGAGGGCCGCCAGCACGCTCCTCGGTCTCGGCGTCGACGCTCTGCGGGCCCTTGGCCGCGGTAGCGCTGCGTGGTCCGCGGCGATGAGGTCCGCGAGCGCGCGCTCCAGCGCGGCCAGCCGCGACGGGTCGCTCCTTGCGCAGAGGTCCGTACGCCTCGCGCGGGTCGCGCGTCGAGGTCGTAGAGTCTGGGCGCGGCGCGCGGATGTACTTGAAGCGCCGTCCTGGATCGACTGGAGCTCGCTCCAGCCGTGAGTGGTAGCGCGGATACCAGTCTCGGAGTGGCGCGACGAGGCCCGAGGCGCCTCGCCGCGCAGCAGCGGGCAGCAGGCTCGCGCCCTGGACGGCCTTCGGGCGCGGCGCACGCCCAGCAGGTCCAGCGCCGTGGGCATCACGTCCACGGATCCGCACCTGGTCCGCGATCGTCGCGCGCGCGGGAGCGCACGGCGCCGGCCACGATCAGCGGGATGTGCACGGCCGCGTCGTAGATGAAGAAGCCGTGGCGTCTGCTCGCCGTGCTCGCCCAGCGATCTCGCCGTGGTCGCCCACCACGACCACCAGCGTGTCCGCGAGGCGGCCGTCCGGCGTCGAGGGCGTCGAGCGAGCCGGCCGACCTGGGTGTCGGTCGACTGGCGATCTCGGCGTCGTACGCGCCCGACGGCGGTGGCCGGGAAGCGCGAGCGGTAAGGCTCCGGCGCCTCGTAGGGCGCGTGGGGATCGTAGAGGTGGACCCAGGCGAAGAACGGCTCGACGCGGTCGTGTCGCCGAGCCACGTGAGCGGCCTTCGATCCACGACCTCGAGCGCCGGCGCTGGATCGCACGTCCATGCCGGGCGCGTCTCTCGATACTTCGAAGGTCGAAGTCGTCGAAGTAGCGCTCGAAGCCCCTGGCTGATTCCCCAGCGCGAGTCGAGGACGAACGCGCTGATGAAGCCGCCGGTCCGATAGCCCGTGTCGCTTGCAGGACCTCGGCCAGCGTGACCTGGTCGTCGGCCAGGTAGAAGCCGCCGTTGTCGCGGACGCCGTGCGACACCGGGGAACGTCCGCCGTATCAGCGACGTGCGCCGGCAGGGTGAGGGGCACCACGGTCGTGGCGCTTGGCCGAAGCGCACTCCCGCCGCCGGCGCGCGTCGAGGCGAGGAGTCTGGGCGCGCAGACGCGTACCCATAACAGCCGAGCCGGTCCGCGCGCGTCGTGTCGAGCGTGATCCTGGACGACTGCCGCGCGGCGCGCGCGACGGCAACAGGCGCTGCGCCCAGCGCGGCCGCGACAGCACCCAGGCCCCAGCGCATGCGCCCAGCGCCAACGATCCCAGCAGCTTCACGACGTCATTCTGGTTTGCGGCTGCGGACCGCGTGCGCAGCGGACGGGAGCCCTTGGTCGATCGACGGCGCGCCACGAGAGGCCATTCGCATCGCCGGCGACGAGGGCCACGGGGGTTCGCTCCGTCTGCGCGACCTCGATCAAGCTGGGGGGCCTGCGTCGGCCCCCAGACCTCTCGCTCCGCGCGAGTGAATCGCGCTGCGCTCGCGTTGTTGCTGTTGGCAGTCGCAAGGAGCGCCGCGGGGCCCCTGCGAAGTCCAGCCGTGGGTGGCCCGCGAAGTAGCGCTGAGGAGCGGTCGCTTGCCTGCGCTCACCCCCGTGGCAGCCTCGCCGCCATCCGCCTGCGCATGGTTCGAATCCGCGCGCAGGTTCGAGGCTCACGCTCGAACGTCCGTATCGCTGGCCCGATTCGATCGCACGGGCGAGCCACAGCGATGAAGCGCGTGGGCCGGTAGCAGGGAGCCGGGAGCCGCGTGGCAGGCCGTGCGAGCGGTGCGCGACGTGCCATCTGGCGGGCGAGCAAACGCGGAAGTCGTTTGCGAGCCTCAGTGAGACTATGAACCGCGCGCATTCAATCACCACGCGGCGAGCGGGCCCTGCTACCCCACGCGCTGACCATGGCGAAGGGCCGATCTCCCGTCCGTTGGACGATCGGTGCGTGGTGTCGATGGCTAGGCGCCGCCCGCGCGCTGGACCGTCAGGCGCTTTGGAAGGTGCCCACGCAGCGCTCGCCCAGGGCGCCGGGGGCGCCAAGCCGCGCAGAGCGCGGGCGCACGTCGACGCCGACCTCGTCGCTTGCCGACCGAGGTCCGCAGCTCGGATGCGCGGCGCCGCGCGGGCAGCGCGTCTCCTCGATGTGTCGTCGGCCAGGGGCGAGCGCGGGCCGGCCCCAGCATGACCGCCACCTGCGGTCCCTCGGCCTTGAGGATCCGGGCTCAGCGGGCGCAGGTCGGGCTCCCCCTCGCGGGCCGCGCGCCAGGATGGCGCACGACAGCGCGATCTCGCGGTGCGAGAGAATCCGTCCAGCGCGTGGTCGCTGAGCACGATGAAAGCCGCATGCTGGTGGCGGTCGAGAAGTCCACGCTGCGCCCGATGTCGAGGACGCGCGACGCGTGCTCCGGTCGCCTCGGCCAGCTCCTGCATCGGCGCGGACGGCGGCAGCCGCAGACCACGAGCTGCGCTGCGTTCCGCCAGCCAGCGCGGCGCGTCCGGCGATTTCTCCCGAGGCCAGGGGAAGCGAGGCGGTCGGCGCGGACACCGGCTCGCGCCGGACCGGGGTCGCGTCCGACATCGTGCGCGCGCCAGCGGCGAGTACGCGATGCCCTCGCGCACGCCCTGGCCCAGAGACCGGGATGGAGCCGGCGTCGACCGTCTGCCGCCCGCGTCTCGATGCCGAGCGCGCCGCCCACGATCGAGTCGCCCCGGTCGTCCGACAGCCCAGTGGAGTGCGCTTGCGCAGCGTCTCGGTCAGGCGCGCGCCACCGCCGCGTGCAGGTGCCGCTGCCGATCGTGTATCCGTGCAGCCGCATGATGGGATAGCCCCGCGCACGGCGGTCGATCTTAGCCAGGTTGCGCACGGTGCCGCCGCGGTGCCCACCAGAGTCCTCGCCCCCGCAGGGCGGGGACGCGCGCGCTCCTGCAGCGTGCGCGCGCACGTGGGCCTTGGAGCCGGCGCACTCTCGCCGGCCTTGGGCGGGTCGCTCGCCAGGAACGTCTGCGACAGGCGCAGGCGCGCCCAGCGGCAGGCTCCAGTCGCTTCTCCAGCGCGCTGGCCACGGAAGCGGCGAGACCTGCATGCTGCCGCCGCCGATGTCGAACGCCAGGCCGTCTCGTCCACCGGCAGGCCGCGCACCGCCGCCCACGAATCCGTAGCGCGCCTCGCGGTCGCCGTCGATCGTCTCCACCTCGATGCCCAGCTCGCGCCGCGGCGCTCCAGGAGCAGCGGCGCCGTTGTCGGCGTCGCGCATGGCAGCGGTCGCCACCACGATCATCACCGCTGGGCGCCGGCCCCCAGCGTGATGGCCCGGAAGTCCCGCAGCGCCTCCATGGCCGCGCGCCATCGAGTCCTCGCTGAGCCGGTGCTGCGCATCCACGTCGCGCACCAGGCGCAGTGCGGCCCGCGCGCCGGCCCGGATGCGGAGGATGGCCCGCGGCCTCCTGCTCGTACGACGACGCGCGCGCCGAGTTGGAGCCGATGTCGATGACGGCGACCGGCCCCGGCGTTTCGCTCATGCGGAGGCCGGGATTCTAGCCCGGCGACCGGCGGCGACGCGGGAAGCAGCGTGGGGAGAGCTGGTCGCCCGACCGCAGGAGGTCCGCCACCACCTCGTCCGGCATGCGCCGCGGGGCCTCGCGCGCCTGGGCGTCCAGGTGCGGCCAGAGCGCGTCGCGCACGTCGTCGGGCAGCACGTTCTCGAGGTACTCGAGAGCGGTTGCCGCGCAGCGCTCCGGTCCCAGCTGCGCACGGCCCGGTACGCGATCTGGACCGGCTCGCGCGGCACCACCAGGGCCAGCAGCGTGAACACGTGCTCCAGCCGGCGCTCGTCCCCGGCCAGGCCGCGGGCCAGCTCCGCTTCACCTCGTCGAACACCGGCGTCCTTCGGCGGAGCCAGGTCGAGGCTTCGCTTCCAGGATCGCCGCCAGCGCGCGGACCGCACTGGTAGCGGACGTCGAAGCGCCGGTCGTCCAGCCCAGCCGCAGCCCCAGGACGGCCAGCGGGCTCGCGGACGCGCGCAGGACGCGCGGGACGCCCGGCGGACCGCATCGGGCCGGAGCGGATCGAGCAGCGCGTCGACCAGCTGGCCGGTTGGGGTCGGCGCCACCCGGCGCAGCGCGCGCACCACGTCGGCCGCCAGCAGCGAGTCATCCGAAAGGGCGGGATGGCGAGGCCGATCAGCGCGACCGGCAGCCCTTCGGCCAGGACGGTGCGGATCGCCGCCGTGTCGCGTCCGCGCAGGAGGGCGACCGAGGCCAGGAAGAGGATCGTCCGAGGGCGCCCGCCTCTCCCTGGCGCAGGGGCCGAGATCTCGCGCATGAGCGGCTCGCGGTCGAGCCCGGGCCCGTGCGCGCGAGCGTGTAGCGCGTGGTGCTGTCCATCAGCTCGTGCAGCGCTCCAGCCGCGCACGGCGCCCGTGCGCGGCTCTCCTCCAGCGACACCACGTAGCCGCGGTGCAGGCGCGGCAGCAGCTAACATCCCGACCGCGGCCAGCGCCGACGCGAGCAGCGCCAGCGGCGGCGCGGCCAGCTGGCGCGATCGCCACCAGCCCCGCGGTGAAGAGGCCGCCGGCCACCGAGCCGATCTTGTCGAACCCGACGTCGACCAGCGCCTTGGTGGCGCGCTTGCGCTCGAGGGGCAGAGGCGTGAAGACCAGCTCGTACCCCGAGCGGTAGAGCGAGGCTGTGCACCACGGCCTCGAGCCCACGTACGAGCACAGCGGTCCACAGGCCGGGCCACACCAGGCCCACGGCGGCGGCGCCGACCACGCCGGCCGGCTGGAGGGCAATGGTCCCGGCCAGGCCGGCAGTCGTCCCGGCGTCGTCCTCGAGAGGACCGCCTGCAGCACGAGCCCCAGCACGGCCAGCGCCGGTCTGGAAGAACGCGAAGAACGTGAGCAGCAGGGCGGCCGGGCCCCAGCGCGGCCACGGCCCGCGCGGAGAGCACGTAGTCGAGCAGCGCCTCGAGCCAGCGCGCCCAGCGCGACCATGAGCGCCAGAGGCCGCAGGTAGGGAACGGTGCGCATCACGCTCAGTCCCGAGACGCGGGGCGGCTCTTCGGGCGCGCCCTCGCGGCGTCGCGGGTCGAGCTGCACGGAGCGCGCCCAGCGCGACCAGGTTCAGCCCGGCCATGAACAGGAGCATCGCGCTCACGGGCAGGAACGACGGAGGCGCCCGCGGCCAGCGCGCCGCCGGCCACGCCGCCCAGCGACGCACCCGCGCCGATGCGGGCGACCGCGTGCTTGGCCGCGTGCGGGTCGAACCGCTCGTTCACGAGCGCACCAGAAGCCCGAGATGAGCACGGCCCCGAAGAACGCGAGGTGCAGGTAGATGCCGACCGCCGTCAGGCGCCGGGTAGGCCCCGGCCAGGGATTCCTGCAGGATCAGGAACGAGGCGGACGCGACCAGGGCCGCCGGCATCGCGCGCGCGGGCGTGAACCGCTGGAGGGCCCGCGTGAAGGCCAGGACGCCGACGATGGAGACGACCGAGGCCACGCTGATGGCGAGCGGCAGCGTCTCGACCGGGAACGACGAGAGGAAGAGCGCATCCCGCGTGGGCGCGGCCGGCCACCTGCTGCGCGACCAGCGCGGCCGCGGCCAGCGCGCCGGCTGCGACGGCGCGCCCGTCCGTCTTTGCGCCTCAAGCGGACGGTCTCCGAGCCCCGCCCGCCGTCATGCCGCCGCCCGCCCAGGAGTCACGCACGGATGAACGTGCCAGCATGCATCGGTTTCGTCAACCGGCGGCCCTTCGAGTCGGGCCCGTCAGGCGATTGTCGAACGCGCGTGGTATCGTCCGGACGTCCCCGAAAAACGAGGAGGATCAAGCGAAGTGGCTGCCGAATCGCTGCACGATCTCAAGACGACCACGCTCGCGGGCCAGCCCGCGGACCTGTCGGACTACCGCGGAACGGTCGTGCTGGCCGTCAACGTGGCCAGCGAGTGCGGCCTCACCCCGCAGTACAAGGGGCTGCAGGCGCTGCACGACGAGTTCGCGGCGCGGGGTTCACCGTGCTGGGCTTCCCCAGCAACGACTTCGGCGCCCAGGAGCCGGGCACGCCCGAGCAGATCAGGAGTTCTGCGAGCGCAACTACGGGGTGACGTCCCGATGTTCGCCAAAGCTGCAGACCAAGCCGGGGGCGGGCCAGTCGCCGATCTACGCGTTCCTCACCGGCGTCGGCCAGGCGCCGGCCTGAACTTCGCGAAGTACCTGGTGGGGCGCGACGGCCGGGTGATCCGCTTCTTCGCGAGCGACGTCACGCCGGAATCGAAGCCGCTCCGCGACGCCATCGCGGAGGCGCTGGAGGGCCCGGTGAGGCGCGTCGCGAGCGCCCTGGCCGCCCTCCTGCTCGCGGCCACGGGCCGCGTCCACGCCGACGAGGTCACGGTCTTCGCCGCGGCCAGCCTCACCGACGCGATGAACGAAGCCGGGAAGGCGTTCGAGGCGAAGACGGGACACCACGTGACGTTCAACTTCGGCGGGTCCAACGACCTGGCCCGGCAGATCAAGGCGGGCGCGCCGGCGGAGATCTTCTTCTCGGCCGACCAGGCGCAGATGGACGAGGTCGCCCGCGAGTGGACTGATCAGCGAGCCTGGGCGACCGCATCGACGCGCTCTCGAACGCGCTGGTGGTCGTGGTGCCGGCGGCGTCGGCGGCGCAGGTTGGCGGCGGCGGCCGACCTGAAGCGGTTCGGGCGCATCGCGATCGCCAACCCGGAGGCGGTGCCGGCCGGCGTCTACGCGCGCACGTACCTCACCTCGGAGGGCGTGGTGGGACGCCGTGAAGGACAAAGGTGGTGCCGACCCTCGACGTGCGCGCCGCGCTGGCGGCGGTCGAGGCCGAACATGCCGACGCGGCCGTGGTGTACCGCACGGACGCGGCCCACTCGCAGCGCGTGCGAACCGCGTTCGAGGTCCCGCGCGACAAGGGCCCGCGCATCGTCTACCCCCTGGCCCTCCTGAAGGGCGCGAAGCCGGCCGCGGCGCTCTTCCGGGACTTCCTGGTCTCCGACGCGGCCCGCGCGGTCTACGAGAAGCATGGCTTCGTCGTGGTCCTGGACGAGTAGTGTCCTGTCTCAGAAGTCGCTGTGCACCGAGAACGCCGAGGCGCCCGGGTCACGAGGCGACGACGAGCGCACATATCGGGAATATGTGCGCGAGGAGCAACGAAGTGAACCGGGATGCATCGGCGTTCGAGATGCCAGCGAATCTCTGAGACAGGGACACTAAGGTCCCCCGATGCCCGACAAGAAGAAGTTCCTGTTCGTCTCGCTGAGGGCCCTGATCGGCGACATCGCCTGGCAGGTGCTGAAGGAGGGCCACGACGTCAAGTACTACATCGAGGCCCCCAAGGAAGAGAGCGACATTGCGCGACGGCTTCGTGCCCAAGTCCGACGACTGGCAGCAGGACGTGGACTGGGCCGACGTCATCGTCTTCGACGACACGCTGGGCCAGGGCGCCAGGGCCGAGGCCGCTGCGGAAGCAGGGCAAGCTCGTCGTCGGCGGGTCCGCCTACACGGACGACCTGGAGGACGACCGCTCGTTCGGCCAGGAGGAGCTCAAGAAGGCCGGCGTCAGCATCATCCCCTACTGGAGAGTTCGACAACTTCGACGACGCCATCGCGCACGTCAGGAGCCAACCCGGACGCGCTACGTGCATCAAGCCCAGCGGCGAGGCGCAGAACGTGAAGCGCCGGCTGTTCGTGGGCGAGGAGGACGACGGCGCCGACGTGATCCAGATGCTGGAGGCGTACAAGCGGGCCTTCTCCGAGGAGATCAAGGTCTTCCAGCTGCAGAAGCGCGTCAGCGGCGTCGAGATGGCGGTGGGCGCGTTCTTCAACGGGCGCAGAGTTCGTGACGCCCATCAACATCAACTTCGAGCACAAGAAGCTGTTCCCGGCGAACATCGGGCCCCCACCGGCGAGATGGGCACGTCCATGTACTGGAGCGCGCCCAACCGGATCTTCAACGCAGACCCTCAAGAAGATGGAGGCCGCGCCTGGCCGCCGAGGGCTACGTCGGCTACATCGACCGTCAACTGCATCGTGAACGGCAACGGCATCTACCCGCTGGAGTTCACGTCGCGCTTCGGTTATCCGACGATCATGCATCCAGCAGGAGGGCATGATCACGCCCATCGGGCAGTTCTTCCACCGACCTGGCGGCGGGCGCGGACACGAAGCTGCGGGTGAAGAGCGGGTTCCAGATCGGCGTTCGCATCGTGGTCCCGCCGTTCCCCTTCGACGACGACGCGACCTTCGAGTCGTTCTCGCGCAACGCGACCATCAGCTTCAAGAAGGGCGTCGCGCCGGAGGAAGTCCACATCGAGGACGTCGAAGCAGGTGGGCGGCCAGTGGCTGGTCGCGGGCACGTCGGGCGTGGTGCTGGTGGTGGTCGGGCTGGGCCCGACCATGAAGGCGGCGCGCGCGCAGGCCTACGGCCGCATCAAGAACATCACGATCCCCAACATGTACTACCGCGACGATATCGGCGAGCGCTGGTTCGACGACCACGACCGCCTGCACACCTGGGGGTACCTGCGCGAGGCTTGACGGGCGGCGCCGGAACCGGTCGTGACGCGGGTCCACAGAAGGACGCGCGTTCGTCGCAGGCACAGTGAGTGTCTTGCCATAGCGTGTCCCACTCCCGAAACCGCGAGCGCGGGGGCTTCTTGGACGTCGCGGTTTCGAGGGCGTCCTACGTCTCCACCAGGGTCATGCGATGAATCGAATCCTCCCTCTCCACGCGCGGGCTACGCCGCGGCCGTCCTCGTCCTCGCCACCGGTTGCGGCGGCTCCGGCAGCAGCACTCCCACGACACCCGTCGCCGCCACGCCGACGCCGGTTCCCATGCCGCCCGCGGTGTCGCCGGCCGGCCTCGTGCTGCTGCTCCACATGGACGAGGCCGCCTGGGACAGCACCCCCGCCCAGGTGCGCGACGCGTCCGGCCTGGGCCACCACGGCACCGCGGTGGGCGGGGCCAGCACCGTCGCGGGCGGACGGTTCGGGCGGGGCCGGCTCCTTCCCCGGCAGCTCGGGCTGCGTCTCCATCGCGGGACGAGCTCCGGCCTGCGGCCGGACAGCGAGCTCACCGTCTCGGCCTGGCTGATGTCGTCCGCCCTCGGCCATGGGGCCGCGATGGGCCTGGCGGCCAAGCGGGTCAACTTCCAGGTCGCGTCCGCGTTCGCGTTCTTCCTGGGCACGGACGACCGCCTCACGCGTGGACGTCAACACCGAGGACGACCGCTTCGAAGTGGGCTCGCCGCTCGCGAACGGCCGTTGGTACCACGCGGCGTTCGTCTACGAGGGATCGCGTTCGGCCGTGACCGTCTACCTGAACGGCGCCGCCGTGGGGGCGCACTCCGAGAGCGCGTCGTCCATCACCGCGTTCCCCTCGCCGATGTGGGTCGGCTGCCTGCCGGAGGGCGGGCCGTCGCAGGGCTTCACGGGCCTGCTCGACGAGGTGGCCGTGTGGCACCGCGCCCTCAGCGCCTCCGAGGTCGCGGCGCTCGCGAACGCGACGGGACCGCTGGCCGATCGCTGACGCGTCAGATGCGCGTGCGCTCGCGCTCGCGCATGTCCACCGAGAGCGCCTGCGTCAGGTCGGTGAGCGACAGCCGGTCGGGGGTGCGCGCCGTCGGCGTCGCGGCGTGGCTCGACCACCACTCGCGTGCCTGATCTTCCGTCCAGCCCACCGACTGCGCGATCGCGTCCAGCCGTCCCTGCAGCTCGCGCGCGCTCTGGGGACGGCGCGCGGCGTCCTTCTCCAGGCACGAGAGCACGAGCGCCTCCAGCTCCTCCGGGATCGGCGCGCCCAGCTTCTCGGACGGCGGCACCGGCGCCGTGTGCAGGTGGTGCCCGCAGATCTCGACCACGGACTGCCCATCGAACACGTGCCGGCCGCACAGCGGGTAGTACGCGACGCCGCCCACCGCGTAGAGGTCGCTGCGCGTCCACGTCGTCCGGCGACTTGATGGCCTCCGGGAGAGGAAGAGCGGCGTACCGGTGATCACGTTGGCGCCGGTCAGCGAGGCGCTCTCTGGTGCTCGGTCCCCGCCTCCCGCACCAGGCCGAAATCGAACACCTTGGCCACGTCGGGCACGCCGCCGCGGTCGCACAGGATGATGTTGGCCGGCTTGATGTCGCGGTGGATGAGGCCGATGCCGTGCGCTTCCGAGAAGCGCCCGTCACCTGCCGCAGCACGTGCACCACGCGGCCCACCGGCTGGGCGCCGTGCAGGTCTACGAGCTGGTCGAGGTTGAGCCCTCCATGTACTCCATCGCGTAGTAGAAGATCCCGTCCGCGGTGCGCCCGTAGTCGAAGACGTGGACGGTGTTGGGATGGGTCAGGATGGCGGTGAGCTGGACCTCGCGCTCGAAGCGCTCGAGCGTCGCTCTCCCCGCCTCGCCCGGCGGCAGCAGCTTCACCGCGGTCGGCCGGCGCAGCATCGAGTGGCGGGCGCGGAACACCTGGCCCATGCCGCCCTCGCCCAGCTTCTCCTCCAGCGTGTACTGGCCGAGCTGCCGCGCCTCGCGGACCTCCTGGCGCAGGCCGTAGATGGTGCGCGACACCACGGTGCAGATGGCCACCGCCAGCGTGCACCACATGATCGCGACCGTCGTGTGGAACAGCGCGTCCCCGGGCCCGCCCCGGCGCGCGTGGAACCACTAGGTGAAGAGGCAGGCCGGCAGCGCGGCCAGCATGCTGACGCGCAGCGTCCAGCCGGCGGGCGTCGGCATCACCGCCGAGCGGGCGATCAGCGCGTTCGTGATCACCAGCAGCATGCGGTACTGGTGGTCCACGGTGGCGCCGGCCAGCAGCAACGGCAGGGCCGCGCTGGCGCAGCCCAGGAACGAGCCGCTGGCGTCGAGCCCTGCCAGCATGCGCGCGCTGCGCAACGGGCCCCGGGTGAGCAGCACACGCCGCCCAGCAGGCCGGCGTTGACGAGGTAGAGCAGCGCGTCCGGCCGGAACCACACCCGCCAGGAGATGCCCGGCTCCAGGGTCAGCGTCGCGTGCGTGAACGCGTACGAACCCAGCGCCAGCAGCATCCCGGCCCGGCCGAAGAACGCGATCCGCTTCTGGAGGAACGCGCGGTCCTCGTCGGTCGCGGGACCGCCCGACGCCGAGCTGAGGCCTCCCAGACCTGCTGCCAGCCCATATTGGCCGGGAGTATACGTGCCGGCGCCGCGTCAGACCCGCGGGGCGGATCCGCGCCCGGCTCCTGGGGCCGAGGCGGTTTCCACGTGCCGCGATCCGATGTGGTATGAACCCTCCGCGTGAGCGGGGTTCACGTCGGGGCGTCGCTGGCTGCTCGTGTCGGCGCTGGCCCTTGGCGTCCTGGCGGCGCTCTCTGCGCGATCCTCTACCGCGCTCCTCACGACCCTGCTGCTCTGGACCTCTGCGGCCGCGGCGCTGCTGTTCGCCGCCCGCGGAGCCGAGCGCGTCGGGCCTCCGCTTGCGAGGCCGTTCCTTCTCGCCGCGGCGCTCCTCGTCGTCGCGAGGCGTGCCTTTCCGGACGATCGGCCTGGAGGCGATCCCGCCCGACGTTCACGGCGACGAGGGCGAGGGCGCGCTCCAGGCGCTGAGTTTGCGCGAGGGCGGCTCGAATCCCTTCGGCCTGGGCTGGTATCAGCTTCCGATCCCCGGCTACTGGCTCCAGGGCATCGGGATGAATCTGTTCGGTCAAGCCTCAGGGCCTACCGGAGCGGCGCAGCCTGGTGGCGATCCTGGGCCTGGTCGGACGCGTCGTCTGCATGTGGAGCCTCTTCGGGCCGGAGGTCGCCCTGGTCTCGCTGGCTCCGCTCCTGACCTATCACTGGCACCTTCAGCTCAGCCGGCAGGGGCTGGTGTACGTGCAGGCGACGCTCTTCGCGGCATGGGCGATCGGCATCTTCGGCATGGCGAGGAACCGCGCCAGCCCCAGGCTGTTTGCGCTCTCGGGGCTGGTCGCCGGCCTGGGGTGCCTGACGTATCCCGGCGCGCGGATCGTTCCGTTGATCCTGGGCGCGTTCGTGCTCACCGAGCTGGCCACCGGCCTGCGGAGGCGGAGGTTCGCGATCCGGGACCACCTGTGGATCGGCCTGGGCTTCCTGATCGGGCTCGCGCCGCTCTTTCCCATCCTGGTCGGCGGCTGGGATGGGTACATGGCCGGGAGCTACGGCGTGACGCTCTGGGCCCCGGAGAACGCGCCCACCTCAACGCCGGGTACCAGACCACGGACCTCGCGCGGATCATTCCGATCCAGGCCGCCCGGACCTTCGGTGTGTTCCTGCCCGGCGGCCGCGACACCAGCGGCGCGTACGGCTTCGAGGGTCGCTTCGTCGACCCCTGGCTGTGCGGCCTGGCGATCGCCGGGTTCCTCTACTCGCTGCGGTGCTTCGCGGACGCCCGATACCGGTTGCTCGTCCTCTGGTTCGTGCTCACGCTCGTGCTCGGGGGATCCTGACCATCGATGCTCCGCTCATGCCTCGCCTCTCCGCGATCGCGACGCTGCCTTATACGTTCGCCGCCATCTCAATCACCCGGGCCGCCGGCGCGATGCGCGAGCGTTTCGGCCGGCCCGGTGGAGTCGCCGCGTGGATGGTCGCGACGCTGCTGTTGGGCGCCTCGATGGCCTGGAACTTCGACGCCTACTTCCATGTGTCTCGAAGCAGCGGCCGGCCAGGCGAGGTGACCGTCCTCGCCCGCGAGATCGGCAAGCTCGATGCCGACGGTGCAGGTCCGGATGCTCACTGTCGCCCGCATCTACTGGAGCCACGGCACGCTGCAGTACCTGAACCCCGGGCGCCCCGGCAGGGATGTGCCGGAGCTGGCGGAGGAGCTGCGATCGCCGGCCGGGACCCCGCGGGCCTTCGTGCTGTTCCTCGACCAGGCGGCGGAGCTGGACAGCGCTTCAACGCGCGTTTCGAGCGGCCGGCTCATCGGAGACGGTCCGTTCGGACGGCATCCTGATCTTCCTCGCGCCGGGGACCCGGTGAAGAAGCCGCTCGCAGCGGTCGCCGCGTTGTGCATCGCGGGCTCCCTGGCTGCCAGTTGGGGGCCGCAGGCTGGCATCGTGCGGGTCCTGGCGCTCCTGCTGGCCGCGGGGGTGGCGGCGTTCCTGCTCCCGCGGGATCGGTCCTCTCGGCGAGCCGGACGCCCCCGCGGTCGCTCCCGCCGCGGTTCCGACGCCGGCAGTCTCCGAGGAGATCCCGGCGCCGATGCCCGATACCGTGCCGAGCGCCCGGGAGGCTCTCTCCCCGGTGTGGGGCGCTCGTCGCCCTCGGTCTCGTCCTGTGCGGGGATGGTCCTGCACGGACGCCATCACCCATGGCTCGGCGTCGCCGTCTGGGCGATCGGGCTGCCGATCCTGTACGCGCTCGGCTCCTTCGTTCCGGACGCTCCGCAAGGGTGCGCGAGATGGCCGGGCAAGACTCTCGCGCTCCTGGCCGGGCTGACCTTCGTCTGCCTGCTGCCCCTCTTCTGGACCACGCCACGAGCCCTCTACAACTGGGAGGACTACACGGTCGCGGGCCTGCTCGGGACCTACCGGGGCGAGTACAGGCCGGATGCCGCCGACGTGCCCCACGGCATGCTCTATTCAGCTCGACCGGCTGCTCCAGGTCAGCGTTCCCTGGAACGCGGGGCTCATGACCGGCTCCTACCGCGTGCTGCTCCGGGGCGCCGGCCGCCTTCGCCATGCGGGCGTTCGGCGTCAACCTCCTCGGGCTGCGTCTCTCTCCGTGCTTCGCCTCGCTCGCGGCCCTCGCGCTTCTGATCCGGCTCACGCACAGGATCGCCCCGATTCGGCCTGGACTCGGCTGGCTGGCCGGGATCCCCATGGCGCCGCTCCCGTCTTCCTGGTCTACGGCAGGACGGCCACCGACGTCGGCCCGACCCTGGCCTGGGCGCTCGTGATCCTTCTCCTCGCGGCCGGCGTGGTGTGGAATCCGGGCGCGCTCGTGGCGGACAGCCTTCGCGCTCAGAGCCGCCGTCAGCCTTTCCGTCTACTTCTACGCGGTGATCCGGCTGCAGGTGATCGGCGTGCTGCTCTGGCTATGCGCGCCTTTGGCTGTTGCGCCGCTTCCGGCCGGGGGCGCGGGCGATCGCGGGGATGCTCGCCGGCTTCGTCTGCTGCTGTGCCTTCCGCAGGTGTTCACCACGGACATCGGCATCGGCCTGATGCGAGGCCGCCGCGGCGAGCAGCTCATCAGCATGTCCACGCACCCCGACGAGCTGCGGCAGGCGTTCCCGGGACCAGGATATCCAGCTCCCGCCTGGCGTCGGCCTGCGGCTCTCGTTCATCCTCCGCTATCTCTGGCGGAACCTCGGGGACTGGTACCGGCTGTTCGCCGGCGTCGAAACGCACACTCCGGTCTCGGACGCGCTGGAATCCCCACGGGAGATCCGCCCCGCTACTGATGGCGCTCTGCGCTCTGCGGGTTCGCGCGCTCGTCGGAAGGCCCTGGGACGTGGAAGGGCCGTGTTCCTCGTGATGGTGTTCGTGTTCGGCGCGGGTCCGTCGCTGCTCACCAACAGCGTCCATGCCGGCCGCGTGCTGCTGGCCCCGCCGGCCCTGGGTGATCTGGATGGCGTTGGCCGCCGCCGCCAGCTGCGGATGGGTGCGCCAGGTCGCGGGCCAGAGGCCGATGTGGCCGCCTGCTCGCGCTCGGCGCGCTGCTCTCGTACTGCGCCTGGCAGCATCACCCAGGGCTTCGTGCGGCCGATGCGGAACGAGGACTTCCGCCGCGCCTGGCAGGGGCCCCTGGCCGACGCGATCGCGCCGTTCAAAGCGCCCGAGCGATCCTCTCGCCGATGCCGGTGGAGGCGCCCCGGTGTCCAGTTCTTCCTGTTCCCGACGCATCGGCTTTGGCTGGAGGGCCGCCCCTGATTCCACTTTCGATACCGGGCCGCAGCGGGCCCGGGCGTGTCGGCGCCCTGCTCGCGGACTGCGACAGGGCGATCGGCCCGCTGCTGCCGATCCGGGGACGGACTGATCTTCGTCCCGACCGGGTGTGCCCGGCGCTGGCTCGGCTGCCGGCATCGAGATGAGCGTCTCGGTCCCTGGCGGCGAGTTCGCGTGGGGATCCTCGAGGCGGCCGATGGCCTCGCGCGCGGGGACCGCGCGGATCTGGGTCTCGACCTCTCCGCCGAAGGACGTCGCCTTCGGCTTCGCGCGCCGCCGAAGATGAACACCACCTACGCCGACACCGATCGTCGCGGACGGCCTGACCTACCTGCACGGCATCGGGATGCACTCCTGGTGCCGGATGACCGTGGACGTTCCCAGAACGCCGTTCGCTTCTCCCGCCGTGGTCGGTCTCGGCGACGACGGGCGGACCTGCGGCACCGGCCAGGCGGCTGTCACCTTCCGGGTGTCGGCCCCCGGGCGGCGCGACCCTCTTCGACAGCGGCCGGATCGACGCCGCCATGTCCTCGAAGCGGCTGGACCTGCGGCTTCACGGCGAGCCGGAGCTGACCCTCGAGGTGACCGAGGGGACAACGGCCGCGACTGCGACCACGTCGATCTGGGGGATGCGGCCTTCTGGACGCGACGCCGGCCGCCAGCGGCGCCGCGGTCCCGGTGACGAACGCCGGGACTCCCACGAGTCCACGACCCGGCGGGAATGACTGAGAGCCTGCGACCGCTGCTGGACTTGACGGTCAGCGCACCCTTGCGCGATGAGGCGCTGCGCATCGGCGCGGTCGTCGGCGTACTGGGCTACTACGCACCTGGCCGTGCTGCTCATCCTGCGCGATCGCAGGCCCGGTGGGACCGTCATCGGAGCCTCTTGGATTCGAACCCGCGGCGGCAAGCCGCCGGCCGATCCAGGATCTGCTGTTCGGGGTGTGTCTTGCGCTGATGATTGCGGCATTTCCTGGAGCTACGCCAGAGGCCTCCACTGGTGGCTCATCGGCGGAGGGTTCCTGTCGGCGGCGTGGTTCCTGCCGGCTGGAGCCGGAGCTGCCGCCTCGGGCTCCGGGCTCCCGTGCCGGCGACCCGCGCGGAATACGCGATCCTGGGGCGCTGTGCCTGGGAACGCTCGGCCTCTCGTTGATCCGTTGGCACGAAGTGCCCCCTCGCTGGGCGAAGACGAGGCCCGTTTCATCCTGAATGGACTTCGCATCTGGCGGGTCGGGGATCACCCGTTCCACATCAACGAAGCGATTCTTCCGGGGCTGTCGGACACGCTGCACGGCTTCTTTCTCACCCTGCTCGGCGACCAGCACCAGCGCCTCGGCCTCCGCGCCTACACCATGCTGTGCGCGGTTCTCGCCATCCCGGTCCTGTATCGATGGATGTGTCTGATTGGAAGGCCCTCGGCCGCGCTGACCTGCGTGCTGCTGCTCATGGCGATGCCGTTCTTCAACTACTACGCCCGGGTCCCGCCCGGTGACGACCTCGTGCTGGCCCAGGCCTTGTTCCTCTACGGCGTGACGCGCTGCCTGGCGGCGGGTGGTGGCACGGGCGTGCTCATCGGCGGCATCGCGCTGGGCCTGGCTCAGTGGAACTACCATCCATCGCGCCTGCTGGTGCTCTACCTGCTGCTGCTCCCGCTCGCAGCTCTGCCCTACCGCAAGCAGCTCGCTCGCGGCTGGTCTGCTTCGCCTGATCGCACTTGGGCTCGTCGCGCTGCCCATCACGGTGTCGCTGCGCTGCTGCGCGGGGCTATGACCCCAACACCTGGACCTGGTACATGACGCCCGCGGTGCTGAGCTTGCGGGAACTCTCGTCCGCCTGGTTCACGAACCTCGCCGAATGGAAGCTGCGCACTCGCTCCACCTCGAGATGTGGTTCAGCCGCGCGCGAACCTGGCGTGGGTCTTGACCGTCCCCGGCTCGCCCGTGGCGCCGTTTCCCATCGGGGCGCTGGCGCTCCTGGGCCTGGGATCCTGTTGACGCGGATCCGCAGCATCGTGGTCCCCCTGGTCTGCCTGATGTTCGTGTGCGGACTTGCGCCGTCGCTGCTGGCCAACGCCACTCCGAGCGGTCACCGCGCGATTCTCTCGGAGGTCCCGTTCGTGGTCTTTGCAGCGGTGGCCTTGCGCTGCACCTGGCCGGCCAACCGTGAAGCCTGGAGAACCGTGCCGGGCAAGCTCAAGGCGATGCTGGGCGCTGCGCTGACGACCTGGGCATTCGTCGCCGGCCTGCGGTACTTCCACGTCGAGCTCTGGAAGGACCCTCGAGCGCTGCACGAGGCCCACAACATCGAGCAGTCCATGCGCGCCGAACGGGTGCTGCGCGATGCGCCACGATACGACATGCGAGGCTCGGCGCCCTTCGGTTCGGAACACCTGTACTTCGAGGGCAAGGTGCCGTTCGGGCCGTTCGGCTTTGCGTACTGGCTGCCCCCGAACTGGGCGGAGCGACCTCTCTCGGTCCAGGCGGTGACGTCCGAGCTGCCACTCCTCGGGCTGGTGACGAGCGCCTTTCCAGCCGGGAACTGGGAGACTCCTCCGATGTGCTGGGCTTTCCGGCGGGTTGGGGCTATCCACACCGACGGCTTGAAGATCGGCACAGAGACGAGGCGCTCGGCCTGTGGCGCACCACTGGCCGGGTCTCGGGAGCGCGATGTTCCCCTTCCCGGTCGCGTGGACGTCACCTGCGCCGGCGCCAGGCTGATCTACGCCACGCCGCTGGGAAGGCAGTCAGTGGACGGTCGGGGATCGATCAAGGTCCTGGGCGGGCTGGGCTGGGTTGCCATCGAGCGCGCCGGCCCCGGCATCGCCACGCCGCCCGTCGTGCAGGTCCGATACGCTCCCGAACAGGGGCCGACGGAGAGCACACCTTCAGCGCCTCCGACCTGTACCAGATGCCGGTTCGTGGATGGCTCAGAAGCTCGTTGGACATGGAAGCGGCCGGTGGCCCATCTGCTGCACCCGTGTCGACGACGATTGTCCCGACGATCTTCACCTCCGTGGACATCGCAGACGCGCCGCTGCTCGCAAATCACGCGCGGACCCGGATCTACAGCGCCAGAGTTCGGCTTCCGGCGGGACAGCATACCCTGCGACTGGTCTCCGATCCGCCTTGTCAGCTTCGCGTGACGCTTGGCTCCAGTGTCATTCAGCCGATGACCATGCCGCGAGCGGGAGTCGAGCTGACTCTGGAGGGATCTGCGGACAACGGGAAACACATCGAGATCCACCAGCTCGTACAAGCGAACGGAACGCAGCTCAGGCTGCTGTCGCTGGGTTCGCAATCCGAGGCCGTACCCCGTACGACTGGTTCGAGCCGGACGCACCGTCGGTCCCCGCTCATGTCGACCTGGACCCTGGACCCCAGGTACTCATCGGAGAGCTCACGCCGACGCATGTCGTCTTTGGCTATATGCCTCCGCGGGTCGACGCCACCTGGCAAGGAGCCCCCATCCGCATGCACGGGGGACATACGCCCACGGCCTGGGAACACACGCCTGGTCCCGCAGCACGTACGCGGTCCCGGCAGGCGCAGTCGAGTTCCAGGCGATCGTCGGTCTGTCGGATGGGGCGCGGGAGGCCGGCAAACCGAGACGTGACATTCGAGGTGTGGGACGGCAGCGGAGCGCCTCTTTTCCAAAGCGGCCCGATCGATCGCGATTCTCCGCCGATGCGCGTGAAGGTTGACGTCCGAAACACGAAGGCCGTCACTCTGGTGGTCACGACAGGGAAGTGGCGGAGGCGACTGGGATCACGCCAACTGGGCCGACGCCGCATTCTTGCTCCAAGCGAGGTAGCGCGGCGTCACCGGATGTTGGTCCCTTCGCGGGTGGGTAGAATGGGGCGACCTTGCCCCAGCAACCGCCGCGCCTCGAGTGCTTCATCCCCGCCTACAACGAGGCCGCCGACCTGGAGGCCAACGTCGAGCGGCTGGTCAGGCTTCTGCCGCGAGACGCTGACCGGCCCTTTCGCGTCACCGTGGTGAACAACGGGTCCACGGACGCCACCCGGAGTGCGCCGAGCGGCTGTCGGCGCGGCTGCCCGAGGTGGGGACCTGCATCTTCCCGAGAAGGGGAGGGGCAGGGCGCTCCGGCGCGCCTTCCTGGGATCGGCGGCGTTCTGGATCGGGTACATGGACGCGGACCTGTCCACGCACCTGAAAGCGCTGCCCGAGGCGCTGCGCCTTCTGGGCGCCGGGGCGGACATGGTGGTCGGGTCACGGCTGACGCCGGCCTCCCGCACGGCTCGGCGTCCCCACCGCGAGGTGCTCTCCCGTGCGTACAACATCCTGGTGCGGCGCCTGTTCCAGACGCGAGTTCGCGACCACCAGTGCGGCTTCAAGTTCCTGACCGGGGACCTGTGCCTGGAGCTGGTGCCGCAGACCCGGGACGACCTCTGGTTCTTCGATACGGAGCTGTTGGTGCTGGCCCAGAGAGCGGGGCGGCGGGTGGAGGAGATCCCGGTGGACTGGATCGAGGATCTGGGCTCCACGGTGAACATCGCCCGCACCGTGCGCGACGACCTGGTGGGGATGTGGCGCTCCGCCGGCGCCTGCGCTCCAGCTCGTCCTGAGCGGGACCTCGGTGCCGGGCACGGGCCGATCGTGGCGGACGGCCTTGCGCGCGGACGAATCGCGTTCAGACCCGCGGGAGCTGGATCCGCGCCCGGCTCCCCGGCTCCGGCGCGCGCGGCTCCAGGGTCAGGGCGCCGCCGTGCGCCTCGGCGATCTGGCGTGACAGCACGAGGCCGATGCCGGAGCCCTCGGGCTTGGTCGTGAAGAACGGCACGAACAGGTTGGCGCTGGCGGGCAGGCCGGGCCCCTCGTCCTCGACCACCACCTCGACCCACGGGCCGCTTCACGCGCCAGTCGATCGTCACCTTGCCGCCCGTCTCCAGCGCGGCGTCCACGGCGTTGCGGACCAGGTTGATGAGGAGCTGCTCGATCTGGTCGGGGTCGGCACGGACGCTTCAACGCGGGCGCGTCGCCGCAGCTCGACCGCGGATGCGCGTCTCCAGCCCGCCACGCGCCGCACCAGCTCGGCCAGGTCGCACGGGCCGCCGTTGGGGCGGAGGCAGGCGCGCCAGGCGCGCGTAGGCGTCCAGGAAGCGGCTCAGCGACTCCGGCCCGCCCGCCCATCACCGCCAGCCCGCGCCGCAGGTCGGCCTCCCAGTCGTTCGGCCGCGGCTGGCGGGCCACCAGGTCGTCGAGGCTGCCCGCGAGCGACTTGATGGGCGCCAGCGAGTTGTTGAGCTCGTGCCCCAGCACGCGGATGATGCGCTGCCAGGCCAGGCGCTCCTCCTCGCGCAGCGCGCGGCTCACGTCGGTCAGCACCAGCAGCTCGTGGGGCACGCCGCCCTGGCGGAACGTGCCGCGGTGCGCCTCGAAGCGCGGCCGACCCGCCCGGCAGCTTCAGCTCGAGTACCGGCACCACCGCCGGGTCCAGCGCGGGCCCCAGCCCCAGCCTCGGCCGCGGTGCGTCCGATCAGTCGACTCGGTGGTGCCGGCCCAGGAGCCGCTCGCCGGCGCGGTTGAGCGAGGCGAGCCGGCTGGCGCGCGTCGAACGCGAAGACGGCGACGTCGATCTCCTCCATCACCTTGCGCAGCAGCGCGGTCGCCTCCAGCGCGCCCAGGCGCTGCGTGCGCAGCAGTCCGCGAGCGCGTTCACCTCGCGCAGCGCCTCGCCCATGGCGTCGGGCCCGCGCGGCACCGCGCGCGGAACGAGTAGTCCTCCTCGCGCAGGGCGGCCAGCAGGTTGGACAGCGTCTGCAGCGGCCGCACCACGGCCGCCCGCGCGACGCCGCGAACGCGAGCGCCAGCAGCATCACCATCGCGGCGAGTGTCCAGCGGGTGCGGGAGTTGTGGGGCTCGACCCACAGCAGGGCCAGCGCGACCACGACCCCGGGAGCGCGCCGCCCCAGGGGCCAGCAGCAGCACGCGCTGCTCGTGGCTCAGGCGGCGCGTCATGCGGTCAGGAGGCCCGATCCGCGCGATGCCCGGCGGGGCAGTGGAGACCATCATGGCGTCCCGGAGAGTGTAGGGCGTTTCAGAGCCCATGGCGCTGGAGGCGGCGGTAGAGGCGCGCTGCGCGACAGCCCGAGCGCGCTCGGCCGCGCGGCTCACGTTGCCGCCGTCGCGGGCCAGCGCCTTCTTGATCAGGAACGCCTCCACCTCCTCCAGGCTCATGTCCTCGATGGAGGTGCCGCGGCGGTCGTCCGCCCGCCGCGCAGCGCGAGGTCGGCCGCGCGCGATCGTCTGCGCCGCGCGCCATCAGCACCGCGCGCTCCACCGCGTGGTCCAGCTCGCGCACGTTGCCCGGCCAGGGGTGGTCGACGCAGCGCCTGCATCGCGGCCGCGTCGAAGCCGGCGATGCGTCTTGCGGTAGCGCGCGCGTGCTGGCGCCAGGAAGCTGCGGGCCAGCAGCGGGATGTCCTCGCGGCCGCTCGCGCAGCGGCGGCACGCGGACCTCGATCGTGTTCAGCCGGAAGAGCAGGTCCTGGCGGAAGCGGCCGGCCGCGACCTCCTGGTCAGGTCGGCGTTGGTCGCGCTGATCGGACGCGCACGTCCACGCGGCGCGTGCGCGACGAGCCGACCCGCTCGAACTCGCCCGTCTCCAGCACCCGCAGCAGCTTCGGCTGCAGGCCGGTCGGCACGTTCGCGATCTCGTCGAGGAACAGCGTGCCGCCGTCGGCCAGCTCGAAGCGGCCCACGCGGTCGGCCTTGGCGTCGGTGAACGCGCCCCGCACGTGGCCGAAGAGCTCGCTCTCGAACACGCCCTCCGGAGAGCCCGCCCGCGTTGACCGTGACCAGCGGCGGCGGCGCGCGCCGACGCCGCGTGCAGGGCCCGGGCGACCGTGCCCTTGCCGGAGCCGTTCTCGCCGGTGACCAGGCACGTTCGCGTCGGACGGCCCGACGCGCGCGATCAGCTCCAGCACCGGCTGCATGGCCGGCGACTCGGCGATGAGCGGCGTGCCGTCCGCCGCGCAGCGCGCGGTTCTCGGCCTCCAGCCGCTGCGCCGCGCGCAGCGCGCGTGCCAGCTCGATCTGCGTGCGCAGGATGGAGCGAGCCGCGCGTTCTCCCACGGCTTCGGCACGAAGTCGCGCGCGCCGCGCCGCATGGCCTCGACCGCCAGGTCCACGCTGGCCCAGGCCGTCATGACGACGACCGGCAGCGTCGGGTCGAGCGCACGCAGCCGGCCGAGCAGGTCGAGCCCCTCCTGCCCGGACGTGGTGTCGCGCGCGTAGTTCAGGTCGATGAGGACGCGCGTCGAAGTCGGAGCCTGCACCGCCTCCCACAGGGCGCCCGGCGAGGCGACGCAGCGCGGCTCGAACCCCTCGTTCTTCAGCGAGCAGGCGCAGCGCCTCGCAGCACGTCCGGCAGGTCGTCGGCCACCAGGACGCGGGGAGCGCGAGCCGTCATCGGAGCGGGCATTCTATCCGCTACGGCAACGGAGACCACCAAGGCACAAAGGACACAAAAGGAACGCACGAGGCTCAACCGTTCTTTGTGTCGTTCTTTGCATGATCTTCGTGTCTTTGTGGTCTCCGTTGACGTCGCCGTTGCGATCAGTCCTTCGCCATCCAGCCGTCGCGCAGGTTGATGACGCGGCGGCCGTAGCCGGCGTTCGATCTCGGAGTGGGTCACCTGGATGATGGTCGTGCCCTCCCCGTTCAGCCGCTGGAACAGCTCCATGATCTCGCGGCCCTGGTCCGAGTGCAGGTTGCCGGTCGGCTCGTCCGCCAGCAGCAGCGCCGGCTTGGCGATGATCGCGCGCGCGACGGCCACCAGCTGCTGCTGCCCGCCCGAGAGCTGGCGCGGGTAGAGGTCCTTCTTGCCCACGATCTGGAAGCGGTCGAGCGTGTCGGCCACCATCGCCTGCCGCTCGGCTCGGGCAGGTCGCGGTAGCTGAGCGGCAGGTCCAGGTTCTCGGCCACCGTCAGCTCGTCCGAGCAGGTGGTAGCTCTGGAACACGAACCCGACGTGCTTCTTCTGGAGCTCAGGCGGTCCTTGCGCGCGAGGCGGCTGGTCGGCGTGCTCGCGGAACACGTACTCGCCGGTGAAGGCGCTGTCCTGCATGCCCAGGATGTGCAGGAGCGTCGACTTACCCGCGCCCGAGGGCCCCATGATCGACACGAACTCGCCGGCGGCGATGTCGAGGTCGATGCGGCGCAGCACGTACGCGACGCCCACGCCCTGCGGGTAGGTCTTCTCGACGTTCCGGAGCTGGATCATCCCTCTCTCTCGGTGCAGGCATCCTCGTCCACCGGCGGCGGCGACGACGGACCGGCGGCGAGCCCGAGGCCGCTTCATCTTCTCGTGAAGCGTCGTCGGCAGGGTCCCGAGCGCGGCCGCGGCCCGGCGCTGGTTCCCGCCCGCGGCGGCCAGCGCCTCCTCGATCAACCGCCGCTCGTATTCGGCCACCTTCGTCTTGAAATTGTGTTGCAGGGGATCACTCCGTGCGCAAGGCCGTCATGGGGTCCACGCGTGAGGCGCGCCAGGCCGGGATGGTGCTGGCCAACAGGGCCGTCGCTCCCAGCAGGGCCGCCACCGCCACGAACGTCAGGGGATCAGTCGGTCCGACTTCGAACAGGAGGCTGCGCGGGCCGCGCCCGGCCACCGCGGCCAGGGCCAGGCCCAGGACGAGCCCCAGCGCCGCCAGGCCGCAGCCCGCGGCCCACCACCAGCCGTAGCAGGTCCCTGGTGCTGGCGCCCAGCGCGATGCGGACGCCGAACTCGCGGCGGCGCTCCTCCACCGCGTAGGCCAGCAGCGCGTAGACACCCTGCAGCGCGACCAGCAGCGCGACCGCGGCGAACGCGGCCAGCGCCAGCGCGTTGAAGCGCTGCTGCGCGGTCTGCACCGACCGCCGCTCCTCGATCGTCTGGATCTGGTCGAGCGTGAGGGTCGGGTCCACCGCCCACACGGCCCGCTTGAGCGGCGCCACTAGCGCATGAGGCTCCACGCGTCCCTTGAGGACGATCGTGCCCCAGCGCTGCCATTCGGTCACGCGCTGCACGTAGCGGCGCGCGTAGACCGTCCGCGAGTCCGGGATCGGTGACGCGGGTTCCTTCAGGTCGCTGACGACGCCGACGATCGTCAGCCAGTGGGGCTCCTTGGTCCATCGGGTGGACACGCGCTGGCCGAGGGACTGCGGCCGGGCCAGAAGTCGCGGGCGAACCGCTCGTTCACGACCGCGACCGGCAGGCTGTCCGGCCCGTCGTGATCGTCGAAGGCGCGTCCCTCGCTTCAGGGGCAGACCGAGGGTGCCGAAGTAGTCGCCGTAGACGAACCGCACGCGCGCGCCCGGCGACCTCGACCGGCAGCTGGTCGGGCTTCTCGCCGAACAGGATGGGCGAGCCGATGCCACCGCGCGGCGACAGCGGCGGCGTGATCACGTAGCGCGGCGGACGCGACCCCGGGATCGCGCGCGCGCCGTCCACGATACCGGTGAACGCGAGGGTCTGCGCTCCGCGCGTGCCGTAGCGGGACTCGGGCAGCACCACGTCGGCGGTGATGAGCCCCTGCGAGGTCGAAGCCGAGCGGCACGCCCTGCAGCCGCAGGAACGTGCGGCCCAGGAGCCCCCGCCGACCAGCAGCACGGACGCGAACGCGAGCTCGGCGCCCACCAGCCCCGCCATCGCGCGGTGGCGCGCCGCGCCGGCGGTCGACTTGCCGGCGCCCTTCAGGAACGTGCCGGGATCCGAGCGCGGTCACCTGGAACGCGGGCAACAGGCTCAGCAGGACGCCGGAGACGAGCGACGCGACGAGGCCGAACGCGAGCACGCGCGCGTCCAGCGGCACGGCTTGCAGACGCAGCAGCGTCTGCGGGGCCGCCGCCACCAGCGCGTCGCGTCCCCACGCGGCGGCCAGCATCCCGGCGGCGCCGCCCAGCGAGCCCAGCAACAGGCCCTCGGCCAGCAGGCTGGCGCACCAGGCGGCCCGCGGAGGCTCCCACCGCCATGCGCAGCGCGAACTCGCCGCTGCGCGCCTGCGAGCGGGCCAGCAGCAGTCCGGCCAGGTTGACGCTGCCCACCAGCATCACCAACCCGACCGCGCCCAGGAGCACCCACAGGGACCGCCGCACGTCGCCCACCATGAACTCGAGCAGTGGCAGCGGCTCGACGATCTTGCGGCGGTTGCTGTCCGGGTACGCCTTCTCCAGCCGCTGCGAGATGGCGACCATCTCCGCGCGCGCCTCCTCGACGGTCACGCCAGGCCGCAGCCGGCCGATCGCGTCGAAGTTGTTGGTGCCCCGCTCCGGCAGGAACTGCGGCGTGGCCGCGGCCACCGGGACCCACAGGTCGATCCCGTCGGCGAGGAAGTCGAACTCGGGCGGCATCACGCCCACGATCGTCGTCGGCACGTCGCTCAGCACGACGCCGCGGCCGATCACGTCGCGCTCGCCGGCGAAGCGGCGCGTCCAGAACGCGTGGGAGAGGACCGCGACCTGCGGCGCGCCCACGACGTTGTCGGCGGCCGTCAGGACGCGCCCCAGCTCCGGGGGCGTCTGCAGCACCTGGAAGTACTCCGGCTCCACCACCGAGCCCACCAGACGCTCCGGCTCGCCGCCGCCCGAGAGGTCGAAGGCCCAGTTGCGGAGGAACAGGGCGATGCTCTGGTGCGTCCGGCTCTGGGCGCGCCAGTCGACGCCGTCGAGGATCGAGACGTCGCCCTCGCGCGTGATGAAGACGAGCCGGTCCGGCTCCGGGAACGGCAGCGGCCGCAGCAGCACGGCGTTCACCACGCTGAAGATCGCCGTGTTGGCGCCGATGCCGACGGCCAGCGTGATGAGGGCCGCGGCCGTGAAGCCGGGGCTCTTCCGTAGCAGCCTGGCGGCGTGGCGCACGTCCTGGATCAGCGTGTCCATGGCCAACCTCCTACTCGCTCCGCAGGGAGGACAACGGATCGACGGCGGTGGCCCGGCGCGCAGGAACGAACGCGGCCAGCGCCGCCACCGCCAGCAACAGGAGCGGGACCGCGGCGAAGGTCGCGACATCGGTCGCGCTCACCCCGTAGAGCACGCTCGACAGCATGCGGGTGCCCGCGAGCGCGCCGGCGAGGCCCAGGCCGACGCCGAGCAGCGCCAGCGACGCGCCGTCCTTCATCACCATGAGGACGATGCGGAGCCGCGACGCCCCCAGGGCCATGCGGATGCCGATCTCGCGCACGCGGCGAGCGACGGAGAACGCCACGACGCCGTAGAGCCCGACCATCGCGAGCAGGACCGCCGCGCCCGCGAAGAGCAAAGCGCGAGCTGCGCGGCGAGCCGCGGCAGCAGCAGCGTGCGCCCGGCCACGAGCTGCTCGGAGCGTCTTCACGTCGTAGAGCGGCATCTCGGGATCGAGGGCGCGCACCGCGTCGCGCACCGCCGGCGCCAGGCGCCGTGGATCGCCGTCCGTGCGCACGATGAGCGTCGCCTCGCCGCGGTACTGCTGGAGGAGCGGCTGGAACAGGAAGGGCCGCGGCGGCTCGCTCAGGTTGCGGTACTTGCCGTCCGCCACCACGCCTACGACCTCGACCGGCGGCGCGTCCGACCTGTCCAGGCGGAGCTTGTGGCCGATCGCCGAGCGGCCCGGCCAGTACCTGCGGGCCAGCGTCTCGTTGACGACGACGACCGCGGGGCTCGTCGCATCGTCGCGCCAGTCGAGCAGGCGACCCTCGCGCAGGACGGTCCCCATCGCCTCGAGGTACCCCGGCGTGACCTTGCCCAACCGGCCGTCTCGCCCGCGGCCTGGCCTTCCGCCACCGGCGCGCCTTCGACGTAGACGGTCCCCCATCGCCCGAGAACTCGAGCGGCGCGAAGCGCACGAAGCCCGCAGCGCGCACGCCCGGCAGGGTCGAGACGCTCTCCCTGCAGGCTCCGGTAGAAGGCCTGGCCGCGCGTGGCTTCGTAGCCCTGCAGTCCGGGCGCCACCGTGACGAGCAAGCCGCCCTTCGTCTCGAACCCGGGGCTCACGGAGGCCGTGGCGCGCAGGCTGCGCAGCGCCAGCCCCGCCGCGATCAGCAGCACGCAGGACACCGCGACCTGCCCGACCACCAGCGCGTGACGCAGCCAGGCCCGCGAGGTCGTGCGCCCGCTCGTGCCCTCGCCGCGCAACGGCTTCAGGACGTCCCGTCCGACCGACTGCAGCGCGGGCATGAGACCGCTCGCGATCGCGGCCACCATGCAGGCCCCGAGGCTCAGCAGCACGCTCGCCCGGTCGAGCCTCAGGTCGAACGAGAACAGGATGTCGGTCGGCAAGCGGAGGCCCGTTGACATCGCGTCCGTGGCCCACGTCGCGGCCAGGAGGCCGATGACGCCGCCCAGGCCTGACAGCAGGAGGCTCTCGGTGAGAAGCTGGCGCACGAGGCGGCCGCGATCGGCGCCCAGCGCCAGACGGATCGCCAGCTCGCCCTGGCGCGCAGTCCGCGCGCCAGCAGCAGCCCCGCGACGTTGGCGCAGGCGATCAGCAGGACCAGGCCGACCCTCCCAGGAACACGCCCGCCATGAGCCGCGAACCCTGGGCCTCCTGCGGCTCCGGACGCGAGCCGCGCTCGCTCAGCACCGCCGCCTGCAGCCCCGTGTTCGTGGCGGGGAACTCCTTCTCCAGGCGCGCGGCGATCGCGCTCGTCACCGCCTGGGCCTGCTCGATGGTGGCGCCCGGCTTCAGGCGCCCCATCACGCGGAAGCTGGTCGCGCCGCGTTCCAGGATCCGCGGGCCGACCGACGAGAGCCGCTCCAGCGCGTGCGCGGGCACCCAGAGGTCGGGCCGGAAGCCGGTGAAGTAGACCCTCGAGAAATCCTCCGGCGCGATGCCGACGACGGTGAACGAATGGCCGCTGAGCCGCAGGGTGCTCCCGATCGCGCGCGGGTCGCGCTGGAAGCGAGACACCCAGGCCTGGTGGCTCAGCACCACCGCGCCCTCGGCGCCCGGCCTGTCGTCCTCTTCCACGAGCGTGCGCCCGAGCGTCGCGCGGACGCCCAGCACGTCGAAGTAGTTCCCGCTCACCATCTCGCCCCAGGCCCGGTCGCTGCTACCGCCGCGCCCGAGGCTCAGGGGAACGGGTAGTACCCGATCACACCGCTGAATGCGTCGGCGGATCGCTTGAAGTCGAGGTAGTCCGGGTACGAGAAGTCGCCGAAGTCGCGGTCCGCGCGGTTCTGCGCGAACACGATCGCGAGGCGCTCCGGCTGCGCGACGGCCGGGGCGCCAGAGCAGCCCGCGCACCAGGCTCAGCATGACCGTGTTGGCGCCGATCCCGAGACCGAGCGTCAGCGCCGCGGCGGCGGTGAATCCGGGGTTCTTGCGCAGCGCGCGCAGGCCATAGCGGACGTCCTGCCTCAGCGTGTCGAGCATGGCGGAGCTCCTATTCGTACCGGAGGGCCAGGATGGGATCGACTCGCATGGCCCGCCGCGCGGGCACCAGGCCGGCCAGCACCGTCACGCACCCGAGCAGCAGCGTGGCGGACGCGATCGTCAGCGGGTCGTGCGGAGGCAGGCCGAAGAGCTGCGCGCGCAGCGAGGCGCGCCAGGGCCAGCGCGATGGGCAGGCCCAGTCCCAGTCCCCACGCGCCCAGCAGGCCGACCTCGCGCAGGACCATGCCCAGCACCCGCTGTCGGGGCGCGCCCAGGGCCAGCCGGATGCCGATCTTCGCGCGTGCGCCGCGAGACGCTGTAGCTCATCACGCCGTAGAGGCCGACCGCGGCCAGCACGGTCGCGAGCAATCCGAAGGCGGCCGGACAGCGCCGCCACCATCCGCTCGACGAACAGCGACTCGGCTGATCTGCGCCTGCATGGTCTTCAGGCTGTAGACAGGCAGGCCGGCGTCCAGGCGGGCGACCGCCTGGCGCACCGCGGGCGCGACCGCCTCCTCGGAAAGGATCGTGCGCGTACACCACCAGCCCCGAGATCTCCTCCTGCTGGTCGAGGGGCACGTAGACCATGCGCCGGATGTCCTCGCGCAGGTTGTTGGCCTTGGCGTCCTTCACGACGCCGACCACCTCGATGTCGATCTTGTTGTCGCGCGCGAAGCCGAACCGCTTGCCCAGCGGGCTCTCGTTGCCCCAGAAGTACTTCGCCAGCGTCTCGTTCACGATCGCGACCCGGGGCGCGCCCTGCGCGTCGCGGGCGTCGAAGTCGCGCCCGGCCAGGAGCGGCATGCCCAGGGTCGCGAAGAAGGTGGGAGCCACCGCGTTGACCTGCGGGCTCATGTCCTCGCCTTCCTTGCGCGTGTAGCCGTCCACCTTGATGGTGCTGCGCCACACGGAGTCGGCCATGATGGGCGCCAGCGCGGGAGCGGCCGACCGCACGCCCGGCACCGCACGCAGCTCCTCCTGCAGCCGCTTGGCGAAGGCGCCCACGCGCACGCGGTCGTAGCCGGCGAGGGGTGGGTCCACCGAGAACACGAGCAGCCGGTCGGCCTCGAAGCCCGGCTCCAGCCGGCGCAGGTTGTGCAGGCTGCGCGCGAACAGCCCCGCGCCCACCAGCAGCAGCAGCGAGAGCGACACCTGCGCGACCACCAGCCCCCGGCGCAGCCGTCCGCCCGCCCCACCGATGACGGCCGACGCCTCGTCCTTCAGCGTGTGCGCCACCGCCGGCCGCGTGAGCTGAAGCGCGGGCGCCAGGCCGAACAGGAGGCCCGTCGCCACGCTGACGACCAGCGTGAACAGGCCGACCCGCAGGTCCGGCTCGGAGGAGAGCGCGCGCGTCACGCCGTCGAAGGGCAGCGCGCGCAGCAGCAGGTCGCCGGTCCAGCTCGCGAGCACCACGCCCGCCACGGCGCCCAGCAGCGAGAGCACGAGGCTCTCCACCAGCGAGCTGGCGGACGAGGCGCCCGCGGCTCGCGCCCAGGCTCAGGCGGATCGCGACCTCCTTCTGGCGCGCGGTGGCGCGGGCCATCAGCAGGTTCGCGACGTTCGCGCAGGCGATGAGCAGCACCATGCCGACCATGCCCATCAGCACGACCAGCGGCGCCGACAGCCTGCTCGCGCAGGTTCGAGAAGCCGGTCGCGCCGGGCTTCAGGTCCAGGTGCTTGGCCAGGAAGCGGCCTTCTTCTCGCTCCAGTCCTGGAGCGTCTTGACGTCCTCGGCCAGCGCTGCTTGTAGACGACGTTGATGGCGGCATCCGCCTGCTAGCGGCGCGACACGCCGGGCGCCAGCCGCGCCACGATGTTGAGCCAGCGGCTGCGCCACTTGTCCAGGCTCGTCCCAGGTGGGCGTCATCTGCGCCTTCATCGTGATGGGCACGAAGATGTCCACCGTGCGGCCCACCTCGAGGCCCTGGAACGCCGGCGCGGCCACGCCGATGACCGTCATGGGATGGCCGTTGATGTCCACGGACTGCCCCAGCACGGCCGGATCGGACGCGAAGCGCCGCATCCAGTAGCCGTGGCTCAGCACGACGTAGGGGTGGGCGCCGGGCGTGCGGTCGTCATCCGGCGTGATCGCACGGCCGATGGCGGTCGGGACGCCGAGCACCTCGAAGTAGTTCCCGAGACCGCCTCCGCCGTGACCCGCTCGGTGCGGCCACGCCACGTGAGCGTGGCGTCGCTGGCATAGCGCGCCACGACGCCGCTGAACGCGGTCGAGCCCCGTCGCGCAGCGCCAGGTACATGGGATGCGAGAAGGTCTGCTTCGTTGCTCCGGTGCGGCCGGAACTAGGGACCGGGACCGTCGAGCGTCACCAGCTCCTGCGGGTTCCTGACCGGCAGGGGCCGCATGAGCACCTGGTCCATCAGCGTGAAGATCGCCGTGTTGGCGCCGATGCCGAGGCCGAGCGTCAGGACCACCACCGCGGTGAAGCCGGGGTTCTGACGATCGTCCGTCCCGCGTAGCGGAGGTCGGCCAGTACCTGGTCCATCGATGTCTCCCTACCCTTCCCTCAGCACGCGCATGGACTCGACGCGCAGCGCGCGGCGCACCGGCAGCCACGCCGCCAGCAGGGCGATCGCGGCCAGCGTGGCCACCACCCCCGCGAGCGTCACGGGGTCCGTGGGTGCGATCTCGTACAGCAGCCCGCGCGCCAGGCGCGAGACGGCGAGCGCGCAGCACGAGGCCGCACGCGAGGCCCGCTCCCACCAGCGCCATCCCGTCGCGCACCACCAGCCAGTGCGACCTCGATCCGGGCGCGGCGCCCAGCGCCATGCGGATGCCGATCTCGGCCGTGCGCTCGCTGACCGACAGCGAGCACCCGTAGACGCCGATGGCGGCGGCAGGGCGACGCCAGCAGGGCGAACAGAGCCATCAGCCGGCCCGCGAAGTGCTTTGTGCCCAGCGCGGTCGCGACCACGTCGTCCATGGTCTGCACGTTCGCGACCGGCACGGCGGGGTCGAGGTGCCGCACGACGTCGCGCACCCTAGCGTCGTGAGCGCCAGCGGGTCGCCGGCGGTGCGGACGACCAGGTTGACGTTGCGCGTCGTGTACCCGGTCGGGATGTGGAACTGCTCAGGCGGGCGGTAGAACTTCGGCTTCACCGGAGCGGTCAGGCTCGTGGCTTCACGTCGCGCACGATGCCGACGACGGTCACCCAGGGCCGGCCCTCGCCGGAGCCACGCGCATGCGGCCGTTCAGGGCCTGGCGTCCCGCCCAGAACTTCCGCGCCATCGCTTCGTTGACGACCACGACGCCCGGCGCGTCCACCACGTCGTCGTCCGAGAGGAAGCGCCCGGCCACCGAGCCTCTCGCGCAGCGTTTCCGCCGCACCGCCCGAGGCCACCTGCCAGTCGGCCGCCGCGCCGGCCGCGTCCTCCTGGTAGCCTCCGACGTCGACGCCGCGGTCGCCGATCGCCTGGCCCAGCGGCAGCTTCCGCAGCAGGCCCGCCGGACTCGACGCCGGGCAGCGCGCACCCGCGCCAGCACCTCGCGGAAGAACGGGATCGTGTCCTGCGGAGTCCGGTAGGCGACCGCGGGCAGCGTGAGCGACGCGGTCAGCACATGGCCGGAGTCGAACCCACGTCGATCCGGTGGAGCGATTGCAGGCTGCGCGCCAGCAGGCCCGCGCCCGTCGCCAGCAGCGGGACCGCGAGCGCCGTCTCCGCGACCACCAGCAGGCTGCGCCAGCGGCGCCCGGTCGCGCTGCCGCGGGTGCGCAGGCCGCCCTCCTGGAGCGCGTGGGCCGGATCCACGCGCGACGTGGAACTGCGGCCCCAGCGCGAACAGCACCGTGATCGCCGTCGAGAGCACCAGCGCGTAGGCGAACGCGCGCGGGTCGACGGCCGCGGCCGCGGCCCGCGGGAGCTGGAACGAAGCCGTCGCCACCAGGGCCCGCAGGCGTCAGCTCGGCGAACGCGCAGGCCCACGAGCGCGCCGGCCCACGCGAGCAGGAGCCCCTCGACCAGGAGCTGGCCCAGCAGGCGCGCGGCGGGCGGCGCCCAGGGCCGAGCGCACCGCCATCTCGCGCTGGCGTCCCTCGCGCGCGCGCCAGCAGCAGGCTGGCCACGTTCGCGCAGGCGATCAGCAGGCAGGCCGACCGAGCCCGTGACCAGCCACAGCGCGGGCCGGTGCGGGCCCAGGACCTCGTCGCGCCAGCGAGACCGCGAACGCGTCCATGCCGAACTCGCGCGGGTACAGGCCGTCCCTGGGTCATGCGCGCGGCGGCGGCGCGCGCAGCTCGGTGGTGAGCCGCGCGCGCGGGGGCGCCCGGCGCCCGCGCGCGCCGAAGTCGCCGTGGCCGTCGTTCGAGGTGAGGTCGTCCTTGTCCGGCTGGCGCGGGACCATCAGCCGCATCGGGCTCGGCCGCGTTCTCGCCAGAAGTCGGTGCGGCAGCGCGAAGGCGGGCGGCATCACGCCCACGACGGTGGTGCGGCACCTTGTCGATCTCGATCGAGCGTCCGACGATCGCGGCGTCTCCGGCGTAGCGCGCCCTGCCAGAGCTCGTGCGACAGGATCGCGACGTGCGGACCGCCCTGCGCGGTCCTCCTCCGGCAGGAACGCGCACCAGCACCGGCGAGTCACGCCCAGCGTCGAGAAACAGGCTGGCCGACACCGCCGCCAGCCACCGACGCGCACGGCCTCGCCGTCGCCGGTGAGGTTGGCCTGGCCCACCTGCCACCAGGCCACCTCCGCGATCGACGGGCACTGCTTCGCGTACCGGGTCATCTCGGAACGGGTTGACCCACGTCTTGTCGAAGTTGCGCGCAGCGGCTCCGCACCATCGCGCTGGCGTCCGGCTGCGGCCAGGCATCGGCTCCAGGACGACCGCGTCGAGCACCGAGAAGATGGTGGTGTTCGCTCCCAGCCCCAGGCCGATGGTGAGCAGCGGCCAGGGCGGTGAACCCCGGCGTGCGCCGGAGCGTGCGCGGCGGCGAGCCGGAGCTGGGAGCGCACGAGCTAGCCCGCGGACCGCCTCCGCCGCGCTGGCCTCTCCTCGACGATCTGGCCGTCGAACAGGTGGATCGTGCGGTCGGCGTGGCGCGCGAAGCGCGGGTCGTGCGTCACCATGCAGATGCGTCGAGCCCGTCGCGGTGCAGCTCGCGCAGCAGGCTCCATCACGGCGTCGCCGTTCTTGGAGTCGAGGTTCCCGGTGGGCTCGTCGGCCAGCAGGATCGACGGGTCGCCCACCAGCGCGCGCGCCACGGCGACGCGCTGCTGCTGGCCGCCCGAGAGCTGGCTCGGGCAGGTGCTTCGCGCGGTGCGCCATGCCCACGCGCTCCAGCGCCTGCTGCGCGCGCTCGCTTGCGCTCGGCGGCGGCGTCATGCCGCGGTAGGTGAGCGGCAGCTCGACGTTCTCGTACACCGTCAGGTCGCCGATCAGGTTGAAGCTCTGGAAGATGAACCCGATCTCGCGGTTGCGGATGCGGGCCCGCTCGGCGAGGTCGAGCGACTGCACCGTCTGGCCGTTCAGCATGTAGCGTGCCGCGAGCTCGGGGAGTCGAGCAGGCCCAGGATCGAGAGCAGCGTCGACTTGCCGCAGCCGGAAGGGCCCGCGATGGCGACGTACTCGCCCTTCTGGATCTCGAGATGGATGCCCGACAGCGCGTGCGTCTCCACCTCGTCGGTCGTGAACACCTTGGTGAGCCCGGACAGCCGGATCAGCGGCGTGCCGCTTTCGCTCATGCGCACTCCTTCTTCGTTTGATGCGTTGGTCATGGTTCCTCGGACGGGAGCGTGTCGACGACCACGACGGTCGCGTCGTCCGCCAGCGACCCTCCCGCGAACGATCGCGCCCGGTCGATGAGGCCGCGGGCCGCTTCCCCGGCGCCCACTCCGCGCAGGTCGCACAGCCGCGCGGCCAGCCGGCGCTCGCCCAGCTCCTCGCCGCCCGCGCTCCTGGCCTCGGCCACGCCGTCGGTGAACAGCACCAGCCGGTCGCCGGGCTCGAGAGGGACGCGTCCTTCCTCGTAGGCGGCGTCGGCCACGACGCCCACGCACGGTCCGCCCGCCGTCAGCCGGCTCCGTCCGCCGTCCGCGTGGATGAGCAGCGGCACCGGGTGCCCGGCGTTCGCGTAGCGCAGCGTGCCCCGCTCGCGGTCGAGCACGGCGAACCGAGCGTCACGAAGCGCTCGTCGCCCAGGCGCGGGGCCAGGATGCGGTTGAGCTGCGCGCACGCCTGGCTGGGCCCCAGCGGCGCCTCCATGAGGTCCTCCAGCGTCGCCAGCGTGCTGGCCATGAGCGCGCCGCCGGCAGGCCCTGCCGCACACGTCCGCGATGGCGACGGCCAGCGTCCCGTCCGGCCGGCGCGCGGCCAGGAAGGCGTCGCTCCCCCAGCGGCTCGGCGAAGTCCCAGGCCGCGCCGATGTCGAACCCCTCGACGTGGGGCACGCCCCGGTCCAGCGCCTCCGCTGCACGGCCAGCGCGTCGGCCTCCAGTCGCTGCGAGCGCCGCCTCTGCACGCCAGCGCTCACGTGCCGCGCGACCGCCGCCAGCACGCTCGCGTTGTCCCAGGGCTTCTCGATGAAGTCGCAGACGCCCTCGCGCATGGTCGCGACCGCGAGCGGCACGGTCGACCAGGCCGTCATCACCATGATCGGGACCTGCGGGTCCGCCGCGCGCACGCGCGAGACGAGCTCGCGCCCTCCTGGCCCGTCGTGGTGTCGCGCGCGTAGTTGAGGTCCATCACCAGCAGGTCGAACCTCTCGCCCGGCTCGGCCAGCGCCGCCAGCACCGCCGCTGGGCGAGGCCCACCGCGCGCACGTCGTAGCCGTGCGGCTTGAGCAGCAGCCGCAGCGCCTCGCGCACGGCCGGCTGGTCGTCGGCCACCAGGACGCGGCCGCCCTCGCCGCCGGCGGGGCGCGGGAGCGGTCGGCTGGCGGCCACGGACATCGTGCTCATTGCGGACCGCAGCGCGACCAGGGAAGTCGACGCGCGTGGCGCGGCGCGCGGGCAGGTACCCGGCGGCCAGCGCGGCCGGAGCAAGGTGAGCGTCGCCACCGCGAACGTGGCGGTCGCGCCTTCAGGCCGAACAGCTGCGCCTCGACCGCGCGGCCCGGCCCGTAGCCGCCCGGCAGGCCCAGCGCGACGCCGAGGCCACCATTACCGCCACGTCGCGCAGGACCATCCGCATCGCGCGGCCCCGCTCGGCGCCCAGCGCCATGCGGATGCACCGATCTCGCGCGCGCTGCGACACCGCATAGGCCATCACGCCGTACAGCCCCAGCGCGGCCAGCAGCGTCGCTTCAGCAGACCGAACGCGGCGGAGAGCAGGGCCACGCAGCCGCTCCGTACGTAGAGCGGCTCGCGGATCTGCGCCTGCATGGTGCGCACGCCCGTGACCGGCAGCCCTTGGTCCACGCGGCGGACGATCGCGGGCACGCGCGCGGCCAGCGCGTCCGCGTCGCCCGAGGTCCGCGCGCGTAGAAGGCCAGGTGCCTCCCAGCACCTCCTGCTGGGCCTCCGCCAGGTAGACGAAGCGCAGCGGCTCCTCGCGCAGCGAGGACGACTTGCC
>ERZ1370068.4339-contig-3416_pt1 | contig 79978 bp, 136 predicted proteins | sample MGYA00561227_ERZ1370068 | MGnify/ENA primary metagenome ERZ1370068 (study PRJEB38410, sample SAMEA6850437) | metagenome | study: Metagenomic assessment of the ecological functions of the soil: analysis of the soil microbiota associated with the...
GTACCGCTTCGTTCGATTACGTATTGCTAGGCACCATCGCCCGGTGACAGGCGCACGGGTGTATCGGTCACGGCCCGGCGGCCAGCACGCGCTGCCGATCATGCCGCGATGTCGACTAGCCGAAAACCACGACGTCACCGGGCGGAGGCATATCGTTTCAGGCGAAAGCATGACGCTGACTGCTATCCGCCTTCAGGATAAACCGATCGGACATCGGCTGCAGGCGGCTTCAGCAACGCGGGTTCATCAGGAACTCAAACAGCAAAGTCTACTTCAGGCCGGCTGACGTCACGCCGAAGTGAACACCGCAAACGATCATAAGTGAATGCCCGGTAGCGCCAGCCTGCCTCTTAAGTTACCACGGAATGCTTACGCACACGGCAATCTCGAACAGCGGCTTTGCGCACTGATCGTGCAGGCGAGTTGGCGAATCGCTGGATCATCGTCAAGATGTCCATCAGGGCGCCGTACTGCTCTCGGATGCGCAGTACCACCCACGATCGTTCCACGGCTCGCGGCTTCCACGCTACCAGCTGGTGGGCTTTTCGTTTGGAGCGCCCGAGGATCTGAGTAGATCACCGGTGATGCAACCAGCCAGGGCGACGCCTCTCGATCTCATGGCGCTTCTATCTCTCCATCAAAAGTAAGGCACCTCGTCTTTTAGTCAATATTGTCTGAGGCGCGCATGTTTCTAACCAGTTTGAAACGCTGAGTTTCAGGTTAGGGACTCGGGCTGCGGCAAACGCAGCATCGGATGATCCCATCGCTTCTGGACTTTCCGAAATAAGCCGCGACTGGCTTCTACCGCCGGGACGCGAGAACACCGCGCTGACCAAACAGCGCTGGCGCGAAGCTGTGTCGGGAACATAATTTACGGAAACGTTTACCACCATGCTGTCAGATTGGATCAAAGGCGCGCGCGATCTGAGCTACGGATCGCCATCCAATGCGACTTGACGATGCGTGCAGGCATTTCATTGAAAAGACGATCGAGAATCCGCCGGGCGTTGTCCGACTGTCCGAGCTTCGAGTAGGCCATCGCCAGCCAGGCGGAGGAGAACATTATCACAGCCCACTCGCCGATCTCCCACGCGACCGGCAATGCGCTCCTCGGCAGCCAGACGGCTTCGTCCCACAGCCCCCGATAGTAGTAAGGCTCAGCGTTCATTGAGCACCACGCCCGCAGCTCGGCATTGTCGAGAACGTCGGCGACCTCCGCACCCGTCCGGCGAAAACGAGGGCCTGATCGAGCTTGCCGGCTCGCGCGTTGTAACAGCGTCCGCCTCTCGACATGATGATAGCTTGGCGCAATGGGTCACCCTGAGTCCCGAGGACGTCGACTGCTCGCGCGAAATGCTCGAGTGACGCCTCGAATTGCCCATGTGCTCCGAGATTATCGCCGTAGCCACTGAGCGCAAAACGCTATGGCTGACTTGTCTCCGGAACCCTCGGCGCGTGCAATCGCACTCTCGAAGAGAGCCTTGTCATCGTGCATTGCGCCCTTTATTGCTTCCAGCTTGGCCACATTCGCCGTTTGGCCCGCCTCGGTGGCATCGGTCGTCGCCTGATCAAGATGGCGAAGCATGTGCGCTTGCGATTCCTCGTCCCGCCTCCAGCCCGGAAGCTGAATCATCGACACAAGGACGTCGCAGTGGACGCAACTGCGTTCGGACGTACGCGGCAGGTGATCCAGCAGATCAAGCGCTTGCCAGTAATGGTTGATCGCCTCGGGACGGGCAAAGAGCGTCCGTGCCCGCTCCGCTGCCTCCAGGGTGTATGTGAGGGCTCTTTCCCACTCCTCGGCCCTGAGCCAGTGATGTGCCAGCAGAGCCGACCGTTCGCCGACCGACACTGTCTTGACTGCGGTAGCGGCGCGACCAGCTCTTCGAGCGCCTTGGCGATTTTGGCATGAAGCTCCTGGCGCCGGCCGCGCAGCAACGTGCCATAGGCCGCGTCCTGGACGAGGGCGTGCTTGAAGACGAACGACGTCTGCTGCGGGCCGCCGCGGCGGAATATCAATCCAGCTTCGACCAACTGGTCCAACTCGTCCTCGCAACCGATCGTCCGGGCCGGCTCGTGACCGCCTTCACGATGTCGTAGGTGAATTCGCGCCCGATGGCGGCGCCGATCTGCGCCACCTCCTTGACCGGGCCGAGCCGATCCAGGCGGGCCATCAGCGAATCATGCAGGCTCGACGGGATCGCCAGCGCTGGCAATGGACCGGAGAGGATGTATTGCCCGTTCTCTTCCCGAAGCAGGTTGCCCTCCAGCAGCGTCTTGGTCAGTTCCTCGATACAAAGCGGGATGCCGTCGGTGTGCTCGATGATCCGATCGAGGATCTCGCCAGGCAGCGTCTTGCCGCCGGCTACGCGCTCCGACCAGTGCCTTTGTTTCCCGCTGCCCGAGACGGCTCAATGTCACGGAGGTCACCTGCGCCTGGCCGGTCCAGGGCGGCTCGAACTCCGGGCGGAATGTCACGACCATGAGCACCGGCAGCCGGCGGACGCGCTCGGCGATCCGATCCAGCAGATCGAGCGAGGTCGAGATCGACTCCAGTGCGCGTCCTCGAACAGGAACAGCACAGGCCGGTGCTGTGCCAGATCTTCCAACTGTCGGACGAGCGCCGCGAAGATCCGCTCGCGCTTCTGTCGCGGGTCGTCCGGTAGCGGCGGATAGCGATCGCCGGCCGGCACCGCCAGCAGGTCGGCGAATACGGCCTCCAGTTTCCTGAGCTGCTGTCGCCCGACTGGGACAGCAACGCCGCCAGCTTGTCGAGCTTCGCCGCAGGCGCGTCATCGCGGTCAAAGCCCGCAGCGCGCTCGAGCTGGGCAATAATCGGGAAGAGCGCGCTGTCGCGGCGGTGCGGCGAGCAGAAATAGCGCAACCGGATAGGCCGCTCGGCTCGAGCCGCTCCTGCAATGCCGCAGCAATCCGGGACTTGCCGATGCCGGCCTCACCGGAAATCAGCACAATCTGACCTTCGCCGTCCTTGGCCTGGGCCCATCGGCGCAACAACAACTGGACTTCCTCGTCGCGGCCGACGAGTGGGCTCAACGTCGCCGAACGCAATGCCTCGAAACGGCTCTCGACCGTGCTCTCGCCCAGCACCTGCGCGGCCAATACCGGCTCGCGTCAGCCCCTTGATCGTGACAGCTCCGAGATCGCGGTAGTCGAAAAGATCGCCAACCAGCCGCCGCGTGCTTTCTGCGACCAGCACCGCGTTCGCCGGTGCCATTTCTTGTAGACGGGCTGCGAGGTTCGGCGTCTCGCCGACAACCCGCGCTCCTGCGCCTCGCCCGAGCCGATCAGATCGCCGACGACGACGAGGCCGGTGGCGATGCCGACCCGGCTCGCCAACGCGGTGGCATTGCTCTCCAGCCGGCCGACGCGGTCGATCAGCGCCAGACCGGCCCGTACCGCCTGCTCGGCATCATGCTCATGCGCCTGCGGATAGCCGAAATAGGCGAGGACGCCGTCTCCCATATACTTGGCGACATAGCCCCCGAACCGGCGACGACCTCAGCTACGGCGGCGTGATAAGCGCCGAGCACCTCCCGCAAATCTTCCGGATCGAGGCGAGATGCCAGCGCGGTTGAGCCGACCAGATCGCAGAACATGACAGTGAGCTGCCGACGCTCGGCGGAGCTGGCAGCGATGCCAGCATCTCCGCCTCGTCGCACCGGCTCGGTCGACGAGACGGCGTACTGGAAATTGGCGAGCCGTCCCGCAACGTCGCGATCGCGTCCAGCAGCTTTCGTCGATGGCCAATCGACGTAACGCCCAGTCCAATCAGATCATCCGCGGTGAGTTTCGGCAGAATTTCGGCGTCGATATCGTTCGCCAGGAACGCCGTCGCAAATTGTTCGAGTCCCAGGCCGCGCAGCCAACTGGTGATCTCGATCGACATCGCTTCGCGATCACCGGTTGAGTCGTCGCCGCCCACGGCGATCTCGCCCCCGGTGCTCATCACGGGAGTCCTAGCGGTCATCGAAAACAGCCTGGAGGACACCATGTGAACTCCGATTACCCGCCAGCACTATGCGCTGAACGCCTGGCGTGAGAGCGTCTGCTGATTACATGTCCGCTTATATTAGCGGCATTAACTAGCTATAGAAGACGTCTGCTTCAAGGTTAAAAGGACATGACGCGGCAGGTTGCCCGTCAGCTAATGACCCAAGCGGACGTCGGCATGGCGCGATGGCGACTTGAACGCAAGTATTAGCGGATCTGGTCTTGCGGCGGTGCTGAAGTCGCTTCAGAAATGATGATGTTGTTAGCCATCAGCTGAATCCGCGCCGCCACCCACAGCTTTTGTTTGCGGCGCCTGGGCACTTCACGATCCTGACAACAGCCGAGGTCACCGTGGCTCGTGAGCAGCACAAACAGCGGCAATCCTCGCCCGCGAAACGTTTGTCGGTACTCCATCATGGGGGCGCATTGGAGCGCTTTGCTGGCGCGCCACGCGATCGCATGAAGCGCTGGGCGCGCCGCTACGGCGGCGGCTGGTCAAGCTTACTGGCGATGGTGCATTGGCAGCGCTTTCCCAGCGCGGTCGATGCTTTGTCGGCGGCAATCGAGTTCCAGCAGGCAATGCAAAACGCAAGCCGAGAACCCGAGGACGCTGCCATCATCTTCCGCATTGGCTTGCATGTTGGCGACCTCATCGTGGATGGAGATGATCTGTACGGTGACGGTGTAAACGTGGCGGCCCGACTGGAGGAGGCGCCGCCATGTACGGTGGCCTCGTCGTCTCGCACACGTCCACCGATGCTGTTTCGGCCGATTGAAGGCGACATTTGAGGCGCTGGGCGATCTTTCGCTCAAGGATATTGAACGATCCGTGGCGCGTTCGAAAGTTGGATGGCGAGCGACGGATTGGAGAGGTAGCCGAAGCAGCCAGTTCAACTACCGCTGGCGACGTACCGCTGAATCTGCCCAACAGGCCGTCGATCTGGCGTGTTGCCCTTCCAAAACGCGAGCAAGGACCCTGAGCAAGAGTACTTTGTCGATGGCTTGGTGGAGGAAATAATCACGACCTTATCGCGCTTTCCTGGCTAATGGTGATATCGCGCAACTCGACTTTACTTACAAGAACAAAGCAGCGGATATGAAAACGATCGGGCGCGAAGCTCGGCGTGCGTTATGCGTTGGAGGGAAGCATCCGAAAGTCCGCTGGCAGGGAGTGCGCATTACGGGCCAGCTTATTGACTGCCATACTGATGCGCATCTTTGGGCGGACCGATTTGAAGGCACATTGGAGAACGTATTCGATCTCCAAGACCAGCTGGCGACGCGTGTAGTCGGCGCCATCGAGCCAACACTGCTTAAGGCAGAAATAGAACGAGTAAAACGCAAGCCACCGACCAACCTTGACGCGTAACGACCACTATCTTCGCGGAATTTCGGGCTTCGCCTAAATTCGCGAGAGGGTAATGACGACGCGCTGCATCATTTCTTGAAAGCTGTCGCGCTGGATCCCCGCTACGCTTCCGCCTACGGAATGGCCGCCCATTGTCGGCACCGGCGCCGGGGTATGGGGCTGGACGCCCGACCGCGAGCGTGAAGCGGCCGAATGGCGGCCTTGGCCCAGCAAGCCATCACTCACGGCAAGGATGATCCGATTGCACTCTCAACCGCAGGCTTTTCGCTTACCTTTGGACATTCCAAGATGGAGGCTGGAGCAGCACTCATTGCTCGAGCCTGTGTTCTCAATCCGAGTGAAGCGATGGCTTGGTGGATGAGCGCAGTTGTGCAAGCACGGTTAGGCGAACCCGATATTGCCATTGAGCACGCACATCGCGCAATGCGACTGAGCCCACTCGATCCAAATATGTATCAAATGGAGTTCGCCATTGGACAGGCTCACTTCATCTCCGGCCGATATCAGGAGGCAGCCTCCTTGGCGCCTGGGTACCTTGCAGGTCGAACCCAATTTCCAACCTGGGCTCAGGCTGGCAGCTGCGGCTTGCGCCTTGCTTGGACGTCCGAAGAGGCGCGCGGCCTGATTGGTGCGTCTTCGCAGGTCTAACCCGAATGTAACGCTTTCGAACCTCGAAGAAGTTCTTCCGTTCGAGCGAGTCGGCGGATCGTTGCCGCCTTTACGGAAGCGGCCTCGCGACGCGCCGTGGATCGCCGGATCACGGGTGACGCCGGCCAGGATCGGGGCCAGCGGTCTCACGCCAGGGCGCCGCGCAGCCCATTTCCGAGTAACGACTGCTCTGGCCCAGAAACCGGACTTGCCCGGATGTCTGCTTCATGTCCGCTATCTGGTTCAATAGGGGACGCTTGAAGGTAAGTCACCTTCACCTGTCCGATTTGAGAGCACGTGCCCTAGAACCCGAAGCGCGCACTTCACTAGGGTTCGTGGCCGAGTGATGTCCTGAAAGTAACTCTCGATGAGCCTATTGGACGATAGCAATTCGGCCTGATATCGCTGCTGACAGCAGACTGGCCGGCACATGCCGCGCCATGTCCTATCGATCTGCTCGAGCATCGGCCTCATGAGATATGACACTACGGTTCGTGGCGAGGTCTCGATGAAGGTCTCGACCGGCATGCCCGACATGGGCTGCAACCCGTCAAGGCGCTCGAACTCACTGTCGGGGATGCGGATCCTGACCGAGTAGTAGCTCTCGTTGCGCTTTTCGTCCTGCGTGGCGTCGGCGCCGATCTCGGTCACATCGCCGTTCAATTCCGGCGTGGTGCGGCGATTGAACGAGGAGAAGCGCACGACAGCCCGCTGCCCAAGGTGAAGCTGGTCGACGTCCTGTGGAGATACCCTGGCCTCGACGATCAAGGCGTCGGAAACGGGCACAACGAGCATCAGCACTTCGCCGGCCTGGATGACGCCGCCGACCGTGTGCACGGAGCGCTGGAAGACCTTGCCGTCCTGGGGTGCCACGAGATCGATGCGCCTGCTTTGATCCTCCGCGGCCACGCGCTTCTCGATAAGTTCGGACTTCTTGCCGCGGATTTCCGCGAGTTCCTTGCCGACCCCGGTGCGCAGATCCTCGTCGATCTGCAGGATCTTGAGCCGGGTCTCGGCGATACGACCGCGCGCTCTGGGCGATGGCGGCGATGAGCACGCCCCGCTCGCCGTGCAAGCGGGCGGCTTCGCGCTCGAGCGTCGTCAAGCGGCTGAATGGCACCAGGTTCTGGTTCCACAATCCGCGGATGCCGACGAGCTCCTGCTGCACCCAGTCGATCTCCCTCGATTTCGCGCCCTCCTGCTCCACATTGCCCTGAATCTGCTGATTAAGCTGATCGATCTGCTCGAGGAGCTGGGACTTCTGGCCCTCGCGCGCCGAGCTGGCGAACCTCGAACAGCTTCTGCTCGCTCGCCACCATCTGCTCCACTTCCGGATCGTCGCGGCGGACCAGCAACTCGGCGGGGAACGTGACTTTGTCGGCGCCGTCCCGTTCGGCCTCGTTGCGCGCCTGGCGCGCCGCCAGCTCGTCGAGCGCCTTGGTGACGATGGCGAGGTTGGTGCGCGCCTGCGTCTCGTCAAGGCGCGCCACGACGTCGCCCTTTCTTCACGTGGTCGCCATCCTTGACCATGAGGTCGCCGACGACACCGCCGGTCGGATGCTGGACCTTCTTCACGTTGGAATCGACGGCGAGCTTGCCCGACGCAATCACGGCACCCGAGATTTCGGTGAACGTCGCCCATCCGAAGATGAAGCAGCCGAGCGCGACGACGGTGCCGAAGCCGAGCAGCGAGATGCAGCGTGAGGGATCGCTGAAAGGAACTCTTGGCATTCACGACACGCTCTTCTGTGCTCGCTCGGCACTGCGCAGCGCCGTCACCTCGGCCGTTTGTCCATGCGGCTGCGGCGCGCCCGAAGGACTTGATCCTTCGGTCCAAAAGCTTGCAACTGGCCGTTCAGCAGCACGAGGACGTTGTCCACGCCCGCCAGCGCGCTTGGCCGATGGGCGTTCACGACGACAATGCCGCCGCGCGCGCGGACGCCGAGGATGGCGCGCGTCAGCGCATCGTCGCCTTGCGCGGTCGAGATTGGAGTTTGGCTCGTCCAGGATGACCAGAAAGTGATCGCCGTAAAGCGCCCGGGCGAGCCCGATCCTCTGGCGTTGGCCTGCCGACAAATTAGCGCCGCCTTCGCCGGCACTCGGTCTCGTATCCGTCGGGCAATCCCAGGATCAATTCATGGACGCCCGCCGCCTTGGCCGCGGCAATGATCGATCAGCCGGCGCTCGGCGTCGAAGCGGGCGATGTTCTGCGCAATCGTGCCGTCAAACAGCTCCATGTCCTGCGGCAGATAGCCGATGTGCGATCCCAGCGCCTCGGCCGACCATTGGTCGATGGCGGCGCCGTCGATGCGGATTTTGCCCTGTGCGGTCGGCCACACGCCGACGATGGCCCTGGCCAGCGAAGACTTTCCTGAGGCGCTCGGTCCGATCACCCCCAATCCCTGGCCAGCTTTCAGCTGGAACGCCACGCCCTGGACGACCAGCCGATTGGTGCCGGGGGACTCACGCTCACGGCTTCGACCGTGAGCGAGCCCATGGGCCTCGGCAGCTCCATGCGCGTGGCTCGGCAGGCATCATGGTGAGCAGGCCGTTGAGGCGCCGCCAGCTCTGGCGCGCAGCGACGAAGCCGCGCCAGTGCGCGATCGCGACCTCGACGGGCGCCAACGCGCGTGACGTCAGGATCGAGCTTGCGATGATGATGCCGGCCGAGGCCTGCTGGTTGATCACGAGATAGGCGCCGATCCCCAGTACCGCGGATTGCAGCGCCATGCGCAGTATCCTCGACAGCGCCCCAATCCGCCGGCGATATCGGCGACGCGCAGCTGGGCGCCAAGGTGGCGCCGGTTGTGAGCCCTCCCAGAGGACTGCCAGACGGCCGCCCATGCCCATCGCTTGCACGACTTCCGCGTTGCGCCGGCTCGCGTCGACCAAGCGCCATCCGGCTATCGGCAAAGCCCGACGCTTCGCGCGTCGGGCCCCGGCTCAGAATTCGGTCAGCAGGGTAATGGCGACGAGGATCAGGCCACCTACGCGTCGCCGTGATGCCGATCAGGGATGGAAGAGGAAGCAAATGCCGAGATAGAGTGGCATCCAGGGCAGGTCGAACAGCGCCGCCGGTCCGACTGTCGACATGAATGACCGGATGCGGTCGAGATCGTGCAGCGGCTGATAGCCCCGCGGCGTCATCGCCCGCAGAGGGAGCTTTGCCGCGACGTCGTAGACGCGGGGCTCACCTTCTGGTCGATCGACGCTGCGATGCGCACTAGCACGCGGCTGCGCACGATATCGAGCACGCCTTGGAGGCCGAACAGGATGAACGCCAGGAGGCTGATGCCGATCAGGGTTGGGATGCTGCGCCCTGGAATGACCCGGTCGTAAATTTCGAGCATGAAGACCGGGCCGGTCAATTGCAGGGCGTTGATCGCGGCACTGAACACGCCGATGCCAATCAACGCATGGCGGCAACCGGCAAGCGCGACGGACAGGTCCGACCGCGGTCTCGCGACCGGCCTGAAGGGCCGCGTTCTGCACTAAAGAGTTCGTCGCCGGCATCGAGTCCTTGGTTCCCTTCGAGCCTCAGGTTGCATGGCGCTCGTATGCACGGCGACGCCGCCCTCTTTGTCGCCGGCTTCTCTTAGGTGTGCAGAAGGAAGTTCGTTGCGGTCAACTCATGAGGATCCACATTGTTGAGCACGATAGTGTCTCCGGCGGCGTGGATCACGGTGTTGCCATGATCGAACTCCACTTTGGGAGCGTCATGGTTCGCCGCCTTCCACCAATCGTGCGGATCCACGACCAGCACATCATGCTTCGGATCAAAGTCGGTGATCGCTGCCTGATGCCTTGCATTGAAGACGAACTGGTCGCCGCCAGCGAGGCCCGTCAGGGTCTGATGCCCCTGTGCCGCCACCAGGGTGTCGTTTTGCGGCCCTCCCACGAGCGTATCCGTTCCTGTTGAGCCAATCACGAGCTGCGGCGCCTCTGGATTATCTGGACGTTACGCCGCCAAGAGCACCAGAGTGACGGGAAGTGAACACAAAATGCATCGTCCTGCATGACCTTGGTATCGGTGTCGCGTTCGATGATGTCGGAAAGCGTAGTGTGCTCGATCCTATCGAGGGTCTGCGCGTCAAAGCCTTGCTCCTGATACCAGAAGCGATCTCCATCACGCAGAGCCTCGAATTGATGGGCAATAATCTGCTGGAAGGTCTCACCGACCATGGCACCTGCGGCATGTCCCTCCGACAACCCGCCCGTCCAGAGGTCAATTTGGTCAACGCTCCCAAAGACTTTTTCCAGGGCGCTGACGGTTCCCTGATCGCTGGTGATTTGACTGAAGTCGCTGTAGGGCGTCAGTCCCAGGGCTTCACGGGTTTCGTTCAAGGTCGGCAGGCCGAAGATCGTGTCCGCGCTGAATGTTGATGGCGGCGAGGTCCATGGACACAGGCGAGTCGAAGAGAAAATTTCTCAAATCATCGACGATCCGTGAGTCCATCGCCTGCGATGCATCGGAGCCAAGATGCCGTAAGAAACCATCCGCGCCGCCGTCGCGAAGCGAATCCATCGGGCGTCATGAAGAACGTGTCCTTCAATTCCAATCCGGGTCCGACTGCAGCACCGAAATTGTCGATCCGTTCTGTCTCCGCGGAAACAATCGAATGGCCAAACCGAAAAGCCGCGCCGGCGAATTCGAGCGTGATGCGGGGATCTACACTTGGGTCATAGCCTTGATAGGCGCCGAGCGCGTCAGGTCCGATCAAATGCGGCAGAAACTCCGAATAGGTAATGTGGGCTATCTCCGCGTTCACAATCGCCCTGGCCTGATTGTAGAGCTGATCGCCCGTCCAACCCGGATGCTGCTCGTGCAGTAGGTCTACCTGATAGTTGTGTTCCCGCAGGAACAAAGTCTGCAGCGCCGTCAGCGAAGGGTTCTCCGCAACGCGCACGTCGCCCGCGACGTAGGCACCGTCTACAATCGGCAAGTTCTCACCCGCCGATGATTTCAGGTGTCCGTCGGGTAGACGCAGGCTGGCAGCCGTTTGGGGATCCGAACCATAGACCATCGAGGCATCCAGCCAGCCCGTAATGGTATTTACCGCCGTTGCCGGATGGCTGGTACCCTGACCCGTCGCAGGATCGATCACCGCGCGTGTAATCGAAATGGAAGAACCATCTGCGAAGTTCGGATCTCCGGCTGGGATTTGCACGTCAATATGCGTTGTTCCATCCGATCTTGAGAGATCAAGATCGTGATCTATGAACTGGCCCCAGGCATACATGAAAGCCGGACAGGCCCTCTTGATTCGGAACGGCGGCGTCGCCCTCTCCGACGACGACATTGCTGATTGTCCTCGGGTTAGGGCCATCAACCAGCGATGATATTCCGTCGGCAAAATGTCGCTTCGCCAATGCGAGCGAAATCACTGTTGGTCGCATTGAAACTTGTGTTGCCTGGATTGTTGCTTGCACCATCGATGGTGCGGATATTCGCGACTATTGCTGCCCCGTCACCTTGTCCATGGTCGAGATGGCCCGAGTGATGAGAGTTCCCATCAGTGGGATCGTCGTTCGCACGGTTGGAGTGAGGAAAATTGACCTGGTGCGTTGTGTTCTCTGAGGTCGGCGCGGCTAGCGGGATCGAAATTCTCATCGGTCGAATCGTTATTCCAATGGTTTCCGGTTCGGATCCTCATTACGACGTTCCTTCTGCAGGGTGGCCTCATCGGAAAGAAATTACGCGTGTTCTAAGCATTGAGTGCGCTGGGCGCCTCACTGGGGCACGTTTTGGATGGGCGATGACGTACGCTTGTTGTTTCAGAGTTAGTCGCAAAATTCGAACACTGACGGTCTCGTGAGCGCCACGCCTACGACTACACTTATTGAGCAGGGAAAAAAAGAACGTTCCGGCACGATCACCCCATAGTCCCTATTTTTGCATCGCGAACGCTGCTCGCCAAGCGTGGTCGGCCCGACGAACAATTCGATTGCGGCAATGTCCGGAGAGTGATGGCGAAGTTAAAAGTCGTTCCAGCCTTGCGACGGCCGACTGCGTCGGCGTTCCCTGCACTTGGCGACGGTCGACCGAGCGATGTTGATATCGCGCTTCTGCAACTCTCCATGAACACGCGGCGCCAGACGCAGGAGGTCCCGTCCATCGCGATTGAAGATTGATGCAACGAAGGTGCGACGGGAAGGAAAGGGTCACTTGGATGGCCACGCCTGACGCTTTGCTCAGTCAGCACAGGATGTGTGGAAGTTCGGGTCAGCCGCAATCATGCGAATACCGCTCCGCGTCAAAATCAAGAAGTACCGAGGGAGACTATGGCTCAGTTACCGATGTCGTAGTTCATTTACGACGGCAGGATACGTGCGCTCGGCTTCGGAGAGCCACTGACGCTGCACCGTTGAGTAAAGATTAGACAACTTGGAACGTTTTCTCCGCGCTCCCGCTTGATGAGCCACTCGTTAGGAGGGCGAGACGGATCCCATCCGTATCCTTATCGTCGAAGATGACGAGGACTACCGCGAGATTGTCGGTAGATGAGCTGTCGTGGCATGGATTTGCCGTCCGCAGCTTTGCCGATGGCGACGCCCTGCTCGGGCTCTCTCGATGCCGCCGCCGAGGCCGATGTCATCGTCCTCGATTGGAGGCTTCCGAATATTTCAGGCATCGACCTGCTACCCGAACTGCGCCGGCGCGGCGTGAACTTGCCGGTGGTGTTCCTGACGAGCCACGCCGCCGCTGGCGATACGAGCAACTCGCTTTCGAGCGCGGTGCGCTCGACTTCATCGACAAAACACGCGGCGTGGAGTTTCTGGCCATGCGTCTCAGGCTGGTGTCCGAACTCAGGCAAGCCTGCCGCCAATCCCAAGGCCGGACGAAGCCCATCGTCTGCGGTAAGCTCGTTCTCAGGCCGGCACAGCCATCGAGCCTATTGGAACGAGGTCGATGTCGGCCTCACCGTCGGCGAATACAACATCGTTCATCTGCTGGTGTCGAACGTCGGTCGCTACGAGACGTACCGCGCGATCTACGACGCCTCAATACTACGAAGGCTTCGTTGCTGGGCCTGAAATCATGGATATCGGACAAACGTTCGAGCAATCCATCAGCGTATCCGCCGCAAGTTCCGCGAACTTGACCCGACCTTTAACGAAATCACGAATTCCCATGCCTTCGGATACTGTTGGGAAGGATCGGCTGCGCCGGATTGAGTATCCTATGTAGCCCTCGTCAATGCGCTGGCGAGTGCGCTCTACTCCTGACCAGCAATGCGGGGAGACCGAATGAGCGTGAATCGACTTCCACCCATGGGGCGCATCCGGCAGTTCCACCTACTCCGGAAGCGGGCCGCATGTGCCGAAATCACTAACCGTTGAATATTGTGACCGCAGCAATGCCAGCAAATGGTATCGACTCGAGGTTCCTTTCGTCGACGCGATGCGCGCGCCAGTCACCTCAGACACTAAATCTATATCAATGGCCCTGGCGCCGAACAGTTTAATGAAGGAGAGCTGGCGCACCTAAGCTGGAACAACGACGTCGAACTCAACGAGCATGTCCGCCATCGCAAGGCCGCAGACGATAAGCTCGGTGCCGCAGGGCGCGACGCCCTGCAGGTGGCGCGACGGTATTGTAGAACGGCTCGCGGCGCGCGCGGTCCAAGAGATACGTCGTCACCTTGCAGACGTGCTCGAGTGCCCCTCCCACCTCTTCGACAGGATCTTCAAGCTCTTCATCGCCTGATCCGCGCGTGGGCTACAGCGTCGCCCTTGCCGTGGAACTCCCCATCAAGTCGAAGCCGGTCGGGCCGGCGATGAAGGGGCGCGCGCCCGGTCGCGCGGACCATCAGCGACACGTCGTAGTCAATCGCCTGGTTCGGCCAGCGCCCCATCGTGCAGAAGCGGCGAAAGCGTGTCTCAGCCTAGCGAGCTCAGCGGGGCAGCGTCACCGGTTCGCTGACTCCGGAGCTTCTGAGCGACTGGAACATACTCTGCAACTTTCGGGCGGAGCCAGAAAACGTTCACCCGAGGTCAACATCCTCGATCTCAATAATCCTGGCGCTCCGCCGGCCCACCGCGTTAATGGCATGAACGCGGAACCTGCCATCGCAAATGAACCATGACGTGATAGTTTGGGCCATACCGATGCTACCTATTTCGCATTTGGTGCGCTGGGCGGCCCGAAATGGCATGCTTCCTGCTGACGAAGCAATCGCCATATATGACCATCTGGTGACCGCTCTCCAGGCTATTTTTGCAACGCGGTCGGACGAGGCGAGTGTTTGAACACGCGATCCTGCAGGCCGTTTCTTTCGGCCATGCCAAAGGCTCGCACTTACCGGTATTCGATCGAGATCAAAGACGCCGAAGGTCTATCTGTGCTTTTCACAGTGGCAGATTGGGATGAGGCCGATCGGCGCATCGCGGTCTCTCAGATCCTGCGCCTCGACGGAGTATTGGAGGTCAAAGATTTCGCCAAGCCCAGCGTTCAGCCGAAACGGGGCAAGAAATAGGCGACGCGCAACAGTGGGCGAGTTTCGGGCAACTTGGCGGTCTAGAGAGGGAGGTTTATGAGGTTCGCGCGCCCCAACGAAATTTCGGGTTAGCTCCGCTGCCCGCGCCTAAGTTGACTTTGCGGAGGCAATCTCAATCTCAATTAGCGATATATCAGACGCAGCCGAGCTGCTGCTCGTTCCCCAAGCCAGCAGCGAGCGGTTAGGCCCCGCACAGTCCCACCTTCCCGCCCACTGTAGGTGGGGCCGCCCCGGTTAACGCTGTGATCGGCATCACACCTCGCACAATATTCGACATGAAGACAGGTGATCGCCGTTAAGCAGCGGACTGGCTTCGACTTCGCGGGTCCGACGCGTTGCAAGTCCATCACGACGCGCGGCCCGCGCTGCGCTACGGCCTCAGCGGTCTCTTTAGAGGTACTGCTTTTGTCCGGCGCTCCCGCCTATTGATCGCCGTTGCGACAGGGCCATCTGACCTTGTGGGAAGGGGGCTGCTGCTGGTTCGGCTTTGGAATCGTCAGTGAGCAACACCCTTTGGGGGCGGGGCGGTACGGTTGATACGTACCGCCCTTCCGCCTCTCGAGATAATCCGCTGATGTTCAGCCTCAAGAGGTCGTGTCGGGCGCCAATGGCGAGCCTCGGTCCCAACTCCAGAAGGGCTGGCCGGTCGAAGATGAGCCGCCGCACTGGCATTTGCCTCACAGACGATGGCCGCAGCTTGTCGACTACTCCGCGGCGCCGCGCACCTGCGGGAGCCGGGCTCGTCCGGGGTTGCCGGTTGGTAAAGAGCTACAGTGCCGGATATGTTGGATCGCAGCCGTCTGCATTGGCAGCGCGGCGCTACTGCGCCCCAAACAACTCCCTCGCCCGGATCTTGCCGCTCTCCGCCGCTGCCGAGCGCGCCGCCCTAGTCTAAATCCAGTGTCCAGCGTGGAAGGGAGTATATCGTCACCTGCGCCGCACTCGCAACGAAGCCCCATAGGCAAATGGCGGCCACTAGCGCGCCAACGCCGTTGGGACGTCATCGCTCGCCTCCCACATGAAATACTTGTTTTTGTCCATCAGGCACCCCTCGCGCCGGAGAGAATTCAAGCGGACGCTGTCATTGAAAGGTACTGCAGCGGCAAGTTGAGCGCGCGCTTTGGCCTGAGATCAAAGTGTGACCTGGCGGGCGAGTGTTCAATTCTGGGATCGAGACAGTGGGCAACAAGACACCGGAGAGCCTCTCGGCCCACCCGATGAGAGGGGTGGCATGCAGAATTGAAGTGATGGTCATGCAGTCTCCGCCGTCCTGCGGTGGACTCCGATGCCCGAAATCCGTGAACATGGCGGAGATATGGAACACACTGAGATGAAATTCTTGCACGCGAGGCAATGCAACAGCTCTGCGGTCGCAGCATAGTCACAGATTCGAAGACGATGTTCAGCTATCTGGCGTCCGACGCCGTTTGCCTCTTCCCATACCCCCAAGGGTTCCCACAGCCCCGGGCAGCGGTTCAGCCCCGCATCGTCGTCCCAAGCCAGATGCGGGGCCTCTTACTGACAACATGTCCTGGTCTGTCCCGAACAACTTCCCGCGTCGTCGGCACCGCTCTCGATATCGCGAACGTTGACCGATGGCTTCGGGCCACGAAGTTCATTGTGACGATAGCCAGCGCGCACATGATCGAGGGTCGAAGTTCTTTGGCTTCTACGCCGTCTTCTCCGCCTTCAGTCCTAGCTTCTTGATCGTCTGCTCGCGCCATCACGAACTTCTGGATCTTGCCGGTGATGGTCATCAGAAACTCAGCTACGAACTCGATGCTGGCGCGGGATCTTGTAGTGGGCGACCTGGTGACCCTCGTCCATGTTCACCTGGCTCTGCACCTTCGTCGAACTGCAGCTCCGGGCCGAGGTCGGCCAGCTTCATCCGCTCGGCGTTGCCGCCGGGCGACGTCGCGGAGTTCGTCGTTCAAGGCAACAGGGTGGGGCTCCGCACTTCCCCTTCTCATTCTCCTTTCCCAGTTAGGGAGAGAGGAACTTGAGCCGTCACTTCTTCTCGATGTTCCAGAAGATCGTCACCGGCGATTCTGAGGTTGCCGTTGATGTTCTTGCGCATGCGCCACCGGCGCGTACCACTGGCCGAGGAAGGCGTGCGTCGGGTTCTCCGACACCCGCACCTGCATGGCGACGGCGAGCTCCTTGCGCTTGGCCGGGTCGGTCTCGTCGGCGAAGGCGGCGCGCAGCTTCACCAGCTCGTCGTCCTTGGGCCAGCCGAACCAGGCGTTCTCGCCGACGGCGTTGATGTAGGTGTTGGCCAGCGGATCGACGATGTCGACCGAGGCCGACGAGGTCAGGAAGGCGTTCCAGCCGCCCTTGTCCGGCGGGTCCTTGCGGGCGCGGCGGCTGACCAGGGTCTGCCAGTCCATCGACTGCATGTCGACCTTCATGCCGGCCCTCTCCAGCAGCGCCTTGGCGACCGGCGCCAGGTTGGCCAGCACGTAGAGGTCGGTCGAGTGCATCAGCACGACCGGCGTGCCGTCGTAGCCGCCCTCCTTCAGGAGCTCCTTGGCCTTGGCGAAGTTGGAATCGAACTTGTCCTCGAAGCCCTTGAAGCTCGCATAGCGGCGTGTCGCACATGAACATCGCCTTGCAGGTCTTGTAGCACTTGGGATCGCCGATCACGCCGTCGAGAAAGTCCTTCTGGTTGAAGGCATAGAGCAGCGGCCTGGCGGATCTTGGGATTGTCGAACGGCTTGAAGAGCTGGTTGAAGCGGAAGACGTACTGGTTGCCCCACTTGTTGAGGTTGACCAGCTTGATGTTGCGGTCGGCCTCCATGACCTTGAAGAGGTCGTGCTGCGGCGATCTCGATCATGTCGATCTCGCCCTTCGAGCAGCGCGTTCATCGCCGTCTGCTGGTCGGGCATCGCCACCCATTCGACCCGGTCGACCTTGGCGATCTTGGCCGCCGGCCAGGCCCGAGGGCGGCTCCGGCGCGCGGCTTGTACTTGGGATTCTTGACGTAGACCGTCTTGTCGCCGGGCTTCCATTCGTCCTTCACGAAGATGAACGGGCCGGAGCCGGTGTAGTCCTCGATCTGCTTGAAGGGATCGGTCTCGGCGACGCTGCTTGGGCATGATGAAGGCGTTGCCCGAGGGCTTGCCCAGCGCCTGCAGCATGATGCCGGTCGGCGCCTTGAGCTGGATCTGGAAGGTCTTGGGATCGAGCGCCTTCGACCTCGGCGACCTTGGTCCACAGCATCTGCCCCAGCGGATCGCGCACCGCCCAGCGCTTGAGCGAGGGCACGACGTCCTCGGCGGTGACCGGCGTGCCGTCATGGAATTCCAGCCCGTCGCGCAGGGTGAAGGTCCAGGTGAGCTTGTCGTCGGAGGTCGTCCACTTGTCGACCATCTGCGGCTTGACCTCGAGGTTGCCGTCCAGCGCGAACAGCGTGTCGTAGATCATGTAGCCGTGGTTGCGCACGATGTAGGCCGTCGTCCAGATCGGATCGAGGATCTTCAGATCGGAGTGATTGACGACGCGCAGCGTCGTCTGCGCCTGCCGGCGCAGTGCCCGCCACGCCGAGCGCGCACGCCACAAGCAAGCCCAGTATACGATTGCTCATCTCCGCCTCCCTGTCGGCAGTTGGCCGCATCGTGGGGCGACGGGACGGGCCTTGGCAAGGGCGGCCGGCCAGGCGTCTACAGGCTGGCGATCGCGCCCGCGACCATCCTCGATCACCATCCGCGCCGCCTTGTCGGCGATCATGATGGTCGGCGTATTGGTGTTGCCCGAGGTGATGGTCGGCATCACCGAGGCGTCGATCACCCGCAGGCCTTCGAGGCCGATGACGCGCAGCCGCTCGTCCACCACCGCCATCGGGATCGGAGGCAATGCCCATCTTGGCCGTGCCGACGGGATGGAAGATCGTGGTGCCGATGTCGCCGGCGGCCTTGGCCAGCGAGGCATCGTCGTCGCCGACGGCGGGACCCGGCAGATATTCCTCCGGCCGGTAGGCCTGCAGCGCGTGCTGCTCGCATCAGGCGGCGGGTGACGCGGATGGCATCGGCCGCGACGCGCCGGTCTTCGTAGGTCGCGAGATAGTTGGGCGCGATGACCGGCTTGGCGACCGGATCGGCCGAGCGCAGCCGGATCGTTCCGCGCGAGGTCGGCTGCAGGTTGCAGGCGCTCACCGTGATGGCGGGGAAGCGATGCAGGGGATCGCCGAACTTGTCGAGCGACAGCGGCTGGACGTGGAACTCGATGTTCGCCCGTTCGTGGTCGGGCGAGGACGTGGTGAAGATGCCGAGCTGCGAGGGCGCCATGGTCGAGCGGGCCCTTCTGGAACAAGGCATATTCGGCGCCCATCAGGGCGCGGCCGATCAGCGAATGATAGGTCTCGTTGAGCGTCTTGACGCCGTGGACCTTGAAGATCGCGCGCTGCTGAAGATGGTCCTGCAGGTTGCGGCCGACGCCCGGCTTGTCGTGCACCACGGCGATGCCGAGCTCGGTCGAGCCAGTCGGCCGGACCGACGCCGGAGAGCTGCAGGATCTGCGGCGAGCCGACGGAACCGGCCGACAGGATGATCTCGCCCTTGGCCCGCGCCTCGACGAGCCGGCCGTCCTGCCGGAACTGGACGCCGACGGCGCGCTTGCCGTCGAAGATCACCTTCTCGACCAGCACGCCGGTCTCCAGACGCAGGTTGGCGCGGTTGAGCACGGGCTTCAGGAAGGCGCGGGCCGACGGACCAGCGCACGCCGCGCTTCTGGTTGACGTGGAAATAGCCGACGCCGGTGTTGTCGCCGGTGTTGAAATCCGGCGTCGCCGGGATGCCCATCTCCGTCGCCGCCCTGGCGACCGCGTCCAGCACCTCCCATTGCACGCGCGGCTGCTCGACCCGCCATTCGCCGCCGGCGCCGTGATGCTCGGTGTCGCCGAGGAAATGATTGTCGAGCCGCTTGAAGACCGGGCGGACATCGTCCCAGCCCCAGCCGGCGAGCCCGAGCTGGCGCCAGTGGTCGTAGTCCTGCGGCCTGGCCGCGCATCGAGATCATGGCGTTGATCGCCGAGCAGCCGCCGATCACCTTGCCGCGCGGATAGTTCAGGCTGCGGCCGTTCAGGCCCGGCTCCTTCTCGGTCTCGAACATCCAGTCGGAGCGCGGATTGCCGATGGCGAACAGATAGCCGACCGGAATGTGGAACCAGATCCAGTTGTCGCGGCCGCCCGCTTCCAGCAGCAGCACGCGCGAGCGGGAGTCCGCCGACAGACGATTGGCCAGCACGCAGCCGGCCGAGCCCGCGCCGACGACGATATAGTCGAAGTCGCCTTCGAGACGAGTCGTGGTTTCAGCGGTCATTGCGCGTTCCTGGCAGTCGGTTCACCGGATGGCCCCCATTCTTCATAGCGCGCGATCGCGTCGCTTTCCCAGTCGCACCATGGGACCTGCTGGCCGCGGAAGATGTGCTCGACCGGCCGCGCTCCGGGATCGTCGTCGAGCAAGGCGACACGCAGCAGGACATTGGACTCGCCGGGATGCTCGGCGATGAGCTGGGAACCGCAGACTGAGCAGAAATGGCGATTCTTGCCGGGCGAGGATCTCGTAGATGCGGGTCTTGTCCTCGCCGCGCAGCCACCGGAAGTTCTCGCGCGGCACGGAAGCGTAGACGTTGAAGGGCGCCGCGTGCGCCTTGCGACAGGAACGGCAGGAGCACAGGCCGATATGCAGGCCGGCCGCCGGCGGCTCACCTCATAGGCGACGGCGCCGCAGAGACAGCTTCCTTTCATCACGATGCCTCCTTCAGATCTGCGAATAGCCGCTGCCGACGGTGTCGATGCCGCGGCCGACGCCTCTTTCGATCCAGCCGAACTCCTTGAGGATCTGCTGGCTGTAGGTCACGCGGCCGTTCACCTTCTCCGCCGGCTCGCTGGCCAGCAGCAGCGCGGCGCGCGCCATCATCGAGGGCGGCTCGCCGCGCGGGTCGTCGAGGCCATCGACCAGCTTGTGATAGACCGTGCCGGGCGTCGGCACGACGCGCGACGGCGACACGCAGCTCACGGCGATGCCGCCATGCCGCGCCACTTCCTGGGCCAGTCCCTGGGTGAAGCGCTCGAGCGCGGCCTTGCTGGCGCCGTACATCACGCCGCCGCGCGACGGTCTGGTCGGCATAGGGCCGCGGCCGGGCCCGATCGCCGAGCCCGACCCGATATTGACGATGGCGCCGCGGCCGGCGGCGATCATGTCGGGCAGCACCGCCTTGGCGAGGATGAAGGGCGCGTGGACGTTGACGGCGAAGGCCTTGATCCACCGGTTGGTCGGATAGTCCACCGTCGGGATGTAGTAATTGAGCGCGGCGTTGTTCACCAGCGTGTCGATCCGGCCGTAGGCCGACGCGCGCCGCCTCGACGAGCTTCAGGCACTCGGCTTCAGACGAGATGTCGGCGGCGACCGCCGTCGCCTCGCCGCCCGGCCGCCCGGATGGCCGCCACGGTGCTGCCCAGCGAGCCTTTGAGCGGGTGGTCGCCCTCGTTCAGGGTGCGCGCCACGCACACGACCCTGGCGCCCTCGCGGGCAAACAGCTCGGCGATCGCCTGGCCGATGCCGCGGCTCGCGCCGGTGACGATCGCGACCCGTCCCGCCATCCTGGACATGGCTGCCTCCCTTGACTGTCGAAATCTGGCCCTTGCCCGAACGGCCGGCGAGCGCGCACAATTCGGGCAATAAGGGAGCCCCGCATGCAGTACAAGCGCATTTCGGCCGACTGCCATCTCGACATGCCCTGGATGCCGCCCGACCTGTTCACGTCGATGGCGCCGAGCGAGATGAAGGACCGCATGCCGTTCGTCGTCGAGACCGACGACGGGCCGAAATGGACGGCCAAGAACGGCGCCTCGTTCGGCTACAAGAACGGCGTCGGGCCGGCCGGCAGCAAGTACGTTCCCGGCAAGCACCATCGGGTCGACGTGATGGCCGAGACCGGCCTCTATGCCGACGGCGCCAAGGACATCCGCCGCGTCTCCGACCCGCATCTGCGCATCAAGGATCTCGATCGCGACGGCGTCGACGCCGAGGTGATCTACGGCATCCTGGGCGCCTCGAGCCGGCTGAACGACAAGCGATGCCTCCAACGAGATGCTGCGCATCTACAACGACTGGCTGAAGGGCTTCTGCAGCCACTATCCCGACCGGCATATCGGCCTCGCCTGCCTGCCCTACGGCGACATCGACGCCGCGGTGAAGGAGATCTATCGCGTCGCCAAGCTCGGCCTGCGCGGGCTCGAGCTCTCCTGCTCGTGGGACATGGAGCCGATGTGGCATCCGATGTGGGAGCCGCTGTGGAAGGCGGTGAACGACGTGCAGCTGCCGCTGCACTTCCACACCTTCCCGACCGTTGCCGCCCAATACCATCGAGAAGCACGGCGGACGGGTCGGACGCTCGGTGTTCTTCACCGTCGTGTCGGGCTTCCAGATGAACCTGGTGAACATCCTGGCCGCCATCATCGGCGCCAACGTGCTGGAGCGTTATCCCCACATCCGCATCGCCTTCGGCGAGAGCGGCTGCGGCTGGATCCCCTACGCGCTCGACCGCATGGATTTCGAATGGGAGGACCGCTTCACCGACCTCGGCCTGAAGATGAAGCCCTCCGACTACTGGCGCCGCCAGTGCAAGGCCACGTTCCAGTTCGACCGCATCGGCGCCAAGCTGATCGACGACATGGGCGCGGAGAGCCTGATGTGGGGCTCCGACTACCCGCACGGCGACGGCGTGTGGCCGCACTCGGACAAGTACATCAAGGAGCAGTTCGCCGACGTCTCGCCGGAGGTGACCAAGATGATCACCTGCACCAACGCCGGCAAGTTCTACGGGCTGATCAACTAGAGCTCGGAAGCTCCACGTCCGCGTGAAGTAATCTCTTCCAGCTTCGGCCGGGAAATGACGGCTGGGGCGTAGTTCCAGCGTCGTCTCCAAAACCAGTCGTGTGCGAGAGGACGAGGCGCCAATGGCCGCTCCGGGATCGATCCGCATTCGAAGCTGGCTGTTCACGCCGGCAACCCATCCTGACCGCTTCGCCAAGGCGGCCGAGGCTGGCGCCGATGTCGCGATCCTCGATCCTCGAGGACGCCGTCGCCCCCAGGACAAGCGCGCGCCCGAACCATCGCGCTCGACTACCTGGCGGGCGGCCCGACCGCCGGCACGCGCCGGGCGCTGCGCATCAACGGGCTCGACACGCGGCCGGCATTTCCGACCTCGACGCGCGCTGCTCGGTCCGAAGGCCGCGCCGGACTTTCTGGTGCTGCCCAAGACGGAGACGGCCGGTGCACCTTCAGATCCTCGACCGGTTGCTGACCAGCCGCGGCCAAGGATGCGAGGCTGATCGGCCTGATCGAGTACGCGCGGCCTCGCCGACGTGGAAGCGATCGCGGGCGCGACCCCGCGGCTGGCCGGCCTGATGCTGGGCGCCGCCGACCTGGCGGCTGATCTCGGGGCGGCCACGGCCTGGCAGCCGCTTGCCCTTCGCGCGCGGCCGGCTGATCGCGGCCTGTGCGCTTCGCTGGCGATGACGCCGATCGATTCTGCCCTTTTTCGACCTGCACGACGAGCCCGGCCTCAAGCACGGAGGTCGCCGCGGCGGTGGCGATGGGCTTCCCGCCAAGGCCGCCATCCACCCTGCGCAGGTCGTGGCGATCAATGCTGCGCTGACGCCGGATGCCGCGGCCGTGGCGAAGGCTCGCGCCATTCTTGCCGAGAACGCCAAGGGTGTCGGCACGATCGACGGCCAGATGATCGACGAAGCGGTGGCCCGCAAGGCCCGTCGACATCCTTGCGGCGGCCGGGCTCGACGCCTGAACGATACAGCAGAGAGACACTGACGCGGACATCGCCTCGCTCTACAATCGAAGCTGACCACGCCCGATCGTGCGGCGGCGTCCATCCCTTCGCGGATCCAAGCTGTCGATGGGCATGGCCATGGCCTCGCCGCCGGCGCTCCTCGAAGGCGCTGGCGGAGCGCGCCACGGCCGGCGGATCGAGGACCTCAAGGTCTACTACTTCGAGGCCACCAAGGCGTGGTTAAGCCGAGACGATCCTTCGCTACGAGCTGATGGATCGCATCCGCCCCCACTGCATGTTCCTGAGTGCGACCGAGCGGGCGCTGATCAAGCGCGGCGAGGAGGACGGCGGACGCAAGGTCGTCGAGTACGTGCCCAACAACTTCCATCAGGCGCCTCGCCTGCTGATCGAGGGGGTCGGCATCGACACGTTCGTCTGCACCGTCTCCGCCGATGGACGCGCACGGCTATTTCAGCTTCGGCACCGGCAACGACTATCTCGACCACCGTGGCCCGCGCGGCCAAGCGGCTGATCGTCGAGGTCAACCGCAACATGCCGCGGGTGCAACGGCATCGGGGCCGGACTGCACCTCTCGGAGGTCGACGCCATCGTCGAGAACCACGTGCCGTTGCTCGAGCTGCCGGCGGCGGCCTCCGCGCCCGAAGACGAGGTGATCGGCCGCACCATCGCCGGCCTGGTGCCGCGACGGCGGCCTGCCTGCAGATGGGCGTCGGCGCCCTGCTCCAACCTGGTCTGCGCCCAGCCTGACGAATCGCAACGACCTCGGGATCTCACACCGAGGCCCTGAACCAGGGGCTGGTCGACCTCGTCGCAGGCCGGCGTGGTGACCAACCGGCGGCAAGGCGATCAGCCGCGGCAAGACCGTCTTCACCTTTCGCCATGGGGCAGAAGGCGATGTACGACTTCCTGAACGACAATCCCGCGATCGAGAGCGGGGCCGGTCGAGTACGTGAACGATCCGCGCACCATCGCGCAAGAACGACACGGCGATCTCGATCAACGCCACCATCCAGATCGACCTGACGGGCGCCTGCAACCCGAGCACATGCTCGGCCACCAGTACAGCGCCTCGGGCGGCCAGCTCGACTTCGTGCGCGGCGCCTACGCCTCCAAAGGCGGCAAGTCGATCATCGCCACGCTTCGACGGCCGCAAAGGCAAGTCTCGCATCGTGGCGCGGCTCCGAGGCCGGTCACCACGCCGCGCATCGACACCCACTATATCGTCACCGAGTTCGGCGCCGTGAACCTCAAGGGCCTGTCATCGGCCGAGCGCGCCCATGCCCTGATCGGCCCGGCTCCATCCCGAGTTCCGCGACGAGCTCACGGCGGCGGGCAGGCCCTGCACCTGATTTGAACGATTCAACTAGTCATCGGAAGGTCGCCCTTCGACACGGTGTGCCGCAGCACGAAGAGCTCCGCCGCTGCGGCGCGTGCCGCGCCCGCGCGGCTTGCGCCGCCTCGACCGACCAGAAGAAGGCGACCAGCGCCCGCTCGATCTGGCGGTCCGGCGTCGGCCGCAGGTCCTTTTCCGCGGTGTGCGCCTGGCCGACATTGGCCTGGCCGGCGAGCAGGTCGACCCGCACGGTCTCCAGCGCCGCCAGCTTGTCGAACGGCGCGGTGTTGCCCGCCTTCATCCTGCAGCGTCAGGACCGCCGCGCCGATGCCGTCGCCCCAGCGCTGCTCGACCGTGCAGACGGTGCGCCAGGTGTCGCGGAATTTCGGCGAGGATGGCGCGGCTCATCTCGGACGGATTGCGCAGGCGGGCGTAGTAGGCGTCGCTTTCGAACGCACTGCGCCGTTTCGGCGTCGTAGAAGCAGGAAATAGCGCGCCGGACGTCTCGACGCCCTTGAAGCGGCTGCCGCGCAGCCAGCCCGGACAGGCTCACGCGCTCCTGCGCGTGCTCGCGGCTGTGCCAGTGCTCGAACAGCGGAATCGTCGGCCGGGTCGATGTCGACCCACAGCGCCAGCGCCGCCTTGCCGCCGGCGCTGGCCACGGCCATGGCTAGCTGAAAGCCTTGAAGGTGATGAGGGTGAAGGTGTCCTTCACGCCGGCCAGCGTCTGGATCTTGCTGGTGACGAAATGGCCGATGTCGGTCTTGTCGTCGAGATAGCACTTCATCAGGAGGTCGTACTGGCCGGAGGTCGAATAGACCTCCGACACCTCGCTCGACACTGACCGGCGTCGTCGGCGACGTCGTAGGCCTTGCCGAGCTCGCACTTCACCATGACGAAGATGGTCTGCATGGTCCCCTTCTCCAGGGGCCACTTTAGCGCGGCGAACGGGCGAGGAAAGCCGGCACGTGATCGCCGAGCCCGACCGGCGCGCGCCTCGTCGCGGCCCTCGGGCCGGCGCTCGCGTACGCTGCTCCGGCTGACGCTGCGACGCTCTGTGGCGCGACTCTGGCGCGGCTCATGGCGTTCCGGCGATGCTCGGGACGGCGCTCCGGCGCGGCGCTCGCGATGCGGCCGCTCGGCGCGATGCTCGCGCGGCGGACGTTCGCTCAGTGCTGCGTCGCGCGGCGCCCGCTCGGCGGCTGCGGCTTCGCGGCGCGGCCTCTGCCGCTTCGGCACGCGGCTCGCGATGTTCACGCGGCTCGCGACGCGGGCCGCGCGATCGCTCGCCACGCGGCCACCGCCGCCGCGGCTTCCCGCCACGACCACGACCGCGGCCGTCGGCCGCGACGGCGGCCGTCGGACGCCTCGAAGCTGGTGGCCTCGAGGCCGGGATCTCGATGCGGGGAATGGTCGTGCCGATCAGCTTCTCGATCGCCTCGACGAGGTCGCCCTCGGAAGGCGACGCCAGGGTGAAGGAATGGCCGGTCTTGCCGGCGCGGCCGGTGCGGCCGATGCGATGGACGTAGTCCTCGGGCGAGAACGGCACGTCGAAGTTGAAGACGTGGCTCATGTCGACGATGTCGAGGCCGCGCGCGGCGACATCGGACGCCACCAGGATCTGGATCTCGCCCTGCTTGAAGCGCTCGAGCGTCTCCATGCGCGCCGGCTGGCTCATGTCGCCGTGCAGCGCAGCGGCGTTGACGCCGTGCTTCTTCAGCGAGGTATGCAGCAGCGCCGACGTCGCGCTTGCGGTTGCAGAACACGAGGGCGTTCTTGACGTCCTGGCTCTTGATCAGCGCGCGCAGCGCGTCGCGCTTGTCCGCCTCCGGCACCACGACCAGGCCCTGGACGATGTTCGTGCCGGCCGAGGCCGGCGGCGAGACCGTCACTTCCTTGGGGTTGCTGAGGAAGCGGTCGGCCAGCCGCTTGATCTCGGGCGGCATGGTGGCCGAGAAGAACAGCGTCTGGCGCAGTCGGCGGCAGCAGGCTCGACGATGCGCTCGACGTCGGGGATGAAGCCCATGTCGAGCATGCGATCGGCTTCGTCGATCACCAGGATCTTGACGTCGTTCAGCAGGATGCCGCCGCGCTCGAAGTGGTCGAGCAGGCGGCCCGGGCGTGGCGATCAGCACGTCGACGCCGCGCTCCAGCGCGCGTTCCTGGTCGGCGAAGCTCACGCCGCCGATCAGCAGCGCCATGTTGAGCTTGTGGTATCTTGCCGTAGATCTCGAAGTTCTCGGCCACCTGGGCGGCCAGTTCGCGCGTCGGCTCCAGGATCAGCGAGCGCGGCATGCGCGCCTTGGCGCGGCCCTCGGCGAGGATGTCGATCATCGGCAGGACGAAGGAGGCGGTCTTGCCGGTGCCCGTCTGGGCGCATCCGAGGACATCGCGGCCCATCAGGACGATGGGAATGGCCTTTTCCTGGATCGGGGTGGGCTCGGTATAGCCCTTGTCGGCGACTGCCTGCAGTACCGGGGCGCTCAGCCCCAAACTCTCAAAACTCATTTAGTTTCCGTGACTTAGTCCATTTTTCCGCTGGACTGTGGAGCGGTCTGCCTAGAGGCCCAAGGATTGGGCCGGACCGCTGGCGGCACTGATATGAGGCTTGGCGTCCCCAAGTCAATGCAGGCCGCCTGCGCAGCTGGGTCGCGGCCAGTCTCGGCCGGTTCAGGCCTTGAGCTCGATTTCGACGAACACGAACTCGAAATTGTTGGGATTGATGACGTCGTGCTCGACCCCGGTCTGGCGGGCGTAGGAGACGCCGGCCCGCAAGCGGCGCCGGCACGGTCGTCTTGCCGTCGAAGATGTGCAGCTCGCCGGTCGTCACCGGCACCACGACATAATCGTGGTTGTGGCGGTGCCAGCCGGTGTGGCCGCCCGGCGGGAAGCGCCATTCGGTGACGATCACGCGGTCGTTCTCGACCTGCACGGTGGGCTTGGCGAGGCGGACGTTCCTTGTCGGTCATGGCGAAAGCTAATGCGACACCGGGTGTTTTGTCAGGTGACAGGGCGGCGCACCTTGATAGTGTGCATATGCACGCAAATTCGAGGAGCTTGCTCTGTCCCATCCCCTGCTGACCGCGCCCATCGGCTCGAGCCTGCTGCAAGCTCGCCGGCCCGACCACCGCCGTGATGGTGGCGCAGACCTTCGTTGCCATCGCCGAGACCTTCATCTTCGGCCGGCTCGGCACGCCGGCGCTGGCGGGCTTCGCGCTGGTCTTCCCGCTCATGATGATGATGACCATGATGGCCGCCGGCGGCATGGGCGGCGGCGTGGCGGCCGCCATGGCCCGCGCGCTGGGCGGCGGCCGGATCGCGGATGCCCGCGCGCTGGTGCTGCACGCGCTGGTGCTGGGCGCCGGACTGGCGCTGCTCTTCACCCTGCTCGCCTGGACGGTCGCGCCGGCGCTCTACCGGCTGCTGGGCGGCGAGGGCGCGGCGCTGCGACAATGCCGCTGACCTACTGCGCACGTGCTGTTCACCGGCTCGCTCGTGATCTGGGCCAACTTCTTCCTGTCGGCGCTGCTGCGCGGCGGCGGCGATGCGGCGACGCCCGGCCGCTACATGCTGATCTCCTCGCTCGCCCAGGTGCCGCTGTCCTGCGTGCTGGCGCTGGGCATCGGCGACTGGCCGGGCCTCGGCATGGCCGGGCCCGGCGGTGTCCTCGCTGGCGACCTCGGCGGCGTCGGCGCTCCTGCAGGCGCGCGCGCTGTGGAAGCGGCAAGCTGGGCTTCGTGCCGGCGCTCGGCGGCATCCCTCTGCAGGCCCGCCTGTTCTGGGACATCCTGCGGGTCGGGCTGATCGCCTCGTTCTCGGCCTTCACCGCCAACCTCACCGCCATGCTGGTGACCGGCCTGGTCGGCCGCTTCGGCGTCGCCGCGCTGGCGGGCTACGGCATCGGCGTGCGGCTGGAATTCATGCTGGTGCCGCTCGCCTTCGGCATCGGCTCGGGCCTCACCACGCTGGTCGGCGTGGCCGGCCGGCGCGCACGACTGGAAGCGCGCGGTGCGCGCCGCCTGGATCGGCAGGCTGATCGCCGCCGGCGCGCTCGGGCGTCTGCGGCTGGATCGTGGCGCTGGTGCCCGAGGGCTGGGCGCGGCTGTTCACCAGCGATCCCCAGGTGATCGCCGCCACCGTTTCCTACATCACGCACGTGGCGCCGTTCTACTGCCTGTTCGGCCTCGGCATGACGCTCTCGCTTCGCCAGCCAGGGCGCGGGCCGCATGACGGCGCCGTTCGTCGCCGGCATCACGCGCCTCATCGTCGCCACGGTCGGGCGGCTGGTTCGCCGTCGAGATCCTGGGCTGGGGCCTCGACGGGCGTGTTCACGCGCGATCGCCGTCGGCATGGTCTGCTTCGGCGGCCTGATCGCCGGGCCGCTTCTCGTCAGCCCCTGGGGACCAAAACGGCACGGGCGTGTTAAGCTTTCCTCCGCAACGGGAGCAAGCGATGCAGCAGCCCTCGACGATCGCAACCTGGAACCGCAACCCCGCTGACGAAGAGGCGATGGGGGCCGCTCATGCGCCGATCTGGCGGCGCATGATCGACGTCTCCGTGCCGCACGACCTGCAGCGCATCGACGATCCTCGACTATGGCTGCAACCAGGGCGGCTTCCTGCGCATGCTGTACGACCGCTACCCGTTCCAAGGGCGCGGTCGGCATCGACATCGCCCGCAGATCGGTGGCGCGCGCCGAGCTGCTGAAGGGCCATCGCCCGATCGAATACAAGGTGGGCGACAAGGCGGCCGCGCTCGGCCGCACCTTCGACTTCGCCTTCAGCCACGAGGTGCTCTACCTGCTGCCCGATCTCGCCGCAGCATGCCGCGCGACATGAAGGCGGCGCTGCGGCCAGGCGGCGCCTACGTCGCCGCCATGGGCTGCCACACCGACAGCGCGGTGTGGCCGCGCTGGCGCAAGGTGATCGCCGAGACCTCGTCGATCCCGATCTACGACCATTCGCTCGATGGCGTGGCCAAGGCCTTCTCCGAGGCGGGCTTCACCGTCGGCGTGCGGCCGCTCGACCTCGACGCCTTCATGCCGGTGACGGTGGGCAGCGCCTACTTCCCGAAGGTCGTCGACCAGCTGCGCTACTACAGCCAGGACAAGGTGCTGTTCAGGTTCGTGCGCCAGTCGTCGCGTAACGGGCTTCAACTCCGCCGTCGAGCACGGGATAGCCTGAGGCGTCGCTCTTGCGGTCGAGATAGTTCGACGACCCGGTCGGGATTGGCATGGATGCCGAGCAGACGCATCGGCTTGTCGCCGACGGTGCGGAAGCTGTGTGGGAACGTCGGCGCGGCAACGCCACGCAGTCGCCGGCGTCCAGGTGGATCGGCTCGGCCTCGCCGCCCTGCAGCCAGACCTCGGCCTCGCCTTCGATGATGAACAGCAGCTCGATGTAGGGATGCCAGTGCATCGGCGCGACATAGCCCGGCGCCGAGGTCTGGATGCCGGTGCGCACCGGCGTGTCGCCGTCGGCGACCAGCGGATGGTAGAAGGCGAGCGGACCGAACTCGACCCGGCTGGCGTCGGCAAGCTTGCGGATCTTGAGTGCCTGAAGAGTTGTCGTCATCGGAGATCCCTCCGCGCCGTGTGGCGGGCGATGCCGACGCCGGCGACGCCGAGCCGCAGCGCGCGCCGATCTTGCGCAGCGACCGGTCGATCCACAGCGCGCCGATCTTCTCCTGCACGCCGTTCTGGCGCAGGCGCTGGCGCAGGCAGGCGAAGTCGACGCGGTCGAGCTCCTGGTCCTGGTTGAAGCAGGAGAACACCACCGTCTCCTTGCCGGTCACCGGATCGCGTGTGGAGCTGCAGGCACTGGGCGCAGATCTCCTTCATCATGCATTGCATGGGCGAGTTGATCGATCCCAGCGCGCGGTGATCGGGCTTGAGGTAGGGCTTCAGCACGCCGATGGCGCGCCAGGCGCACGGCGTTCATCATGCCGTCGGAGCCGATGGCGATCGATGCGGTCGGCGTCGTCGAACGGGATCGGCTGCTCGCCCAGCTCGCCCGAGGCGTAGCGGCGCATCGCCTCGACGATGTTGGCGACGACGGCGCTTGTCCTGCGGCCGGTCGGCGCGAAGCCCGGCGCCTCGTCGCAGCACCACACGACGACGTCGGCCGCCGCCTCGATCTCCTCGACCTTGTAGCGGTCGATCACGCTGCTTGTAGCCGGCGAAGTAGAGCACCTTGCTGCCGGCCTTGCGGAACGCCTGGCCGATCGAGAACAGCACGGCGTTGCCGAGGCCGCCGCCCGCCAGCACCACGGTCTCGCCCGGCTCGATCTCGGTCGGCGTGCCGGTCGGGCCCATGACGATCACCGGCTCGCCGGGCTCGAGCAGCGCGCAGAGGTCGGACGAGCCGCCCATCTCCGAGCGTGATCAGCGACAGCAGGCCCTTGTCGCTTGTCGACCCAGGCGCCGGTCAGCGCCAGGCCCTCCATGGTGAGCAGCGTGCCGTCGACCTTCTTCGAGCGCGCCTCGTAGTTCTGCAGGCGGTAGAACTGGCCGGGCTCGAAGTTGCGCGCCGCCGCCGGCGCCTCGACCACGACCTCGACGATGGTCGGCGTCAGCCGCTCGACGCGCACGCACCGTGGCGCGCCAGTCGTCGTTGGCCTCGGCCAGGATCTCGCGCCGGCGAGCGCGCGGCGCCGGCAGCTTCTCCATGGTGCGGCGTCAGCACCGGATAGCCCCTGCTTGGCGCCGCCCATCGCCTTCACGACGTTGCCGGCGAAGGAGGGATGCAGGTCGCCGAAGAACGACATGCAGCGGCCGTCGGCGTGCGCGATACATCAGCACGCGCACCTCGGCGGGCTTGGCGACGCGCTCGGGCGTCGACGGGATTGCCCTCCTCGTCGAGCGCGCGGAAATACTTGCCGTCGATGAAGGCGTGCGTCGCGTCCTCGCGCGCCAGCACGGTGTTGGGCTGGGTGCCGGCCGCCACCAGGATGGTGCGCGCCGGCAAGCGTCGCCTCGACCTTCGGCGCCGTTCTGCTCGCCGGCAACCTTGAGCGCGCTTGGCGTGGCCGTTGGCATCGACCTCGACGGCGACCGGCGACAGGCCCTCGGCGAAGCGGATGTCCTCCTCCAGCGCCTTCAGCACTTCCTCGTGGTTCAAGCGTGTAGGACGGCAGATCGATCAGCCGGCGGCGATAGGCGATGGTGACGCCGCCCCAGCCGTTGACCAGACCGGCGATGTCGCGGCGTGCGGCCCTCGCGCGCGGCCGTCGGCGCGCTCCGCGCGGATCGCGCGGGCATGGGCGATGAACTCGGCGGCGATCTCGCGCTCCTCGTCGTTCCAGCGCCGCGTGCACCGCCGCCTCGCCGCGCTCGGCGACCAGGGTCTCGTGGCGCGCCAGGAACTTCTCGACCTGCAGCGGATAGTAGGCGAGCGACTCGGTCGCGGTGTCGATCGCGGTCAGGCCGCCGCCGATCACCACCACCGGCAGGCGGATCTGCAGGTTGGCGATCGAGATCCTTCTTGGCCGCGCCGGTGAGCTGCAGCGCCATCAGGAAATCCGACGCCGCGCGCACGCCGCGCGCCAGGCCGTTGGGCAGGTCGAGCACGGTGGGCTTGCCGGCGCCGGCGCACAGCGCGACGTGGTCGAAGCCCATGGCGAAGGCGCTCTCGACCGTCACCGTGCCGCCGAAGCGCACGCCGCCGAACATCGAGAACTGGCTGCGCCGCTCGAGCAGCAGCCGCACCATCTTGAGGTAGTTCTTGTCCCAGCGCACGGTGATGCCGTACTCGGCGACGCCGCCGAAGCCCGCCATGGCGCGCTCGCCGAGATCCTCGCGCAGCGCGTCGCGACGTCGCGCACCGCGCGCGAAGGGCAGGCGCGCGCCGTCGGCCGTCGACGCCCGACTGCGTCGCGCGGCAGCGGCTCGATCTTGAGCCCGTCGATGCCGACCACGGTGTGGCCGTCGTTCATCAGGTGATGGGCGAGGTTGAAGCCGGCCGGACCCAGCCCGACCACCAGCACGGTGCGGCCGGTCGCCGGCCGCGGGATCGGCCGGCGCAGGTCGAGCGGATTCCAGCGCGTCAGCAGCGAATAGATCTCGAAGCCCCAGGGCAGGCCGAGCACGTCCTTCAAGGTGCGGGTCTCGATCTGCGGGATGTCGACCGGTTCCTGCTTCTGGTAGATGCAGGCCTTCATGCAGTCGTTGCAGATGCGGTGCCCGGTCGCCGCGACCAGCGGGTTGTCGACCGCGGCCATGGCCAGCGCGCCGATGGAGAAGCCCTCGCTCTTGAGGAGGTTCATCTCCGAGATCTTTTCCTCGAGCGGGCAGCCCGCCAGGGTGACGCCGAACGGCGACTTCTGGAACGCGCCGGTCTTGCGGTCCCTGCAGCCCGCGCGAGCAGCGATCCTTGCCCTGGTTGTGGCACCAGATGCAGTAGTTGGTGTGATCGAGCGCGCGCACCAGGTCGAAGCCTTCGTCGGTCAGCGCAAAGCCCTCGCGATGACGCAGCATCGGCCGCGGCAGCTTCAGGCGCGTGACGCCGTCGACCACCTCGGTCTCGATCGGCACGAGATGCTCGAAGTCGAGCTTGTGCGGCACCTTGAACAGCGGCCCGTCGCGGTGGCGCTTCTTGCCCTCGGGATGATGCAGCGCCCAGGCGGCGTAGCGCGTCAGCGCCTCGACCGCGGGCGTCGGCGTCTCGACCTTGAAGTCGGCGCCGACCACGGTCGCGGCACGGCCAGCGCGAAGGCAAGCTCCCACGCCTCGAGTCCGTCCTCGAGCCGTGACCGGCAGATCGACCTCGGCCGTGACCGCTGGCGCCGTCGAGCGCCGCCGCCACGTCGGGCTTGATCGCGCGCGCGACGTAACGCTGCACGAACAGGCGCTTGCAGTCGTAGAGCGGCGCCAGCGCTGCTGTGGCGGGCGCGCAGCTCGGCTCGCCTCGCCCGGCAACGCCGAACAGCGCGGCCGATGAAATCCTCGAGCGGACGCGCCACCTCGATCAGGAGGTTCGGATTCATCCTTGACCGCGAGCTGCGTCGGGCGCGGCGCGCGCCGCCATCAGGCGCGCATGCACCTCGACATTGGCCGTCCTGCAGCCAGCCGACGAAAGCGGCGTCGAGACGGGCCAGACCCTCGCGGTCGTAGAGATCGTTGAAGCTGAGCCCGTGAGCGAGAGCGGGGCGCAGGCGCGGTCATTGTCGAAATATCCGGGTGGGCCGAGGGGTGATTCGTTCGTGTGCGAACCGATTAAACAAGGCGGGCCGTGAGCGCAAGGCGCCGCGCGACATTTCGCGACATTTATGCCTGATGACGGGGCGGCCGGCTTCACGCATGGTCCGGCACCCATGCAAACCGTCCCCGCCTCCGTGCGCAACTGGCTGATCGTCGTTGCCGCGATGATTTTCTTCATGATCGTGCTCGGCGCGCTCACGCGGCTCACCGAGATCGGGACTGTCGATGGTCGAGTGGCGGCCGGTGACGGGCTGGCTGCCGCCGCTGTCGGACGCGGCCTGGCAGGCGGAGCTGCAGAAATATCTTTCCTCGCCGCAGGGAAGATTGATCAACCGTGGTTTCAGCGTCGCCGAATTCAAGCAGATCTTCTGGCTGGAGTTCATCCATCGCCTGTGGGGCCGGCTGATCGGCGTCGTCTTCGCCCTGCCGCTCGCCTGGTTCTGGCTGCGCGGCCAGCTCACGCCGGCGCTGAAGCCGCGCCTGCTGGCGCTGCTGGTGCTGGGCGGCCTGCAGGGCGCGCTCGGCTGGGCGATGGTGGCGTCGGGCCTGATCGACCGGCCCTCGGTCAGCCATTACCGGCTGGCCGCCCATCTGCTGCTCGCGGTGGCGCTCTACGCCTACACGGTGTGGCTGATCCTCGAGCTTGGGCCGCAGGCGCGCGCGGCGCGACGATCGCGCAGACCCGGCGCAAGGCGGCGGCGCTGATCGGCTTGCTGTTCGTCGTGCTGACCTGGGGCGCGCTGATGGCCGGCCTGCGCGCCGGCACCGTCGCACAACACCTTCCCGACCATGTCGGGCTACTGGATCCCGCCCGGCCTGTTCGACCTCGCAGCCGTGGTGGATCAACTTCTTCGAGAACGGCACGACCATCCAGTTCGTCCATCGCTGGCTCGCCACGCTCCTGGTGCTGGGCGTGCTGGTGCTGGCCTGGCGCGCGCGCCGGCCGGAGACGCTGGCTGGCGGCGGCGATGGCGCTGCTGCAGCTCGGCCTCGGAATCGCCACGATCCTGAGCGGCGTCAACATCGCCGTGGCGACGGCGCATCAGGCCGGCGCCGTCCTGTTGCTGACCGTCTTGATCGTCGTGCGCCATCGCGCGACGCCTTCTCGGCGCAGCCCGGTCTCGGCTATGGTCGGGGCATGAGCGGCAGCCTCGACCCGCCTCTCGCTGAACGAGCCTGTCCTGATGATCGGCGTCGCGATCGCTGGCGACTGGCGGCGGCGGCGGCCGGCGCGTGGCTGACGCGTCCGCCGAGACGCATCGACGCGCGCCGCGGCGCATGGTCGCCGGCGGCCGCGACGCCGCCGACATCGACGCGGCGCACTGCGGCCGCTCCGCCCGAGCCGACCAGCGCCGACTTCGCCAGCGCGGCGGCGCCACCCGCGCCGACGCCGACCCGCCGCACGGCGCCGCCGACGGTCAGGCGGCCGCCGCTGCAGCAGCCGCATCCGGTCGACTGGACGGCGCTGGCGATCGACGAGCTGCGCGACCAGGGCCAATGCCGACGAGATTCCCGCCATGGAAGAACTGGCGCGCCGCCTGGTGCAGGGCGTCGGCGTGCCCAAGGACCAGCAGGCCGGCGCCGGCTGGCTGCTGCGCGCCGCCCAGCGTGGCTCGGCGCAGTCGGCCTTCAATGTCGGCGTGATGTACGAGCGCGGCTTCGTCGTCGAGCGCGATTCGACGACGGCCGTCGAATGGTACCGCAAGGCCGTCGACGCCAACCTGCCGATGGCCAAGCACAATCTCGCCCTGCTGCTGCGCGACGGCAAGGGCGCGCGCGCGCAACGGCAAGGAGGCGGTCGAGCTGCTGCGCTCGGCGAGCGCGCCAGGGCATGGCCGCCTCGATGTTCACCCTGGGCGACATCTACGAGCGCGGCGACGCCGTGCCGAAGGATCCGGCGATGGCGCTTGCCTGGTTCGCCATCACCGCCGAGTTCGAGCGCCAGACCAACCGCGGCGGCGAGAGCGCGCTCGCCAAGACGGCGAGCGCAGCGCGCGCAGGCGCTGCAGCGCATCCTGCTGCCGGGCGAGCTCGAGCGCGCGCAGCAGATCGGCCAGAGCGAATTCAAGCAGATCGTCGAGGCGCTGCAGCCGCCCAAGCCCGCCGCCCGCGCCGCCGACCTGCCACCGCCGCCGCCGGCACCGCTGCCGCCGCACGCTCCCTGCCGCCGCCGGCCAGCGCGCCGCCGGCCGCCGGACGCCGATCCGCCGGGCTGGCCCAAGGCCGCCAACGACCAGGTCCGCGTCATCCAGCAGGCGCTGGTCGATCTCAAGTTCCTGCGCGACAAGCCCGATGGCGCGATCGGCCCGATGACGCGCGCCGCCATCCGCGCCTTCCAGCGCAGCGCCGGCGCTGCGCGAGACCGGCGAGCCGACCGTGATGTCTTCGTCAGCCGCTGCAGCAGGCGATCGCGCGCCGCGATGCCAGCCGCGCCAAGGCGAACCGCCGCCGAACCGGCGGCCGTCGGCAGCCGCGACATCGGCCGAGCCCGACAGCGCCGGCGACGGGCCGACGTCGAAGCCGAGCCACGCGTCGGCACTGCGACCAAGGCCGAGCCGCATCAAATGCTCGCAGCGCCGGCAGCCGGACGGCGACTGCTCGGCGCCGGCAGAGCCGCGCAAGCGCGCCATCCGCGACTGCCAGCGCGACGCCCGACGCGTCGCGCCAGACCGGCGATAGCCGCAGCGCAGGCGGCGGCTGCCGCTTCGACGGCCGGTCATCGACAGCCGACCAGAGCCCGAACGGCGCCATCCGCGCACCGCCGCGCGATCCCAACTCGGCCCGGCGCCGACCGCGACGCCGACTGCATCTGCCGCCGACCGAAGCGTCGAGCCGGCCATGGCCGTCGACCGCTGAGCGCGATCGGCGGCCTGCGCGCAGCAATCGCGCGGACCCATGCCGTGCGCTGGTCGCAGTCACCTGCCGCACATGCGCCTCTGCCGCAATGGGCGTGCGCAAGGCTTGCTCGCCGCTCTGCCGAGAGGCCATGCCAACCGATGCCGGCGTCGCCCGCCACCAGGCCAGCTCGGCAGTGCCGCCACGGCGCCGCCGGCGTCGCGCAGCCGCGTCGGCGCGGCTGGACGATCGTCATGAGGGCAAAGCAGGTAGCGCCGCTGCCGCTCATGGCGGCGTAGCGCGCGCCGTCGCTGCTGCGCAGGAAGGCCAGCACCTCGGCGATCGCCGGCCGCAGCGAGATCGCCGCGTCCGCTGAGATCGTTGCCGCGCTCGGCGCAGAGCGGCCGACGAAGCTCCGGCAGGTCGTGCCACGGCCGCGTCGACCGGCATGGCGCGGCGAGAACGGCCGCGGCGCGCGGCGAAGACCTCGCGCGTCGGCAGCGCCGATGCCGGGATTGACCAGCAGGATCGCGCAGCGGCGGCAGCGGCGGCGCCGGCGTGCAGGCGCTCGCCCACGCCGGACACCAGGGCGGTGCGGCCGGCCAGGCACATCGGCACGTCGGCGCCGAGCGACGCGCGGCGAGATCGAACAGCTCCTCCTCCGGCATGCGCCACGCGCCACAGATCGACCGAGCTCGCGCAGCGCCGCGGCGGCATCGGCCGATCCGCCGCCCAGGCCGGCCGCCACCGGAATGTGCTTGGCAAGACGGATCGACGCGCGCGGCGCCACGCCGGCGCGATCGGCCAGCAGGCGCGCGCGCCTTCAGCACCAGATTGTCGGGTTCGCCCGCCAGCGCCGGCGGCCAGCGGCCCGTCGAGCGTCGAGCGACAGGCGGTCGGACGGCCGCGCCTCGAGCGTGTCGGCGAGGTCGACGAAGGCGACCAGCGAGTCGAGCAGGTGGTAGCCGTCGGCGCGGCGGCCGACGACATTCAGCCAGAGATTGACCTTGGCGTGGCGCCGCGCACGGCACGGCCCGGCGGCCGGCCGGCTCAGCCGCCCTGCTTGCCGTCGGCGGCGCTTCTCGTAGACGGTCGGCTTGTCGTTGGTCGCGCTCAGCCCGTTGGCGAGCTTGTCCTCGATCACCGGCAGGCGGTCCTTGTCGGGCTTCTGGTTGAGCGCGCGCTCCCATTCGGAAGCGCGCCTCGCGCTTGCGGCCGACATGCCAGTAGGCGTCGCCCAGATGCTCGACGATGGTGGCGTCGTCGCCCTTCTGCTCGCTCGCGCGCTCCAGCCATTCGACGGCCTTGTCGTACTGGCCGAGCCGGTAGTACGCCCAGCCGACCGAGATCGGTGATCGCGCCGTCGTCGGGCCGGAGCTCGGTCGCCCGCTGCAGCATCTTCATGCCGTCGTCGAGATGCAGGCCCTGATCGATCCAGCTGTAGCCGAGATAGTTCAGCACGTGCGGCTGCTCGGGCGAGAGCTCGAGCGCCTTCTTCATGTCGGCCTCGGCCTTGGGCCACTGCTTGATGCGCTCGAGCACGATGCCGCGGCCGAAGAACATCGGCCAGTGGCGCTCCTCGATGTTGCGCAGCCGCTGGATCGCGGTGTCGTAGGCCTGCACGGCGTCGGCATAGCGCTCCTTGCCGCGCAGCAGGTCGGCCAGCGTGAGCGCGGCGTCGATGCGGTCGGGCTTCTCCGCGACCAGCGTGCGCAGCCGGCGACGGCCTGGTCGAACTTCTCCTGCTGGGCGTCGAGCGCGGCGATGCGCAGCCGCGCCTGCCAGTAGAGCGGCGAGCTCGGGCCGATCTTGCCCAGCGCCGCGATCGCCTTGGGGATCAGCTGGAACTGCTCGTAGAGACCGCGCGATCATCAGCCAGGCGAAGTCGTGCTCGGGCCTGCAGGCTGGCGGCGAGCTGGTAGAAGATCAGCGCGAGGTCGGCGCGCGGGTTGCGCGGGTCGGCGGCCAGGATGCCGCCGATGTCGAACAGGATCTCGGAGATGCCCGAGGCGGGCGTCGGCGGCTTGGGCGTCGGCGCATTGGGGCCGATCAGCCCGTCCATCGACCACGGCGTCGCTGTACTTCTCGCCGATAGGTCTTCAGCAGCTGCGCGCGCATCGTCGGCCTTGCCCGAGCCGGCGCAGGCCCTCGGCGGCCGCCATGCGTGGTGCGCAGGCCGCTGGGATCGAGCGCGACGGCGCGGCGATACTTGGCCTCGGCGGCGGCCTTGTCGCCCGCCATCTCGTCGATCTGCGCCTCGATCACCAGCGGCCGGCGCCTCGGCGCGCTCGCCCGTCGCGGGCTTGAGCTTGGCGAGATGGCGCGCGCGCGGCGGCGAAATCCTTCTCGCCGGCCTTCAGCCAGGCCAGCACGTAGTCGCGCAGCGGACCGAGCTGGTTCTCCGCGCCGATCCGGCCGAGCTGCTGCTCGGCGGCGCGATAGTCGCCCTTCTTGATCGCCTGGACCGCCAGCACGAGATTGGCGAAGCCGTCGCCCGGCCGGGTCGCCAGCACCTGCGGCGCGAGCTGCGCGGCCGGCGTCGATGCGGCCGGCATACAGGCGCAGCCGGAAGGCGGCGTAGAGCAGCTCGGGATCGTCCGGCGCCTGGGCGAGCGCCAGGTCGATCTGGTCGGCGGCGGCATCGTAGTCGTGATCCTGCTCGGCCACGCGGCGCGGCGAGATAGCGGCCGTCGAGCGGGATCGGCGCCACCTGCGCGGCCGCGCGGCGCGGGCTGCGCCTGCGCGCTGCCTGGCGCCGGCCTGCTGGGCGCTACCGATGCGCGGGGAGCGTGAAGAGCAGCGCCGCCGACAGCAGCGCGAGGGGTGTGCGTCGCATGACTGCTCACATGTTGGGGTAGTTGGGACCGCCGCCGCCTTCGGGCACGGTCCAGTCGATGTTCTGCGCCGGATCCTTGATGTCGCAGGTCTTGCAGTGGACGCAGTTCTGCGCGTTGATCTGGAAGCGCGGCTGGCCGTTGTCGGCGGTCGACCACCTCGTAAACGCCGGCCGGACAGTAGCGCTGCGCGGGCTCGGCATAGAGCGGCAGGTTGACCGCGATCGGGATCGACGGATCGCGCAGCTTGAGATGAACCGGCTGGTCCTCCTCGTGGTTGGTGTTCGACAGGAACACCGAGGAGAGCTTGTCGAAGGAGATCACGCCGTCCGGCTTGGGATACTGGATCGGCTGGAATTCGGCGGCCGGCCGCAGGCGTCTCGTGGTCGGCCTTCTTGTGATGCAACGTCCAGGGCACGCGGATGCCGAGATCGTGCAGCCACATGTCGATGCCGCCGTAGAGCGTGCCCAGCATCGGTGCCCCACTTCAGCGCGCGGCTTGACGTTGCGCACCTTGTCGAGATCCTTCCAGATCCACGACGCCTTCAGCTTCACCGGATAGGCGATCAGCTCGTCGCCGCCGGTCTTGCCCGCCGCCAGCGCCTCGAAGGCGGCCTCGGCCGCCAGCATGCCGCTCTTGATCGCGTTGTGGCTGCCCTTGATGCGCGGCAGGTTGACGAAGCCCGCCGAGCAGCCGATCAGCGCGCCGCCCGGGAAGGTGAGCTTGGGCACCGACTGCACGCCGCCCTCGTTGATGGCGCGCGAGCCGTAGACCAGCCGCTTGCCGCCCTGCAGGTACTCTGGCGACCTCGGGATGCGTCTTGAAGCGCTGGAACTCGTCGAACGGCGAGAGGTACGGGTTCTCGTAGTCGAGATGCACCACGAAGCCGATGGCCACGAGGTTGTCGCCGAAATGGTACATGAAGGAGCCGCCGTGGCTGTCGGTCTCGCTGAGCGGCCAGCCCTGCGAATGCACGACCAGGCCCTTCTTGAAGCCTGGCCGGATCGACCTGCCACAGCTCCTTGAGGCCGATGCCGAACTTCTGCGGATCGACGCCGTCGCGCAGGTCGAACTTGGCCATGCAGCTGCTTGGCGAGCGAGCCGCGCACGCCCTCGGCGATCAGCGTGTACTTGGCATGCAGCTCCATGCCCGGCGTGTAGCTGTCGCTTGTGCTTGCCGTCCTTGCCGACGCCCATGTCGCCGGTGGCGACGCCCTGCACCGAGCCGTCCTCGTTGTAGAGCACCTCGGCGGCGGCGAAGCCGGGATAGATCTCGACGCCCAGCGCCTCGGCCTGCTGGCCGAGCCAGCGGCAGACGTCGCCCAGGCTGACGATGTAGTTGCCGTGGTTGTTCATCAGCCGCGGCATCAGGAAGTTGGGGAAGCGGAACGAGCCGGCCTTGGTGAGGAACAGGAACTGGTCGTCGCTGACCTGCGGTCTCGAGCGGCGCGCCCTTCTCCTTCCAGTCGGGGATGAGCTCGTTGAGGCCCGATCGGATCGATCACGGCGCCGGACAGGATGTGGGCGCCGATCTCCGAGCCCTTCTCGATCAGGCAGACCGAGACTTCGTGGTTGCGCTCGGCCGCGAGCTGCTTGAGGCGGATCGCCGCCGACAGCCCGGCCGGGCCGCCGCCGACGATCACCACGTCATATTCCATCGACTCGCGCGCCATCACCGTCTCGCTCTGCAGTGCCTTTTCCAGATGGACGCGCCGCCGGCCAGGCGACGATCCTTCAACTGTAGATAGCCTGTCGGGGGCAGGATCGCCACCCGGCGAAAAGGGGTATTCCCGTGGCAGAGCTGACCGGAATCGAAAGCAAACTCTTCACAGCGCGTGATTTCCGGCTGGAAAGCGGGCAGATCCCTGCCCGTGCTGGAACTCGCCTACGAGACCTACGGCACGCCTGTCGCCGGACGCGCGACAACGCCGTGCTGGTGGTGCACGGCTACACGTCGAGCCATCACGCCGCCGGCCGCAACGCGCCCGGCAAGCAGGGCCGCGGCGTGGCCGAAGGCGCGGCCGGCTGGTTCGACGGGCTGATCGGTCCCGGCAAGGCGGTCGACACCGACCGCTACTTCGTGGTGTCGGTGAATGCGCTCGGCTCGGCGCACGGCAGCACCGGGCCCAACTGCGACCGATCCGCGCACCGGCAAGCCCTACGGCCCGACCTTCCCCGAGATCACGATGCGCGACATCGTGGCGGCCGAAAAGCTGCTGGTCGATTCGCTCGGGCTCACGAGCCTGGTCGCGGTGATCGGCCCGTCGATGGGCGGCTTCCAGTCGTTCCAGTGGGCGGCCTCCTATCCCGGCTTCATGAAGGCGATCGTGCCGTCGGTGACGGCGCCGCGCTCGCCGGCGGGCCTCGACCGGCTGGAGGCGCTGCAGAAGCGGCTGGCGAGCGATCCCAACTGGAACGGCGGCTGGTACTACGACAATGGCGGCATCGCGCAAGACGCTCGAGGAGCTGCGCTTCGAGACGCTGATGGCCTACGGCCAGAACGAGATCCTGGCCGAGACCATGCCCGATCCCGAGGCGCGCGAGGCGGCGATCCGCGCCAACGCCAAGGCGTGGGCGCAGATCTACGACGGCCATTCGATGGTGGCGCTGCGCAAGGCGATCGGCACGTTCGACATCACCGGCGAGTACGCCAAGCTCAAGGAACACCAAGGTCCTCTACGTGCAGTCGCCGTCCGACAAGCTGTTCGACATCGCGCTCAGCCCCGGCTACGTGAGCGACATGCGCAAGGCCGGCATCGACGTCACCTACGTTGAACTGCCGACCAACAAGGGCCACATGGCGAGCCATGCCGATGCAGCCCTGTGGGCGCCGATCCTCGGCGCCTTCCTGAAACGCCTGCCATGACCGAGCCTGCGATCGCCGCGCGAGGATCTCGCCGCGCTGCTGAAATGGTACGTCGACCAGCGGATCGACGAGACCATCGGCGAGGAAGCCGATCGACCGTTTCGCGCGCACCGCCTCCGCACGCGGCGACCGGCGCCTGCTCGCCGCGTCGCGCGCAGCGCCGCAGCGCCGACGCCGCATCCGCCCGCCGACCGGCCATCCGCCCGCCCGCGCGGCCGGTGCCGCTCGAGATCGCCGCAGCTCGTCGAGGATGCGCGCGAGCTGGCGCGGCGCTGCACCACCATCGCCGAGCTCGAGGCGGCCATCCGCGCCTTCGAGGGCTGCGCGCTCAAGCGCACCGCCAAGAACACGGTGTTCGCCGACGGCGTGGCCGGCGCGCCGGTCATGGTCGTGGGCGAGGCGCCGGGCGCCGACGAGGACCGGCTGGGCAAGCCGTTCGTCGGCGTGAGCGGCCAGCTGATGGACCGCATGTTCGACGCCATCGGCATGAGCCGCGACGCGCGACTTCTACATCACCAACATCCTGTTCTGGCGGCCGCCCGGCAACCGCACGCCGACGCTGGCCGAGCAGGCGATCTGCCTGCGCCTTCACGCGCCGCCACATCGAGCTCGCCCGGCCCAAGGTGCTGGTGCTGGCCGGGCGGCACGGCGGCCAAGGCCGTGCTCGACACGACCGAGGGCATCATGCGCCTGCGCGGCAAGTGGACCAGCCTGACGCCTCGACGACGGCAGCGACGTGCCGACGCTGCCCGACCTTCCATCCCGCCTATCTGCTGCGCACGCCCGCCAGCAAGCGCCAGAGCTGGCTGGACCTCCTGGCGCTCGACAAGAAGCTGAGAGAGCTCGGCATCCGGTGATGCAGACATGCCGGCGGATGCATGAGTGCGGCGCCGTGCGCTTCAAGGCGACAGGTGAGCCCTCGCGCGTGACGATCTGCCATTGCACGTGGTGCCAGCGCCGCACTGGCACGGCCTTCGGCACCGAGGTCGTGTTCAACGACGATCGGGTCGAGATGACGGGCTGAGATCGCTCGCTATCGCCACGTCTCCGACGATCGAGGCCGCTGGCTCGAGGTCGAGTTCTGCCGCCGCTGCGGCACCAATCTCGGCTTCACGCTGGAAGCGGTTCCCGGCGTCCGCACCCTGCCGGCCGGCGCGTTCGACGATCCGGCCTGGATCACGGCGGACCGCTACAAGTTCCGCCACGTCTTCCTGCGATCGAGGCGGGACTGGTCGGACCTCTCGCCTACGTCGAGCAATACGAGCGGCACTTCCGCTCGTAACTGGAGTCGCGTCAACCTCGAGGTACAAAGGCACACTTCACCCTGAGGAGCGCACGAGTGCGCGTCTCGAGGTGAGGCGGCAACACGACTGGTTCCCACCCTTCCGAGACGCGTCACTCACGGCCTCCTCCAGGGTGAAAGTGGCACGATTCATTCGGCCGGCTTAGAGTGGTCGGACCTCGCCTCACGTCAGCGAGCACTGCGAGCGGGACTTCCGCTCGTAAGCGCGGGCTGCCGCGATCATCGGAGCGCGGACCTCAGGTCTATCATGATCACGAGCGGACCTCGTATCAGGATCGACCTTCGGTAATTCCGTTAGATCCCGCGCTCCCTATGATGTCTCTGACGCGCCACTTTTACCAGTGGCGCCTCGCTAATCGGTCTGCCGGCGGCAGCCCGGCCCGGCGGATCGGCTCCAGCGCCTCCAGCACCTTGGGCGGCGACATGGGCAGGCTGTCGAGGCGAAGACCCAGGGCGCCGTGCACGGCGTTGGCGACCGCCGCCATCACCGGCACCAGCGGCACCTCGCCGACGCCGCGCACGCCCTGCGGATGCTTCGGGTTGGGGATCTCGATCATGACGGTGTCGAGCATCGGCAGGTCGGAGGTGACGGGCATGCGATAGTCGAGGAAGCCCGCGTTATCGAGCTTGCCGTTCTTGTCGTAGATGTACTCCTCGCTCAGCGCCCAGCCGATGCCCTGGGCGACGCCGCCCTGCATCTGGCCCTCGACGTAGTCGGGATGGATCGCGCGGCCGACATCCTGGAAGGCGGTGTAGCGCGTCACCCAGACGCGGCCGGTGTCGCGGTCGACCTCGACGTCGCAGATATGCGTGCTGAAGCCGCCCTCGGCGCCGGCGGTGTTGGTCGAGGCGCCGGCGCCGATCGGCCCGCCGGTCTCGGTCGCCTGGGCGGCGAGCTGGGCCAGCGACAGCGGCTCGAACTTGCCGGCATTGTCGCCGGCCGGCTTGCGCCTCGCCGTTGTCCCAGGTGACGGCGTCGGGATCGATCTTCCAGATCTTGGCCGCGCGCTGGCGCAGCTGGTTGATGACCTTCTCGGCCGACTGCGTGACCACCATGGCCGAGGCGAAGGTGACGCGGCTGCCGCCGGTCAGGTTCGAGAAGCCGATGCTGCTGGTGTCGCCGATCAGCACCTGCACCTTGCTGTGGTCGATGCCCAGAAGCTCGGCGGCGATGTTGGCCGTCGAGGCGCGCGAGCCGCCGATGTCGGGATGGCCGGTCATGACCACGACCGAGCCGTCCTCGTTGATGCTCATCTGGGCGCTCGATTCGCCGCCGGCGTTGAACCAGTAGCCGCTCGCCACGCCGCGGCCCTGGTTGGGCTCGAGCGGCGCCTTGTAGTGCCGGATGGGCCAGCGCCTGCTTCAGCGTCTCCTGGTAGCCCATGACCGGATAGACCGGACCGTGCACCGCCTTGGTGCCCTGCTTGGCGGAGTTCTTCAGGCGCAGCTCGAGCGGATCCATCCCGAGCTTCTCGGCGAGCTCGTCGAGCACGCACTCGACGGCATAGGCGCCGATCGGCGCGCCGGGCGCGCGGTAGGCCGCGACCTTCGAGCGGTTGGAGACGACGTCGAAGCCCACCGTGTGGGCGTTCGCGATGTCGTAGGGCGCGAAGGCGCAGCCGGCGGCGCCGCGGATCGGCGAGCCGGGAAGGCGCCGGCCTGCAGATAGTAGGTGCCCTGGGCGGCGACGATCGTGCCGTCCTTCTTGGCGCCGATCTTGACCTTGCTCATCGAGCCCGAGGTCGGGCCGGAGGCGCGGAACACTTCCTCGCGCGACATCACCATCTTGACCGGCCGGCCCGACTTGCGGCGCCAGCACCAGCGCCAGCGGCTCGAGATAGACGATGGTCTTGCCGCCGAAGCCGCCGCCGATCTCGGCGGGGATGGCGCGGATGTCGCTCTGCGGCATGCCCGTCAGCAGGGCGGACATGGCGCGGACCATGAACTGGCCCTGGCTCGAGCTCCAGATCGTGGCCTTGCCGTCGGTGACGCTGACCAGGCAGGCATGCGGCTCGATATAGCCCTGGTGCACGGCCTCGGTCTTGAAGCTGCGCTCGACGATCACGTCGGCCTCCTTGAAGCCGGCCTCGACGTCGCCCTTCTTGTGCTCGAGCGTGCCGGCGATGTTGGAGGGCTTGCCCTCGAACTTGATGTGGTCGTGCAGGATGCGGCGCGCCGGGCTTCATCGCGTCCTCGACGTCGATCGCCCAGGGCAGCACCTCGTAGTCGACCTCGATCAGCTTGCAGGCTTCGGCCGCGATCGCTTCGCGTGGTCGGCGGCGACGGCGGCGACCGGATGGCCGTGGAACAGCGCCTTGTCGCGCGCCATGACGTTGCGGCACATCCAGCGCATGTCCTGGATGCCCAGCATCACCGGGCCCTTGGCGATCGGGAAATCGACGATGTCCTTGACGGTGACGACGGCCTTGACGCCGGGCAGCGTCCTCGGCCTTCGAGGTGTCGATCGACTTGATGCGGGCATGCGGATGCGGGCTGCGCAGCACCTTGCCCCAGATCATGCCGGGCATGTGTGGTGTCGGCGGCGTAGGCCGCCCGTCCGGTGACCTTGTCGGCGCCGTCCGGGCCGGGGGTGCGCTTGCCGATCCACTTGTTGTCAGGGTTGTCAGTCGGTCATGGTCGTTCGTCCTCGTACCGTTCGGTGAGCGAGCGCAAATTCGCCCCGTCAATCAGAGCGGGTCACGACCCCGAGATCAAGCGGGATATGGCTCTACAGTTTCTTCCTGAGAAAGAACTTCTTGTGACCCTTGGGGTAGTCGTCGAGGGTGCCGAACGACCTCGTAGCCCGCCTTTCGTAGAACGGCCGGGCCTGGAAAGTGGGTGTCGAGCTCGACCGAATGGCAGCCCCGCTCACGGGCATAGGCCTCGGCCTGGTCCATGAGCTTGGTCGCCCAGCGTTGACCGCGCACGGCCTCGTCGACCCAGAGATAGGAGATATGCAGCCAGCCGCCCCAGATGGCTGCCCAGCAGGCCGCATGATCTCGTCGCGCGCTCGTTCCTCAGGTAGAAGTGGACCGGGTAATACGCCGACAGGCCGGTCGCGCCGACGTTGAAGATGTCAGGTGGTCGCGCACGAACTGGGCGTGCGTGCCCGCCCTGGTCGAAGACGATCGTCAGATCAATCGGTCGGTTTCAGAGGCAGCCCGCGTTACGCGCCTCCTTTAACCCTCAATGGCTGCGCGAACAGGCCCAACGAGGCGCCCCTAACCTGGAGATTTGGCGAGGCTGGCCTCGGCGACCAGCGCCGAGACCAGCGGTGTCGAGGCTCAGCAGCGTCACGACCAGGCCGATCTGATGCACCGCTCCCGGCTCGACGATCGGGATCGACCGCAGGCGCTCAGTCAGGCCCAGCGTATCGGCCAGCGCATCACGCTGCCCAGCGGCCGGTGCGGACATGCGAGAACAGCACGATCATCGGAGTCGGACTCGAGCGCTCGGCTCAGGGCGCGCCGGCAGCGATGCAGCAGGCCGTCGATGATGCCGACGGTTCTGCATATCCGGCGTCAGCAGGCAGAGCGGGATCTGCCGACCTCGGCCCAGGTGACCTGGTCGCGCTCGCCCAGCGGGCTGTCGGCCGAGGTGAGCAGCCGGTACTGCTCGAGATAGAGCGGCACGGCGCGCATGGCGGCCGAGCGGCTCGTTGTCGATATAGGTGAGCCGGCATCGACCTCGGGTTCTCCAGCATCGACAGGACTTCTGCCGACGTCCGCGACAGGATGGTGAACTTCACATTGGGGTGCTCTGGCGCGGTAGGGCGTGGTCGGCGCCGAGACCATGGCGAGCGCGGTCGGGATGGCGGCGATCTTGAGATGGCCACTCAACCCCTGCTTGAGGGTGCGGACCTCCTGCCGCATGGCCCGCGTGTCGGCCACGATGGTGCGGGCCCAGTCGAGGCACGCGCTTTCGCCCTCGGCCGTGGAGCCAGGAAACGTGATGTGCGTTGCGAACAAGGAGTCACGCCTAGCGTGTCTTCGAGTTGCTTGATGCCTGCAGAAAGAGGTCGGCTGGGTCGCGCCGCACTGCTCGGCGGCCCTGCCGAAGTTCTTTCACGCGCCAGGGCGATGAGGAATTCGAGCTTGTCGATCATCGGGCCGAAAATGCACGGTGCAGCTCGACCCGTCGCCTGGGATCGTTGACAGAATCACTCACAGCACTAGCAAGAAAAGCGCTTCAGGGAGGAACCATGAGTCATGACCCATACGCTTCGAACTCGCGTGCGGTCGGCTGTCGCCATGACCGCGATCGCGGCTGAGCCTCTATGTCACGCCGGCCGCCGCCTGGGAGCCGACGCGCAACGTCGAATTCATCGTTCCCGCCGGCACCGGCGGCGGCGCCGACCAGATGGCGCGCATGATCCAGGGCATCATCGCCAAGCACAACCTGATGAAGCAGACCGATGGTGGTGGTCAACAAGGCGGGCGGCGCCGGCGGCGAAGGCTTCCTCGACATCAAGGGCGCCAAGGGCAACCCGCAACAAGCTGGTCATCACGCTGTCGAACCTGTTCACCACGCCGCTCGCCACCGGCATTCCCTTCTCGTGGAAGGACATGACGCCGGTCGCGATGCTGGCGCTCGACGAGTTCGTGCTCTGGGTCAACGCCGAACTCGCCCTACAAGACGCGTCAAGGAGTACGTCGACGGCGATCAAGGCCGCGCCGGACCGGCCAGTTCAAGATGGGCGGCACCGGCTCCAAGCAGGAAGACCAGATCATCACCGTCGCGCTCGAGAAGGCGATCGGCACGAAGATGACCTACGTGCCCTACAAGGGCGGCGGCGAGGTCGCGGTGCAGCTCGTCGGCAAGCACGTCGATTCGACCGTCAACAACCCGATCGAGGCGGTGGCGCAGTGGCGCGCCGGCAAGCTCCGCCCGCTGTGCGTGTTCGACGGCAAGCGTGCTGCCGGTCACGGACAAGATCGCCGGCGACAAGTCGTGGGCCGACATCCCGACCTGCAAGTCGCAGGGGCTCGACATCGAGTATCTGATGCTGCGCGGCGTCTTCATGCCGGCGGGCGTGCCGCAAGGACGCGGTCGACTACTACGTCGAGCTGTTCAAGAAGGTGCGCGCCACGCCGGAATGGGCGCAGCTCATGAAGGACGGCGCCTTCAACCAGTCCTTCATGACCGGGCGCCGACTACGCCAAATGGGTCGAGAACGAGGAAAAGCGCCATCGCGACCTGATGAAGGAAGCCGGCTTCCTGGCCACCAATTGACCGGCAGCTCGACGCGTCGCGCGCGTTCCGCCAGAGCCAGTAGAGGTCATCCATGTCCAATCCGCCGGATGATCCCGGCACTGGCCGGGCCGCGGCAGCGTCACGTCGAAATGGGCGTTGCCGCCTTCATGCTGGTGCTCGGCGTCATCACCATCATCGGCAGCCTGCAGGTCGGCATCGGCATGGGCGGCGGAAGGGCCGCAATCCGGCTTCTTCCCGTTCTGGATCGGGCTGCTGATCGTCGCCACCAGCGGCTTCAACCTCGTGCGCGCCTACGCCAAGCCGCAGCCGCAAGCTGTTCGCCGAATGGGGCAGATCGCCCAGGTCCTCAAGGTCGTGCTGGCCGATGGCGATCTACGTCGCGGCGGTGCCGTGGCTCGGCATCTATCTCGCCTCCTTCCTGCTGATCGCCGGGCTTCATGCGCTGGATCGGGCGCTACGGCTGGGCTCGCTGACCCTGGCCGTCAGCCTGGGATTGCAGGTCGTCACCTACGTGACGTTCGAGAGATGGTTCCTCGTGCCGTTGCCCAAGGGGCCGATCGAGGACCTGCTCGGGCTCTAGGACCGCGAGAACGCAGAGGAAACCGGGATCGATGGAAAGCATTGGCGATCTGCTGCGGCGGCTTCGCCGTCGTCCTGAGCTGGCAGAACCTGCTCTACATGCTGGTCGGCATCGTGCTGGGCGTGATCATCGGCGTGCTGCCCGGCCTGGGCGGCGCCAACGGCGTGGCGATCCTGCTGCCGCTCACCTTCAGCATGCCGCCGACCTCGGCCATCATCCTGCTGTCCTGCATCTACTGGGGCGCGCTGTTCGGCGGCGCCATCACCTCGATCCTGTTCAACATCCCGGGCGAGCCGTGGTCGGTCGCGACCACCTTCGACGGCCATCCCATGGCGCAGAACGGCAAGGCCGGCGAGGCGCTGACGGCGGCCTTCACCTCGTCCTTCGTCGGCGCGCTGTTCGCCATCATCGTCATCACGCTTGCCGCACCGCTGGTGGCGAGCTTCGCGCTGCAGTTCGGCCCGGCCGAGAAGTTCTCGGTGTTCTTCCTCGCCTTCTGCAGCTTCGTCGGCATGGGCAAGGAGCCGCCGACCAAGACCATCGCGGCGATGATGCTCGGCTTCGCGCTGGCCGCGGTCGGCACCGACACGGTGACGGGCCAGCTTCGCCTGACCTTCGGCTCGACCGAACTTCTGGGCGGCTTCGATTTCCTGGTGGCCGTGATCGGCCTGTTCGGCATCGGCGAGATCCTGCTCACCATGGAGGAAGGGCTGAGCCTTCAAGGGCAAGGCCGTCGGGATCAATCCCAGCCGTGGTGCTGCAGACCTGGAAGGAGCTGCCGCGCTACTGGATGACCTCGCTGCGCTCCTGCGTGATCGGCTGCTGGATGGGCATCACGCCCGCCGGCGCCACGCCCGCCTCGTTCATGAGCTACGGCATCGCCAAGCGCGCGTCGAAGAACGGCGACAAGTTCGGCACCGGCGAGATCGAGGGCGTGATCGCGCCCGAGACCGCCGCCCACGCCGCCGGCACCTCGGCGCCTGCTGCCCATGCTGGCGCTGGGCGTGCCCGGCTCGCCGACCGCCGCCGTGCTGCTGGGCGGCCTGCTGATCTGGGGCCTGCAGCCCGGGCCGCTGCTGTTCGTCGAGCAGAAGGATTTCGTCTGGGGCCTGATCGCCAGCATGTATCTCGGCAACATCGTCGGCCTGGTCGGTCGTGCTGACCATGGTGCCGGTGTTCGCCGCGATCCTGCGCGTGCCGTTCGGCATCATCGCGCCGGTCATCCTGGTGATCTGCGCGATCGGCGCCTACACGGTGCACAACAACAGCTTCGACGTGGTGATGATGCTGGTGTTCGGCGTCGCCGGCTATTTCCTGAAGAAGTGCAACTACCCGCTGGCGCCGACTGGTGCTGGCGATCGTGCTGGGCGACAAGGCCGAGGAGGCGTTCCGCCAGTCGCTGCTGATCTCCCAGGGCAGCATTTCGGCGTCTTCTGGTCGAACGGCCTGGTCAGCACGATCATGGCGCTGGGCCTGATCGCCTGTTCTGGCCGCTGCTGTCGAACCTCTTCGGTCGACTGCGGGTCGCCGGCCCTGCACAAGTGAGAGCGCAAGCACTGTGGCGTTGGCGCCACAGTGCGACAGCCTCGATCAGGAAATCATCGAGGCGCCCTTGCCTCCAGGCGCCTCCGATCTTAGTGTGCGCGCCCTCGATACAACCCCAGCCAGGAGACGTTGATGTTTTCAATCATGCCCAACGCCACCGCTCCCGTCGGCTGCGTATCGGACCTCGAGCGCTTCGAGCGTTAGGTCCGGCCGCGGCCGCCATCGAGCGGCCCGCCTCTTTCCGTCTTACTGACCATTCACGTCGTCGGACGTTGCCGCGCTTCATCCCGGCATGCGGTCGAACGACCCTTTGAGGAGCCATCGCCCCGTCGTGGGCGAGGCATCGAACAATGACTTCTCGCAGGACCGAGCGAGGGAAAGACCCGTTCTTCCGGACGATCCGGTTCGTCGCCGACCGATGGCGCCGGCAATGGCGCCTGGCGCTGGCCATGGCGGCCGGCCTGGTGCTGATCGCGGCGGCCGAGCTCGCCTTGCCGATCTTTGCCGGGCAGATGATCGACGCCCTGGCCGATCCGCGCGGCCGCGCGATGCCGCCGTGTTGGACGCGCTCAAGGCGTTCGCCGCGATCCTCGGCCTCGGCCTTGCTCTGGTGGTCCTGCGCTGGGGCCTGTTCAAGGGCATCATACGCTTCACCTTGCGCATGATGAGCGAGGTGGCGCGCGAGACCTTCTGGCGCGTGCAGCGCTTCTCCACCGACTGGCATGCCAACAGCTTCGCCGGCGCCACGGTGCGCAAGCTGAGCCGCGGCATGTGGGCCTTCGACATGCTGAACGACACGGTGCTCGTGGCGCTGTGGCCGTCGCTCGTCGTGCTTGTCGGCGCGACTTTCCTGTTCGGCTGGCATTGGCCGCTGATGGGGCTCGCCGTCGGCGTCGGCACCGTCCTCTATGTGGCGGTCACGGTGAAGCTGTCGCTCGACTACGTCACGCCCGCGACGCGGCGTTCCAATGCGTGGGACAGCCGCCTGGGCGGCGCGCTGGCCGACGCGGTGAGCTGCAACCCCGTCGTCAAGGCGTTCGGCGCGGAGAGCCGCGAGGACGCGCGCTTTGGCCGCGTCCTGGCGCGCTGGCGGACGCGCACGCGGGTCACCTGGACCAGGGCCACGCTCACCGGCGTCGTGCAGCAGGGCATCCTGATGATGCTGCGCGTCGCCGTGATCGGGCTCGCGCTGCTGTTCTGGTGGCAGGGCGCCGCCGACGCTGGGCGACGTCACCTTCGTGCTCACGGCCTATGGCGTGATCAACGGCTACCTGCGCGACATCGGCCACCATGTGCACAACATCCAGCGGTCGACCAGCGACCTCGGAGGAGCTCGTCGCCTTCCACGACGAGCCGCTCGGCGTCGAGAACCGGCCCGGTGCCACGGAGATGACGATCGTGCGCGGCGACATCCAGTTCGACCAGGTGCGCTTTCGCTATCCTGCGCTCGACCGGCAGGTCTACGACGCCTTGTCGGTCCGCATTCCGGCGGGCCAGCGCGTCGGCCTTGTCGGACGGTCGGGCTCGGGCAAGACGACCTTCGTCAAGCTCGATGCAGCGGCTGTACGACCTCGATGGCGGCCGCATCGCGATCGACGGCCAGGATATCGCCGGCGTCACGCAGGAGAGCCTGCGCCGGCAGGTGGCGATCGTGCAGCAGGAGCCGGTGCTGTTCCACCGCTCGCTGGCCGAGAACATCGCCTATGGCCGGCCCGACGCCACGACGGCGGAGATCGAGGCGGCGGCGCGGCTTGCCAATGCCGCACGACTTCATCGAGCGGCTGCCGCAGCGCTATGCGCACGCTGGTCGGCGAGCGCGGCGTCAAGCTCTCCGGCGGCGAGCGCCAGCGGGTGGCGATCGCGCGCGCCTTCCTGGCCAATGCGCCGATCCTGATCCTGGACGAGGCGACCTCGAGCCTCGACAGCGAGAGTCGGAGGCGCTTGATCCAGGACGCCATGCAGACGGCTGATGCAGGGCCGCACGACGCTCGTCATCGCCCACCGCCTGTCGACGGTGCGCGAGCTCGACCGCATCCTGGTCTTCGACCACGGCCGCATCGTCGAGGACGGCAACCATGCCAACCTGCTGCGCCTCACGGGCGGCATCTATCGCCGCCTGGTCGAACGCCAGGCCGAGGGCCTGGGCGACGATCTTGCGGCGTAGCCCAGGTACCTCCGGTCTGACGCAATAATATGTCGCGGCGGACCAATGGACGATGGTCCGCCGTGGCATTATTAATAATATATCCAGCCGGTGGGCGGCCGGCGGCAGCGAGGAATAGTCCGTTTCCATGAGCGAAGCGCGCCTGGTGGTCGCCCCGATCGACAGTCGGGAGACGTTCAAGGACAAGGCCTACACCGCCTTGCGCAACCTCATCGTGTCCTCGGATGTCTATCGCTCGCGCACCGACATCCGGCTCGACGAGCGCCAGCTCGCGCAGGATTTCGGCATCTCGCGCACGCCGGTGCGCGAAGCGATGGCGCAGCTCGAGCGCGAAGGCTTCGTCCGCTCGGTGCCGCGCCGCGGCGTCTATGTCGTGCGCAAGACCAAGAGCGAGGTGATCCGAGCTGATCAGCGCCTGGGCGGCGCTGGAAAGCATGGCGGCGCGGCTGATCACCGAATCCGCCAGCGACGCCGACATCGCGGGCCTGCGGCGCATGTTCGCGACCTTCGAGGGCGAGACAGCTGCACGCCAAGCTCGACGAGTATTCCGAGGTCAACATCGCCTTCCACCAGGCCATCATCGAGCTCAGCGGCAACCAGGTGCTGATCCGGCTGGCGGAGAACCTGTTCACCCACATGCGCATGATCCGCGGCCAGCACGATCGGCGAGGACGACCGGGTCGACCGCTCGATCCGCGATCACATGAACATCATCCAGGCGCTCGAGGCGCGCGACACCGAGCGCGCCGAGGACCTGGTGCGCCAGCATGCGCTCGGCCTGGCCGAGCACGTCGCCAAGCACGCCGATTATCTGGACTGAAGAGAGAATTCGGGAGGAACCAATGGCCGAAGCAGCACTCAAGACGGAAGCGGACGAGACGCAGGAACTGACGGACGGCTTCAGCCTCGTCATCGACGCGCTGAAGCTGAACGGCATCGAGCACGATCTACGGCGTGCCGGGCATTCCGATCACCGACTTCGGCCGCATGGCGCAGGCCGCCGGCATCCGCGTGCTCTCGTTCCGCCACGAGCAGAACGCCGGCTACGCCGCGGCGATCGCCGGCTTCCTGACCAAGAAGCCCGGCATCTGCCTCACCGTCTCGGCGCCCGGCTTCCTGAACGGCCTGACCGCGCTCGCCCACGCCACCACCAACTGCTTCCCGATGATCCTGATCTCGGGCTCGTCCGAGCGCGAGATCGTCGACCTGCAGCAGGGCGACTACGAGGAGATGGACCAGCTCGCCATCGCCAAGCCGCTGTGCAAGGCGGCCTACCGCGTGCTGCACGCCGCCGGACATCGGCATCGGCTTCGCGCGCGCGATCCGCGCGCGCCGTCTCCGGCCGTCCCGGCGGCGTCTATCTCGACCTGCCGGCCAAGCTGTTCGCCCAGGTGATGAACGCCGAGGCCGGCGCCAAGTCGCTGGTCAAGGTGATCGACGCGGCGCCGGCGCAGATTCCCGCGCCCGGCCGCGGTCAAGCGCGCGCTCGACGTGCTCAAGAGCGCCAAGCGCCCGCTGATCATCCTCGGCAAGGGCGCGGCCTACGCGCAGGCCGACGACGCGATCCGCGCCCTGGTCGAGAAGAGCGGCGTGCCGTTCCTGCCGATGAGCATGGCCAAGGGCCTGCTGCCCGACACGCATCCGCAGTGCGCCGGCGCCGCGCGCTCGACGGTGCTGAAGGACTCCGACGTCGTCATGCTGATCGGCGCCCGGCTCAACTGGCTGCTGTCGCACGGCAAGGGCAAGACCTGGGGCGACGCGCCGAAGAAGTTCATCCAGATCGACATCGAGCCCAAGGAGATGGACAGCAACGTCGAGATCGTCGCCCCGGTGGTCGGCGACATCGGCTCCTGCGTGTCGGCGCTGCTCGACGGCATGGGCGGCAACTGGCCGGCGGCGCCCGCCGACTGGACCGGCGCCGTCACGGCCAAGCGCGACGAGAACGTCGCCAAGATGGCGCCGCGGCTGATGAACAACAACGTCGCCGATGGACTATCACGGCGCGCTCGGCGCGCTGCGCACCATCATCAAGGAGCGGCCGGACGCCATCCTCGGTCAACGAAGGGCGCCAACACGCTCGACCTCGCGCGCGGCGTCATCGACATGTACAAGCCGCGCAAGCGGCTCGACGTCGGCACCTGGGGCGTCATGGGCATCGGCATGGGCTCGGCCATCGCCGCCGCCGTCGAGACCGGCAAGCCGGTGCTCGCGGTCGAGGGCGACAGCGCCTTCGGCTTCTCCGGCATGGAGGTCGAGACGATCTGCCGCTACAACCTGCCGGTCTGCGTCGTCGATCTTCAACAATGACGGCATCTATCGCGGCACCGACGTCAACACCGGCGGCGGTCGGACCCGGCGCCGACCGTGTTCGTCGAAGGGCGCGCGCTACGACAAGATGATGGAGGCCTTCGGCGGCGTCGGCGTCAACGCCACGACGCCCGACGAGCTGAAGCGCGCCGTGAACGCGGCGATGGACTCCGGCAAGCCCACCCTGATCAACGCGGTGATCGATCCGGCGGCCGGCAGCGAGAGCGGCCGCATCGGCAACCTCAATCCGCAAAGCAAGCTGCGCAAGAAGTAGGTCACGGGACCCATCGACGATCGAGCAATCGGAGAACGGACATGAAGGCGAAGAAAGCCCTGAAGACGAAGGCCAAGGCGAAGGCTCCCAAGGCGAAGGCCAAGCCCGCGAAGAAGCCGGTGCTCAAGGTCGTGGCCAAGAAGCCAACGGCAACGGCCTGCCCAGGCCTCATCAAGCCGTGGGGCAAGGACGGCAAGGCGCTGGACGGCGTGAAGATCCTCGACTTCACGCACGTCCAGTCGGGCCCGACCTGCACGCAGCTGCTGGCCTGGTTCGGCGCCGACGTGATCAAGGTCGAGCGGCCGGGCACGGGCGACATCACGCGCGGCCAGCTGCGGGACGTGCCCAGGCGCCGACAGCCTCTATTTCACCATGCTCAACCACAACAAGCGCTCGATCACGCTCGATTCCAAGAGCAAGGAGGGCATGAAGGTGCTGGAGCGCCTGGTGAAGACCTGCGACGTGCTGGTCGAGAACTTCGCGCCCGGCGCGCTCGACCGCATGGGGCTCACCTGGGAGCACATCCATGCGCTCAACCCGCGCATGATCGTGGCCTCGGTCAAGGGCTTCGGCCCCGGCCCCTACGAGGACTGCAAGGTCTACGAGAACGTGGCGCAGTGCGCCGGCGGCTCGGCCTCGACCACCGGCTTCCACGACGGCCTGCCGCTGGTGACCGGCGCGCAGATCGGCGACTCCGGCACCGGCCTGCACCTGGCGCTCGGCATCGTCGCGCGCGCTCTACCAGCGCAACGCGCACCGGCCGCGGCCAGCGCGTGCTGACGCGCCATGCAGGACGGCGTGCTGAACCTCTGCCGCGTGAAGCTGCGCGACCAGCAGCGCCTCGCGCACGGGCCGCTGAACGAATACACGCAGTTCGGCCGAGGGCATCCCGTTCGGCGAAGCCGTGCCGCGCGCCGGCAACGACTCCGGCGGCGGCCAGCCCGGCGTCATCCTGAAGTGCAAGGGCTGGGAGACCGATCCCAACGCCTACATCTACTTCATCACCCAGGCGCCGGTGTGGGAGAAGATCTGCGACCTGATCGGCGAGCCCGACTGGAAGACCCATCCCGACTACGCCAAGCCGCCGGCCCGCCTGCCGCGGCTCAAGGAGATCTTCGAGCGCATCGAGCAGTGGACCATGACCAAGACCAAGTTCGAGGTCATGAACGATCTGCAACGCCGTTCGACATCCCCGTGCGGCCCGATCCTGTCGATGAAGGAACTGGCCGAGGAGCCGTCGCTGCGCGCACACCGGCACCGTCGTCGAGGTCGATCACCCGACGCGCGGCAAGTACCTGTCGGTCGGCAACCCGATCAAGCTCTCCGACAGCATCACCGAGGTGAAGCGCTCGCCGCTGCTGGGCGAGCACACCGACGAGATCCTGACCAAGGTGCTGAAGTTCACGCCGCGCGAGATCGCCGAGATCAAGGCATCCGGCGCGACCGGCGAAGCGCCAAGGCCCCATCAAAGCCCAGGCACGCGGAGTAGAGCCATGCGCATCGTGGTCCATGGCCAGCAGGCCTTCGGCAAGGCCGTGCTGGAAGCGCTGCTCAAGCGCGGCGAGAACGTGGTCGGCGTCTATGTCGCGCCGGAGAAGCCCGGCCAGAAGGCCGATCCGCTGAAGGAGGCGGCGTTGGCGGCCAAGCTGCCGGTCTTTCAGCCGGCCTCCTACCGCAAGCCCGAGGTGTGGGAGGAGTTCCAGCGCGCTGAAGCCCGACCTGCAGGTCATGGCCTTCGTCACCCTGTTCGTGCCCGAGGAGTTCCTCGAACATCCCGACGCACGGCTCGATCCAGTATCACCCCTCGCTGCTGCCGGCCTATCGCGGCGCCAGCGCGATCAACTGGCCGATCATCCTGGGCGAGAAGGAAACCGGCCTGTCGATCTTCTGGCCCGACAACGGCCTCGATACCGGCGACGTGCTGCTGCAGAAGAAGACGCCGATCGGGCCCAAGGACACGCTGGGCACGGTCTATTTCGACCGCCTGTTCCCGATGGGCGTCGAGGCGATGCTGGAATCGGTCGACCTGGTGAAGGCCGGCAAGGCGCCGCGCATCAAGCAGGACGACGAAGCTCGCCACCTATGAGGGCCGCGCCACGGCCGACATCGCCCGCATCGACTGGGGCAAGTCGTGGCGTCAGATCGATCCGCCTGATCCGCGGCTGCAATCCCGCGCCCGGCGCCTGGACGACGCTCGACGGCAAGACCCTGCAGATCTTCGACATCCAGCCCCTGCCGGCGCGCGATCCCAAGGGCATCGGCGGCAAGTACGGCGAGGTCGTCGAGGTCGTCGGCCGACGGCTTCACCGTCGTCTGCGCCGACGGCCGCATCAAGGTGCTGCGCGTGAAGCCCGCCGACGGCCCCAAGGTCGGCGCCGGCGAATTCGCCGCAGCCAGCAGAGCTCGCCGTCAGGTACGCGGCTCGCCTGAACCGACACGACAACGAAGCTCCAGGAGGAGTCGTCGATGCCCGCGTCGCAGCACACCAAGTCCGAAATCCGACATCCAGATCGCGCAGGAGGCCAAGAAGCGGCCGATCATGGAGCTGGCGCGCGAGAAGCTCGGCATCGCGCCGGAGAACCTCGAGCCCTACGGCCACTACAAGGCCAAGGTCTCGATGGACTACATCAAGTCGCTGCAGTGCAAGCCCAACGGCAAGCTGATCCTGGTCTCGGCGATCTCGCCGACGCCGGCCGGCGAAGGCAAGACCACCGACCACGGTCGGGCCTGACCGACGCGCTGAACCACATCGGCAAGAAGGCGATGCTCTGCCTGCGCGAGCCTTCGCTCGGGCCCGTCGCTTCGGCATGAAGGGCGGCGCGGCGGGCGGCGGCTATGCCCAGGTCGTGCCGATGGAGGACATCAACCTCCATTTCACCGGCGACTTCCACGCCATCGGCGCGGCGCACAATCTGCTGTCGGCGCTGATCGACAACCACATCTACTGGGGCAATGCGCTCGGCATCGACGGCCGCCGCGTGGCCTGGCGCCGCGCCATCGACATGAACGACCGCAGCCTGCGCCAGATCGTGTCGTCGCTGGGCGGCGTCGCCAACGGCTTCCCGCGCGAGGACGGCTTCGACATCACCGTCGCCTCCGAGGTGATGGCGATCTTCTGCCTGGCCAAGGATCTCGAGGACCTGAAGACGCGGCTCGGCAACATCATCGTCGCCTACACGCGCGACCGCAAGCCGGTGCGCGCCGGCGACCTCAAGGCGCACGGCGCCGATGGCGGTGCTGCTGAAGGACGCGCTGTCGCCCAACCTGGTGCAGACGCTGGAAGGCACGCCCGCCTTCATCCATGGCGGCCCGTTCGCCAACATCGCGCACGGCTGCAACTCGGTGCTGGCCACGACGACGGCGCTCAAGCTCGCCGACTACGTGGTGACCGAAGCCGGCTTCGGCGCCGATCTCGGCGGCGAGAAGTTCATCGACATCAAGTGCCGCAAGACCGGCCTCGACGCCCGACTGCGTCGTGCTGGTGGCGACCATCCGCGCGCTCAAGATGCATGGCGGCGTCAAGAAGGAAGACCTCAAGACCGAGAACCTGAAGGCGCTCGAAGCCGGCATGGCCAACCTGCAGCGCCATGTCGAGAACGTGCAGAAGTTCGGCCTGGTGCCGGTGATCTCGATCAACCGCTTCAGCGCCGACACCGACGCCGAGATCGCGCTGGTCGAGGACGGCCTGCGCCAAGCTCGGCGTCGAGGCGGTGATGGCCGACCATTGGGCCGAGGGCGGCAAGGGCGCGGCCGACGTGGCGCGCGCGGTGGTGAAGGCGATCGACGGCGGCAAGAGCAAGCTGAAGCTGCTCTATCCCGACGACATGCCGCTGTTCGAGAAGATCCGCACCATCGCCAAGGAGATCTACCGCGCCGAGGACATCGCCGCCGACAAGCCGGTGCGCGACCAGCTCGCGCCGTTCGAGGCGATGGGCTTCGGCAAGGTGCCGGTCTGCATCGCCAAGACGCAGTACAGCTTCTCGACCAATCCCGACGCCAAGGGCGCGCCGACCGACCACATCGTCACGGTGCGCGAGGTGCGGCTGTCGGCCGGCGCCGAGTTCGTGGTCGCGATCTGCGGCGAGATCATGACCATGCCCGGCCTGCCCAAGGTGCCGGCCGCCAACAGCATCGATATCGGTCCTGACGGCAAGATTGTCGGGCTGTTTTAGCGCGTTTCCTGCCGAACCCCCAGGGTCTCCTCAGCAAAGACCGAGGAGACCCCGATGAACGTGACGACCAAGATGAAGCCGGCCGCGGCGCAGTGCGGCCTGATCTCGACGCCGAGCTCAACAACCTCGCCATGTCGAAGGAGGCGCAGCCCCTGTTCGACGCGGTGAAGAAGCACATCGAGGAGAACGTCGCGCCGATCATCGGACGAGTTCTTCCGCCTGGGCGAAGGCCGCAAGGAGCGCTGGAGCTGGGCGCCGGGCCAGCTCGAGCTGCTCGAAGGCGCCAAGAACAAGGCCAAGGCGTCCGGCCTGTGGAACTTCTTCCTGCCCGATTCCGAGATCGGCCGCGGGCTCACCAACCTCGACTACGCCTACATCGCCGCCGAGCTCGGCAAGCAGCCGCTCGCGTCGGAGTCGCTCAACTGCTCGGCGCCCGACACCGGCAACATGGAAGTGCTGGAGCGCGTCGGCACGCCCGAGCAGAAGGAGAAGTGGCTGAAGCCGCTGCTCGAACGGCGAGATCCGCTCGGCCTACGCGATGACCGAGCCGAACGTCGCCTCGTCCGACGCCAAGAACATCGCCACGCCGCGCCGAGCTCGATCGGCGACGAGTGGGTCATCAACGGCGAGAAGTACTACATCTCCGGCGCCGGCGATCCGCGCTGCAAGATCATGATCGTCATGGTCAAGACCAGCCCCGACGCGCTCGCCGCAGTTCCAGCAGTCGCAGATCCTGGTGCCCGATCGACACGCCCGGCGTCGAAGATCCTCGGGCCGATGCACGTCTTCGGCCACGACCACGCGCCGCGCGGCCACATGCACCTGCAAGTTCGACGAACTGCCGCGTGCCGAAGGAGAACATCCTGCTGGGCGAGGGCCGCGGCTTCGAGATCTCGCAGGTCCGCCTCGGACCCGGGCCGCATCCATCACTGCATGCGCTCGATCGGCGCGGCCGAGAAGGCGCTCGACCTGATGGTCAAGCGCGGCTCGACGCGCACGGCCTTCGGCAAGCCTGATCGCCAGCTCGGCAAGAACCTCGAGACCGTGTCGCGCGCGCGCATCGAGATCGAGGCCGATGCGGCTGATGGTGCTGAAGGCCGCCAAGGCGATGGACGTGCTGGGCAACCGCGAGGCCCGCGTGTGGGTGAGCATGGTCAAGGCCATGGTGCCCGAGCGGGTCTGCCAGATCATCGACCAGGCGATCCAGATCCACGGCGCCACCGGCATCTCGCAGTGGACGCCGCTCGCCGAGATGTACGCCCAGCCAGCGCACCCTGCGCCTCGCCGACGGCCCGGACGAGGTCCATCACATGGTGGTGGGCCGCGCCGGAGCTCAGCCGGCACTGAATGCCGGGAGTCCGCAAAGGCGGCTACCCACACTGCTTCCGAGCCGCGCGGTTGGCGGGGCTCGGCATAGCGCAGCGCCTCTATGCCGTCCTCAAAATCGGTCTAGCCTGATCGCGGGGGCGCGATTTGTGGCCTTGAGGCCGAGCCCTCAGGGCGAAGCTACGAAAGACGCATGGACGCCGCTTTCGTCGCCGACTGGCTCAATCTCATCCTGACGCTGGGCCCACATGATCGTGGGCATCGCCTGGGTCGGCGCCTCTTTCTACTTCATCTGGCTGGACAACCACCTGCATCCGCCGCTCGACCCGGCCGACGCCGCCAAGGGCATCGGCGGCGAGGTCTGGGCGGTCCATGGCGGCGGCTTCTACACCGCCAAGAAATTCACCCTGGCGCCCGAGACGCTGCCGCCCGAGCTGCACTGGTTCAAGTGGGAAGCCTACACCACCCTGATCACCGGCTTCTTCCTGCTGCTGCCTGCGTCTACTACTACGGCGCCGAGATCGCCCTGATCGATCCCTCGGTGATGCCGCTCGCCAAGCCCGAGGCGATCGCCATCGGCCTCGCCTTCCTGGTGCTGGGCTGGCTGGTCTACGACGGGCTCTGCCGCTCGGCCTTCGGCGAGGACGACGCCGTGCTGGGCGGGCTGCTGTTGCTCTATTGCGCGGTCGCCGCCTGGGCGCTCTGCCACCTGTTCTCGGGCCGCGGCGCCTACACTCCATTTCGGCGCCATGCTGGGCACCATCATGGTGCTCAACGTCTACTTCGTGATCATCCCCGGCCAGCGCGAGCTGGTGAAGGCCAAGGAGGAAGGCCGCACGCCCGATCCGAAGTACGGCGCCGATGGGCCGCCAGCGCTCGGTGCACAACACCTATTTCACCCTGCCCGTGCTGTTCACCATGATCAGCAACCACTACGCCGGCCTCTACGGCCACGAGTGGAACTGGGTGCTGCTGATCCTGATCTCGGTGTCGGGCGCGCTGATCCGCGTGTGGTTCGTGCAGCGCCACAAGGGCAATGCCGATCCGCTGGTGCTGGCCGCCGGCCTGGTCGTGCTGGCGCTCACCGCGCTCCTGGCCCTGCCGCGGCCCCGCCGTCGATATCGGTCCGCCCGCCACGCTTCGCCGAGGTCCAGCCGATCTTCCAGGGCGCGCTGCCAGTCCTGCCATGCCACGCAAGCCGACGCAGGAAGGCTTCGCCGCCCCGCCCAAGGGCGTGATCCTGGAGACGCCAGGCGGAGATCCGGGCGCGGGCCGCGACGATCAACCAGCAGGTCTGGGTCACCCGGGTCATGCCGCCCGGCAACCTGACCCACATCACCGATGCCGAGCGGCGCACTGATTGCGCGCTGGTTCAAGGGCGGCGCACAATAGCGGCATGATACGTCTCGCTCGGGCGCGGTCTGCCGCTGGCGCCGCCTGCTGACGGCGGCGCTGGCGGCGGCCGCGATCTTTCTCTACTGGACCCAGCGTCTCCGATCGCGGCAGCGCGCGATCCTCGTCGCGCGGGCCGGCCGTCGCTGACGCGCGAGCGCGCCGCCGACGGCGCGCGGCTGGGGCCCGGCGTCGGTTTTCGCCGACCAGCGCCGGCTCGACGAGCATTATCGAAAAGCACGGCGCCGAGTTCGGCCGCATCAGCAAGCAGGACTACCTGCACCAGGCGCAGCTCCTGCGCGACGCCAAGGTCGGGCGGTCCGATCCTCGAGACCGTGCGCGGCGACGGCGTCGTGACGCGCTTCGACCGGCAGACCGGCGCCTTCATCGCCTTCAATCCCAACGGCGTCATCCGCACCTTCTTCAAGCCCAACGACGGCGAGCGCTATTATCGCCGCCAGGCGGAGCGCGGCGAATGAAGCCACCGCCGCCGCCCGGCCCGCCCGACGTCGCCGACCTGCGCGAGCTGATCGACCAGTGGGCGGAGTTCACCGGCGACCTCGAGCCATCGGGCTACAACTTCGACCTCGACAACTGGCTGAACGACGTCGACGTGCGCGAGCTGATCCTCGAGGCGCTGCCGATGTTCAGCCGCGAGGAGCTGGGCGACCACGCGCTGAAGCTCGACCAGGCCGACAAGGCCTTCATGGCCGGCACCCGCGACTTCAAGAACTGCGTGTGGGGCAAGGGCACCGCGCGCAAGGAGAAATGGACGCCGCAGAAGAACTGGTGGTACTTCCGCACGCCGACGCCGCTCGAACGCCCAGCTCGGAAGACGAGCTCGCGACCGTTCGCTGAAGAACTGACATGAACCAGCCGAAAATCCTGGTCGAGACCGCGGGACCGGTCACCACCATCATCATCAACCGGCCCCAGGCCAGGAACGCGCTCGACAACGAGGCCGCCCGCGCGCTGGCCGCCGCGCTCAAGGCCTTCGAGGCCGATCCCGAGGCGCGAGTCGCGGTGCTGACCGGGCGCGGGCGGCGCCTTCTGCGCCGGCGCCGACCTCAAGGAGCTGGGCTCCGGCACCGACTATTTCCCGTGGGCCGGCAGCGACGAGGGCCCGCTGCGCGCGCCGCTCGGCAAGCCGGTGATCGCCGCCATCGAGGGCCACGCCTGCGCCGGGCGGGCTGGGCGTGGCGCTGTTCTGCGACATCCGCATCGTCGACGACACGGCGACGCTTCGGCGTGTTCTCGCGCCGCTGGGGCGTGCCGATGAGCGACGGCACCACGGTGCGCCTGCCGCGCATCGTCGGCCAGGGCCGCGCGCTCGACATGCTGCTGACCGGCCGCGCCGTCGGCGCCGACGAGGCGATCGCCATCGGCCTCGCCACGCGCAAGGTGGCGCGCGGCACGACGCGGGCCGAGGCCGAGAAGCTGGCGCGCGCAGATCGCGGGCTTCCCGCCGATCGCCATGATCTCGGACCGCCAGTCGGCCTACGAGAGCTTCGACCGCGACCAGGCCGGCGCGGTGCGGCGCGAGATGGAATTGTCGCTGGCGGCGCGCCGGCAGGAATCGCAGAAGGGCGCGGCGCGCTTCGCCAAGGGCGAAGGCCGGCACGGAAAATTCGAGAGGCAATGATGCGGGCGTTGGTTTGCGAGGCCTACGGGCCGATCGAGAATCTCAGGATCGCCGAAGTGCCGGTGCCCGAGCCCAAGGCGGGCGAGATCCTGATCGCGCGTCGGCGCGGCAGGCGTGAGCTTCGCCGCCATGCTGGGCGTCCAGGGCAAGCACCAGAACAAGCCGGCGCTGCCCTACGTGCCGGGCAACGAGATGGCGGGCCACGTGGTGAAGCTCGGCCCCGGCGTCACCAACCTCGCGGTCGGCCAGCGCATCACCACCGGCGTCAGCCAGGGCGCCTATGCCGAATATGCCGTGGCGACCGCGGCCAACGCCGTGCCGATCCCCGAGACCATGCCCTACGCCCAGGCGACCAACTTCCCGACGCTCTATCCGACGGCCTACGGCGCGCTCAAATGGAAGGCCGACATGCAGCCGGGCGAGGTGCTGCTGGTGCACGGCGCGGGCGGCGGCTCGGGCCTGACGGCCATCGAGGTCGGCAAGGCGATGGGCGCCATCGTGATCGCCTCGGCCGGCGGCGCGCGACAAGCTCGCCGGCGGCGAAGCGAAGCCGGCGCCGATCACCTGATCGACTACCGCACGGAAGACCTGCGCGCACGGGTGCTGGAGCTGACCGGCGGGCGCGGCGCCGACGTGGTCTACGATCCGGTCGGCGGCGCATGCGTTCGACGTCTCGCTGCGCTGCGTGGCGCCGGAGGGCCGGCTGATCCCGATGGGCTTCGCCAGCGGCACCATCCCGCAGATCCCGGCCAACATCCTGCTGGTCAAGAACGTGACGGTGATCGGCTTCTACTACGGCTACTACACCGGCTGGGGCGGCAAGACCGCCGCCGACGCCGCAAGGAGGCCGCAGCGCCTCGCCCGGCGCCGCGCCCTGGTGGCCGAGGCGCAGGCAGGAGCTGATGCGCTGGTTCACCGAGGACAAGCTCAAGGCCACCGATCGCCGGCACCTTCGACCTCGCCGACTGGGTCGCAGGGCTTCAAGCTGATCGAGGAACGCACTGTCGTCGGCAAGGCCGTGCTGGTGCTCTGTCGCACCGGGTGAAGGAACCCACGGGACGTTGCCCGGGTTTCGAAACGTCGACACCATGGTCTCGAGGCTTGTCATAGTTGCGGCCAGTTGGCGGACACATGCCGGTACAGTGGACCGTATCGCACCCGACGCGTCTTGGTGATTGCAGTCGCCAAGGGCGAGCTCTCGCTTGCAGGACATCGAGGACTATCTCGATGGCGTCGTCACGGCGGACGCGCTTGTCGTATCGCAAGATCTTCGACACGACGGACGCCACGATCCCAACCTCAGCGCGGATGACATGATGGCACTGGGCGCCCGTGTCCGCGCCTACATCGTCGTGGGGCGGATCGGCCCACTCGCCATCGTCGCCGCGATCGACAAGAGCTACCAGCACGCTCGCATGTTCGCGGCCTTGGCCGTCGCCGATCGGCCGGTCAGCAAGGTTGTGCGGCATACGCCGTCGCGCCGAAGGCGAACAGCAGGAACAAAGCCGATAGAACGATATGCTTCATGTTGATCTCCGATTCACTGAGACCACTGGCAGCGCCACCCACAGCAGGGGCGAGCAGGCAGACCGCGGCGACAGAGCGGGCAACAAGAATACGCACGGCTCCAGTGTACTTGCGGGTCCTGCCTGGGCAAGGCCGATCTGGGGCCACGCCGAAGCTGCCGCCGCGGCCCTTGCCGGCGGCGAAGCGGGCGGCGCCCGAGCGCGCCTCGGCCTGCAGCGCCGGCGCGCCGCGCCGGCCTTCGTTGACCAGCGCCTGCGGCGACGTCGAGGCTCCATTGCTCGTAGGACGAGTGGCGATCGGAGCGCAGGCAGGTCTGCGGGAATCTGGCGAGCTGCTCGGCCAGCGTCCTGGCCTCGGCCAGCGCCTGGCCTTCGCGGCACCAGCCGGTTGGCCAGGCCCCAGTCGAAGGCCTCGCGCGCGCCGACCTCGCGGCCGGTCAGGATCATGTCGAGGGCGCGGCTGTGGCCGATCAGGCGCGGCAGGCGCACCGTGCCGCCGTCGATCAGCGGCACGCCCCAGCGCCGGCAGAACACGCCGAACTTGGCGCTCTCGGACGCCACGCGCATGTCGCACCACAGCGCCAGCTCGAGGCCGCCGGCCACGGCGTAGCCCTCGACGGCGGCGATCACCGGCTTGGTCAGGAGATGGCGCGTCGGGCCCATCGGGCCCGGCCCGTCGGGATCGTGCAGCGGCCGCCGCTCGCGGCCGGCCGCCACCTTGAGGTCGTAGCCGGCGCAGAACGTGCCGCCGCGGCCGGTCAGGATCGCGACCGACTGCGGCTCGTCGGCATCGAACGCCAGGAAGGCCTCGCGCAGCAGCAGCCGCGGTCTCGGGATCGACGGCGTTGCGCGCCTCGGCGAAGCGGTCGATCGAAACGACCGTGATCGGTCCGTCCTTCTCGACCGCGACCTTGGCCATGTCGCGCCCTCTCAGCGTCCCTGCATCATGCGAAGCGGCGTGTAGACCAGCACCGTCTCGCCCTTCTGGTTCTTCACGGCGTTGGTGGTGCGCACCAGCGCGCGCGACGGATCCTTGGAGGTCGGCTTGATCTCGCTGACCTCGATCTCGACATGGATCGTGTCGCCGACATAGGTCGGGCCCTTGATGTCGAAGCCCATCGACAGGGAAGGCGAGCCCCGAGCCCTGCAGGGTGGTCGGGATCACCAGGCCCTCGGCCATGGAATAGACCAGCGCGCCCGGCACCGGATGGCCGCCGCGCATGGGCGCGTGGCTTGCGATGTATTCCTTGTTGGTGAACAGCTCCTCGGAAAAGCCGCAAAGCGTCACGAAATTGAGGAGGTCGGCCTCGAACAGCGTGCGGCCGTAGGTGATGAAGCGGTCGCCGATCTTGAGCTCGCGCCAGTTCCAGCCCTCGCCGAGCTGCTTCACTGGCCGCTGTCCTCAATGGGCGTGCGCGCCGGTGCATGGGCGCCTTCGCGCAGCACGTAAGAGCCGGCTGCAATAGGGACACTCGACACGCCCCTCTTCGCCCAGATTGAGGTAGACTTTAGGATGTCCCAACGCGCCGCCACCGCCATCGCAGGCGACGCGGTCGGTATCGACAGTGATGATTTCAAAAGGCTCGGTCACGATCTCACTCCTCTCGCGCCGGCGGATGATAGCCGCCGCCTGCGGTCGCGGTCATGCTTCCGCCTGCGCCCCCACGGTCGTTCCGGCGGGCGGCGCGGTGCGGCACGCCCGACGCTCACGGCCGACCGTTATGTCGCAGCCGACGGCACGGCGCTACCGCTCGCCGTGTGGCCTGCGGCAAACGGCCCGCCCACAGGCGGTGATCCTGGGCCTGCACGGCTTCGGCGACTACCGCAAGGCATGGGAGGAGCCGGCGGAGATCTGGGCCAAGGCCGGCATCACCACCTATTCCTACGACCAGCGCGGCTTTCGGCGGCAGCCCGACGCGCGGCCGCTGGCCCGGCACCGAGGCCCTGGTCGACGACGCCAAGGCGATGGCCGCGCTGCTGCGCGCCAAATATCCCGGCGTGCCGCTCTATCTCGCCGGCGAGAGCATGGGCGGCGCGGTCGCCCTGGTCGCCGCCGACCGAGGCGTCGAGGTCGACGGGCTGATCCTGCTCGGCCACGGCGCTGCGCTCGCGCGACACGTTCGGGCCGGTCGCCAGCGCGCGGCCTGTGGTTCTTCGCCCACACCATTCCCGTGGTTGCCGTCCGGCCCGACCTCGATCGACTACCAGCCGACCGACAATCCCAAGACCATGGAGAAGCTGCGGAACGATCCGCATGATGCTGCGCCAGGCGCGGCTCGACATGGGCTACGGGCTGGTCGACCTGATGGACGCCGCGCGCGACTCGGCCGAGCACGTGCGCCTGCCCTACCTGATGCTGCACGGGCTGGGCGACCGCATCATGCCGCAGGAGCCGGTGCGCGCGGCGATCGAGGTCGATGCCGCCGCGCGCGCGATTCAAGCTCGCCTTCTACGAGAAGGCTATCACCTGCTGCTGCGCGACAAGGAGGGCAAGATCGTGGCGGCCGATGTCGTCGGCCTGGATCGCCGACCACGAGGCGGCGCTGCCCTCGGGCGCCGACGCCGCCCGCTCGCAGCCCGAGCTTGCGGCGCTCTGGGGCTCGAAGCGCAGCCGTTAGGCGATCACGCGCAGCGGACCACGACGGAGGCCGGAGCCGCGCACGACGCTGGTCACGTCGCCGCGGGTCGGCATGTTGTCCATCTTGAGCACGGCGTAGTTGGCGCCCTTGCACATGGCCAGGGCGCGGCTCTGGCAGCCTCCGGGTGATGTCGCAGTTGATCGGAAATGGCGGGCTTGCCGTCCGACCAGGTGATCATCGGTGGCCTGGGTGCGCGTCGCGGATCGTTGCCCGGCGTGCTCCTGGCATCCGCGCAAGCCGCGGCAAGGCCTGCGATGCCCAAGCCGAGCATCCAGCCGAACCGTCGATCGCGAGATCATGCCTGCTCTCCCCTGTTGCGACGTCGACGACAGTACATCGCAGCCGACCAGCGCGTATAGTGTCGGCGCGGACTGATCACGACCGACATGGAGAACTCCGATGACGCGGTTCGCCCGCACGCTCCTGCTGCTTGCTCTCGGTGGCCGCACCGTCGCCGCGCACCGTCCGACCGCATGCGCGCAGCAGACGAACGAGCAGCTCGCCGCGCGCTGCGCCGAGCTCGGCGCGATCTTCGACAGGTACGGCACGCGCCGCAGCGAGGGCTCGGGCGGACCCGACATGACCCGGCTGGGCGCCGGCATCGACTGCCAGAAGGGCCGCTACGCCCAGGGCATCAAGGCGCTGGAGGATCTCCTGCAGCGCAACCAAGATCCCTCTACCCGCCGGGGCTGATCGTCAGCGCCTGCGACGACGCGCCGATCGCCTCGATCTCGACCAGCAGGCCGGGCACGGCGAAGCGCGCTCACCGCCACCAGGGTCGAGGTCACGACCGATCCCTTGAGGCGCCTTGCCCAGCGCCTTGGTCACCGCGGCCATGTCGCGGATGTCGGTGACGTAGATCGTCGTGCGGGTGAGATCGGCGAGGCGCGCGCCGGCCGATTTCAGCGCCGCCTCGATCTTGCGCATGGTGATCGTGGTCTGCTCGGCGGCGTCCTTGCCCTGCACCCGGCCCTTGGCATCGAGCGAGGTCGTGCCCGACACGAACACGAACGGGCCGCTCGTGATGGCCCGCACGTAGAAAGGCACGACTTCGGTGCCGTCGGGAAAAGTTTCTTCGCCATCGATTGCTCCCCTAGTCGTGCGGCGAGGAACTGAGTATGCGGCGGCCGAGCCGTTGCAAAGGAGGAACCGATGTCGCTCGATCGCTACCGCACCGCCATCGTGACCGGCGCCAGCCGCGGCATCGGCGCGGCGACGGTCCGCCAGCTCTGCATCGGCGGGCTCGAGGTCTATGCCGTCGCCCGCTCGGCCGACGACCTCGAGCGAGCTGGCCCGCGAGACCGGCTGCCGGCCGCTGGCGCTCGACATCTCGCACCGCGACGCCGTGCTGAGCGCGCTGGGCGGCGCTCGACGCCGACATCCTGATCAACAACGCCTCGGCGCTGGTGCGCGCGACCGCCTCGTGGGAGGCCGCACCCGACGACATCGACGCGCTGATGGAGGTCAACATCAAGGGCGCGCTCCATTGCCTGGCCGCCACGGTGCCGGGCATGAAGGCGCGCGGGCTCGGCCACATCGTCAATCTCAGCTCGATCGCGGCCGCCTGGCCGATCCCCGGCATGCCGGTCTATGCCATGACCAAGGCGGCGCTGCGCAACCTCAGCCAGACGCTGCGGCTCGACCTGCACGGCTGCGGCGTGCGGGTGAGCGAGATCTCGCCGGGCCGGGTCGAGACCGGCGCGCATCTCGCCCTGCTGGAGGATCGCGAGGAAGGACGGCCGGCGCTTCTACGAAGGCTTCGAGTGCCTGCAGCCCGACGACATCGCCGAGGCCGTCATGTTCGTGCTGGGCGCGCCGCAGCGCATGGACGTGAGCTACATGGAGATCGTGCCGACCGACCAGTCCTACGGCGGCTCGCAATTCCATCGGCGCGATGTCCAATAGGCACGTCGCTTGCACGCTGAGCCCGTCATGGACCTCAAGAACCTCGCCGCCATCCTCGATCCGGCCGCGCCGGACGACCGGCCGCTCATCATCCAGCTCTCGCCCGAGGGCGACGAGGAGCTGCGCCTCTCCTACGGCGAGGGCGCGCGCGCATCGCCGCGCTGGCGCGCGGCCTGCTGAAGCGCGGGCTGAAGCGCGGCGAGGCGGTGGCCATCGTCGCGGCCAACAGCGCCGACTATCTCGATGCTCTACATGGCGACCATGGCGGCGGGGCTGGTCTCGGTCTGCGTCAACCACAAGCTGCCGCGCGAGACGGTGGCGCACATCATGAAGGACTCCGCCGTCAAGCTCGCCGTCGCCGACGCCGAGCGCGCGCCGCTGGTCGCCGAGCTGGTGCCGACGCGTGGCCATCGAGCAGCATCGACTCGCTGCTCGATCCCGGTCCGTTCACGCCGGTCGACATGGAGCCCGAGGAAGTCGCGATGGTGCTTTACACCTCGGGCTCGACCGGCCTGCCCAAGGGCGTGCCGCTGACGCACGGCGGCTACCTCTGGGCGACCGGCGCCACGCCCGAGCAGCGGCCCGGCATCGAGGGCAGGAAGGTCGATCATCGCCGCGCCGCTGTTCCACATGAACGGCCTGTTCAGCGCCAAGCTGGTGATGCTGAACGGCGGCACCATCGTGCTGATGACCGGCCTTCACGGCCAGGGCTACATCCGCGCCATCGACCGCCTGCGCGTCGACATGGTCACCTCGGTGCCGACCATGCTGGCGCTGGTGATGCGCGAGACCGACGAGCTCGCCAAGGCCGATCTCGGCTGCGTCACCACGGCGGTCACCGGCTCGGCGCCCTCGACGGCGGAGTTCTTCGAGCAGATGCACCGGCTCTTTCCCAACGCCGAGACCGCCAACAGCTGGGGCACGACCGAGTCGGGCCCGATCGGCTTCGGCCCGCATCCCGAGGGCATCGCCAAGCCGCCGGGCGCGCTCGGCTATCCGCGCAAGGGCATCGAGGTGAAGTTCGTGCGGCGGCGATCGCCGAACCAGGGCGTGCTGCACATCCGGACGCCGGCGCTGATGACGGGCTACCTCAACCGCGAGGCCGACACCAGGAAGCGCCTGATCGACGGCTGGTACGACACCGGCGACGTCATGCGCCGCGACGAGAACGGCTTCGTCTTCTTCGTCGGCCGCGCCGACGACATGTTCCAGTGCGGCGGCGAGAACGTCTATCCCGGCGAGGTCGAGAAGCTGCTTGGGCCGCCATCCCGACGTGGCGCAGGCCTGCGTCGTGCCGGTGGCCGGACGAGATCAAGTACCAGCTGCCGGTCGCCTTCGTGGTGCCGAAGCCCGGCACGCACGCCCAGCGAGGATGCGCTGCGCCGCTTCGCGCTCGACAACGGCCCGGCCTACGCCCATCCGCGCGCGGTGTGGTTCGTCGACGAGCTGCCGCTGGCCGGCACCAACAAGATCGACCGCAAGACGTTGGTCAGGGCGCTTTGCGGCTTACTATGCGCGCGGTGACGGCGGCAGGTCTAGGCGCCCTGGGCACCGAGTGCCGCGCGTAGGCGCCCGAACAGCGACGATGATTGCGCCGCGAGATGGCCGCGCTGCACGGCGATGTGCCGCCAATAGAGGCCGTGGTGCAGGGCATAGCCCGGCGCGCCAACCGTGGTTCCCGCGACCATATCGTTGACCACCGGCACGATGCCGTAGTTGGCATGGTTGTGGTCGATCAGCGTATGATCAATTGAACACCAGGGACGCCCGAGTCCTTGATCATCTCTCGGCCGCGAAGCCTGCGTCGGCCTTGACGAAAGTCGTAGGCATGGTTGCCGTCGACATAGACCAGGTCGAACAGGCTGGTCGGTGTGGGCGCTGGCGTCTCAGGCTCGAGCCACTCGACAGTGGTCATCACGTTGCCATAGGAGCGCCATCGCGTTCGTAGAACTTGCGATGCGTCAGGCCGTCCGAACAGGTACCGTGCCCAGTCTGCGTCATTCCTTCTCAAAGGTGGCCGGTGAAGATGTCGAAGGCGAAGAACTGGCGCGGCTTCAGCCTGTCGACCAGCAGCACCTTGGAAGGCCGCGCGCCAGACACCGATCTCGGCGATGCGCCACCGCCTTCCGGCACGCCAAGGCCCGCGATCTGGTCCTCGCGCGTGGCGTAGAGTGAGCGCCGCGCACATGCTCGGCGCGCAATGACAGTAAGACGGCCAGCGATATTGTCATGCTTTCTCCTCAGGAATCGGCGGTGAAGCCGATCTTCTTCACGATCGGGCCCCAGCGGTCGTAGCTCTCCTTCAGGTTCTCGGCGAGTTCCTCGGGCGTCGACGAGGTCGCCTCGAGGCCCATCACGGCCAGGCCGTCGACCACGTCCTTCTGGGCGAGCGCGGCGCGCAGCGCGGTGTTGACGCGCTGCACGACCGGCGCCGGCGTGCCGCCCGGCGCGAAGAAGCCGAACCATTCGGAGAACACCAGGTCCTTGCAGCCCTGCTCGGCGAAGGTCGGCACGTCCGGCGCGAAGCGGCTGCGCTGCGCGCCCGACGACGCCGAGGAAGCGCGCCTTGCCGGCGCTGACCTGCTGCGTGAACTCGCCGACCGGCCCGGACACCGCCTGGACCTGGCCCGCGACCAGGTCCTGATGGCGGGCTGCGTGCCGCGATAGGCGACGTGCTTCAGCTCGACGCCGCCCGCCTGGCCGAGCAGCACGCCGATGAAATGCGGCACCGAGCCGGCCGCCGGCGAGCCGTAGTTGGCCTTGTCCGGGTTGGCCTTGCACCAGGCGAGGAACTCCGGAATCGTCTTCACGCTGTCGGGCACCGCGGGCCGACGCAGAAGCCGAAGTCGAAGGTGCAGGCGAGCGTGACCGCCGTCACGTCGGCGAAGGCGTCGTAGGCCAGCTTCTTGTAGATGTGCGGATAGATCATCAGCATCGAGGCCGGCGTCTGCAGGATGACGCTGCCGTCGGTCGGCGCGCCCTTCATCGCCTGCACGGCGATCTGGCCGCCGGCGCCCGCCTTGTTCTCGACCAGCGCGCTCTTGGTGTAGGTGCCGCCGCGCAGGTTCTCGGCGACCCGCCGGCAGCAGCGTGTCGGACGTGCCGCCTGGCGGGAAGCCGGTGACGATCTTCACGACCTCGAGCGGCTGGGCCGCCCTGCGCGCCGGCGCGGCCCGACAGGCCGAAGCGCGGCGAGCGCGGCGGCGGCGCCCGTAGCGCCGACGAAGCGGCGGCGGTTGTAGTGCATGGTATTTCCCCTGGTATTCGAGTTTCGTGCGCGGACTGTCGCTCAAATGAGCGGGCAGGGCCAAGAGCCGTTCGCGTTGCGCCAGGCGAGGACTCTCCGCTATGGTCCGCCGCGCCGGACCCGTAGCTCAGCTGGATAGAGCGCTGCCCTCCGAAGGCAGAGGTCGTGAGTTCGAATCTCGCCGGGTCGCGCCAATTAAATCAACAGATTAAAAAACTTTTGCCGGCTCGCCATGGCGAATCGAAGCGCTGGGGAAGCAGCGCGCACGATTTCAGGGGCGTCTGCGCGTGCTGGCCGCGGGCGGACGTCAAGCTCAACCTCTGGCGTAAGCGGCGCGCTTCTTTCGACGAGCCGCGAGTTCAGATCTCGCCAGGTCCGCCAGCTCTTCTCCCTTTCTTCTTGTTTTGATTGGCTTGTTTGGATGCCCATCAGTTGGGCTAATATGACTAATGCGTACCGCAGGGTAGCGGATGTCTGCGTCAGATGAGGGACACTGCCTGCCTATTGCGTTAGTATAAGGTGTGAGCCTCGATAGCCATGTGTGAACGTGCCATCGACGACGTCCCTGCAGCATTATCGCGACGTCTACGCGCTGCGAGCAGCGGCCGTCTCCAGCAGCTGCTCATTTTGAGATGTTGGCTAATCTTCAAGATGCCTTGCGGCGCGCACCTGTCAGCAAACTCGCTCAAAGCTCATCACCGCCGATCTGCCACTGCCCGCCGGCATTGAGGGCCGTACGGCGTCGCGCTTCTACGCGCGGCCGGCCTCAACGGTTGGGCCGCGAAGAGCTTTGATGGAAAAAAAGATCCGAGTCGCCGACGCGGGCGCATTGGCGCGCCACCACCGCCGCTTGCCTCGCGGCCTCACGCGGATACCGCGGGGCTGTGCCGCGAGCTAAGCAAATCTATCGGCAGCCTGGTAGCTTGCCCGCAGTCGAAATCAGGCGTGGCCTCTTCAGCGCGTTCTGTTCTGCGTGCTACTACGCACGCGGGTCGAACGACACCCTTGCGATAAATAGCCGTTCCGGTGGGCGTTTCCGGGTCCTGATCAGCGTTAGCCAGATCCATGAGCACTTGCTTAGGAGGTAGCGATGAACAGACGCGCATTCATGGCGACAACGGCGGCTGCCGCGACGGCCGCGACCATGAAAGCGGCCTCTGCGGCGACCGTAACGCCGTTCGGCCAAACCGGCGCTCCAACTCATGCCAACCGAGCCGCTGCCCTTGGGGCCGCTGCCCGGGGCGCGCTATCCGGATTCTCGCCTGGAGTCTCGCCAAAAGCCCAAAGTTTCGTTCGGGCCTACCGGTTTCCCGGCCTTCGCCGGCACCATGGCGGTTGAGCGCGTCGCTACCGGTTTCCGCTGGGCCGAAGGACCGGTCTACTTCCCGGCTGGGCGCTACGTGCTGTTCAGCGACATTCCCAACAACCGCATCATGCGCTTCTCGGAGGATGACGGTCACCTCAGCGTATACCGCCAGCCGTCGATGAACTCGAACGGCAACACCATTGATCGGGAAGGACGCCTGATCACTTGCGAACATAGCGGCCGACGGGTCACCCGGACCGAACTCGACGGCTCGATCACCATCATCGCCGACAAGTACAACGGCAAGAAGCTGAACTCGCCGAACGACGCGGTCGTCGCGTCCGACGGTTCGATCTGGTTCACCGATCCAGTCTACGGCATCGGCGGCTATTATGAGGGCATCAAAGCCGAGCCTGAGCAGGAAAAGCATAACGTCTACCGGGTGGATCCGAAATCCGGTGACATCAAGGTTGTCGTCGATGACTTCGTGGAGCCCAACGGCCTTTGCCTCTCGCCTGACGAGAAGAAGCTCTATGTCATCGACACCGGCTTCACGGACGGGCCGGACAACCCGTCGCATATCCGCGTGTTCGACGTGGATGTCGGGGCCGGAAAGGTGTCGAACAGCAAGAGTCTTTGCGGAAATGCCCAAGCCCAGCATTACCGACGGGATGCGCTGCGACACCGCCGGGCGCGTTTGGTGCTCCGTGGGTTGGGGCGATCCGAACGAGGACGGCGTGCGCTGCTACACTCCAGACGGCGATCTGCTCGGCAAGATCCACATACCGGAAACTGTCGCCAACCTGTGCTTCGGCGGTCATGCAACGAAATAGGCTTTACATCTGCGGCTCGACATCGCTCTATGCAGTCTACACGAGTGTGCAGGGCGCTCTGAAGCCATGATCGCAGGCGGGACGGGCGGCGGGCTGCCCCTTGGAGGCAGCCCGCTTTGGCGAGATTCGCCGGCCGCATCGCCGATTCGCGGCACAGACGTTTGATCCCATCGCAAGGACACGGCCTGTTGCCCGCGCGATGGAGAAACACGAGAGCCATCCCTCCATGGGCGAGCGGCCAATCGCGGACTGCCCAGCTGAGGCGCTACGGCAGGCCCGACTGCGCAGCGGGGTCGATCGACGCGCCGCGCTGCCAACCGCGCGCGCGGGTGAGGTGCGGGTGCGCGTGCTGGCGTCGGGCATCGAGTACACCGACGTCGTGATCCGCTGCGCCACCCTTACCCGCAGACCACGCTGCGCCGGCCGCCGCGTTCGCATGATGGGCTACGGCCGTCGGTGGGCGAGGTCGACCAGGTCGGCGTGGGCGTGGCGCACGGCTGTCAGGCGGGCGTCGCGTCGGCCTGACGCATGACGCGGTAGCTGGGCTCCGGCTGCGACCTGGCGGACGCCTGTCGCGGACCGCCATGGCGCGCGTGCCGCACGGGCGTCGGCTGCGGCCGTAGGCGCGTGGCGGCGAACTGATCCCTGAGCTGGACGACCGCATACCAGCTGCTGCATCGCATCGCGCCGGGTGCAGCCGCGGCCAGCGGCGTGCTGGTGCCGGGGGCGGCCGGCGCGATCGGCCAGGCGCTGCTCGTGCTCTGGCTCGCCAGGCCGCGTCTGAGCTGGGCACCGCCCGCGGCCGAGCAGGTGCGCGCTGGTCCGCGACCTCGGGCTACGCCGATCGACTACCAGCGCGAGGAGTTTCTACGCGCCGTGCCCGCCGGAGGCTTCGACGTCGCTCTTCGACGGCGTCGGCGAGGACGCCTATCGCCGCTCGTTGCGGCACTCACAGCCCGGCGGCCTGCTCTGCGCGCATGGCTGCACGGCGCGGGTCGCACGACAGGAACGCGCCGATGGCCTACCCTGGGCTGGATGGCGCGGGTCTATCTTCCGGCGGCGGGTTGCGCTGGGAGAGCTGGCTGCCGGCGGCGAAGCGGCTCCGCCTCTGCTGCGATCTCGGACTGCCGTGCAGCGGGCACGCCATCCCCGGCTGGTTCCGCGAGGACCTCGAGAAGCTGTTCGGCGATGCTGGCCGACTTCGCGCCATCTGCCCCTGGCCCGTGTCGCCTGAACGCATTTCCTTCCAAGGGGTCGCCGGTCGCATTCGTCCGTCGCGAGGAAGGCGGTCTCGACGCGCAAGCTGGTGCTGTGCCCGACGCCACAAAGGTCTCTTGCAGCTCGGCGCGCGTTCGAGGTCGTCAACCAGCGCACCTCGGCCATTTCGGTGGGCGGCAGGTCGAGGTAGTTCAGGCCCTGGCATCGACGTGCGCTCCACATCTGGCTTTGCGGCAGCTCTCGTACAGCAGGAGCTTTGAAGCATGCAACAATCACCCAGACTCAGAGCATTGTTCTTCGGCGACTTTCCGGGCCTCCCTGGTACGGCCTTGGGACAATGCCCATAAGCGCTTCGACACTCGCGATCACGCTGCTGCTGGAAATTGCTTTCTGACTTCGCTTATCTGAACATATTTGCCTTGCTGCGAACCGGCTGTCGTTCACTACAACGTAGTGGGCGCTCTCTGCTGAGATGCGGGAGCGCTAGGCACGCCGCACGGTTGCGCTGACTGGGAAGGCGAACACGGCCACAGGAGATAGTTCGCATCAGGGCCGCCGCTGGAGGATGGAGAGCCTTGGATCCCGGCGTTCTCCAGCGCCCGCCTGGCCCGCGTTGCTCCACCTACGCCTGTCGCCAGCTTGGGCCATCTGGACCTTTCTCGCGCCAAAGTCATTCACACCGCGCGAGCACGTGGTCCCGATCCGCGCACGTCAGCAGCGTGCGCTCGAATTGGAAATCTCTACTGGCCGGGATACGGCACGCAATTTTGCATGAAAGCACCCATTAGGCTGGAATTCCTCAGGGAAATAGCCTACGAGATATGGTAAAAGCCAAGGTAGGCTACCGGATCGGGGGCACATGACGGCTGACAGTCGTCCTGGTGGGCCAAAGATTGCAGCTTGGCGGATTGCGCGCCGTCTGCTGTAACATCGCTGATCGCGCTCCACAGCCTCGCCAACCGTCAGCATGTCGCGCCGGGAACGGCATCGTGGCCCGCGGTCCGGGTGCGCACCGTCGATCGACCTCGCGCATCCCCGACGCGGACTTCTTCCGGCCGGGCGCGCGAGTTCCACTGCCGGCTGCGCCACGCGTCGGTCTCGTTCATGGACGATGCCGGCGATGGTCGTGCGCGGGGCGTCGCTCAAGTTCGCCGACGCCGACCTCGACAGCCCGCTCGATCTGCTGATGAATGGCGGCGCCACCGCGCCGTTCTGGAACATGTATACCGTTCGCGCAGTTCATGTTCGCCCGGGTGCCGCGGCGGGCGCGCGCACCTGATCCCCTATTTCCGGAACAACCCGCGCTGCTTCGACGAACGTGATGATCGCGCTGCGCCTGCGCCCGATCCTCGTTCACGCAGCTCCACTACCACAGCCAGACGCCGTTCGAATTCCCGCGCTCGCGACGGCCGGCTGCGCTGACCGCGAAGTTCCGCCTGCTGCCGAGGATCGCGGACCGGAGACCGGCATACCGCGGCGAGCCGACTCTGCGCACGCCGTGGTTCCAGGAAGGCGACACCCGGCGAGACCCTGTCGCCCGAACTATCTCAAGGACGAGTTCCGCCAACGCGTGACGAACGGCGGCGAACTACCATCTCGAGATCCAGCTGCACGACTGGCAGTGAGGGTGACGATCGCGCGGTCGTGCTCAGCAGCCTCTATCGCCTGGGACGAGATCGCCCATCCGTGGATGCCGCTCGCCACCGTGTCGACATCGACGCGATCGACTCACGACGATCCCTACGGCCTTCGCTGCGTCTTCCCGATCACCAACCATCCCGAGTGCATCCAGCTGATCGAGCCGCTTGTCGATCTACGATCCGCCGTCGCTCGAATACCTGCGTGTCGTGGCGGCGCCGCTGGCGCACTAAGGCGCGCACTGCTCCGGCGCCACGGCTGCTTCGGCCCGCCGCAACCGGTGCCGGATGTTCGTCCGCCGGCGTCTATCGCGACGAGGCGGCGTCCACGATCACCGCCGCACGACGTCTACATGCGCCGCCTGCCTGCCGCAGCACGAAGCCGGAGCGCTCGCGCCGCCGCCTGCGCGCGCAGCTGCTCGAGCAGGCCGCGCGGCCTCCTACCAGTTCGCGCCCGACGACGGCGCTGCCGGCCCAGCTGCACGGGAGGTTCCGGCCGACGAGGAATTCTCGGCGCGACAAGAACCGGCGCATGCTGTGGGACGTCGGTGGCGACGGTGGTCCGCGCTGGGCGTCCGGCGTCGTCGAGCAGGAGCATCGACCGCTCGCGCGCGAGCCTGAAGGCCTACGACGACCTGTTCGACGATGCGACGCGTGCCGCTGCCAGTCGGTCAGCGCGCGCTGCGCGAGCGACGAGGAGTTCGGCCGGCAGCGCCTCGACGGCGTCAACCCGTTCCCTGCTGCGGCGCTGCATCGGCCTCGCCCGACAATTTTCCGGTCGATCAGGCGACCGTCGCCGCGCTGCTGCCGAGCGGGCAGGACCTCGCCACCCTGCGCGACGCCGGACGCCTCGTACCTGCTCGATCTCGCGATCCTCGACGGCATCGCGGCGGCGCCGGGACGCTTCCTGTGCGCCCCGATGTGCCTCTTCCATGTCGATGCAAAGTCGCGCCTGATGCCGCTCGCCATCCAGCTCGGCCAGTCGCCGGCTGCCGGGCCGATCTTCACCCCGCGCTCGACGATCCGTGGCTGTGGCGCACCGCGAAGGCGCATGTCCAATGTGCCGATTCGCGCAGGTCCAGGAATGCGTCTCGCACCTGCTGCGCACCCACATGGTGATGGAGACGATCGCGGTCGCCACGCACCGCCAGCTCAGCATCGCCCATCCGCTGCACCAGCTGCTGGTGCCGCATTGCCGCTTCACTGGCGATCAACCGCGCCGCGCGCACAAGATGCTGGCGCCCGGCGGTCAGATCGACAACACCGATGGGCGTCGGCAGCGCCGGCGGCGCTGGCGTCATGCGCCAAGGCCTGGAAAGGACTGGTCGTTCGCCCAGTACGATCTGC
>ERZ1370068.1812-contig-11756_pt1 | contig 79920 bp, 96 predicted proteins | sample MGYA00561227_ERZ1370068 | MGnify/ENA primary metagenome ERZ1370068 (study PRJEB38410, sample SAMEA6850437) | metagenome | study: Metagenomic assessment of the ecological functions of the soil: analysis of the soil microbiota associated with the...
GTTTGTACTTCGTTCAGTTACGTATTGCTCGTCTCGCTGTACATCCGCTCGACGGCCCGCTGGATCATCGCCTCCACCGTGGCCTCTGCGCGACGCCGCCGTGCTCGGCCAGGTCGTCGGAGTGCAGCGGCAGGGTCGTCAGGATGGTACTTGGAGAAGATGTCCTGCGCCGCCTCGGCGTCCGGCCGCTCGATCTTGATCTTGACGTCGAGCCGGCCCGGGCCGCAGGATCGCCGGGTCGATCATGTCCTCCCGGTTCGGAGGCGCCGATCACGATGACGTTCTCCAGGCCCTCGACACCGTCGATCTCGCGCAGCAGCTGCGGGCACGATCGTCGTCTCGACGTCGGAGGACACCCCGGACCGCGGGTGCGGAAGATCGAGTCCATCTCGTCGAAGAACACGATGACCGGCATGCCCTCGCTGGCCTTCTCGCGGGCCCGCTGGAAGATCGAGCCGGATGTGCCGCTCGGTCTCGCCGACGTACTTGTTGAGCAGCTCGGGGCCCTTGATGTTGAGGAAGAACGCTTCGCCCTCGCTCGTTGTCGCCGCGCGACCGCGGCGACCTTCTTGGCCAGCGAGTTGGCGACCGCCTTGGCGATGAGCGTCTTGCCGCAGCCGGGCGGCCCGTACAGCAGCACGCCCTTGGGCGGCCGCAGCTGGTGCTCCTTGAACAGCTCGGCGTGCAGGTACGGCAGCTCGACCGCGTCGCGGATCTGCTCGATCTGGCCGGCCAGGCCGCCGATCTCCGCGTAGGTGATGTCGGGCACCTCCTCGAGGATCAGCTCCTCGACCTCGGCCTTGGGGATGCGCTCGTACACGTAGCCGGACCGCGGCTCGAGCAGCAGGAGTCCGCCGCCGCGCAGGGTGGCGTTCCAGCAGCGGCTCGGCCAGCCGGGCGACCCGCTCCTCGTCCGCGTGCGAGATGACCAGCGCCGGTCGCCGCCGTCAAGGATCTCCTTGAGCATGACGACCTCGCCGATCGTCTCGTAGCCCTGGGCGATGACGACGTTGAGCGCCTCGTTCAGCACGACCTCCTGGCCGGGCCGCAGCGTGTCAAGGCTCAACGGCCGGGCTGACGCTCACCCGCATCTTGCGGCCGCCGGTGAAGACGTCGGCCGTGCCGTCCTCGCAGGCGCCGAGGAACACGCCGAAGCCGGAGGGCGGCTTGGCCAGCCGGTCCACCTCCTCCTTCAGCGCCACGATCTGGTCACGGGCCTCCCGCAGGGTGTCGGCGAGCCGCTCGTTCTGCCCGGTGACGGAGGCGAGCCTGGCCTCGGCCTCCGCAGCCGCTCCTCCACCAGCCGGGCTTGCCTCGGTGAGTCGGCGAGCCTGCGGCGCAGGACCGCGACCTCCTCCTCGAGGAACGAGATCTGCGTGGTGAGGCCTTTGACCTGGTCGTCATGCCGCGCGGAAAGCGAGCCGTCATCACGAGTGGCCACGCCCCACCTCCTTCCGAATGCAGGTCCCACCTAGACCCTACCTATCCGCAGCGCGCTCGTAACGCCTGGAGCTTTACCGCTATTCTGGCTTCCGTGGTCACCTGGTCGCTTACACTTTCGCGCCGCCTGGTGGGCCTGCGCCGGGTCATGTGGCCGGGTCACAATCCGGCCCCTGGTCCCGCGCGCCCTTGGCTAGTCTACGCCGCCGGGGCGGCGGGATCATCCCTCGTCGGCGGTAGCGCGCCGTCACCAGAAAGCCGGTGTGGGCGATCATCCGGTGCCCGGGCCGCACCGCGAGCCCATCCGATGCCAGCCACGCGATGAGCGACTCCCAGGCGGCGGCTCGTCGAAGCTGCCCGTTCCCTGACCGCCTCCACGGTCCGCGACAGCTGCGTCCACGGTGGAGACGTAGCAGCAGATCACACCGCCGCCGATCAGCACTCCGCGCGGCGGTGCCGATGTGCTCCCACGGCGCCACCATGTCCAGTACCACGCGGTCGAACTGGCTCGTTAGCCTCCGGCAGTCCTCATGCTCAACGGATGCGCCGTCACCTCGCCCGCACCGCCCGGGCCGCCGGGGACGTCGGCCTCCGGGGAGGTGGCTGCCACGATCCTAGGCCCAGGTCCCCGACCCGCAGCCGCCAGGCCGGGTGCGGGCCGCCGAAGAACCGCTCCGACGTTCTGCACGGGCGATGTCCGCGAAGTCGGCGCCGCGCTCGTAGGAGACCAGCAGCACCGGCCTCACCGAGCGCGCCCGGAGCAGCCAGCACGACAGGGCGCCCGAGCCCGCCCCGCCTCCAGCACCCGCGGCCCCGGGAAGATGTCGGCCATGGCGACGATCTGGGCGGCGTCCTTCGGGTAGATGACCGCCGCTCCCGGGTCATGGCTGAGGTGAAGTCGGCCAGCAGCGGCCGCAGCGCCACGTAGGGCGTCCCGCCTGACGACCGGACCACGCTGCCTTCCGGGCTGCCGCCGATGAGGTCGTCGTGCGCCAGCGAGCCCCGGTGCGTGGAAGGACTTGCCCGGCTGCAGGACTGACCAGGTTCTGGCGGCCCTTGGGGTCGGTGAGTCTGGACCTGGTCGCCCGGGGCTGAACGGGCCGCGGCGCTGTCGGATCACGCCCGACAGGCTAAAGCATGCCCCATGGATCTTCAGCCTGCTGCGCGGCCGCCGGGAGGGGCGGCGGAGCTGAAGCGTCAGTCCCGGCGAAGGCGTGATCGAGATCGGCGGTCGCGAGCACGCCGAACACCTGCCCGGTCGCTCGACCAGCAGATACTCGCTCGTCGGGCGTCGCGGCGCTACCGCCTCGATCAGGGCCATGCCCGACAGGTCGGTGAGCAGTACCAGGCCCGGGTCGATCGTGCGCTGCCAGCGAGTCGCCTCGATCCATGGCCTGCGCTGCGGCAGGGTGGCCATCACCGCGGTCTCGTTCACGATGGCGATCGGCCGGTCCTCGTGATCCACCACCACCAGGGCGCGGGCCTGGGCGGCGTCGGCCCGGCGGATCGCCTCCGCGCAGCGGCAGGTTCGCCGGGATGGGGATGGCGCGGCGGGCCAGCGCCCGCGCCTGCAGCCCCGGCAGCCGTTCGCGCACCCGGGTCGCGCGCAGCGCCTGGCTCGGCTGCCGGTCCACATGAAGGCCGCGATGACCGCCAGCCAGGCACACGTCGAAGAGGCTGGAGGCCGTTGCCCGCCCGGGCGGCGAGCACGAACGGGACCACCAGCACGGCCACCGCCAGCGCCCGGCACGCCCAGGCCGCCACCACCGTCGCCTGCCCGGCGCGGCCGGTCACCTTCCACACGCCTGCGCGCAGCGTCCGGCCGCCGTCCAGGCGGCAGCCCTGGGAGCAGGTTGAACACCCTCACCAGCTAGGTTCGCGAAAACCAGCTGGGCGAGCAGGACGCCGAGGACGCCGCCGTCGGGGACGGCCCGGGTCAGCGCGCGTACCCGCTCACCGCCAGCGCCAGCGAGACCGCGGGGCCAGCCACCGAGACGAGGAACTCCTGGCCGGGCGTGGGCGGCTCACGCTCGATCTCCGAGAGCCCCCGAGCGGGTAGAGCAGGATCCGGCGCACCGGCAGGCCAAACCCCGGGCGACCAGGTGAGTGGCTCAGCTCGTGGACGAGCACGGACGCGTACAGGAGCACCACTGAGCGCGGCGGCGATCCGGGTAGCGCAGCGACTCGGGCACCGACTGGGCCAGGCTGCGGGCGTACAGGAACACGAACAGGCCCGCGATCAGGAACCAGTAGGGCGAGATGAAGACCGGGATCCCGAAGGGCCTGGCGATCCTCACCCCCGGCGCCCGGCTCGGCCGAGGCCGGGCCCCTGACGTCTCGGCTCACCCGGTGTTGTGCCTGCCACACGCCCGATGCTACGTCCTGGCGCGAGCGGTCAGCACTGCCACAGGCGCGGCTACCGGCGTACACGGCCGCAGGCATGCGTCCCGCCGGGCCCCAGGCCGGGACGCGACCGTGGCGGGCGCCGAAATCACGGCAACTGTCGGAGCCGTCCCCTACCCTCCAGGCATGGGTGATGAGACGACGGCCGCCGAGTTGACGCGAACCTGCCGTGGCCGGGTGCGCCCGGTGAGGCCCCTGCGACGGAGGGAGGCCGCCCGCACGCGCCCGGCGCGGTCGCTGTCCCCGTCCCGGGCCGGCTGACTTCCTCACCTGCCCGCTCCTCTACCGGTTCCGGGTCATCGACCGGCTGCCCGAGCCGCCGCAGCCCGGCCGCGGTGCGCGGGACGCTCGTGCACGCCGTTCTTGAGCATCTGTTCGACCAGTCCGCGGCGGACCGCACGCCGGAGGCGGCCCGCTCGCTCGTCGCGCCGGAGTGGGAACGGCTGACCGCCGAGGAGCCCGGGCCTGGCCGACCTGTTCGAGGGGACGCCGAGCGGGCGGCCTGGCTGGAAGGGGCCGGGGTCATGCTCGACCGGTACTTCGAGCTGGAGGACCCGCGGCGGATCGAGCCTGCCCACCGCGAGCTGTCCGTCGAGGCCGAGCTGGCCTCCGGCCTGCATCTGCGCGGCTACATCGACCGGCTGGACGTGGCGCCGGGCGGCGAGATCCGGATCGTCGACTACAAGACCGGCACCTCGCCGCCGGAGGAGTTCGAGGCGCGGGCCCTGTTCCAGATGAGGTTCACGCGCTCGCGATCTGGCGAACGCGGGGCCAGGTCCCGGCCATGCTCCAGCTGATTTACCTGGGCAACGGTGAGATCGTGCGGTACCAGCCGGACGAGTCCGACCTGCTCGCCACCGAGCGCAAGGTCGAGGCGCTGTGGCAGGCGATCGAGCGCGCCCTCCGCAGCGGCGACTGGCGGCCGCGGCCCGGGCGCATCTGTGAGTGGTGCGCGCACCAGGCGATCTGCCCCGCGTTCGGGGGAACCCCCACCGCTCCCGGCCGACGCTGCCCGCCAGCCTGGCCGAGGTTCCCGGCGTGGCCGAGGAGGCACCGCCGTCCCGGCCAGCCCCGTCCCGGCCGCCCCCGCGTAGGCCCCGGGAGCCTCGCCTCGCGCGCTGCGCGCGTAGGCGCCCGCCGGGACAGCACGCCACGGCATGACCCCGCCCCGGCCGCCACGCGGGCCCGGGCGGTACCGTCAGCCGTTATGAGCGAACCAGGGTTTCCGGAGACCCGGCACCGCCGCGGATCCACATCCTGCACGAGGGCTACGTGCGGGAGGTCCGGAGGGTGGCAACCGGGTTGCCAGCACCGTCGTGCTCATCATCGATGGCGAGCGCGTGATCATCGTCGATCCCGGGATGGTGGCCGACCGCGCTGCGCTGCTCGCCGCGCTGGCCGCGGCGGGACCAGAGCCCGGCGACGTGACGGACGTGGTGTTCAGCCACCACCACCCCGACCACACGGTCAACACGGCGCTGTTCCCGGCCGCCGACCATCCACGACCACTGGGCCACCTACACCGGCGACCTGTGGGTCAGCCGGGATCCCGGCGATTTCGCCCTCACCGGCTCGGTCCGGCTGGTGGCCACCCCCGGCCACACCAACGAGGACATCACCACCCTCGCCGCCACCCCCGACGGCGTCTACGCGTGCACGCACGCCTGGTGGGGCCCGGACGGCCCGGCGGTCGACCCGCTCGGCGCCGACCAGGCGGCGCTGGAGCGAAGCAGGGGAGCGCATCCTCGCGGTGGCCACGCGTGATCGTGCCGGGCCACGGCCCCGCCTTCCGGCCGGGCCCGACACCCCGCGCTGAGCGAGCACCGGCGCCGGGTAGCAGGCCGGGCAGGTCAGGTCAGTAAGCCTTCACCCTTGAGTGAGAACGACGCCAGCCTGCGGACCGCGACGACCAGCGCGACGGCGGTCACGAGCGCGCCCAGGATGACGGCCGTCGGCAGGCCGGAGCGCCGCGTTCAGGCCGGGGTCGTCGCGCGATCGAGTTCGCGATCCCCAGCGAGTACTGCCCGACCGACAGCAGCCTGGCCCCGGCGACCAGGTTTGCCCAGCACGCCCTCCCAGATCAGCACGTAGAGCAGCCCCCACGCGATGGCGCGGGTGGTGACCGCCGAGAGCATGACGAAGATCGCGTTACACCCATCACCGGTCGGCCAGTGCGCCAGCGAACACGCCCAGCGCGAGCTTTGCGTGACCCCCGGTGGCGATGAGGTCGTACCACCAGTTCCGGGATCGCAGCAAAGATCATGGTGAGCACGACGGCGACCGGCGTATTTGGCCCCGATCACCACCGCCCGGCTCACCGGCGTGGCCAGCAGGTGCACGATGCTGCCGTCATCGATCTCCGCGCCCAGGACGCTGGTGCCGATGATGAGCGCGGTCAGCGGGAGCACCGCCGTCAGCCCGAACACTCCGAGGATGTCCGCTCTACCATGACGCACGCTCCGGGTGGGACAGCTTCAGCGCGGCCGTGACCAGCACCAGGACCAGCGGTGAGATGGCGAAGATGAGGGCGCGCTTGCGGCCCATCGTCGCCCGTAGGGTGATGGCGGCGACGACCCGGCCCTGGAATTCCGAACATGAGCTGGCTGCTTCCCTCTTTCAGGCTTCGACCAGGTAGGTGAAGACGCTTTCCAGCGACTCATCGGCGGGCAGCAGTTCCCGCAGCCTGATTCCTCGTCCCGGGCGAGCACGGCGAGCTCGCGGCTGAACGCGCCGTAGTCGGACGCCCGCACCTGCAGCCCCGGCCGGTCACCTCCACCCCGGTCACGGCCGGGCGGCCGATGAGACGAGGCCCCGAGCCGGCGGTCATCGGAGGTGCGGACGACGAACACGTGCGGGCGGCTGGTCATCAGCCGCCGGATCGCGCGGAAGTCACCGGACGCGGCAAGCCAGCCCGCCACGATCACCTGGATCGTGCCGGAGAGCCGCTCCACCTCCTCCAGGATGTGCGAGCTGAACAGGATCGTCCGGCCCTGCCTCGCCCAGCCGGTGCAGCAGGTCCATCATGTGCAGGCGCTGCCGCGGGTCCATGCCGTTGAACGGCTCGTCGAGGAGCAGGACCGACGGATCGTGGACGAGCGCCGCCGCCACCTTGATCCGCTGGCGCATGCCCCTGGAGTAGGTCGAGATCCGCCGGTCCTGCGCGTCGGCCATCTCCACCATCGCGATCGCGCGCCGGGTGGCGGCGGCCGGGTCCGCGAGCCGGTGCAGCTGGGCGGTGGCGCGGACGAACGCCTCGCCGGTGAGGAAGGGTACACCGAATCCCGCTCCGGCACCAGCCCCACGGTGCGGTAGATGCCGGGGTTGTGCCAGCTCGCGGCCCCGGCCACGGTCAGGTCCCCGCGGGACGGCGCGAGGAACCCGGCGGCCAGGTGCAGCAGGGTGGACTTCCCGGCCCCGTTCGGGCCGAGCAGGCCGGTGACCCCGGGCCCGATCGTCATGGTGATGTCGTTGATCGCCACCACGTTGCCGTACCAGCGGGAGACATGGTTCAGCTCGATCGTGCTCATGACACACCCGCCTTCCGGTACCGGGCGGCCAGGCCACCGAGGCTGGCCCCGAGGAGCACCGAGGAACATGACCCCGTACAGGGATCCCGGCGCTGCCCGGGCGCGGGACCTGGCTGGGCGAGGTCCCGCCCAGCCACTGCCTGACCCCTTCCAGCACCGTGACCGGGCTGACCAGGTCTAGCCAGCCGGGCCGCCAGCGGGCTCGCCCGGACCGGGCCTACGCCGGCCGCCGGTGACGCCGATCAGGATGCGAGGCCAGGCTCCAGCTGAGGAAGAAGTAGATGGCGATCGCGCCCGTCGCGTACGCGCGCGCGACCGGTGAGCGAGGCCAGGACGAGCCCGATCGCCGCGAACAGCACGGCCCACAGGGCCCCGATGAGCAGGCCGGGAATCAGCGCCCTGGTCTCGCTCAGACGGCCGCGCCGCCGCTGGCGCTTCACGATCGTGCCGAGGTAGAGCAGCAACAGCGGGATCTCGATCAGCGCCAGGCAGGCGGCCGTAAAGGCGGCGACGAACTTGGCCAGCGGGTAGTCCAGGCGGCGCAGCGGACGGCACAGATACAGCGGCAGGACGTGGCTGCGCAGGTCCCGTGAGACAAGCTCGGGCGCCTGGGCCGCCACGAAGATCACCATGACCAGCCCGCGCAGCTGGAAGACGTAGGTGTCGTACGGGATCACCCGGCCGCCGCCGCGGGCCGCCGCGACCGCGTTCACCACCGCGGGCAGGCACATGATGACGAAGGTGAGAATCGGCACGATCTTCGCCTTGACGCCGCGGCCGATGCCGAAGGCCGACCGCAGGCTGTTGCCAGCACAGCGCCCTGATGATGCCCGCCCGGCCCAGCCGCGGCCCGTCGTAGTGCTGGTAGCCGAGGTCGTGGATCACGCCGCCCGGCCGGCGACGTCACCGCTCATGGCGATCTCACCGCTCATGCCGCACCTCCGGGCGCCCGGTCATCGCTGGGGCCTGGTCATCGCGGAACAGCTCCTCAACCCGCCGCCGCCGCTGCTCGAGGCGGTTCAGCGGCAGCCCCAGATCCGCGATGACGTCCCGGATCACGTCGTAGGTAGCGTCGCCTTCGAGCCGGACCAGCAAGGCCCGCTCGTCCGGCCGTGAGGCGAGGCCGCGCCGGGTGAGCGCGGCCGCCGAGCTCTTGCCTCGCCCTCCTCGACCTCGACCGCCAGCACCTGGCTGACCCGGGTGAAGCTGGTCATCGTGTCGGCTCGCAGCAGCCCGCCGCGCTCCAGCGCCACCACGTGGTCGCAGATCCGCTCGACCTCGCCCAGCAGGTGGGAGGAGACCACGATGGAGATGCCGAACTCCCCGCCGATCCTGGCGATCAGGTCGAGCATCGCGGCCCGCCCGCCGGGGTCGAGGCCGGTGGTCGGCTCGTCGAGCAGCAGCAGCCGCGGATCGCCGACCAGCGCCTGGGCCAGCTTGACCCGCTGCTTCATCCCGGTCGAATAGGTGCCGATCGAGCCGGTACCGCTCCTCGTGCAGGCCGACGTGGCGCAGGGACTCGGCGGCCCGCTCCCGGGCCGCGGTGGTCGGCAGCCCGGACATCCGGCCCATGTGGGTGACGAACTCGGTGCCGGTGACGTCGGGCGGCAGGCAGTCGTGCTCGGGCATGTACCCGGTGAGGGTGCGGATCCGTTCCGCGCCCACCGCCGTGTCGCGGCCGAGCACGCTCGCCCGGCCGCTGGTGGGCGAGACCAGGCCCAGCAGAATCTTGATCAGGGTGGACTTGCTCGCGCCGTTCGCGCCGATCAGCCCCGTGATCCCGGGCGAGAACACGGTCGTGAGCCCGTCCAGGGCGGTCACGCCGCGCGGGTACCGCTTGGTCAGCGCCTAGGTCTCGATGACACCGGCTGGGGTGAGGCCGGGTTCGCCCACGGCGCTCTCGATGACGCGACTGTCGCTCACAAGATCCCAGCGTTCCAGCCCGGCGGCCGGTCCGTCATCGGCCGGGAGTCTGTTCTTGGCGTCGAGACCACGGGCGTACCCGATGCCCTGTCCCCGGGCGGACTAGGACCACGGGCGACGCAGCGAACCTGCCTGCGGCGTTACCGTGAGTTCGTGAACGCACAATCTCCTCCGGTCCCGGCTTAGGCGCGGACGAGATGGCGGCACGGCAGCCCGGGCCCGACCCGGCCTGCTGCTTCTCCCCGCGCCGCCGCTGACCATGAGAATCCGGCGGATCTCACTGGGTGGTGCTGGACTACGTCGTCGCGGCCGTCTGTGCCCTGATCATCTTCGGCACGCTGTTCCACGGCGTGGCCCTCGCCCGGCTCCCGGTCACCGGCTGGCACGCACGTGACTGGCTCCCGCCGGTGCTGGCCGTCTGCCTGTCCATCCCGGTCGCCATCCGGCGCCGCGAGCCGGTGCTCGCCCTCGGCCGTGATCCTGGCCGCCTGCGCCTGGGTCCTGGCGCTGCGGGGCGAGATCACCCGCGGCCCCGTCCTGCCGCTGGCCATCGTGCTGTACCTGGTGGCGGCGACCCGCAGCCGCCGGGCCGCGCCTGACCGCCCTGGCCGCCTCGCTCGCGCTGCTCACCGTCCAGGGGTGATCCTGAGCCTGACCGGCCGCGGCGCCTGCGAACGCGGTCGGCGCCGCTTGAGCCTCATCATCTGCTGGATGATCGGCTACTCGGTCGGCCAGCGCCGCAGCTACGCGGCCCGGCTCCAGCAGCAGGCCATGGACAACGCCGTCACCGCCGAGCGGCTGCGCATCGCCAGGGAGCTGCATGACGTGGTGGCGCACAGCATGACCGTGGTGGCCGTGCAGGCCGCATTTCGGCGAGTACGTGTTCGACCGGCAGCCGGGCGAGGCCCGGGCCACGCTCGCCGCGATCCAGACGGTGACCAGCGAGGCGCTGGCCGACATGCAGCGGATGCTCGGCGCGCTCCGCCAGGCCGGTGGCGCGATGGCGGGCGACGCGGCGCCAGGCCCGGCGGTCCGGGCAGACCGCGCCGATCCAGGCGCTGTACCGCCGCCCCGCTGGCGCCCGCGCCCGGCCTGGCCGACCTGGACCGGCTGGTGGCGGCACGGCCGGGGCCGCAGATCCGGGTCGAGGTACTGCGGACCGGTCCGGCCTGGCCATCCCGGCCGGACATCGATCTGTCGGCGTTCCGGATCGTCCAGGAGGCGCTGACCAACGTGGTGAAACACTCCGGCGCGGATCGCTGCCTGGTGCGCATCGCCCACGGCGCCAGCCAGCTATGCGTCGAGATCACCGACCCGGGCCAGCGGTCCGTTCCGCCCCGGCGGCCGGTGCCCGTGCCGTGGCGATGGGCTACGCTCCGCCCGGCGGTGGCCAGCCCCCGGCGGCAGCGGGAGCCCCGTGCCGGGCTCGCGCCCGGCGGGCACGGCATCGCGGGGATGCGTGAGCGGGTCAGCCTGTGCGGCGGCGAGTTCGCGGCCGGGCCGCTGCCCGGGCGGGCTTCCGGGTCACCGCCCGGTTCCCGCTGCCGGGCGGGGCGCGATGAGGTTGCCGCGGTGACGCTGCGGGTCATCGTCGCCGACGATCAGGCCCTGGTCCGGGCCGGGTTCTGCGGCATCGTCGGCGCCACCGAGGGCTTCACCGTCGTCGGCGAGGCCAGCACCGGCACCGAGGCCGTCGCCGAGGCCCGCCGGGCCCGGCCCGATGTCGTCCTGATGGACGTCCGGATGCCGGTCATGGACGGCATCGAGGCCACCCGGCAGATCACCGGGCCGGACGGGGCGGACGACACCCGGGTGCTGATCCTGACCACCTTCGACCTGGACGAGTACGTGTACTCGGCGCTGCGCGCCGGGGCCAGCGGCTTCCTGCTCAAGAGCACCCAGCTTACCGACCTGATCGCGGCGATCAAGGTCGTCGCGGCGGGAGACGCGCTGCTCGCCCCCAGCGTGACGCGCCAGCTGGTGGCCGAATTCGTGCGCCGCCCCGCGCCGCCCGCGCCCGCCAGCCAGGCGCCGACCGCCATGACGGCCATCACCGCGCGCGAGCGCGAGGTGCTCGCGCTCATCGCCACCGGCATGTCCAACACCGAGATCGCGGGCAGGCTCGCGATCAGCGCCGCCACGACCAAGACCCACGTCAGCCACCTGCTGGCCAAGCTGAACGCCCGCGACCGGGTCCACCTGGTGATCCTCGCCTACCAGGCCGGGCTCGGGCCGCCCGGCTGAGTCTCCTCATATGCTGCCTGGCATGCGCTTGATTCCAGGTAGACGCCTTCGCCGACAGCGTGTTCGCGGGCAACCCGGCCGCGGTGTGCCTGCTCGGCGGCCCGGCCGAGGCACGGTGGATGCAGTCGGTCGCCAGCGAGATGAACCTGTCCGAGACGGCGTTCGTCGAGCCCCGGGCGGCCGGGTACGGGCTGCGCTGGTTCACCCCGGTGGCGGAGGTGGGCCTGTGCGGGCATGCCACCCTGGCCAGCGCGCACGTCCTGTACGAGACCGGGCTGGCGGAGCCGTCCGAGCCGGTCAGGTTCGACTCGGTGAGCGGGCCGCTGACCGCGCGGCGTGAGGACGGCCTGCTCGTGCTCGATTTCCCGCCCGCCCGGCGCGTCCGGCGCTAGCCCCGCCCGGGCTGCTGGCCGCGCTCGGGGTGGACGGCGCGGAGTGGACGGGCCAGGCCAAGGACGACCTCATGGTGGTCCTGGGCCGCGAGGAGGAGGTCACCGGGCTGCGCCCGGACACCGTCGCGCTGGCCGGGTACGGGACCCGCGGCATCATCGTGACCGCGCCGGCGTCCCGGCCGGGCGCGGATTTCGTCTCCCGCTTCTTCGCCCCGGCGTCGGGATCGCCGAGGACCCGGTGACCGGCTCCGCGCACTGCACCCTCGCCCCCTACTGGGCCGGGCGGCTGGGCGGCCCGGGCTCACCGGCTACCAGGCCTCGGCCCGGGGCGGGACGGTCCGGGTACGGGTGGACGGGGACCGGGTGCTGCTGGTTTACCGCGCCGTCACCGTGTTGTCCGGTGAGCTGAGCGACGCCGCGCTCCCCGGCCGGGCGCTGGTCAGCGGCCAACCGCGTAGCCCTGCATGCCACGGGCGTTGGCGGCCGCGTACAGGAACCCATCGGACCGGGCGACGGCGCTGACCCGCCCGAGCGACCACGGCGGCCGCACCGTCACCCGGTGCCCGCGCTCGCCCAGCCGGGCGGCCACGTCCCGGCCCACCCGCTCCTCCACCGACACCGACAGCGGGGAAGACTCCCGCGGGTGGAACGAGGAGGGAAAGTGGCTGCTGTGGAAGGCGGGCGCGTCGATCGCCTCCTGCAGGTTCATGCCGAAGTGCACGTGGTTCAGGAAGAACGACAGGGACCACTGGTCCTGCTGGTCGCCGCCCGGGGTACCGAACGCGAGGTAGGGCTCACCGCCGCGCAGCACCAGCGTCGGGGACAGGGTGGTGCGCGGGCGCTAGCCCGGCGCCAGCGTGTTCGCCAGCCCGGGGGTGAGGGTGAACATCTGCGCCCGGGTGCCGAGGCAGAACCCCCAGGCCGGGGATGACCGGCGAGCTCTGCAGCCAGCCGCCGCTGGGCGTGGCGGTGACCAGGTTGCCGAACCGGTCGGCGGCATCCACATGGCAGGTGTCCCGGCCGTGCGGCGCGCTGGCCAGCCCGGGCCGGGTGAGATCCGTCACCGGGTCCCCGGCCCAGCCGTCGGTCACCGCCAGTTCCGCCGTCACCCCCGCCGCGTAGCCGGGCAGCCGGGGCTCGGCGCCGCCGGGGCGGCCCGGGCGCAGGCCCGGCGACGCCACCGAGCCGACCAGGGCGCGGCGGCGCGCCGCGTAGTCCGCCGACAGCAGCGCGGGCAGGGGACGTCGGCGCACCGGGGATCGCCGTACCAGGCCTCCCGGTCGGCGAAGGCCAGCTTGGCGCACTCCACGACGGTGTGGATGTACTCTCGCCGCCCGGCGCCATGGCCGCCAGGTCGAACCCCGCGAGCAGCGCCAGCTGCTGCAGGAACACCGGGCCCTGCCCCCACGGCCCGGTCTTGCACACGGTCAGGCCCTCGTACTCGCCGGTGACCGGCGGCTCCGCGCGTGCCCGCCACCGGGCCAGGTCACCGGCGGTGAGCAGGGCCCGGTGACGCTCGCCGGTGACGTCCATCACCTCCGCCCGCTCCAGGTACGCCCCGATCGCCTCCGCCACGAAGCCCTGGTAGAAGGCGTGGCGGGCCGCCTCGATCTGCGCCTCCCGGCCCGGGCTTGCCGCCTCCGCCTCGTCCAGCAGGCGCTGGTAGGTCGCGGCGAGGACGGGATTGGCCAGGCGTGAGCCCGGCGCCTAAGACCCCGTCCGCCAGGTAGACCTCGGCCGAGCTGGGCCAGTGCTCGCGGAAGGCGTCGGCCACCGACGCGATGCTGGCGCTGATGCCGGGCACCACCGGGTAGCCCTCCCAGGCGTAGCCGATCGCGTACTCCATCACCTCGCGCAGCCGCAGCTGGCCGTGGGCGGCGAGCAGCAGCATCCAGGTCCCGAACGCGGCGGGGACGCAGGCGGCGAGCAGCCCGCTGCCGGGCACCAGGTCCAGCCCGAGCGCCGCGAACGCCGCCACGGTGGCGGCCTGCGGCGCGGGCCCTGGCCGTCCAGCACAAAGACCTCGTCCCGGTGGCGTCATACCCGATGACGGGCACCTCGCCGCCGGGCCCGTTCAGGTGCGGCTCGACGACCTGCAGCACCAGGCCCGCCGCGACCGCCGCGTCGAACGCGTTCCCGCCCTTCTCCAGCACCGCCATTCCCGCCGCCGAGGCGAGCCAGTGGGTGGAGGCCACCATGCCGAACGCGCCCGCCAGCTGCGGCCGGGTGGTGAAGGTGGACCCCTGTGGCATCATCCGCACTCCTCGGGCCGGGCGCCCGGGTGCCGGGCATTCACACGCTACCTCCGGCGCGGCGATCGCCGGTTCTGGTCATCCGCCGGGCCACGATACGGTCAGCCCCATGACCGATGACCTGTTCCCGCGGCTGCGGGCAGTTTGCGATCTTGACGTGGCCGAGGTGCGCGAGGGCGCCGGGCGTCACGAATACGACGGCGCCGTCCAGGACCTGTCGCCGGACGGGGTGCGGGCCGGGCTGGCCGCCCTGGCCCGGGCGGCCGAGTCGGGCGACCCCTCGACGACGTGCATGACGAGGCGCACCTGGCCGCGTTCGAGGATCAGGCCCGGGTCTCGCTCGGGGAGCTGGAGCTGCACCGGCGTAACCCGCTGTTCCACCTGTTCGGCCTCGACCTGGCCTGTTACGACCGGGAGTACGCCCCGCAGGCGGAGCGGGACCGGGCCCGGCTGGCCCACCTGGGTCACTGGCCGGAGGCGGTGGACGCCGCCGTCGCCGCGCTCGACCAGGTGAGCGCGCCGGTGGCGGCCGCCCTGCTGGACAGCATGAAGGGCCTGGCGGCTGGCATCCCGGCCGACGCGCCGGAGGCCGTGGCCGACCCGGCCCGGGCGGCGCATGAGCGGCTGGTCGCGGCCGTCACCGGCATGGCCGCCTCCGGTGACCCGGACCCGGCCCTGGGCGGGCCGGGCCTGACCGCGCTGATGAGCAGCTCGGAGCGGATGGAGGTGGACCTGGGCGAGCTGGCGGAGCGGGCCGACGCCGAGCGCGACCGGCTGCGGGAACTGCTCGCGGGCAGCTGCGCCCGGATCGACGCCGGGCGGCCGCCGATGGAGGTGGCCCGCGAGCTGGTCCGCGACCACCCCGGCGCCGACGGGGTCATCGACGCCGCGCGGCACTGGACCCAGCGGGCGATCGACTTCACCCGCGAGCGCGACCTTGTCCCCTACCACGACGGGGAGTGCCTGGTCGGGCCCGCTCCCCGTCCCGGCGATGGGGGACGGCGATGATGTCGTCGGGCCGCCCGGGCGAGCCGGAGGGCCCGTCCTGGTACCACATCACCCCGCCGGACGCATCGTGGCCGCAGCGCGAGGCCGACGAATGGCTGGAGATGTTCAGCGCGACCACGCTGCCGGGATCACCGTGCACGAGGTCGCGCCGGGGCACTTCTCGCACGGCCGGGCGATGCGGCGCGCGCCCACCCCGGTCCGCCGCGTGCTGCAGTCGAGCGCGTTCATCGAGGGCTGGGCGCACTACGCGCGAGGAACTGTGCGTCGAGCAGGGGTTCGGCGGCGATGACCCCGGTTCGAGATCGGCGTGTGGCTGGAGGCGCTGGTGCGGGTCACCCGGCTGGCGTGCGCGATCGGCGTGCACACCGCGGGCATGACCGTCGAGGAGGGCGCCCGCCGGTTCGAGGCCGACACGCAGCTGGTCAAGCCCGGCCGCGCTCTCCGAGGCCCGGCGGGCCACCTTCGACCCGACCTACGGCCGCTACACCTGGGGCAAGCTGACGATCCTGGACCTGCGCGAGCAGGCCAGGCAGCAGTGGGGAGAGGGGTTCAGCCTGCAGCGGTTCCACGCGGCCATGCTGGCGCTCGGTTCCCCGCCGCTGGGCCTGCTCGGCACCGCCATCGTCCGCGGCTGAGCCCGGCGCCGGGCCGCGGTCGGCTGGCCGCCGCGGCCGACCCGGCCGCTGCCGGCCGCGCCGCTGTTGACCCGGCCGCCGGGCCGGTGCAAATATTTGACTATGTCAAGTGATTCTTTGACATCGTCAGTTACCGCCGCCGGGAAGGACGATCCCGCCGACCCGGTGACCGGCGGCCAGGTCGCGGCCGTGCGCGAATTCAACCGCTTCTACACGGGCGTGATCGGCCTGCTCCGGGAGGGGCTGCTGGGCACGCCCTATTCCGCTGACCGAGGCCAGGGTCCTGTTCGAGCTGGCCCGTGACGACGCGGTCGAGGGCGCTCACCTGCGCCGGTGGCTCGACATCGACGCGGGGTACCTGAGCCGCCTGCTGGCCAGGTTCGAGGCCGACGGGCTGGTGAGCCGGACCCGCTCCCCGCCGACGGGCGGCGTCAGGTCATCGGGCTGACCGGCCCGGGCCGGGCGGTCCAGGCGGACCTCGACGCCCGGTCGGCCGCCCAGATCCGTGCCCTGCTCGCCGCGCTTCACCCCGGACGGTATCGGCGGCGCCTGGCCGCGGCCATGGCCAGCATCCGGGAGATCATCGGGCCCGCGCCGCCGCCCGCCGCGTTCGTGCTCCGGCCGCCCGTGCCCGGCGACCTGGGCTGGGTGGTGCAGCGGCACGGCGCCGCTGTACGCCGGCCGAGTACGGCTGGGACGCGTCCTTCGAGGCGCTGGTGGCGCGGATCGTCGCGGACTACGCGGCCCGCGACGATCGCCGCCGGGAATCGGCCTGGATCGCCGAACTGGGCGGCGAGCTAGGCCGGGTGCGTGTTCTGCATGCGCAAGACCGACACCACCGCGCAGCTGCGGCTGCTGCTGGTCGAGCCGCGGGCCCGCGGCCTGGGCGTGGGCGGCCGCCTGGTCGCCGAGTGCGTCTCCTTCGCCCGCCGGGCCGGGTACCGGGAGATCGTGCTGTGGACCAACGACGTGCTGCACGCCGCCCGGCGGATCTACCAGCGGGCCGGCTTCCAGCTCGCCGGATCCAGCCCGCACCACAGCTTCGGCCACGACCTGGTGGGGCAGGACTGGCGGCTGCCGCTGGCCTGGCTCGGCCGGCGCCCCGGTCAGTCCAGGGGCGTGCCCGGGACCACCAGTCCCGTCTCGTACGCGAGGATCACCGCCTGCACCCGGTCGCGCAGGCCCAGCTTGGCCAGCAGGTTGCCGACATGGGTCTTGACGGTCGCCTCGCTGACGAACAGGCCCGCCGCGATCTCGGCGTTGCTGCGGCCCCTCGCCAGCAGCAGCAGCACGTCCCGCTCCCGGGCGGTCAGCGAGGCGAGCCGCGACGGCGACGGCGACGTTTCCGGCGGCCTGCGCGCGAACGCCTCGATGAGGCAGCGCGTCACCGACGGGGCGAGCAGGGCGTCGCCCGCGGCGGCGGCGCGCACGGCGGCGATGAGGTCGTGCCGGGGCGAGTCCTTGAGCAGGAACCCGCTGGCGCCCGCCCGCAGCGCCTCGTAGTACGTAGCTCGTCGAGGTCGAAGGTGGTGAGCATGACCACCTTGGGCGCGGCCGCGGGGTCGCGGGTGATCAGCCGCGTCGCCTCCAGCCCGTCCATGCCGGGCATCCGGATGTCCATGAGCACCACGTCGGGCCCGTGGGCGGCGGCCTGCGACACCGGCCGCCTCGCCGTTGGCGGCCTCGCCGACCACGGTGATGCCGTCGGCGGCGTCGAGGATGACGCAGAATCCCGAGCGGACCAGCTCCTGGTCGTCGACGACGAGCACCCGGATCGGCGCGGGCGCGGCAGTGCCGTCATAGCGCTGGCAGCCGCGCGGTGACGGCGAAGCCGTCCGGCCGGGGTCGGGCCCACCGTCAGGTTGCCGCCGCACGAGGCCACCCGCTCGGCGATCCCGGCCAGGCCGAGCCCGGACCCGCGCGGCGGGGAGCCCGGCCTGGCGGCGGCGCGGCCGTTCCCGCCCGCCGGTCCGCATCCCCGGGCGGGCCATCCCGCCGCGGCCGGAGTCGGCGACGCACACGGTGACGTACCCGGGCTCGTAGGACAGGGTGACGGCGGCCCGGGCGGCGTGGGCGTGGCGGATCGTGTTGGTCAGCGCCTCCTGCACGATGCGGTACGCGGTCAGGTCCACGCCCGGGCGCGAGCGGGCCCGGGGTGCCGACCACCTCGAAGTCGACGGGCAGGCCCGGCGCCCCGCACCTGGTCGAGCACGCCGCCGAGCTCGCCGAGCGAGCGCCGACGGGCCGTCTCCAGCCGCTCGGACGGGACCGCGCAGGACACCGAGCAGCCTGCGCAGCTCGGTCAGAGCGCCAGCCGCGCGGTGTCCCCGATGATCTCGACCGAGCGCCGCGCCTGCGCGGGCTTGTCCGGCAGCAGCGAGGTCGCCGCCTCCGCCTGCACCGCCATCAGGCTGACGTGGTGGGCCACCACGTCGTGCAGCTCGCGGGCGATCCGGGCCCGCTCGGCGGCGGCCTCGCGCGACACCACCCGGTCCAGCTCGGCCTCGGCGCGGTCGGCCCGGCTCTCGCGCCGCCTCCAGGTTCGCCCGCTTGGCCCGGCTGAGCGTGCCCGCCACCCACGCCGCGATGAAGATCATCGCCTGGAAGATGGCCTCGTAGGGCTCGCTGTGGCCGGGCGCGGACAGGGAGGTGGCGATGCTGGCCACCGCCACCGGCGACCGGTGATCCAGCGCCACACGGCGCCGCAGCGGTCGATCACCGTGTAGAACGCGATCGCCGGGCCGAGCGGGAACGGCGCAGAACCGAACCCGATCTGGTCGTAGGCGACCCGCGCGGCGCCGATGACCAGGATGACCGGGATGGGCCACAGCCCGGCGCCAGATGAGCGGGATGCCCTGGGCGGCCACCAGCACCAGGGCGAGCCACAGCGGGTGCAGCTGGGCCCGGTACGGCAGCAGCGAGACCACGTTGACGGCGGCGAGCGCGACCGCGAGACCAGATCCTGGATCCGCTCCTGGCGCCGCGGCGGGAGCGCGGCCAGCCGCGCCGCGAGCTCCTGCGGGAGCCCGGCCGCCCGCGCCGCCAGCCTCGTCACGACCCGATGGTACGGCCTGGCGGCGCGGCCACGGATCGTCCGCGCGGATGAACCGGCGGCTCAGCCGGGCGGCGGAACGGCGGGCGCGGCCCGGTGCCGCGGTCGGACCTGGGGCGGAGCCGGCGAATCGCCCCGGCGCCCGATGCGGCGGCCGCCCCGGGTTGTCACGGCTGATCCCATGAACACGACCGCCGGGGCCCAGGGCCCGTCAGCATCGCCCGCCCGCGCGCGCAGGCCGCGCGGCGTCGGCTCACCGCCGCGGCGGCCCGCCCGGCAGCGCGCCCCAGACTGTGGATCGCCATCATCGCGGCCGCCGCGTTCGGCGTCGGAGATGGCCGTCAGCGCGCGCTACGGCTACCACCGGGACGAGCTGTACTTCCTGCAGGCCGGGCAGCACCCGGCCGCTCGGCTACGTGGATCAGTCGGCGCTCACCCCGCTGGCCGCCCGGGCGATGGCGGCGCTGACCGGCAGCACGCTCGCCGGGTTGCGCCTCCTGCCCGCGCTGCTGCTGGCCGCGCTGGTGATCCTGGCCGCGGCGATGAGTTTGACTGCTCGGGGCCGGGCGCACCGGCCAGGTCGTCGCCGCGCTGGCCACCGCCGCCTGCGCCGAGTACCTGGGGCCGCGCACCTGTTCTCCACCACGACCTTCGACTTCTTCTTCTGGGCGCTCACCCTCTATCTCGTTCTGCGCCTCATCGTGTCGGCGGACCCGCGCTGGTGGCTTGCGGTAGGCGCCTGCGTGGGGTGGGGCGCGAACGCGCAAGTGGTCGATCGGGGTGCTGGCGGCCGCGCTGCTGGCGGGGTTCGCGCTCACGCCGTCCCGCGCGCTGCTGCCGGAGCTGGCACCTGCTGGTAGCGCCGTCATCGCCGCCGCGCTGGCCGCGCCCGACGTGATCTGGCAGGCCCGCCACGGCTGGTCCAACCTGGCCGTCTTCCACGCCCTGCACGGCGAGGCTAAGCCACAACCTGGTGGTCTACTGGCCCGCGCAGGTCCTCTACACCGGGTTCGTGCTCACCCCGGTCTGGGTCGTCTATCTGTGGTGGTGCCTGCGCCACCCGGAGGCGCGGCGCTTCCGGCCGGCCGGGATCGCGGCGATGATCACGCTGGTGCTGTTCTTCGTGGCGGGCGGCAAGCCCTACTACGCCGGGGGATCTACACCTTCCTGTTCGCCGTAAGCGCGGTCCCCACCGAGCGCTGGCTGGCCCGGCAGCGGCTCCGCCCGGTGCTGCCGGCTGCCGCAGCACTGGCGCTGACCACCGCCGTCGGGGCCGCGATCGCGGTGCCGCTGCCTGCCTACCGCCGCGCTGGCCACGGTCCCGCTGCAGAAGATCAACTACGACCTGGCCGAGACGATCGGCTGGCCGCGGCAGGTCGCGCTGGTGGCCCGCGCGTACCACGCGCTCCCGCCCGGCCAGCGGGCCAGCACCGCGATCCTGGCTTGCTAACTACGGCGAGGCCAGCGCCATCGACCGGTACGGGGCCTGGCGACGGCCTGCCGCCTAAGCGTTCAGCGGCGCCAACAACTTCTGGTACTGGGGCCCGCCGCTGAGCGCGCTGACCGGTCGGCCATCGCGGTGAACATCGACCCGGCGCTGCTGCGGCGGCTGTTCACCAGCGTCCGGCCGGTCGCCGTCTTCCGCAACGGCCTGGGCGTCAGCGACGACGAGCAGGGAGCCGTCATCTACCGGGCGGCCGGGCTGCGCACCAGCTGGGCGGCGGCGCGGGCCGCTGCTGCGCGACTTCTCCCGACCCGCCGGGACAAGAGGCCCCGGCCGATGGACTGCTGGGCTCGCGGGTCCCGCATCCCGCCTGGCGGCGTGGGGCTTGCCATCCGGGCGCGATGACCTGCTCCGCGTCGTGCCGGAGGCGCGCCAGAGGGCAGAGTCGGCGCCCCATTGCCGGGCCTAAGGTGGAACCCATCCGGGCTGGGCGCTGAAGGTAATGACCGATGCGGGCAGCGAAGCGCAACGCTGGCCATCCGGGCCGGGGCCGACGCCACGTGCTGGCCCGTGGCTGTCGCGGCTTAGCCTTGACCGGGTGTGCGCCGCGAAATGGTCAGCGCCCTGGCGCCCATCCAGATCGGCACCAGCTACGTGCCGGTCCCCGCTGTCGGTTGAAGCACCACCGTCGCCTACGTGGTGATCCGCAACAACGCAGTGCCGCCGACCGGCTGGTGTCCGCCCGCACCAGCGTGGGCGGCCGGGTCGCGTTCCGCGCCCCGGCCGGGCCCGGTGACCTGGCCATGCACACGGTCCAGCTCGATCGCCATCCCGGCGCACTCGACCGTCGCGATGGTCCCCAACGGCTACCACATGCTGATCACTGGCGCTAGGCCCGATCCGCGGCGGCAAGGACATCACCCTGACCCTGGTCTTCGCGCACGCTGGCCGGGTCTCGGTGGTGGCGCAGGTCATCCGACCCGGCGACCGGCGGAAGCACCTACTTCCTCAACTGAGCGCCGTACCGTGTGGTGAGCGCCGTACCGTGCCGAGCGCGCACCGACTGGCCCCCGCTCTACGACGCAGCCCGGCTGGCCGCGAACGTCCCGGTGGTGGCCCTCCGTGTACGTCAATGACATGTACGTGTAAGCCGAGTTCTCGCTACCAGAGGGAGCCCCGAAGGTCACCGGGGGCCGATTCGCTCGGCGTGGCGGTGGCTCCCCGGCCAGCTGAACCGCGCACTAGCTAGTTGCGATCAAGCAAGTAATCGGGGTAGGCTCCATAGGTGCGGGATGGGCAGGTAGTAGCGGCCGCTACAAGTGGGTGGCGCTGTCCAACACCACGCTCAGCATCACGATGGCGACCATCGACGCCTCGATCGTGATCATCGCCATGCCCGCCATCTTCCGCGGCATCGACCTGGACCCGCTGGCCCCGGCCAACGTCACCTACCTGCTGTGGATGATCATGGGGTACCTGCTGGTGACGGCGGTCCTGGTGGTGACGCTCGGCTTAGCTCGGCGACATGTACGGCCGGGTGCGGATCTACAACCTCGGGTTCGTGGTCTTCACGCTGGCCTCGATCGCGCTCTCGCTCGACCCGTATGACCGGCCCGCCCGGCGCGCTCTGGCTGATCGGCTGGCGGCTGCGTGCAGGCGGTCGGCGGGGCGATGCTCATGGCCAACGCGGCCGCCATCCTCACCGACGCGTTCCCGGCCCGCCAGCGCGGCATGGCCCTGGGCATCAACCAGATCGCTGGCGATCGCCGACCAGTTCGTCGGCCTGCTGCTCGGCGGGCTGCTGGCCGCGTGGGACTGGCGCGCGGTGTTCTGGGTGAACGTCCCGATCGGCGTGGTCGGCACCATCTGGTCCTACCTGAGCCTGCGTGGAGATCGCCGACCACCCGGCGGGCGAGGATCGACTGGGCTAGGCAACATCACCTTCGCGCTCGGCGCGGCCTGCTGCTGGCCGCCATCACGCACGGCATCCAGCCCTACGGCGGGCACACCACCGGCTGGACCAGCCCCTGCGGTGCTAGCCGGGCTGCTCGGCGGGCGCCGCCCTGCTGGCCGCGTTCTGCGTCATCGAGACCAAGATCGCCGAACCGATGTTCCAGATGGGGCCTGTTCCAGATCCGGGCGTTCGCGGCTGGCAACGCGGCCGAGCCTGCTCGGCTCGATCGCCCGCGGCGGCCTGCAGTTCATGCTGGTGATCTGGCTGGCCGGGATCTGGCTGCCGCTGCACGGGTACGACTTCGCGGTCACGCCCGCTGTGGGCCGGGCATCTACATGCTGCCGCTCACCACCGGCTTCCTGCTGGCCGGGCCCGGTGTCCGGGCTACCTGTCGGACCGGTTCGGCCCGCGCCCGTTCGCCACCGCGGGCCTGCTGGTGCGCGGCGTGCGCGTTCTGCGGCCTGATGCTGCTGCCGGTGGACTTCCCGTACTGGCGTTCGCGCGCTGCTCATCTTCGGCAACGGGATCGGCTCGGGCCTGTTCGCCTCCCCCAACACCTCGGCGATCATGAGCAGCGTCCCGGCCCGCCACCGCGGCTCGGCGTCGGGCATGCGGGCCACGCTTCCAGAACTCGGGGATGGCGCTGTCGATCGGGATCTTCTTCTCGCTGATGATCGTCGGCCTGGCCGCCGCCGCTCCCGCGCACGCTGGCCAGCGGCCTGCGCCGCACAGGGCGTCCCGCTGGCGATCGCGGACCACGTCAGCCACCTGCCGCCGGTGAGCACGGTGTTCGCGGCCCTGCTCGGCTACAACCCGGTGCAGCACCTGCTGGCCCCGTCCGGGGTGCTCGCGCACGCTCCCGGCGCACAACGCCGCCGTGCTGACCGGAACGCAGTTCTTCCCGCACCTCATCTCCGGGCCGTTCCACCACGGCCTGATCATCGTGTTCACCGCCGCGGCCGCCATGTCGCTGGTGGGGGCCGCGGTGTCGCTGATGCGCGGCGGCCAGTTCTACTACGACGCGCCGGACGGGGCCGGTTCGCCCGGCCAGCCGGCCACTTGCCGCGAGCGCTCGCCGCTAGCCCTCCCGGGACACCAGGCGCCGAACGGATCGGCCCCGCGGGCGCCTCGCCAACGGCGGGTCCCTGCCGCGCGGTGAGCCGGTACGGCCGGGTGCCCGGCCGCCCGCCACTCAGCGCACACAGTGACCCGCGCCGCGCGCGCTGGCGTAGGCTGCAGGCGTGCCACGTTATGAGTTCCGATGCCGGGCGTGCGGCGACACCTTCGAGGTCAACCGCCCGATGGCGCAGGCGTCCGACCCCTGCACCTGCCCCAGGAGCACGACGACACCGTGAAGCTGCTCTCGACCGTGTCCGTCGGCGGGCGGGCAGTCGCGCAGGGAGAGCCGCGCCGGGCCCGTCCGGCGGCGGCTGCTGCGGCGGCGCGCCTGCGGCTGCGGCGGCTGACCAGCCCCGCGGGCTCCCGTCGCGGGCGGCGGCCCGCGCCGCGACCGCACCGACCCGCCGGAAGGCCACCGATTGTCAACGATCAGCACCGACCGGTGGTATGACGAGATCACCGGCAGCACCGCGACGCTGGCCCAGCTCATCGACGGCGCCGACCTCACCCGCCCGGTGCCGACCTGCCCCGAGTGGACGCTGCGGCAGCTGATCACCCACGTCGGCCGGGCCCACCGGTGGGCAGCGCGCGATCGTGACCACCCGGTCCCCGTGCCCATCCCGTTCCGGAGGTGCCGGACGGGAAGCTGCCCGCGAACCCGCGCGAGCCACGCCTGGCTGGCTCCGCACCGGCGCGGCCGGGGTGGTCGGCGCGGTCCGCGCGGCCGACGAGCGACGAGCAGGTGGACGCACCCCGGCCCGGGACCGGCCCGGTACTGGCCTCGCCGGATGGCCCACGAGACGGCCGTCCACCGCGCGGACGGGCAGATCGCCCCTGGGGCCGGCGGTCGCGGATCGATCCCGGTGACCGCGGCCGACGGCATCGACGAATGGCTCGGATTCCTGGCCGCGCCGGACCCCGGCGAGGACCGGCTCGAGCCTCCGGCCTACCTGCGCGGCAAGGTGCTGCACGTGCACGTCACCGACGAGGAAGTCGCCGCCGGTGAGTGGATGATCCGCCCGCCGCCGCATGGTGTCACGGTGGAGCCGGGGCACGGCCGGGGAGACGTCCGCCGTCCGCGGGCCAGCCTCGGACCTGCTGCCCTGCTCGTGCGCCGGATACCGCCGGGCGATCCCGCGGTCGAGGTGCTCGGTGACCCCGGCGGTGCTGGACGAACTGCTGGCCGCGACGCCGTTCTAGGCCCGCGAGTTGCCACGGTGCCGGGTGCTGGGCCGTGAGCGGAGCGCCACCGGGACCGGCGGGCCGGGCCGCTCAGCCGTCCTTGGCGGGCTCGCCGTGGGAGGCGTTCGCCCGGCCGCGCCCCCAGTACGCCTTGGGAGAGATCTGCTCCGGCACCAGCCCGCGCGCGGCCAGCGTCTCCGCAGCCGGAGCACGACGGTGGCCTCGCTTAGCCAGGTAGGCGTGCCCCTGGCCCGGTGGCAGCGTCACCGCCGCGACCGCCGCTGACCAGGGCCGCCGGGTCGTCGCACATTACTCCGCTGTTCCGGTGCAGCCAGGTCACCTCGGCGTCGGCGGCGGTGACCAGGTCCTGCTCGCCCGCGGGGCCGGGCACCTCCAAGATCACCAGGGCCCGGGCGCCGGCATGGGCAGCGCCCCCGCCATCGTGAGGTAGGCGGGCAGCGCCGAATCGTCCCCTGATGAACAGGTGCCAGTCCGCCGCCTCGCGCCAGGAAGATCTTCCCGCGCGGCCCGATGCCCTCGACCCGGTCGCCGGGCCGGGCCGCGGCGACCCAGCGCTCCCCCGGCCCGCCTGGCGTGGCGGACCACGTCGAGCGTGAGCAGCCGCCGCGCGTGGTCGAGCGCCCGGATCGTGTAGCGCCATGGCACCCGGGCGGTCGCCGTCCACGGCCACCATGAGCATCATGTCCTGGCCGGGCTGGTACCGCAGGCCGACCAGTTCCGGCGCGGTCAGCACCAGCCGCTGCATGCCCGGGCTGAGCGGGCGGAGTCGACCACCTCGAGCTGCATCCGGGTCGTCGCCGCCAGCGCGGCCCGGTCAGCACGGCGAACGGGTCGTTCAGGGCGGGCGCGGATTCGGTCATGCGACGGTCAGGCCTCCCTGGTCGCGGCTGGGCGGGCAGTTACAGATCAACGCGCCGCGCCCGCTGAGCCTTCCCGCCCGGGCCCGGCGGCTTCACAGCCAGCCCAGCCGGGCCGGTTCCTCGGCCAGGCCCGCCGGGCGGCCGGGCCAGCTCGCCGCGCCGGACCCGTTCCAGCAGGCGGCCGACCGTGTCCATGACCTCCGCGAGGCAGCCCCGCAGCGCCTCGGCGTCCCGGCATAGAGCCGGGTCGGCGGCGACCCCGGCCTCGGCCAGCAGGTTTCCAGGCTGGCCAGCCGGCGCCTACCCACTGACCGGATGGGCCGACAGGTCGCGGTCGTAGACCCGGTGGCCCGGCTCCCAGCCCCGCAGCTCCGGGTGGTAATGGGTGCGGTCGAAGCTGCCCGGCGGGCCGTCCACCGACTCCAGCAGATCGGCCCGCCAGACCGGCTGGCCTACCTCTATCGGCCGCGCTGAATAGGCCGACCCGGGCAAGGCCCGCGGCTCGAGCAGGCGGACCTCCAGCCGCACCCCCGCTCGGCGCCCTCCTGGCCGGGAGGGGGATCCGATCGGCGAAATAAAGGTCGCCCACGGCCACGCCGGTCCGCTCGAAGCCGAAGACGTACAGCACGCCGGCCTCCTCATGGCAGCGGTCAGTGCGCCGGCGTGGCGCTGTTCCAGTCTGCGCCACGCAGGTTTAGCCGGAGCCAGGCGGCCGGGGCCTACGCTGCCACCAGGCGCGGATGCTCACCGGGGTGAGTACCCGCGATTCCCGTTAAGCTGGTTTCGCCTAGGATTGGGCAAGTTCATTCTTTCGTCTGTTTGCATGCTCTTTCCTTCGAGACGGGGCCAGGGCTCTTGTGGTTGAGTCGTTCCCGCACGACTTTGTGCTGGCCAGCGATGGCCTACCCCGGCCGATGGTGCTGGCGGCGCTCGCGCCGCGCTTCGAGTCGCGCCCGACGGGCGGCCCCGCACGCTGCGGCTGACCTGGCTGGACACCTTCGACTGGCGGCTGCACGCAGGCCGGGCTCACGCTGCAGCACAGCGTCGGCTCCCGGGTCAGCGACTACACGCTGACCGGGACTGACGGCGAGCAGGTCACGGCCGCGGCCAGAGGGCTCTGCGCTGGCTCTACGCTGGCTATGCGCGCTGCCGCCGGGGCCGCTGCGCGCCCGGCTGCAGCCGGTCACCGCGGGTGAGGGCGCTGATGCCCACCGCCCGGGCCACCGCCACGGTGCGGCAGATGCGGGTGCTGAACGCCGACGACAAGACGATCGCCTGGCTGACCATCACCGGCATGTCCCCGGCTTACCCGGGACGGCTCCCGGCCTGGCCCCCGGCTGTCGGTGGCGGCGGTGCGCGGGTACCAGGCGCAGGCCGACCGGATCGCCCGGTGCCTGGCCGCGGCGGCCGGGGTGACACCGGCGGTCGCCTCACCGCTCGACGATGTCCTGGCCGCCACGCGGCCGCCACCCCGGCGACTACTCCAGCAAAGATCGACGTCAAGCTGACCGCGGAGATGCCACTCGGTGCGCGCTGCAGGCGGTGCTGCTGCGGCTGCTCGACACCCTCGAGGCCAACGTGCCCGGCACGATCCGGGAGATCGACACCGAGTTCCTGCACGACCTGCGCGTCGCCGTCCGCCGCACCCGGTCGGCGGGTCAAGCTGTGCGGCGACGCGCTGTCTACCGGCTGTGCCCGAGGCGTTCAGCGGCGAGTTCAAATGGCTGGGCGACGTGACCACCCCGATCCGCGACCTCGACGTCTACCTGCTCGGCTACGACGGGATGGCCGCCGGGCTGCTGGCGGCCACGCTCACGGAGCTGGAGCCGTTCCACCAGCTATCCTCGCCCAGCGCCGCGAGGATCGAGCAGCGGGAACTGGTGCGGGCGCTGCGCTCCCGCCGCTTCCTGACCTGACATCAAGGCCTGGCGCGAGAACTCGCCGCCCCGGCGCCCCGGCGCGGGGCATCACCGCCGCGGCCCTGGCCGCCGACCGCATCACGCCGGGCCAACCGGAAGGTGCTGAAGCGGGGTCGGCGATCACCCCGGACTCACCGCCCGAGAGCCTGCATGACCTGCGCAAGCGATGCAAGGAGCTGCGCTACCTGCTGGAGTTCTTCGCCTCGCTGCACGACCCGGCAATTCACCAGCAGGCCGGTCACGCGATCTCGAAAGGCCTGCAAGACTGTCTCGGTGAATACCAGGACTGCCAGGTACAACAGCATGAGATACGGATGTTCGCCGCACAGATGATGACGGAAGCGGCACGTTCCCGCCACCGCCCTGCTGCGCCATGGGTGAGCTCGCCAGCAAGATCGCGCGCCGCGAGCGCCGCGCCCGCCGCGAGTTCGCCGGCCGGTTCGCCGACTTCGCCAGCGCCGCCAGCCAGCATATCGGTTCCGCGCCCTCACCTCGGGCGCGGGCCGATGAAGATTCTCGCCACCTACAACATCAAGGGCGGGGTCGGCAAGACGACGACGGCCGTCAACATCGGCCACCTCGCGGCGCGCGACGGCCTGCGGGTGCTGCTGTGGGACCTGGACCCGCAGGGAGCGGCGAGCTTCCTGCTGCGGGTCCGGCCCTGGGTCAAGGGCGGCGGCAAGGCGCTCATCAAGGGCCGCCGGGAGCTCGACGCGGCGATCAAGGGCACCGATTTCGACCGGCTCGACCTGCTGCCACCGACTTCACCTACCGGAGCCTGACCTGGTCCGGACTCCACCAAGAAGCCCACCGAGCGGCTGGACCGCCTGCTCCGGCCGCTGGCCGACGAGTACGACCTCATCGTGCTGGACTGCCCGCCCAGCATCTCCGCTGCTGTCCGAAAGCGTGCTGCACGCGGCCGACATCCTGCTGGTGCCGCTCATCCCGACCACGCTGTCGGTGCGGACGCTCGACCAGCTCTCCGAGTTCATCGCCGGCTTCGACGGGCACACGCCGCAGGTGCTGGCGTTCTGCTCCATGATCGACCGCCGCAAGCGGCTGCACCGTGAGATCGCCGAGCAGCTGCCGGAGGAGCGCCCGACGTCGCGCGCACCGTCATCCCGGCCCTGTCGCTCATCGAGCGGGATGTCGGTGGAACGCGCCCCGGTGACCGCGTTCGCGCCGCGCAGCGCCGCGGCGCGCCAGTACGCGGCGCTGTGGGCGGAGGTGGCCGAGCAGGGCCCGGATCGGGCCTTGCCGCGGCGGCCCGGCGAGGGAGTCCCGGCCCGGGACACCGGGTCTGTAACTTTGTTGCAGCGATTCCCAGACGCCGGGCACTCCTTCCGAGCATCCTGTTATGATGGGGCGGATACCGACAAGGGGACATGTGGGCCGCAGGATGCTCCGGATGCGACATCCCCGGTGTTCCCGGACCGGCGGATGTTCCGGGTCCACGACGCGACTGGTCGATCCGGATGCGCCGGGTGGGCCCTCGCGCCCCTGGGGGCGCTCATCAGCGTCAACCGCGAGCAGATATGGGTCGGCAGCCTGCAGGAGCACATCGCCGTCCGGGTGTTCCTGGAGGAGTGGGATCATGGCACCGCCCCCGTTCGGCGACGAATGGGACGACGAGGCCAAGGCCGTGATCTACCTGCGCGGTGCGCTCAGCATCGACATGGGATCGGCTTACCGCGCCGTGGGCTGGCTCCAGCTGGCCGAGCTGGGTCGGCGACTACGTGGTCCGCGTGTTCGCCCGCAACCGCCGTGAGGTCAACCAGCCTCGCACAACGAGCTGTTCTGAGCGGGGCGTCGACCCGCTGAGCGATGAGTTCCAGCAGGCGCGCAAGGACCTCGAAGGCTCACGAGCAGTACCTGCTGCAGCTGTGGCGCGAAGCCCTGACCGCGGCCGCGCGGCCCGGCTGCGCGCCTAGCGGAGCTCACCGGCTCACGGAGCGCCGTCAGTGGGGGCATGCCCTGGCCCTTCAGCACGGGCGGCGGCTGCCCGCACTGCCGCAGCGCGGCGCCTGCGGCACGATCATCGTCGGCTGCCGCGACGCCGGGGTCGCCCGCCCGCCGCTGCCCCGGTCGGGCAGGGCGCGCAGCGGCAGCAGCGCGTATGCGATCAGCGACACCACCGTCACCACGACCAGCGCGATGCACGACGCCAGGACCCGCACCCGCGGCGACCGCAGCACGTTCGCCGGGCCGGGGCGGCCGAACGACGCCACGCCGGGCCGCGAGGACTGGCTCAGTCTCTGGCCAGGCGCTGCTCGATCTCGGCGAGGATGCGCTGCTCCTCCATGGAAAGCGCCATGGCGCCACTCCGCCCGTGCCCGCCGAGGGTGATGCCACTACTATCCCCGGTCGGGAGATTTTTAGCCACCGTCGCGGACCTCTGATGGCCATAATCGCCCGCCGGGAGCGCCGCACCAGCCGACGGGCGACTACTGGTCGAACAAATGTTTGACTCAGGGGAACAGCTGTTCTAGTTTTGCCTCGTGTGCGCTGGGATGCCATGCGGATCGCGGGCGGCGGGCCAGGCCCGCCCGCGCTGTTCTGAGCGGGACGCGGTGGCCCGCACGTCTGACACGCCCGGCTTCCGCGGCATGACGTTCTTCGAGGTGCACGCCCGCTCGGTCATCAACCGGGTGCCCGAGGCCTCCCGCCTGCTCGCTTCCGCTGGACGATCAACCCCTATCAGGGGCTGCTCTCATGCGCTGCAGTTGCCTGCATCGGGAGAGACGCCGATCTTGATGGCCGACGGCCGCACCGACCGCTGGCCGACGTCCGCCCGGATGACGCGCATCTACGGAACCGTCCGGCAGGGCTCCTACCGCCGCTATGCGTGCAGACCACGGGTGCGGGCCTGCGTGGCGAGACGGTGAAGCCCGCGTACCTGACCACGCTCGAGGACGGCACGAGCCTGGTCACCAGCGGGGACCACCGCTTCCTTACCGACCGGGGCTGGAAGTACGTCACCGGCGCCATGGCGCGGCCCGCTGCAGCGGCCGTACCTGACGACCGGCAACAAGCTGATGGGGGTCGGCGCCTTCGCGGACCAGCCCGGAAGGATTCCGTGGAGTACCGGCATGGCTTACCTGTGCGGGATGGTCCGCGGCGACGCGGAGCCTCGGCGTCTACCCTCACCGCAACGGTGAGATACATCAGTTCCGGCTCGGCGCTCGCCGACACCGACGCGCTCTGACCGGAGCACGGGACTATCTCGCCAGCATGGCCGTCGCGACGGCCACGTTCACCTTCTCCGAGGCCAGCGAGACCTCGGCCGCAAGGTGATGGCGATCCGCACGGGAGCCCGCGACCAGGTGCGGTTCATCCAGTGGCTGACGCGCTGGCCGACCTCGCCGAGCCTGGACTGGCAGAAGGGCTTCCTGGCTGGGATCTTCGACGCCGAGGGCAGCTACAGCCGGGAGCCCTGCGGATCGAGCAATACCGACCGGGCCATCATCGGCTGGACCATCGCCTGCATGTACGCGCTGGGGTTCAAGGTGGTGGTCGAGCCCGCCAGCCGTGCGAACGGCCTGCGGGTCATCCGGCTGCGCGGCGGGCTGCGGGAGGTGCTCCGGTTCTTCCACACCACCGACCCGGCGATCACCCGCAAGCGCTCGATCGAGGGCATGGCGATCAGGAGGCGACGCGCCGCTCGGCGTGGCGTCGGTGGAACCGCTCGGGCTCGACGTGCCCATGTACGACATCACCACCGGGACCGGCGACTTCATCGCCGACGGCGTGGTGAGCCACAACTGCTCTCGCCCGGCGGTCGCACACCTACCTGGACCTGGACGCCGGGCACGACTTCAACACCAAGATCGTGGTCAAGGTCAACGCGCCGGAGCGGGTCCGGGCCGAGCTCGCCGCGTCGCGCTGGCGGGGCGAGCACATCGCGATGGGCACCAACGATCGACTGCTACCAGCGCGCCGAGGGCCGCTACACGGCTCATGCCGGGCATCCTGGCCGCCCTGCAGCGACGCGGCCAACCTGTTCTCGATCCTGACCAAGGGGCACGCTGATCCTGCGCGACGCCGACCTGCTGGCGGAGGCAGCCGAGGTCACCGACGTGGCTGGCTGTGTCCCGTCGGGTCCGCCGACGAGGACCTGTGCCGGGTGCTGGAGCCGGGGCGCCCGGCCCGCGGCGCCGCCTCGAGGTGTGCGCCGCGTTCATCGGCCGCTGGGCCTGCCGTGCGCGGTGCTGATGGGCCCGGTGGTGCCGTTCCTGTCCGACTCCCCGCCCAGCTGGCCGCCACCGTGCGCCAGGCGCGCGCAGGCCGGTGCGTCCTCGGTCACCCCCATCGTGCTGCACCTGCGCCCCGGGCGCGGGAATGGTTCTTCGGCTGGCTGGACGAGCACCACCCTGAGCTGGTCCCCGCTACCGCGGCCTGTACGGGCGCGCGCGCGTACGCGCCCAGGGCCTACCAGCAGCGGGTGAGCGAGCAGGTCCGGGAGCTGGCCCGGCGGTACCGGGTCGGCCAGCAGGGGTCGCTCGCGCAGCCCGCCCGCGCCGGAGCGTCGTTCCGCGGTGGCCCGGCCACCCGGCGCGACCGGGGCGAAACCGGTCCCCCGGTGCCTGACGGCCCGGCCGCGACTCAGCTCTCCCCGCTCCGAGCGGCTCAACCGGCGGGGCGCTCCACGTGCTCACCGGCGGCGCGTCCCCGGCTGGCACGGCAAGCTAGGCCACGGCCCAGAGCCAGGAACCCCCGGCCAGGTCGGTGGCGTTGACCGAGGCCGATGTCCTGCAGCAGGACGCGGCGGCCAGGCTGGACGCGTACCCCTGCGAGCACATGATGATCACGTGCTGGTGGCAGCCCGGTGGCCTGCGGCAGCCTCGCCTCACTGCCGGGGTCGAACCGCCATTCCAGCACGTTGCGCTCCACGTGCAGCGCCCCGGGCACGACGCCTTCCGCGGCCCGCTGGGCCTGCGGGCGGATGTCGACCAGCAGCGCCCCGCCGCGGACGGCCTCGAACGCCTCGGCAGGTACTCGAGCTCGGTGCAGGCTGCTGGCGCGCGGCGCCGAGGACGTCGCCGATCGAGCGGCCCGGCACCCGGCCGGCGCGCCGGGTGCACCGGGCGCCCTCACCACTGGCCCGCCATCTCTCGGCCGCGGCGCGGACCAGCTGACGCCTCCGCTGACCTCGAACCGGTCCATGGTGGTGAGCGGCGGGGAGTACGCGTGAACGCTGACCGGCTGGGGCGGCCGACTCGTTCCCACGTCGGATGGACGTACCGGGGCCGAACGACCGGACCGATCCCGGCAGCAGCGTGGCGCCGGTGACCTCGGGCCGGCCGCCCGGCGCGGCCCGCTCCCGCAGGCAGCCCTGCACGACGGTGAACGCGCCCGCGGAGCTGCCGTGGTCGTGGAAGCCGGTGCGCTGCCCGGGCAGCCAGCTCAGCAGCCAGACCTCCCGGTCCTCCTCCCGCAGCACGCGCTGGTACCAGCGCCGACTCGGCGTCATACTCGGACCAGGTGGAGCCAGCCCTGCGGGCTGGCGGCAAGCGTCGAGCACGGCTAAGCAGGCGGGCGTCGCTGACCGCGGGCCGGGTGCCGGAGAGGTTCATCCTTCTATTCCGATCGTGTTTATAGGAATTTGATCTCGTGACCCTAGCACAGCGGCGGGCGTCCCGCCCGGACTGCCGTCACGCCGGAGCGAGCGCCGTTACCTGGCGGGTCCCCGGCGCTCCCCGGGACTGCTGTGCGGCGGCGGACGCCACGTAAAGTGTTGACAGGCGTGGAATCCCGCCGCGGTAACGAGGGCCAGCCGGTACCGGACCGGCTGGCGGTGCGCACGGTCCCCGTCGCCGACCCCGGCGGCCTGGTGGGCAGGCTTCCCGGACCCGCCGCGCTGGCCTGGGTCCGCCACGGCGAGGGGCTGGTCGGCTGGGGTGAGGCGGCGCGGATCACGCTGCCAGCGGGCGAGGACCGGTTCACGGCTGGCGAGAAGTGGCTGCGGGAGCTGTTGGACCGCGCCACGATCCGAGGACCAGGTCGCCATGCCCGGCTCCGGCCCGGTCGCGTTCGGCAGCTTCACCTTCGACTCCACCTGCGACGGCTCGGTCCTGGTGGTTCCCGCCGCGGTGCTCGGCCGCCGGTCCGGGCAGGCGTGGCTCACCACCGATCGGCGACCCGGCCGACTCGCCTCTGTCCGGCCCGCCCGCTCACCCCGCCGTCCGAGGTGCGCTGGCATGACGGCAGCCTGCCCGCGCCGGACTGGGAGCGGGCCGTCGCCACGGCGGTCAGCCGGATCCGGTCCGGCGGCTCGGCAAGGTGGTCCTCGCCCGCGACCTGTACGCCACCGCGTCTGAGGACATCGACGTCCGGGTCCTGCTGCACCGGCTGGCCGAGCGTTACCCCGACTGCTATCACGTTCGCCTGTGCCGGGCTGGTCGGGGCCACGCCCGAGCTCCTGATCAGGCGGCAGGACGACGACATCAGCTCGCTGGTGCTGGTTCGGCACTCATCCCGCGCGGCCGGGACGCCAGGGAGGACAGGGCGCTCGGGGCCAGCCTGCTCTCCTCGGCCAAGGAAACCGAGGAGCACGAGTACGCGGTCGCCGGGGTCCGCGCCACGCTCGCGCCCCTGTGCGACGAGCTGAGCGTGGACGGCCGAGCCTCTCCTCCTGCGGCTGGCCAACGTGCAGCACCTCGCCACCGCCATCAGCGGCAGGCTCGCGCGGGCCGGGCAGGCCAGCGACCATTCGGTGCTGTCGCTGGTCGCCGCGCTGCACCCTACCGGGGCCGTGTGCGGCACCCCGACCGAGGTGGCCATGGAGCTCATCCGCGAGCTCGAGGGGAATGGACCGCGGCCGCTACGCCGGGCCGGTCGGCTGGGTGGACGCGCGCGGCAACGGCAGAGTGGGGCATCGCGCTGCGGTGCGCCGAGATCGACAGCGCCCCGGCGCGGCTGTTCGCGGGCGGCGGCATCGTCAGCGGCTCGGACCCTGGGGCCGAGCTGGCCGAGACCCAGGCCAAGTTCCGGCCCATGCAGTTCGCGCTCGAGGCCTGACGCTCCGCGCGCCAGGTCAGCAGTGCTGCGGCAGCCGCGGCGGTGCAGGCCGCCGCAGCCAGTGGCGCAGCGCGGCCCCGTCCGCCCGGCTCGCCCGGACCTCCACCATCCGGATGCCCGTCGTCCGGCAGCCCTTCCCCGCCAGCGCGTCCGCCAGGCCCGGTGCCCGCTCCAGCGTCACGGCGGGAATGCTAAGCCGCGGCCGCGGCCTGGCCGAGCGCCCCGCCGTGCGGGGTGCCGAACACCCGCTCGAAGGGCGCGGGGAACGCGGCCTGCTCCAGCAGGGAGAAGATCCCGCCCCGTCGTTGCTGACCACGACCAGCAGCAGGTCGGGGCGCGGCTCCTCCGGGCTCGGTGAACAGGCCGGGCGCGTCGTGCGGGAACGCGGGTCGCCGAGCAGGGCGGCGGCGGGCCCGCCCCGGCCCGCTGGTGGCCGGGGCCGCCCCGCACGCGGCGGAGACCAGGCCGTCGATGCCGCTCGCGCCCCGGCTGGCCAGCACCGTGATCCCCGCCCGCGGCGCCATCTGCTGGTCGAGATCGCGGATGGGGAGGCTGGGCGGCCCAGAGCAGCGCCCCGTCGGGCAGGGCCGGCCGCCAGGTCGCGGGCCAGCCTGGGCTCGCTGAGGGCGTCGTCGGCGTCGAGGATGGCGGCTCCCGCGGCGCGGGCCGCCGCGTCCGCGGCCAGCCACGACGCCAGCCATCCTCTGGTGGCCGGCTCGCCCGGCGCCCCACCAGCCGGACCGCCGCGGCCACGTCGGTGGCGGTCCGGGCCGGATCCGCCCAGCGCCCGCGCCCCTGCGCGACCACCACGTGCCGCGGGGCCGCGCCGACGGCGCGAGCGGCCTTCAGGTAGGCGAGCTGGCGCGCGGGACAGCCCGGGCTCACGGTAGCCGAGACGATCACGTCCGGCCGGTGCCCGGCGACGAACTCGGCGGAGTCCGAGCAGGTACGGGTACGCGGCCAGGGCGCCGGGCCCGCCCGAGCGCCGGAGGACGGCTCGGCGAGCACCGGCCAGCCCGCCTCCGCGGCCAGCCGCAGCACGCGGCGGGGTCGGCGCAGCCGTCGCCGCAGACGACCACGCCGCGCTCGGTCAGGGCAGCTCCAGCGCTGCGCCGCCTGCGCCCGCGCCGCCGGTCACCGTCCAGGGCGCCCTGCCGGCCCGGCCCGCCAGCGGCTCGGGCCACGCGCTGGGGGCATCTGGGCGCCCGGCGGCCCCGTGTCCGCCGCGTCGGGCACGACGGGGGCTCGCGCAGGGACAGGTTGAGGTGGACCGGCCCGGGCATGGTGCCCGCCGCCCGGCGGCGGACGCCCAGGCGCGGCAGGCCAGGGAGCGCCAGTAGGCGTTCATCCCCAGCCGCGCCTCCGGCACGCCGACCTCACAGAACCAGCGCACCGCGCTCCCGTACAGCTTCCAGCTGGTCCACGGTCTGGTTCGCGCCGGTGCCGCGCAGCTCCGGCGGGCGGTCGGCGGTGAGGACGAGCAGCGGGACCACCCGCCTCGTCGGCCTCGATCACCGCCGCGTGGAAATGCGCCGCCGCGGTGCCCGAGTGCAGACCACCGCGACCGGGCGGCGGCTCAGCTTCGCCAGCCCGAGCGCGAGGAACGCGGCCGACCGCTCGTCGATCCGCACGTGCAGCCGCAGGCCCCCGCGCTGCGCGCGGCCTGCTCCCAGCAGCGCCATCGCCAGCGGTGCGTCTGCGCGACCCGGGGCGATGACCGCCTCGGCCAGCCCGCACCGGGCCAGTTCATCGACGAGCACCGTCGGCGAGCGCGGTGGCCGGGTTCACCGCGGGCTCCCCGGCCGCGATTCCCCGGCCGCGGGTCCAGGTACCGGGCGGCGGCCAGCAGGCGCGCCCGCCAGGGGCGGGATCGGCCTCGAACGCGCGCCAGCCGCTGCGGGTCAACGGCGGGCCGCGCAGTCGGCAGGACCCGCCCGCCTCCACCAGCGGCGAGGCGGTCACGTCGCCGGTGAGCAGGCTCATCGGTGGCCAGAGCCGCAGGCGTAAGGGAGCTCGGGCGGCGCGGCGGCCAGCGCCAGCCCGGCCGCCAGCCCGACCGAGGTCTCGACCGCGCTGGACACCACCACCGGCAGCCCGCAGGCCGCCGCCACGGCCAGCGCCGCCCGCACCCCGCCCAGCGGCTGCACCTGAGCACCACGATGTCGGCGGCGCCCGCCGCCCGCACGGCCAGCGGATCCTCGGCCCGGCGGATGGACTCATCCGCCGCCACCGGCACGTCCACCCGCCGCCGCAGCTCGGCCAGCTCCGCCAGGGTGGCGCATGGCTGCTCGGCATACTCCAGCCCGAACCGGCCGAGCTCACGCAGGCGCGCTGCGCCTCGTCCACGTCCCAGGCGCCGTTGGCGTCGACCCGGATCCGCCCGTCCGGGCCAGGCGCGTCCGACCGCCTCCACCCGGGCCGTGTCCGCCCGCAGCGGCTGGCCGCGCTCGGCCACCTTGACCTTGGCGGTGCGGCAGCCGGACCCGGCCACGATGGCGCTGGCCTGCCCGGGGCCGACCGCGGGCACGGTCACGTTGACCGGCACCTCGGCCCGGACCGGGGTCGAGCCAGCCGGACGTGGCCGCCTCCAGCGCGCAGGCCAGCCAGCGGGCTGCACTCGCGCGGCCCGTACTCGGGGAAGGGCGAGAACTCACCCCCAGCTTAGCCGGGCCCTCGATCAGCGCGCCCTCCCGGACGGTGATGCCGCGGAACCTGGTCCGCATGGGGATCGCGAACGCCCGCAGGCTGGGCAGGAGATCCGCTACCAGGTCAGCCAGCCCGGCTGGCAGCCGGCCGACGAGGCCCGCCGCCGGGCCGCTCCCCGGTCACGGGCGCCGGAGGATCTGGCGAGGTCGAGGCGGCGCTCCCACTCGGTCACGTCAGGCCTCCCGGTCCGTCCCTGTTGCGCCCGGTTAACCTTACGACGGTGACGGACCGGCACCTGCATGCACTCCTGCTGCCGCCCGGCGCTTCCGCCGGGCGGCTGCTGGACGCCCTGCGCGTCGGCGCTGGACCGGCAGCGGCCCGGCGATCCTGCCACTGGATCCGCAGCTGCCACGGGAGCGGCATGATGCCCTGCTCACCGCCTTCGCTCCCGCCGCGGTCGAAACCCCCGATGGCACCGAGCGGCTGCGGCCCGGCGACACCGGCCACGGCGGCGTGGGCGTCCCCGGGCGAGGTCGCGGTGGTGATCGCCACCTCCGGCTCGACGGGCGAGCCCAAGGGCGTGCAGCTGGCCGCCGGTGCGCTGCTGCCTCGGCCCGGGCCAGCCTGGACCGGATCGGCGCCCGGGCCGGCGAGCGCTGGCTGTGCCCCCTGCTTAAAGCCAGTCATGTCTCCGGGCTCGGCATCCTGACGCGCTCCCTGGTCAGCGGGACCACTCCGGTGGTGGCACAGCCGCTGCGGGACGAGGCGGACCTGGCCAGGTGCGGCTGCGCCTACACCTCGCTCGTGCCGACCCAGCTGCGTAGGCTGCTGGCGGCCGGGGCCGACCTGACCGGGTTCGGCGCGATCCTGCTCGGCAGGCGGCCGCGCCGTGCCGGCTGCTGACGCCGCCCGCGCGGCCGGGGCCAGGGTGGTCACCACCTACGGGATGTCCGAGACCTGCGGCGGGTGCGTGTATGACGGGGTGCCGCTCACCGGCGTCCCTCGGTCCAGTCCACCGGCGCGGCGGGCGAATCGAGATCACCGGCCCCGTCGCTGTTCTCCGGGTACCGCGCTCCTGCCCCGACCTGACCGGCGCAGGCCATGGCGGGTGGCTGGTTCGTCACCTCCGACGTCGGCGTGGTGGATGAGGCGGGCTGCGTGGCCGTCCACGGCCGCGCCGACGAGATGATCAACACCGGGGGCGAGAGGTGGCCCCGGCGAGGTCGCGGCCGCGCTGGAGCTGTGCCCGGGGGTCCGGGAGGCGGTGGTGATCGGGCGAGCCGGACCCGGAGTGGGGGAACGGGTCACGGCCGTGGTGGTGCCCGATGATCCCGCTCACCCGCCCGCCCTGCCGGGCTTCGCGCCGCGGTCGGGCAGCGGATCCCGCACTGTGCCGTTCCCCGGGCGCTGGTGCTGGTAGCGGAGCTGCCGCTGCTGGCGTCGGGCAAGCCCGACCTCGCCGCGCTGCGCAGGCTCAGCCGGGGATGACGCCGCCGCGGGCGGCGGCCACGGGACCTCGATGACATGGGGCATGACGCAGCGGCACGGGAACAATCGCGCCCGCACAGCGTTAGTTAATAGTGCCCGCGCACACACTACCAAGTGAATCCGGGATCGCCGCCAGCGGTGCCGCCCAGTTGCGGCAGCCGACCCCGGCCACGCGCCGCGGGCAGCGCGCGCCCAGGGGAAGGGAGGTGCCTCGTGCCGAGGAACACATCCGCGGGAAGTCCCGCTGGGGTCATCTCGCCGAGCGTGGACGAGCTTATCCAGCTCGGCCGCGAGCGCGGGCACCTGCCGGTGACCGAGCTGCGCTCCGCCTTTGCGACGGTAAGCCTTTCCCCGCGCGAGGCCGGGAGATCCTCGCCGATCTGGCTGAAGCCGGGATTGACCTGGGCAATGGGCAAGCAGGAACCCCGGGCAGGTACGAACGGGCAAGGATGACATGCAGACTGCGCAGACCGCAGAACCCACCCCCGATGAGATCGCCGAGGTTGTCGGGCTCGACGGCCTCGACGCCGCCGAGGCGGAGGCCGCGGCGCTGAGCGGACCGCCGTGGGCGACGCCGCCAGCCCGGCGGCGGAGCGCCGAGGTCGATCTGGACGATCAGACCTCGACCATGGGGGACTCTGTCCACACCTACCTCAAGTCCATCGGCCGTACCAGCCTGCTCACCGCCGAGCAGGAAGTGAACCTGGCCAAGCGGATCGAGGCCGGGCTGTTCGCGGAGCACAAGCTCGACTCCGAGCCGGACCTGCGCCGAGAGCTACCGCCGGGAGCTGGAGCTGGTGGCCGAGGACGGCCGCCGCGCCAAGGCCCACATGCTGGAGGCCAACCTGCGGCTGGTGGTGTCGGTGGCCAAGAAGTACAGCGACCGCGGGCTGTCGCTGCTCGACGTGGTGCAGGAGGGCAACCTGGGCCTGATCCGCGCGGTCGAGAAGTTCGACTACACCAAGGGCTACAAGTTCTCCACCTACGCGATGTGGTGGATCCGCCAGGCGATCCAGCGCGGGTTCGCCGACTCGGCACGCACGATCCGGCTGCCGGTGCACGTGCTGGAGATGCTCAGCAAGCTGAGCCGGGTCGAGCGGGACATGCACCAGCGGCTGGGCCGGGAGCCGACCCCGGAGGAGCTGGCGGTGGAGCTGGACCGGACCCCGGACCAGATCGAGGAGCTGCTGCGGACCAGTCGGCAGCCGATCAGCCTGGACTCCACCATCGGTGAGGACGGCGAGACCAGCATCGGCGACCTGATCGAGGACACCGACGCGCCCGAGGCGTCCGAGCTCGTGGACCGCCAGCTCATGGCCGACCAGCTGCGGCACGCGCTGGACGCGCTGACCCCGCGCGAGGCGACCATCATGGCGATGCGGTTCGGCCTGTACGACGGCAACCCGCACACCCTGGATGAGATCGGCCGCGCGCTCGGCCTGACCCGGGAGCGGATCAGGCAGCTGGAGAAGCAGTCGCTGTCCAAGCTGCGCCACCCGAGCCGCGCCCAGCCGCTGCTCGACTACGCCAGCTGAGACCGCGAGAGACACCTGCGGCCCGCATGGGCCGGGCGCGGTTCCGTCAGCCCCAGACGGCCGCCACGTCCGCCCGCACCGCGGCCGCCTGCGCGTAAGCCAAGCCCGGGCCGACGGCGCCCGGGTCCGCGGATCCAGCAGGTTACGGCCGAACGCGGCGACGGCCGCGGCGTCGGGTGTCACCAGGGCGACCGCCTGGCCGCTGCGGGCCAGCTCCGTCGCCTGGTCGAGGGCGCTGGGCATGGGCCGCAGCCCCTGCGTGATCGGCGCGACCACCACGACGCGGTCGTACCCGGCGGCCAGGTCCGCGTTGGCGGGCGAGCGCATGCCGCCGTCCATCAGGCGGCGCCCGTTGATCGTGACCGGGGCCAGACTCCCGGCACCGCGCAGCTGGCCCCGACCGCGTCGACCAGGTCCACGCCGCTGCTGGAGTCGAACGTCACCAACTCGCCGGTGTCGGCGTCCACGGCTGTGATGAGCAGATTCCCGGCGGGCCAGTCGTGGGTGCCGAGCCGGGCCGCGACGACGGCGCGCCGGTCCGCCGCGGGCTCGGTGCGCGACCGCCACCGCCATCCTCCCGAGCCGGATCCGGGCCCGGACCGGGTTCCGGCGGGTCAGCGCCACGGCCAGATGAACCTCGCGGCCGTCCACCGCCCGAACTGGGCCCGATCTCCCCGTCCACCGGTGCGAGCTGCCTCTCATACAGCGGCGCCAGGCTGACACGAGTTGAGCCTGGCCGCGACGCCCGCCCCGGCTGAGGTGCCGACCACCAGGTCCGCGGCCGTCAGGTCGGTGCCCGCTCCGCCAGCCCGGCCAGCAGGCCCACTTCCCAGGCGATCCCGGCCTCGCCGCCCGCGCCGAGCACCAGCGCCCTTCTGCTCATAGCGACCTTCTTACCGAATCCGGGCCCGGCCTGGTGCGTCCAGCGCCCAGCTGCTGACCGCCGCCGCGTCGCCCGTGGCCCGGCGGCAGGAGTTTTACCTGCCTGGCCCCGGCTGCGCCGCTGGGCTGGCCAGGCGGTAGCCTGCCGCCGGCGTGAGTGTCGAGCGTTGAGGTGGTACACGAGGCAAACGACGAAGTCACGGCCGGCCATGCGCCACCTGCTGCCGCAGCTGTCCGCCAGCGCGGCGCAGCCCGACCAGGCGGCGGTGCAGCGCGATGGTCGGGTCGGAGGCGACCACGCTGCTGGCCGCGAAGCTGGACGGCCGGATCGTCGGCTTCCTCGCGCTGGCGATGTTCCCGATCCCGACCGGTTTCCGCGCCTGGATCGAGGACGTGATCGTGGACGAGGCGGCCAGGGGCCAGGGCATCGGCGAGGCGCTCACCAGGAAGGCGCTCGACCTGGCCGAGGCGAGGCGGCGCCCGGACCGTGGACCTGACCTCGCGCCCCTCGCGCGAGGCCGCTGGCCGGCTCTGCGAGCGGGTCGGTTTCGCCGCCACGCAGCACCCGCATCCTACCGGTACACCTTCGGCCAGACCGCCTGAGCGGTAGGCGGGACTCAGCGGGCCTGGCTAGCCCGCCAACTCGGCGACCGCGGCGAGCAGGCGGTCCGCGTCGAGGCGGTCGTTGTAGTGGACCAGCCCGGCCCGCACCGCGCTGTCAGCGTCACGGATGCCGAGCACGCCGGTCAGTTCCCAGGCGTAGTTGTGCCCGTTCCACACGTTCACCTTGCGGTCGGCCAGATGCGCGGCCACCTCGGCGGGTGCCTGCCCGCCACCGTGAAGTAGGCGGTGGCGGTCCGGCTGGAGCGCACCTTCCCGTACAGCGTCACCCCGGCATGGCCCCGAGCCCGTCCAGCAGCACCTGGAAGAGCGCCTGCTCGTGGTCGTGCGCGGCGGCCATGGAGGCCAGCACACGCTCCCGGCGGGTGCCGGCCGCTGACGGCTCGAGCGAGGCCAGGTGATCCACCGCCGCGGTGACCCCGGCCAGATCGGCGAAGGGGGTGTGCCCTGCTCGAACCGATCGGGCACGGTGCCCGGGCGGGCTCCAGCTCGTCCGGGTGCAGCGTCTCCAGCAGCCCGGGGTCGGCGACGACCGCGCCCACGTGCGGCCCGACCACTTGTAGGCACTGGTGGCGTAGAAGTCGGCGCCCAGCGTGGCCACGTCGGTCGGGCCGTGCGGTGTCGCGTGCACCCGTCCGACGTAGCTGAGCGCGCCCACGGCGCGTGCCCTGGCGGTGATCTCGGCGACGGCGGGGCGGAGTGCCGAGCACGTTGCTGGCGGCGGTGACCGCCACCAGCACGGTCCGCTCCGACAGCAGGGAGCCGTACTGCCCCGCCGGGAGCTCACCGGCCGGGCAGTTCCACCTCCGCCCACCGGACCACCGCGCCCGCCCGCGCGGCCGCCTGCACCCACGGCCGGACGTTGGCGTCATGGTCGAGCCGGGAGACAACCACCTCATCGCCGGGGCCCCGAGGCGCGCGCCAGGGTGCCCGCGAGCCGGTAGGTCAGCGTCGTCATGTTCGGGCCGAGGATGACGCCCTCCGGGGACCCGCCGGTCAGGTCGGCGACCGCCTGCTAAGCACTGTGCGGTCACGGTGTCCGCGCGGTGGCTGGCAGGGAAGACGCCGCACGGCGTTTCCCAGGCCGGACCGGTGGGCGGCGCTGATCGCGTCGATCACCGATGCGGGCACCTGTGTCCCAGCCGCACGCCGTCGAGGTAGGCATACCCGTCGGCCAGGGCAGGGTAGGCGGCACGAACTGCCGCCACGTCGAGCGTCATGACTGCGGCACCTCCCAGGGCTCCACTGCTAGATCCCCGCCTGCCGCACGGTTAACTGCGCTTACCGCCCGGCCATCCGCCCGGCCGGGGAGCGCCCGCGGCGGAGAGGATGCGCCAGCAGCCTAGGCGAGGCGGCCGGAGGCGCGCAGCAGCGCGTGCCACGCGCCGGTCCCGGCCAAGCCGGGCGCCGCCCCATCCGCCTCCGTCACGACGCCGCCGCTGGCGGAGCCAGCGCACCGCAGGTGGCCACGGCGACCGGGAGCGCCGAGCGGGAGATGAGGCATCCCGGCCTGCCACCCGGCGACCAGGATGTCCGGGTCGGCGGGCGAGTAGTCCTGGCCCAGCGCCCGGGCCAGGTCCCAGGCGTGCAGGTGCCATTCCGCGCAGGCCGCCCCCACCGTGCCGCCGACGGTCACCACGGTGTCCCGGTAGCGGTGGTGGGGCAGGTCCCAGACCGGCGGGATCCGGCGGGCGTAGGTCCGCGCGGAGGCGGCGAACGCCGCGATGTGCTCGGGTTCCTGCCCCTCGGCCAGGGCCGCCAGTTCCGCGGCGTTCTGCCGGGCGAGCTTGCGGGCCAGCCAGGCGGCGTCCGCGCCGGTGGCCATCAGCCGGGCGAAGTAGGCTGGCCGGGGCGTCATCGAGGTACTCGTTGAAATCGTCCGCCACGCAGCGCAGGTGCCCGGCCAGGTCGCCCGCCCGCCACTCCGGGCACGGCGTGGGCGCGGCCCAGCCATCGCCGGTGAACTGGGCGGCCAGTTCACAGACGAGCCGTCACCTGCCGGCATGAAAAGCCGTCAGCGCTGGGCCGAGTGCCCAATCCGTCATCGACTGCCCCCAGAATCCGTGCGCCCCACGGTCCCTCCCCTGCCGGTGACCGGGGCCGGGGCGCGAGCCCCGGGTAGTCAGAGTGCCAGAGTCACCGGCCCTCCGCCACCCCAGCGTCGGCCCTGATTTTCGCCCAGGAAGATCGTTACTTCGCGCCGGTCGCGAACCGGGCGGTCGGCGTCAGCGGGATAGGCGGAAAACCAGATGACAGTCACGCGAACCCGCGGTTAGCGTCCTGGTAATGCCCCCGAGCACGTTGCCGCCGACGATCATGCTCCCACGCGGGACCTGCCGCTGGCGGCGCTCTGGCGTACCCGCAGCTATCTGCGGCCCTACCTCGGGCGGCTCATCTTCATGCTGGCGGCGGCCTGCGCGTCGGTCGGGGCCGAGATCGTCATCCCGCTGCTGACGAAGTCCATCATCGACGGGGCGATCACCCACGGCAACCGGGAGCTGCTCCTGCTGCTGGGCCTGGCCGCGGCCGCGCTCGGCGTCGCCGAGGCGGTGCTGAACCTCCTCCGGCGGTGGGTGCAGGCCCGCGCGGTCACCGGCATGGAGATGGCCATGCGCGACGACCTCTACGCGCACCTCCAGCGGCTCGACGCCGGGTTCCACGACCGGTGGCAGTCCGGCCAGCTGCTGTCCGGGCGACCACGGACCTGTCGGCGATCCGGCGGTTCGCCGGGATTCGGCATCGTCTTCTTCATCACCAACCTGATCACGTTCGTCATCGTCTCGGTGCTGCTCATCCACCTGAACTGGTGGCTCGGCCTGCTGACCACCTGCGTCTTCCTGCCGGTGGCCGCGGTCTGCACCTGGTTCGAGCGCGGCTACGGGGTGCTGTCCCGGCGGTCCCAGGACCAGCAGGGCGACCTGGCCACCTACGTGGAAGAGGCCGCCGCCGGCATCCGGGTGCTCAAGGCGCTCGGCCGCCGGGACGAGGCCGCCGGCCCGGCACTCCGCGCAGGCGCGCGTGGTGTACCAGACCCAGGTGAGCAAGGCGCGCCTGCGCGGCTCGTTCTGGGCGTTCCTGGACCTGATACCTAACGTGGTCATCGGCCTGCTGCTGCTGCTCGGCGCCATCGCCACCAGCCGCCACGAGCTGACCGCTGGGCGGCCTGGTCGCCTTCATCACCCTGACCCTGCTGCTGGTGTGGCCGATCGAGGCGATGGGCTACATCCTGGCCAGCGGGCAGGAAGCGGCCACCGCGGCGCAGCGCGGTCTACGAGATCTTCGACACCGAGCTAAGCCATCACCAGTCCCCGGTGCGCAGCGCCGGGCAGCCCGGCCCGCCGCCGCGGGCGCCAGCGGCGGCGGCCACCCGGCCCGCCCGGCTGGTCTTCGACCGGGTCGAGTTCCGCTACCCGGGCGCGCGTCAGGCCGGTCCTGCGCGGCGTCTGCCTGGAACTCGAGCCGGGGCGGACGCTCGGGCTGACCGGTGCCACCGGGGCGGGCAAGACCACCCTGCTCCAGCTGGTCCCCGGCTGGCCGACCCGGCCTCCGGCCGGATCACCGTCGACGGCACCGACATCCGGACGCTGCCGCTCGAGGTGCTGCGCGCGCCGGTCGGCTGCGCGTTCGAGGACGCGACGCTGTTCTCGGCCAGCGTCCGGGAGAACGTGAGCTTCGGCGCGCCGGACGCCACCGACAGCGACGTCGAGACAGGCGCTGGCGGCCGCCCAGGCCGACTTCGTCGCCACGACCTGCCGTGGGGCCTGGACACCCGGATCGGGGAGCAGGGCATGACGCTGTCCGGCGGGCAGCGCCAGCGCATCGCGCTGGCCCGCGCCATCCTGGCCAGGCCGTCCGTGCTGGTACTCGACGATCCGCTGTCCGCGCTGGACGTGCACACCGAGGAGAAGGTGAGCCGCGCGCTCCGCGCACGTGCTGGCCGGGACGACCGCCCTCATCGTCGCCCACCGGCCCTCCACCGTGGCGCTCGCGGACAAGGTCGCCCTGCTGCGCCGACGGGGTGATCGCCGCGCTCGGGACCCACGCGGAGCTGCTCCGGTCGCAGCCCCGCTACCGCGACCTGATGAGCGGCGCCGCCGGGAAGGGCGACGGCGGGCGGGAGCGACGCCGGGGAGAGCGACGCGGCCGGGAGGAGCAGGTGGCGGGATGACGGCGGACGCCTGGCGCGGCATCGCCGCCGAGGAAACGGACCAGCTCACCGCCAGGGTGTCCGCGCTGCTGCGGCGGCGGGCCAGGCGGCTGCTGACCGACCTGCTCCGGCCGCACCGGCGGGCGGTGGTGACCACCGGTCGTCCTGGTGGTGACCGCGAACCTGGCCGCCCTGGCCGGGCCCTGGCTGGTCGGCGTCGGCATCGACCAGGGCATCCCGCCGCTGATCCGCAGCGGTGACGCGGTGCCGCTGGCGGTCATCGTGGCCGGGTTCTTCGCCGCCGTCGCCGTCCAGGCGCTCACCACCCGCGCCTTCGTCGGGCTGATCGGCAAGCTGGGCGAGGACGTCGTGCTCGGAACTCCGCCAGCGCCTGTTCGCGCATTTCCAGCGGCTGCCGGTCGCGTTCCACGAGCGCTACACCTCCGGCCGCGTCATCTCCCGGCAGGTCTCCGACATCGATTCGATCTCGGACCTGTTCGAGGACGGCCTGGACTCCCTGGTGTCGGCGGTCTTCTCGCTGCTGCTCGTCGGCGCCGGGATGCTGCTGCTCGACTGGCGGCTGGCGCTGGTCGTGCTGGCCGGGTTCGGCCCGCTGGCCGTGCTCACCTGGTGGTTCCGGCGCGAGTCGGCGATCGCCTACCGGCGCAGCCGGGAGGCGATCGCTCAGGTCATCGTGGCCTTCGTGGAGACCTTCAGCGGCATCCGCGCCGTCCAGGCGTTCCGCCGCGAAGCGCCGCAACGAGGAGATCTTCTCCGAGGCTGAACGGACGCTACGCCTCGGCGTCGCTGCGGTTCGTCGCAGCTGATCGCGGTGTACTCCCCATCGATCACGCTGGTCGGCAACCTCGCCACCGGGGCGGTCCTGCTCTACGGCGGGCTGCAGGTGATGGACGGGAACATCAAGGTCGGCGTGCTGCGCCACGTTCCTGCTCTACCTGCAGCGGTTCTTCGACCCGCTGCAGGACCTCTCTGCAGTTCTACAACACGTTCCAGTCGGCCGCGGCGGCGCTGGAGAAGATCTCCGGGGTGCTGGAGGAGCCGCCACGCGGTGGCCGAGCCCGCCGCCAGCGCGGTGCTGGCCGAGCGCCGCGGCGGCGGCCGGAGGTGCGGTTCGAGGCGGTGCGGTTCGGCTACCGCGGGGAGGTCGTGCTGCCCGGGCTCGACCTGACCATCCCGGCCGGGCAGACCGGTGGCGCTGGTCGGCGAGACCGGCGCGGGCAAGACGACGATCGCCCGGCTGCTCGCCCGGTTCTACGACCCCGGCGACGGGCGGGTCCTGCTCGACGGCACCGACCTGCGCGAGCTGTCCGACGCACGGCTGCGGCACGAGATCGTGCTGATCACCCAGGAGGGCTTCCTGTTCGGCGGGTCCATCGCCGGACAACATCAGGCTCGGCAAGCCGGGCGCGGGCCGCGCGGAGATCGAGGCGGCCGCGGCGGCCATCGGCGCCGACGGCTTCATCGCCGCGCTGCCCGGCGGCTACGACGCCGAGGTGGGCAAGCGCGGCGGCCGCCTGTCGGCGGGGCAGCGCCAGCTGATCTCGTTCGCGCGGGCCTTCCTGGCCGCCCCGGCCGTGCTCGTCCTGGACGAGGCGACATCGCCTGCTCGACATCCCGGGTGAGCGCGCCGTGCAGGCCGCGCTGCGCACTATCCTGGCCGGGCGCACCGCCCTCATCATCGCCCACCGGCTGTCCACGGTCGCGATCGCCGACCGGGTGCTGGTGATCGAGGGCGGCCGCATCGCCGAGGACGGCCCGCCCGGGCAGCTTCCTGGCCGGCCGGGGCAGGGTTCTCCGCCCTGCACGCCAGCTGGCGGGAAGACCGCCTGGCCTGACCGCAGGCGGCCGGATCCCGGCTGCTGGCACGTGGCGTGGCCGGTTTGCCGCTCGCATGAGCGCCGGGTGAGATTCTGTGGGGGAGATGCAATGGCGACAGACGACGTCCCCGGCGGGCTGACCGGCTCGGCCGCCGCTCCAGGTTCTCACTGGCTGGTCAGGCCGACCGCGAGAACCGGGTACGCACCGCAGTCATCGGCATCGCGCTGGTCGAGCTACGCGTGGGCGGTGCGCGCCACCGAGCCGTTCTCCACGATCGCGCTGGTGTGTGTGCTGATTCCCGGCGTGGTCCTGCGCCGCCATCGCCATGGCCTGGCCGCCACAGCGCATCCCCCGCCCGACAAGCTGGACATCACCGGGATGTTCTACTGGGTGATCGCGGTCGCGGCCCTGTTCGAGTGGGAGGCCTCCGCGTGGAAGGACAACTCGCTGCCCTGGCACCCGTCGCTGACCGACCTGATCAACCCGCTGCTGGGCCCGCACGTCGTCAAGAGCGCGGCGATCCTGCTGTGGATGCTGGTCGGCTGGGCACTGGTGCGCCGGTGAGCATCATGTCGACTCGTGCCGTCACCATCGTCGGGTTCGCCATCGTGATCGCGGCCATGTTCACGCTCGAGTTCCTCGCGCGTCGAGCCAGGCAGCCGGATCCCCACCGTGGGCCAGTGGCTCGGGTACCTGATGCGGCCCCGGATCGGCCGCGTGCTCGTCCTGCTCGGCTGGTGGTGGCTCGGCTGGCATTACTTCGCGCGCCTAGTGGTCGTGCACTAAGCTGACGGCCGTGATCGTCAAGCGCAAGCCCGTGAGCGAGGAAGCGGCCGCCAAGCACGCCGTCGACGTGGCCCTGGCCGGGCAGGTTCGATGACCTCCTTGGGCAGGCCCGGGACGCCGAGGACGCCCTGCGCTCCGCCCGAGGCGGACGGGGCGCCCCTGGCCGAGCTGCACCGGCTCGGCCAGCGCCTCGACGACGCCCTGACCGCGGTCATGCGGGCCGCGTTCGCGGCCGAGCGCGCCGCGATCGGGCCGCAGGGCTACGACGACCGCATCTACCGGCGCAAGGCGATGGCGACCGCACCTGTGCGTGCGTGGACGATGGAGGCACAGCGGCTGCTGACCCTGCGCGAGACCCACCGCCTGACCGGCATCGCCCGCCTTCCCCGCCACCCGCCGTCTGACGCGGCTTCCCCAGCAGGGGCCGCCCGGCCGTAACCGGACAGTTACGGCATGTCAGGCCCGGTTTTGCTGTTTGCCCGTTCAAACGGTCATACGATGGAAGTCAGCGGGCGGAAGCCCGCGCGGCGAGGAAGCCCGCGTGCGAGCGCTCTCTGTCGGCCAGCATGATAATCAACTGCTGACCAGGAGGCACACACATGTGCCCACACGCCACCGTGCCCGGACGCGAGCGCGCCGGATCGCGAGGCTGCCCGGACCGTTGTCTGCCATCCCGAGCAAGGCTGGAGCCTGCTCTGCAACGGCATCGTCGTCTTCGAGGACACCGGGGAACTGCTCCCGGGCGGCGGCACCATCGCCCCGCACCGGCCCACCGATATACGCGGGCGGCCGGACGCACCGCCGCCGGACAATGCGCCGCCCCGCCGCCTGACCAGAACCGCCTGACCAGGACCGGCAAGCCCGCCCGCGACCGGATCTCGCCCGCCCGCCAGGATCTCCCCGCCCGGTCATCAGCCGCCCGGTATCAGCCGTCCGCCGTCAGCAGTTCCGGAGCCAGGATCCAGCGGCCCGCCCGGTCTCGTCCGGGTGGCGGGACAGGCGTGCGTCTCCCCGCCAGCACCACGACCCGCGTCCTTCCCGAGCCCTCCGGGATCCCGAACGGGTCCCGATCGCCGTTCAGTACCAGCACGTCCGTCCCCGCGGCGGCCAGCTCGGCCGCGCGCGACCGGTCAGGCCTGCCCGGGGTGCAGCGGGAAGGCGAGGGCGATCACGGCCCGGGCGCCGACCGCGCGGGCGGTGCGGCAGGCGACCCGCGCGCCGTTGCTGCGCGCCGCCCTGGACCAGCGGCAGCCCGTGGCTAGCCGCCGCCCGCAGCGCGGCGATCACCTCGGCCCAGGCCGCGTCCTGCCGGTCCAGTGGGCCGGGCGCCCGGCGGCCGCTCGACCCGGTAGGGCTGGGTAACCTGGCGACCGCCCCGCCCAGGCCCAGTGCCGCGCCCGCGACCGCGAGCAGGTCCGGCGAGTCCGGTTCGCCGCCCGCACCGTGCGTCAGCACCAGCAGGAAGCAGTACGCCTCGCTCGCGGGCCGGTCCACCTCGGCCCGCGCGGCCCCCTCGCCGGTCATGATCTCCACCCGGGCAGCCTATGGGGTGAGGAGGCATCAGGGCGGCCTAAGCCACATGCACGCAGCTCGATCTGCCCACCGGCATAACCGGCAGGGCCGGGACGAGGTCAGACGTTGAGGACCTTCTGTGAGGAACTGGCCGGTGTAGCTGTCCTCGGCCATGGCCACCTGCTCGGGAGTGCCGGTGGCGACCACGCCGCCGCCCCGCGACCCGCCAGTCGGGCCCGAGATCGATCACCCAGTCCGCGGTCTTGATCACGTCCAGGTTGTGCTCGATCACGATGACCGTGTTGCCGCCCTCGACCAGTCAAGCCGAGCACCCCGAGCAGCTTGCGGATGTCCTCGAAAGTGCAGGCCGGTGGTGGGCTCGTCCAGCACGTAGATCGTGCGCCCGGTGGAACGCCGCTGCAGTTCCGAGGCGAGCTTGACCCGCTGGGCCTCACCGCCGGACAGGGTGGGCGCGGGCTGCCCGAGCCGGACATAGCCCAGGCCGACGTCGACCAGCGTCTTCAGGTGCCGGTGGATGGGGGCACCGGCTCGAAGAACTCCGCCGCCTCCTCGATCGGCATGTCCAGCACGTCGGCGATGGTCTTGCCCTTGTAGTGGACGGCCAGGGTGTCGGTGTTGTACCGGGCGCCGTGGCAGACCTCGCACGGGACGTAGACGTCCGGCAGGAACTGCATCTCGATCTTGATCGTGCCGTCACCCGAGCAGGCCTCGCACCGGCCGCCCTTGACGTTGAACGAGAACCGCCCGGCTGGTAGCCGCGGATCTTGCGCCTCGGTGGTCTGCGAGAACAGCCGCCTGATGTGGTCGAACACGCCGGTGTAGGTCGCCGGGTTGGAGCGCGGCGTGCGGCCGATCGGGCCCTGGTCGACGTGCACCACCTTGTCCAGGCAGGTGCGTCCCCGTCACCCTCGTGTCTTAAGCCAGGCACGATCCTGGTCCCGTGCAGCTCCTTGGCCAGCGCGCTGTAGAGGATGTCGTTGACCAGGGTGGACTTCCCCGAGCCGGACACCCCGGTGACCGCGATCAGGCAGCCGAGCGGGAACGCCACGTCCACCGACCGCAGGTTGTGCTCGCTGGCGCCCTTGACCACGACCTCCTTGCCGCGGCTGGGCTTGCGGCGGGTGGCGGGCAGCGGGATCTCCTCCCGCCCGGTCAGGTAGGCGCCGGTCAGCGACTCCTCGCTGGCGAGCAGGTCGGCCAGCGGGCCCGGACACCACGATCCGGCCGCCGTGCTCGCCTGCGCCGCGGGCCGATGTCGACCACCCAGTCAGACGCCCGGATGGTGTCCTCGTCGTGCTCGACCACGATCAGCGTGTTGCCGAGGTCGCGCAGGCGCAGCAGCGTCTCCAGCAGCCGGTGGTTGTCCCGCTGGTGCAGGCCGATCGACGGCTCGTCCAGCACGTACAGGACCCCGACCAGCCCCGAGCCGATCTGGGTCGCCAGCCTGATCCGCTGCGCCTCCCGCCCGCCAGCGTGGCCGACGCCCGGTCCAGGGTCAGGTAGTCCAGCCCCACGTCCAGCAGGAAGCCCAGCCGCGCGTTGACCTCCTTGAGGATCCGCCCGGCGATCTGCATGATCCCGGTCGGACAGCTCCAGCGAGAGCAGCAGCTTGGCCAGCTCGCCGATCGGCAGTGCGCAGATAGTCGGCGATCGGACCGGCCGTCCACGGTGACGGCGAGCGAGACCGGCTTCAGCCGCGCGCCTGCGCAGGTCGGGCACGGCACCTCGCGCATGAACCCGGCGAAGCGTTCCCGGCTGGAGTCGCTCTCCGCCTCGCCGTGCCGTGCGCTCGATGTAGGGCACCACGCCCTCGAAGTTGGTGTAGTAGCGACCGCTCCCGCCCGTACCGGTTCCGGTACCGGACGTGCACCTGGTCGTCGTAGCCGTACAGCAGCGCCCGCCGGGCCGCGGCCGGGAGCCGCGCCCAGGGGTGTCGACGCTGAACCCCATCGCTGACGCCGAGCGCCTCGATCAGCCGGATGAAGTAGTCGCTGACGTGGCCGCCGCTCCACGGCCCGATCGCGCCCCGGCCAGGGTCCGGTCCGGGTCGGGGACCACCAGCTCCGGGTCGACCTCCAGCCGGGTGCCGAGGCCGGTGCAGTCCGGGCAGCGCGCCCCACGGGGAGTTGAACGAGAACGACCGCGGCTCCAGCTCCTCGAAGGACAGGTCGTCGTAGAGGCAGGCCAGGTGCTCGGAGATACATCCGCTCCCGGTGCGGGTCGGTCTCGGGCAGGTCGACGAAGTCGAGCACCACCACGCCGCCGGACAGGCCAAGCGCGGTCTCCACCGAGTCGGTGAGTGAGCGCCGCGCCGACTCCTTCACCGCCAGCCGGTCCACCACCACCTCGATGGTCGTGCTTCTCGTACTTCTTCAGGGCGGGCAGGGCACTCGGCCACCGCCTCGTCGAGCCGGACCACCGACGCCGTCCACCCAGGCCCGGGAGAGCCCCTTCAGCCTGGAGCTCGCGCAGCAGCTCGGTGTACTCGCCCTTGCGCCCGCGGACCACCGGCGCGAGCACCTGGAACCTGGTGTCCTCGTCGAGCTCCAGCACCCGGTCCACGATCTGCTGCGGGGTCTGCCGGGCGATCGGGCGGCCCGCAGATCGGGCAGTGCGGCTTGCCCACCCGCGCGTACAGCAGCCGCAGGTAGTCGTAGACCTCGGTGATGGTCCCGACCGTGGACCGCGGGTTGCGGCTGGCCGCCTTCTGGTCGATCGAGACCGCCGGGCGACAGGCCCGTCGATGAAGTCCACGTCGGGCTTGTCCATCTGGCCGAGGAACTGGCGGGCGTAGGCCGACAGCGACTCGACGTACCGGCGCTGCCCTCGGCGAAGATGGTGTCGAAGGCCAGGCTGGACTTGCCCGACCCGGACAGCCCGGTGAACACGATCAGGGCATCCCGGGGCAGGTCGAGCGACACGTCCTTGAGGTTGTGCTCGCGCGCACCGCGAACAACGAGACGATCAGCCACTGCGTTCTGCTCTCTGGGTCTCTGGGCACTCCGCCGACGATGGACACGTCATGGTATCCGGGGTACTGACAAAAACGAGGTGCCGAAGATTCCCTCCCTGGCGTCCCGGCCCGGAATCCGCCGGGCGCCCTCTCAGCCTGCCACGCCGTGCGCGGGGATGGTCCCGGATACGGCAAGCAGCCCGGCCCGGCAGGGCGGCAGAGGGAGCACCGCATGGACGACGAGGTCCGCCCGATCGATGGCTAAGCATCGGGGAGGCGACGGACCGGCTGCTCGCCTCCGCCGCCGCGCTGACCGACGCCCGCCGTGCGTGAGCCGTCCCTGCTGCCCGGCTGGACCCGCGGGCATGTGCTGACCCACGTCGCCCGCAATGGGGACGGCCTGGGCAACCTGCTGCGCTGGGCGCGCACCGGCGTCACGACCCCGATGTACGCGAGCCGGGAGGCGCGGCGGGCCGATATCGAGGCGGGCGCCGAGCCGCTCCGCGGCCGACCTGGCCGCCGACGTGCAGGCAACCGCCATCGCGTTCGCCGCCGAGGCGGCCAGCCTGCCGGAGGCGGCCTGGGCGGCCCAGGTCCAGGGGCTCACCGGCCCCCGATCCCCGCCCGTGGCGTGCTGGACTGGCGGCTGCGGGAGGTGGAGATCCACCATGTCGACCTGGCCGCGGGTTACCGGCCGGGCGACTGGCCCGAGGAGTTCGTGAGACGGCCAGCCTGCCCGGGGTCGCCGCTGAGTTCGCGGGCCGGGAGGACGCCCCGGCCTGCCTGCTCCAGCCCGACGGCTCCGGCTTGGGGCCATTCCAGATCGGCCCGGAGCGGCCCACCGCGCCGCAGGTGCTCGTGCACGGGTCAGCAAGCCAGCCTGCTGGCCTGGCTGATCGGCCGGGACGGCGGCGGCGGCCTGCGGGTGTCCGGCAGGCGCCGCCCTGCCGGTGCTGCCGCCGTGGCGGTAGGCGGGCGGCCACCACGTCTCGTTGAGCGAAAGAATGGGGACACCTCAGCCCCGAGCTGACCGGACCGAAGGAGAAACCGTGGCTTACACCGGGGACGTGACCGTCGGCGGCGCGCCGGACACCCGTGAGCTTCCCGGCCTGACCGTGACCAAGGTGGCGGTCGGGCCGATGGACAACGACGCCTACCTGCTTCGCTGCACCCAGACCGGGACCGCGGTGCTGATCGACGCCGCCAACGAGGCGGACCGGCTGCTGGAGCTCATCGGCGACACCCCGGTGAGCTCCATCGTGACCACCCACCGGCACTGGGACCACTGGCAGGCGCTCCCCGAGGTGGCCTCGGCGACCGGCGCGGTGGTCATCGCCCACCCCGACGACGCGGACGAGCTCCAGTCGCCAGCCACCAGCCTGGTCCGCGGCGGCGACCGGGTGGTGGTCGGCGCGACCAGCATCTCCGTCATCCACCTGCGCGGCCACACCCCGGCAGCATCGCGCTGTGCTACGACGCCGACGGCGCGCTCGCGGACTCGCCGCACCTGTTCACCGGGGACTCCCTGTTCCCCGGCGGACCGGGGAACACCGAGGGCGACCCGAAGCGGTTCAACCAGCTCATGGACGACCTGGAGGAGCGGGTGTTCGCCGTGCTGCCCGATGGCACCTGGGTCTATCCCGGCCACGGCAAGGACACCACGCTGGGCGCGGAGCGCCCGCACCTGGCCGAGTGGCGCGAGCGGGGCTGGTAGCGCCACCGGCCAGGGGCGGAGCCGGGCGGGGCGTCTCCTTGCGTCAGCGGCCGGATGCCAGCAGCCCGAGCGGGCTCGGGGCCGGGGTACCCGATCCTGAGCACAGGCCCGGCCGGGCCGGTCCGCACTATGGCCAGCGATGAGGGAAGGTAGGGCGAGCGCTGGGCTTGCAGGATCGTCATCAGGCCCCGCAGTGACACCGGCGCGCCCGGGCCGGGCGGCGCGGCCCCGGCGATGTCGGCGGAGCGCAGCGGGACCCCGGCGCTGGCACCCGGGCTGGGGCGGCCGAAGCCGGTGATGTCCAGCGGGTGCAGAGCGGCCAGCGCGGCCAGCACGACCAGCAGCCGGGGATCGACCTCGCCGTCGGCGAGCGCCACGGCCGGGCGGCGGCCGAGACGTGGATGCTGCGGTTGCGCAGGAGCTGCGCCCGCGGCCGCGCGGGCGCGCGCACGTCCGCGGCCAGCGCCGCCCAGTAGGCGGCGGCACCATCGGGCGCCACCACCCGGACATCTATCCGCGCCGTCCCCGAGCCGAAGCTCGCCAGCGTCACCGGCGCGTACACGCCCGCCAGCCGGGCCCCGAGCTGGCCCCGCACCGCGGCGGTCGCCACCACCAGATCCGACCCGAGCGGGTCGGCCCGGGCCAGGGCCGAGCACCAGCAGCCGCCCGGCGGGCACGCCGTGCGCCTCCAGCGCCGCACACATGGCCGGGTCGCAGGCAACGATGGCGTCGGGGCTGGCCTGGCCCGACCACCCAGGCCGCCGCCCGCTGCCGGGCCGCTGCCGCGGCGGCGACGGCCTCGCGGCGCCGGTCGGCCCGGCGCCCTGCCGGCCTCCGGACAGCACCACCGTGGCCGCGCCAGCCAGCAAGACCACCGCCACCAGCCCGGCCACGATCACCGCCAGCCAGCGCGCCCGGCCCGGGCGGGCCCGCTGCGCCCAGCCGAGCCGGCGGCGCAGCCACAGCCGCACCGTGGTCGCGAGCACCGCCGCCCAGGACGGCTCGGCCGTCGGGCGCTGGCCCGATGGACGGTGGCTCCGGCCTGGCCGGGCTCCGGCCTGCCGGGCTCCGGCCTGCTGGGCTCGCGCGCGCTCAGGCGATGGCTGGGGCGGGCCCGCCGGGCGCGGGCCGCTCCTGCCACCAGAGCGGGCGGCAAGAGTTCCGGCGGCAGGGGCCGGACGTGGCGCGGCACCGGGCGGTCCAGGCTTGCCGGGTCAGGCCCCGGGCGCTCGGGCCGGCGGCCCGCCATCGGGGCGGCTACCTGGACAGTCTGGACGGCACCGACGGCTGGGACGGGTCGGCGTGCCGCCTGGGCAGCTCGTCCGGTATGGGCGGGGACGGGCCGGGTGGCTCGGGTGGCCGGGGCCGGTCCGGGGGAGCTGGCCCGTGGCCGCCGGGACGGACTACCTGGATGTCGTCGGCGGCCGGGCCGCCGTCACCGCTGCCGGGCGGCTGCTGGGGGTTCTCGCTGGTCAGCTCCCCGTCTGGCGGCTGCGCATCGCACTGGCACCGCCGCCCGCCGTGCTCCCGGGCCGTGAAGGCTGACCGTTACGCGATTGCATGCTTGTGTCCCCGGGTCACATGGAGCCAGATCAAGCGCGTGACCCACCCAGAGACAGCGGAACATAGCTGGGACATACGCCTTCAACCGGAATAGCTAACTGCTACTGACAAAACACGTACCGCATGGCGGGGCCCACCCGGCGCTCAGACGGCGGCTGGCCGCCCGGCGATCCGCTGGTAGAGGGCGAGCGCGGCATCCACGGCGGTGGCCTCGCTGGGCAGCGCTGCCGCCCAGGCCCGGGCGGCCTGGCTGAGCCTCGCCGCCCGCCCGGGATCGTCCAGCACGGCCAGCACCGCCGCCGCCAGCGCGGCCGCATCCCCGGCGGCACCAGGACCGCCGCGTCCTCCCCGGTGAGGCCGGGGATGCCGCCGGTACGGGAGGCGACCAGGGGCGCCCCGCCCGCAGTACCTCCTGCACGATCAGCGGCTGCCCCTCCCAGCGGGATGGCACCACGACCACATCGGCGGCGGCGAGCAGGGCGGGCACGTCCCCGCGCTCGCCGAGGAAGCGCGCCCGGATCCCGCCCGCGTCCGCCTGGGCCCGCAGCACCGCCTCCAGCGGCCCGGCGCCCGCGAGCGCGAGCATGGGGCAAGGGTCACGCCCCTGCCAGCTGGCCGCCGCCGCCAGCAGCGTGCCGAAGCCCTTCTGGGCGGCGAGCCTGCCCACCGCCAGCACCACCGGCTAGGTGGCGCCGCCGAGGTCGGACCGGGCGGCCGCCACCGCCTCGCGGCCCGGCGCCCTGGTAGGCGGGGCGGGCACGATGGCCAGGCCGGCCTCGGCCGCGCCCAGGCGGCGCATCCGCGCCGCGAGGTCACCGGACACACAGGTCACCGCGTCCGCCCGGCGGGCGACGATCCGCTCGAGCACCGCGTAGACGGCACCGGCCGGGCCCGCTGCGGGCGGGGCGTTGTGCACGGTGACGATGAGTGCGCAGCGGTGATGGCGCCGCCAGCCCGCCCCGGCCAGCGCGAGTGCCGCAACCGCGCTAAGCCCGCAGCCCGTGCGCGTGCACCACCTCCGGCTGGGTACCGGCCAGCAGCTTAGCGCAGCCGGAGCACCGCCGCCGCGTCGCGGCCCGGCCGCGGGCGGTCGGCGATCTCCACCGGCACGAAGGTGACGGCAGCGGAGCCGCGCGGGCCCGCCGGGGGATCCCCGGGAAGAACCGCCGCCCGGCTTGCGCGGGGCCGTGCACGGTCACCGCCAGCCCGCGCTCCTGGCCCCCGCGCCAGCATCGCCACGTGCTCACCGGTGCCGCTCAGCCGCGGTCCCCATCACGTAGGCGACCCGCATGCCGGTCACCGGCCGGGCCTCATGCCGCCCGCCGGGTGAGGCGCGCCCGGGCCCGGCCAGCCAGCGCCCGCAGGTCCCGGCCGTCGAGCACCACCACCACCGCCCCGAACGCGGCGGTCGCCGCCAGGCAGGCGAGCACCGCCACGCCCGCGTTGGGGAGGAAGCCGGTGACCGGCAGGTAGGCCGACACCAGCGCGCCCGCTGCCGCGCTTTAGCCAGGGCGCTTAGCCAGCCCGGCGGCCGCCGCCCGCGCCGACCCGCGCAGGGCGGCCGGGCCCCGGATGACACCGACCGCGGCCAGCAGGCCGATCCCGGCCAGGGTCAGGCCGACGGTGTTGCCGAGCCCGAGCACGGGCACCACCCACCGGGGCGGGACGGTGGCACGGCCGCCACGTCGGCCGCGATCACCAGCAGCCAGCCGGATACCAGCGCGACGGCGGCGACCCGGCTGCGATGGCACGCGAACAGCACCCGGGAGGCGTTCGCGGCCAGGCCGTAACCGATCAGCCCCGGCGCGAACAACGCGAAGGTGACCGCGAGCTGGCGGGTGTGGGCGGGCCGGACACGAACAGCCGGGCGGCGGGGGACCGCGGCCCCCGCGAGCAGCGCCGCGCCCAGCCAGGAGACCAGCATCACCGCCCTGGTGGAGGAGGCGGCGGTCTGGTCGAAACCGGCCCCGTCACCGGCGGACAGGACCGGGAACGCGCTCGTCGCGATCGGCAGGGCCAGCACCGCGTACGGCACGAAGAACATCTGCCAGCCGTAGTTGTAGAGCACCAGCGCCCCCGGCCTCCGTGGCCGTTGGCGAGCACGATGATCGCCACCAGGGACGCGTCCTGCGCGGCGAGCGCGGCGACCCCACACCCGCCAGGCCCCGCACCCGCCGCGCGACGCCGTCCGGGAAGCGCAGGGCGGGCCGCAGCCGCAGCCGCAGCCGCAGGGCGGGCCAGAGCGCGGTGAGCACCAGGGCCGCCACGCCTAGCCGTGGTGCCGACCGACAGCACCAGCTCGGCGGACGGGGGCAGGGTGGCCAGATGGTTCTGCGAGCTAAGCGGCGAGGGGGACGAAGGCAATGTAGGCCGCGATCACCACCAGGCTGGAGACCACCGGCGCGAGGGCGGGCGCGATGAACCGGCGGTGCGCCTGCAGGATCCCGTACAGGACGACCGCCAGCCCGTAGAGCAGGATCTGCGGGGCGAACACCACGAGCATCCGGGTGCTCACGGCCTCGGTGGCGGCCGCGTTGCACCTCGGGGCGCTCAGCCAGCAGCAGCGAGGTCAGCGGGTATAGCCACGGCCATGAGCAGGATGCTTACCGGCACGAGCAGGACCACGGTCCAGGTGAGCAGCGCGGACGCGATGTGGCTGACCTGCGCGTCCGGCCCGGGGCTACGGCCGCGGGGCCGAAGCCGGGCGGCGGGCTGCCCCAGGGTGAGGCCATCCGTGCCGACCGGCGGCCAGCGGGCGGCCACCCCGGCGAGCACGGGCACCACCACGCTGGTCAGCGCGCCACCCAGCACGATGTCGTAGATGATGTTCGGCACCTGGTTGGCGGTCGCGTAGGCGGTGCCCAGGCAGTTGTTGCCGACGGTGTGGGCGAACACCAGCTGGCGGCCGAACCCCACGATGCGGGCGAGCACGGTGATCGCCCCGATGAGGACGGCCGCCTGCCCGATGCCCCGCCCCGCCTGCCGCAACAGCCCCGGTTCGGTCACCTGGGCCGGGGGCCGGTCACGGCGAGATGGCGCTCGAGGTGGGCCCTGCGCCCGGGACTCCCCCGCCGCCGGGGTGCGGGCGGCGGCCGCTGGCGGCGGGGCCGCTGGCGCGGGCCCCGGCGGCCGGTGCGCCGGCTTCAGCCCGCCCCGGCGCGGCGGGCCAGCCGGCCCAGCATGTCCAGCCAGCGCAGCGCGGGTGTCCGCTCGATCACGGCGGTGAAGCTGACCACCTCGCTCGCCGCGGTCAGGCCGGTGATCCCGGCCAGCAGGAGCGACCCGGGCTGAGCCGGGGCAGGCTCGCCGCCGCGGCGGCCCCGAGCATGGCGCCGAGGGCGTTGGCGCCCGCGTCGCCGAGCATGGCCCGCTCGCCCAGATCCTCCGGGAGCAGGGCGAGGGCCGCACCGGCCGGGTAAGCCACCGCCCGGGCCGCATCCGGCCCACCGGTCGCGGCGAGCAGCGCGCCGCCCGCCAGCGCCACCTTGACGGCCCGGCCCGGCCGCAGATCGAACAGGTTGAGCAGGTTCGCGCCGCCCGCGATGAGTCGGCATTGATGATCACGTCGGCCGGGCGGCCGCCCGCCACGGCCGCCGCCACCATCCCGGCCGCACCGATCCCGCCGATCTTCACCGCACCGGTGGTCACTTCGCCAGCGGCCAGCGCCCCCAGATGGCCGCGGAACCCGCGCCGGTCGCCGCGCTGTAGCCAGATCGTCATAGCCGCCGAACGCGGCCGCCCCGGCACCCGCTGCCACCAGCGCGGCCCGGCCGCGGGGCGGCAGGCCGGGGGCGAAGGCCAGCGCCAGCGCGGCGCCCAGCGCCACGGCCGGGCCCTCCAGCAGGGTGACCGCCTCACCCCGGTGATTGGTCCTGGTCCAGGCGGCCGCCCCACCGGGCGGCCTGCGGCGCAGCGCGGCGTAACTGGCGCGGGCCATGGCCGCGGCAGCGCCCGCGGTCACGGCGGCGGCGCCGCGGTCACGGCCGCCCGGGCGGGCGGCCCATGTACGGCGGCTCACGACTTCCCTGCCCTCGCCGCCGGGCGCGACGGCTGGCCGGGGAGGGTCTGCGGGCTGGCTGGCGTGGGAGCCGGGCTCGGGCCCGGCGCGGTCGCGCCCAGCGCCGGAGCCGTAGCTGCCGCTGACCCCCGCAGCTGCTCGTAGAGCGCCTGGGCGACCACGATCTGCCCGACCGCGTGGTCGGCGTTGTCGACGCTGGACAGATGGCCTGCCCGGCCGCCGTTCCGCATCACATCGATCGCGCTGCCCGGCCCCGAGCCCGCCACCGAGCCGGCCACGACCGTGCCCTGGCCGGCCAGGTTCAGCTGCTGGGCGAGCGTGACCAGCCGCTGGCTCTGCGGGTCGGAGAGGCTCGTGGACTGCGGGCTGTCCGGGATGATCACGACCGCCAGCGTGGCGCGGGCGTCGGGGTGCCCGGTGACGGTCAGGAAGCCCCCGGCCCCGAATCCGCTGAGCAGCGCCACGCTGGCGGCGTCCCGCTGCCCCGCCACCGGCTGCCCGGGCCCGTCCTTGGTCAGGATGGCGCCCAGCGATGGCCTGGCTCGCCTGCGCCACCGGGGAGCCCTGCAGGCTCGTCCCGGCCGGCGTGAACTGCTGCGCGAGCTGGCTGAGCTGCTGCTCGGTGGACGGGCTGGTGTCGAAGAACTTGTTCTGGAGCTGGATACGGCCGCTGATGGCGGCACCCGCCTGCGTGAGCGCCTGGTCGACCCCGCTGACGACCTGGCCGGAGCGCCCGGCGCCTCACCACCACCACCCGCTCCCCGGCCAGCAGCCGGTCCAGCAGCTGCGGCGCGACCGCCTGCGCGAACTGGTCATTGCTGTCGATCTGCCGGGTTGAGCTGGCGGTTAGTGGCCAGGGCGGAGTCGATCTGCTTGCGCTCCTGCTGCGACAGCTTGATCAGCCCGCCGAGCGCGGTGGGCTGAAGCGCCGTCGCGCCGACCAGGAGTCCCAGGCCCAGCGCCAGGAAGACGGCAACGATGGACACGAGGTGATAGCGGAAAGTCGATCATCGGGATTTCAGAACAGTCCGGTCAGCCAGTACTTCGCCGCGTCCCACTGGGCGCTGAGGTAACTCAGCAAGACCTGCCCGGCGGGCGATACGGCCATCGCCACGAGGATAGTGGCACCGGCCGCCAGCACGAGCACCATCAGCGCCCAGCCGGACACCCGCGGCCGGTACAGTAAGCTGACGCCCTTGGCGTCGACGAGCTTCCCGCCGCCCACCCGCAGCCGGGTCAGGATGGTGCTGGAGGATCCCGGCCCGGTCCTTGTCGAGGAACTCGTCGAGGCTGAAGTGGGTGCCGACCGCGACGATCAGGCTGGCGCCCTTCTCGTCGGCCAGGAGCAGCGCGATGTCCTCGCTGGTGCCCGGGGCCGAGGCAGCAGCGCACGGCAGGCCGAGCCGCTGCACCCGTTCCAGGCCCGGGCGCGCGGCCGTCGGGGTAGGCGTGCACCACCAGCTCGGCGCCGCACAGCAGCCCGGTATCCGACACCGAGTCCATGTCACCGACGATGACGTGGGGCCGGTACCCGGCCTCGAGCAGGGCGTCGGCGCCGCCGTCCACGCCGATCATGAGCGGCTGAACTCCCGGATGTAGGGCGCAGCGTGGCCAGGTCCTCCCGGTGGTGGTAGCCCCTGACCACCACGAGGACGTGCTTGTTCTCCATCCGGGTCCGCAGCTCGGGAGCGTCGATCCCGTCGATCGAGCAGATCGCCCTCGCGGGTCATGTACTCCAGCGTGTTGGCGACGAACGCCTGCGAGCTGGGTGGCACGCTGGCCTGCGCCTCGGCCATCGCCGCCGCGACCGACTCCGCGGTCTGCAGCCGTCCCTTGGCGATGACGTCCTCCCCGGCGTACGGGGGTCTCGCCGTGCAGCCGGACGATCATCCCTTCCTGACCCATGGTGAACAGCTCGGGCCCGGCGTCGTCCGACCAGCGGGATGCCCGCCTCCAGCAGCAGCTGCGGCCCGTGGTTCGGGTAGCGCCCGCTGATGCTGGCGGCCGCGTTCACCACCGCGGCGACCTGCTCGGCGGATGAGCGCGTCGGCGCTGACCCGGTCCAGGTCAACGTGATCGATGATGGCGATGTCGCCGGGGGCAGAGCCGTTTGGAGAGGGTTCTTCGTCCGGCGGTCCATCCGGGCTGGGCTAAGCCACACCCGGCAGGTCATCGGGCCTGCTCCGGTGCTTCATGGGGAGCCTGAGGAACTGGGCCATCACCACCATCCTGCCAGACCGGCCGCGCACACGGAGCCACACTCCTCATCGGCGCCACACCCGTTCCTGCAGGTAGCCGCAGCCCCGTGCCCGCCGCCGCTGTCCCGCCCGGCCCGCTACGCCCCATCCCGCCCGGAGGTCGGCCCGTTCCGCCGCCGCCGCGGCCAGCAGCTCCCCGCGTGCGCCCGGCCGAACTCGAGTCCTCCAGGTCAGCCAGCATCCGGGACAGCTCGGTGACCCGGCCCGCGTCATCGAGGCGGGTGAGGCCGCTGCGGGTGACCGAGCCCGTCGTCGGCCTTCTCGATCACCAGGTGGGCATCGGCGAACGCGGCCACCTGCGGCAGGTGCGTGACCACGATCACCTGCGCGAGCCGGGCGAGCCTGGCCAGCCTGCGCCCGACCTCCACCGCGGCCTTGCCCCCCACCCCGCGTCCACCTCGTCGAACACGAAGGTCGGGACCGGGTCGGCCCCAGCGAAGACCACCTCGATCGCCAGCATGACCCGGGACAGCTCACCGCCGGAGGCGCCCTTGCTGAGCGGCAGCGATCGGGCGCGCCCGGGTGCGCGGCCAGCCTGATCTCCACCTCGTCCGCCCCGTTGCGGGCCGAACGTCGTCCAGCCGGGACGACCGCCACGGCCAGCCGCGCGTGCGGCATGGCGAGGGCCGACAGCTCGGCCGTGACACCGGCCGAGAAGGATTCCGCCGCCGCCGGCGCAGCTCGGTCAGCTGCGCGGCCAGCTCGGCAACGGCCGCGGCGAGCCGCGCCTCCTCACCGGCGAGGGTGGCGATCCGGTCGTCGTCGCCCTCCAGCTCGGTGAGCCTGCTGCCGAGCCTGCTTCGCCCACGCGAGCACCGCGGACAGGTCGGGAACGGCCGCGGCGCCATCCGGCCCGGCGCCGCCGAGCCCCGGCACCAGCCCGCCGTAGGTGCGGATGAGCCGGGTCAGCTCGGCGCGGCGTTCCTGCACGGCCGCGAGCCGGGCCGGGTCGGAGTCGACCGACTGCACGTAGGAGGCCAGCTCCGTGGCCACATCGGAGACCAGGTAGGAGGCCTCGGACAGCCTGCCCGCCAGTCCCGCCAGCGCCGGGTCATGCTCGGCCACGGCCTCCAGCGCCTGCCGGGCCCCGGCCGAGCAGGCTGACGGCGTCCGCGGCCTCGAAGGACCCGCTGGCCGGGTCGCCCAGCAGCGCCTCATGCGCCGTGGTCGCGGCCGCCTGCAGCGCGTCCGCGTGCGCCAGCCGGTCCTCCTCGGCCAGCAGCAGCGCGTCCTCGCCCTCCGCGGGCTCCGCCCGCTCGATCTCAGCCAGGCCGCGGCGCAGGGTCCTCGGCCTCGGCCGCCCGCTCACGGGCCGCCCTGGTCAGCTCGTCGAGCTCGGCCTGGACCTCGCGGTGCCGCTGGTAGGCCCGCTGATAGTCGGTGAGGACGGCGTGCCAGCTCCGGCCCGGCGTACCGGTCGAGGGCCTGGCGCTGCCTGCCTGGCCGCAGCAGCTGCTGCTGGTCGGCCTGCCCGTGCACGGCCACCAGGTCGTCGGCCAGGTAGGTGAGCAGCGAGACGGGGACCGACCGGCCGCCCGCGTAGGCGCGTGACCGGCCTTCGGCCGATACCGACCGGCTCACGATCAGCGTGCCGCCCTCGTCGTCGAGCTCGCCGCCCGGCCTCCAGGACCTGCTGCGCCACCCGGCCGCCCGGGTCGATCCTGCAGTCGAGCCCTCCGACGGTGGCACGCTCCGCCCCGGCCGGACGCGCGCCGGGTCGCGCCCGGCCGCCGAACATCAGCCCCAGGCCGGTCACGACCATGGTCTTGCCCGCCCCGGTCTCGCCGGTGACCACCGTGAACCCGGAGGAGAGCTCCAGGACGGCGTCATCGATCACGCCGAGCCCGGTGATCCGGACCTCCTCAAGCACCGGCGTCCTCCTCTCCGTCCGCGGCGGCATGATCCCCGTCCACCCGCCGCCGCCGCGCGGGCCGCCCGCGCCAGCCGGTCACCGGGAGGCCGAACTTGGCGACCAGCCGGTCGGTGAACAGCGCCCCGCTCGCCTGCTCGCGACCGCCGCGGCTGCAGCCGGGCCAGCAGCACCGGCCGGGCGCCGCGGCGGACCTCGACCCGCGCCCCGGGCGGGAGATCGACGCTGCGCCGCCCATCGCACCACAGCACGCCAGCCCGGCCCTGGCCTGCCACGCCTCGCGACTCCGCGGACACCGATGACCTCGACCGCCAGCACCGACCACGGCGAGACCACCATCGGCCGCGCGAACAGCGCGTGGGCGCTGATCGGCACCAGCAGCAGCGCCTCCACCTCCGGCCAGACGATCGGCCCGCCGGCCGAGAAGCGCGTACGCGGTGGAGCCGGTCGGGGTGGCGCAGACCACGCCGTCGCAGCCCCACCGGGACAGCGGGCGGCCGTCGATCTCGATCGACCACCTCGATCATCCGCTCGCGCGCGGCCTTCTCCACGCTCGCCTCGTTCAGCGCCCAGGTGCTGGCGGTGACGGTCGCCGTCGTGCCGGACCGTCACGTCGACCGTCATCCGCTCTTCCACCGTGTACCGGTGCTCCACCACCTGGTCGACGGCGCTCGAGCCAGGTCGTCGGGCTCGGCCTCGGCGAGGAACCCGATATGGCCCAGGTTGACGCCGAGCAGCGGCGCGCCGGCGGGCCTGGCGCATCTCCGCGGCCCGCAGCAGCGTGCCGTCGCCGCCGAGCACGATCACCATCTCGGCGTCCTGGGCCGCGGTCGGCGTCGCGGGGACCACGTCGGCGCCCGCGCAGGCGCAGATCGGCCGCCTCCGGCTCCAGGATCCGCACCGCTACCCCGGCGGCGGTGAGCCGGTCCGCCACCAGGCGGGCGCTGCGCGCAGCGCCGTCGGCCCGCCCGACGTGGGCCACCACGAGCATGGTCCGTTTGGTGTTCACTGCGGGTCCTTCCGCGATGACCCGCCGCAGCTCGGCCGTCGTCGAGCGGCGGGGCGCCGCGGCGCAGCCACAGGAAGTACTCGACGTTGCTCGACCGGGCCGGGCAGCGGGCTCGCGGCCACCCCGGCCACGCCGAGCCCAGGCCGGCGGCGGCCGCCGCCACCGAGGACGACCGCCTGCCCGCGCAGGCCCGGCTCGCGCACCACGCCGCCCGTCCCCGACCTCGCCCTTGCCCACCTCGAACTGCGGCTTGACCAGCGAGCACGAAATCGGCGTCCGGGGCCGCGCACCTGACCAGCGCGGGCAGGACCAGGGTCAGCGAGATGAAGGACAGGTCGGCGGTCACCAGATCGCGTGCCGGGGCCACCTGCTCCGGCCGCAGCTCGCGGCACGTTGACCCGGTCCAGCACGGTGACCCGCTCGTCGGTGCGCAGCGCCCAGGCCAGCTGGCCGTAGCCGACGTCGGCGGCGACGACATGCGCCGCGCCGGCGCGCAGCAGGACGTCGGTGAAGCCGCCGGTGGACGCGCCGGCGTCCAGGCACCGGCGCCCGGCGACCCGCAGCCCGGGGAAGGCGGCCAGCGCCCCGGCGAGTTTCGCGCCTCCGCGCGATGCGTACTGCGGCTCCCCGCCCGCGCCGGTGACCAGGATCGGGTCGGCCGCCGCTGACCTGGGTGGTAGGCTTGCCCGCGGCCTGGCAAGCCACCAGCACCCGCCCATCGGCGACCAGGCTGGCGGCCTGCTCACGGGACCGCGCGAGCCCTCTCTGACGAGTTCGGCGTCCAGCCGTCGGCGGGTGCCCATCCGCTGCCCTGGGCGCCGTTCAGCGGCCCGGCTGGCCTGGGCCGCCGTCCGGTACCGCCCGCTCACGCGCGCCCGCGTCGCCCAGGGCGTCCGTGAGCCGCTGGTGTGCACGCTCGAAGATCGCCGGGTGCTCGGCGACCGGCAGCCCGGCCAGGTCCTCCAGCTGGGAGACCGCCTCGTCCACCCGGCTGTCGCCGGTGGCGAGGCCACGGGCTCGATGGCTCGGGCGAGCCCGAGAGCATCCGCGCCCGGTTCCGACTCCATCAGCTTGTTCTCCTCCCATCGGGGCCCGCTCCCCGGCCTCGCTGTCTTCTGCAGGAAACGCTACCGTCCATCGGGGACTTCGCCGAGCATGGCGCGGCAGCTTTGGCCGGGCGGGGATTTCCGTCCTGCGTTCTAATATTTAGTCAGTGGGAACGGGGAAGCGAGGTGTTTCATGGCTACTGCTGAGGAATGCCGCCAGGCGCTGGAGAGCCTGACCGGCCGGATCCAGGAGATGGACCCGGCCGACCGAGCGGCCTATCTGGTCGACCGCGATGATCAGCTGCAAGGTGAGAGCGATCTCGGGATCACGTTCGTGACCCGCCTCGGGCCCGACGGCGCTTCCCCGGTCACCGTGGCCAACGGCTCGGATCCAGAGGCACAGGTCAAGTTCACCACCAAGAGCGATGATCTGCTCGCCCTCGCCGAGAACCCGGGCAGCATCGGCCGGGCGTGGCTCACCGGCCGCCTCAAGGTCGAGGCGAGCATCTTCGACCTCCTCCGCCTCCGCAAAGCGCTGTGACCGCCGTGCTTCCTTCCCGGTAAGCCACCGGGCTGAGCCGTGCCCGAGGGTGACACCGTCTGGCTGACCGCCCGCTGAGCTGCCTGAGGCGCTGGCCGGGCGGGTGCTGACCCGCAGCGATGTGCGGGTGCCCAGGTACGCCACCACCAACCTGGCCGGGCGTACCGTGACCGAGGTCGCCGCCCGCGGCAAGCACCTGCTCATCCGGGTGGAGGGCGGCATCACCGTGCACACCCACCTGCGGATGGACGGCTCGTGGCGGGTGCGGCCCGCCCGCGAGCGCATCGGCGGCAGCCACCGCATCCGGCTCGTGCTCGCCAACGACACCTGGCAGGCGGTCGGCTACCAGCTGGGCATCGTCGAGGTCCTGCCCACCGCCCAGGAGGCCAGCGTGGTCGGCCACCTGGGCCCGGACCTGCTCGGCCCCGACTGGGACGAGGCGGAGGCAGCCCGGCGGCTGCGCGCCGTACCGGCGCGGGCCATCGGCGAGGCCCTGCTGGATCAGCGCAACCTGGCCGGGATCGGCAACTTGTATAAGGCCGAGGTGCTGTTCCTGCGCGGGGTGGACCCGTGGCGACCGGTCGGCGAGGTCACCGGACTCGACGCCCTGGTCAGCACGGCCCAGCGGCTGATGGACGCGAACAAGGAGCGGTTCAGCCAGGTCACCACCGGCGTGCGGCGGCCGGGCCAGCAGACCTGGGTGTACGGGCGGGCCGGGCGGCCCTGCCGCCAGTGCGGCACCCCGATCCGGGCCGCCGAGCAGGGCGGCGACACCACCGAGCGGATCACCTTCTGGTGCCCGCACTGCCAGTCCTGACCGGCCGGGGCCGGGCGCGCACGGGTGGCTGGCGGCCCTCCCGCGTCCGGCCGCCAGCCACCCCGGGCGGGTCCCTCACGCGTCCGGGCCCGCGGGCCCCGGGTCACGCGTCCCTGGTGCGGAACAGGATCCCGCCCGCCACGACCGCGATGCGCGGCGTAGGCGCAGAAGACCCCGAACCCCGCCCACGGGCTGAACATGTTGGTCCCGCTCAGGTTCTCCCAGATCGCGCCAGCCCGCGTTGAACGGGATCCACTTGTCGACGTGATACCGCCCAGCTGCTCGGCAGGAAGCCGCTCGAGCACGAACAGCACGAACAGCAGCGCGACCGATGCCGTGATCGCCCCGGCGGTGTGCCGCAGCAGCGCGCCGATGCCGTACGAGGCAGCCCGCACACGGCCAGGAACAGCCCGCCGCCGATCGACCGCCCGCAGCACCCCGGGCTGGCCGATGGTGGAGTTGAGGTGCTGGGTGGCAAAGATCGCCTGGCCGATGAAGTACGAGCCGAACGACGTCACCAGCCCGGCGACGAGCGCGACGGCGGTGAACACGATCGCCTTGGCCGCGAACACGGTTGCCCGGCGCGGCATCACGGTCAGCGAGGTCCTGATCATGCCGGTGGAGTACTCGGAGGTGATCGTGAGCGCGCCCAGCACCGCGATGACCAGCTGGCCGAGGATCAGCCCGAACATGCTGAACTCCGTCGCCCGTGACCTGATCCGCGACGGCCTCGTGCGCCTGCACGACCGCGGGCTGCGAGGCGTAGTCCTGGATCCGGCCCCAGCTCAGCAGCGCGCTGATGCCGATCGTGATCACGATCATCGCGGCGAGCGTCCAGTAGGTGGACCGGACCGACCGGATCTTGGTGAACTCCGAGCGCAGCGCGCCGCCGAACCCGGCCCGCCCGGCGCTGGCTGAGCAGCGCGCGGCGCCGCCTGACTCCCGGCGGCTTGTGCCGTCACCGTCATGTCAGGCCACCCCTCCCGTGCTTACCCGGTCGCCCTGCTCCGCGGCCTGCTCCGCGGCTGGCCCGCCAGCCGGCGCGGAACTCCACGCTGGCCGCGGTCAGTTCCATGAACGCCTCCTCCAGGGAGGCCTGCGCCATGGCCAGCTCGTGCAGGCCGGATCCCGTTCTCGTAGGCGAGGTCGCCCACCTTGTCGGCGGTCAGGCCGTGGACTGACGATCGCCTCCCCGGCGGCGGCGGCACCCGGCCAGCCGGCCCGGCGGACGGCGGCCACCAGCGGCGTCCGGCTGCGGGGTGCGCACCCGGACCGCCTGCACCGAGTTGCGCTCGATGAACTCGGCCACGCTGCAGTCGGCGATGAGCCTGCCGCGCCCGATCACGATCAGATGGTCGGCGGTGTTCTCCATCTCCGACATCAGGTGACTGGAGACGAAGACCGTCCGCCCCTCGCCCGCGAGCTGCTTCATGAGGGTGCGGATCCACAGGATGCCCTCGGGGTCCAGCCCGTTGACCGGCTCGTCGAACATCAGGATCGCCGGGTCGCCCAGCAGCGCGGCGGCGATGCCGAGCCGCTGCCCCATGCCCAGCGAGAAGCCCTTGGAGCGCTTCCCGGCCACCTCGGTGAGGCCGACCAGGTCCAGCACCTCGCCCGACCCGCCGCCGGGGCAGGCCGTTGGTCTGGGCCAGGCAGAGCAGGTGGTTGTAGGCGCTGCGGCCGCCGTGCACGGCCTTGGCGTCCAGCAGCGCGCCGACCTCGCGCATCGGGCTGGCGCTGCTGGGCGAACTCCTCGCCGTTCACGGTGACCGAGCCGCCGGTGGGGCGGTCCAGGCCCAGGATCAGCCGCATCGTGGTCGTCTTGCCCGCCCCGTTCGGGCCGAGGAACCCGGTGATCCGGCCGGGCTCGACGGTGAACGACAGCTGGTCCACGGCCAGCTTGTCGCCGTAGCGTTTGGTGAGGCCGCGTGCCTCGATCATCGTTGGGTCCTCCTCAGGCGCGCGGGCCCCGTGCCCGGCCGCCAGAGCAAGTCTGTCCGCGCCGGAGCCCGCTGGCGCGTCAGCCGAGCGCGCTGATTCGGGTCCACCCGGAGAACGATCTCCGGCTACTCCCTGGAGCGATGTGAGCGGGCCGGGAGCGGGCGCGAATCACCAGCCCAGCTGCGTCAGCGCCGGGTCACCGCCGCCGCCGTCACCCCATCCGCCGCCCAGCTGGCGGCGCACAGGGCGCGCAGGCCGTCCATGGGATCGCCGCCGCCGCCGAGCACGAGGCGGGCGGCCTGCCAGCGGGCGTGCCAGCCGCCGCAGGTGAAGCCGGTGCCGTCGCGGTGACCGGCGGGTGGGGGATCAGCAGGCCGGACAGGTCCGGCGCCAGGTAGGTCGGGCGCTGATGGGGCGGCGCGAGCACGGCGTCCAGCGGGCCGGGTCACGCCGGTGAGCACGAGCATGCTGTCGGCGCCGACCCGGACCGCGCCCTCGATGTCGGTGTCGAGGCGGTCGCCGACCACGAGCGGGCGGCGGGCGCCGGTGCGCGCCACCGACTCGGCGTGGAGCGGGGGCTCGGGCTTGCCCGCGACCAGCGGTTCCTGGCCGGTCGCGGTCGCGATCACCCGGGACAGGGAGCCGTTCCCGGGCTGGCGGCCGCGCGCGGTGGGCAGGGTCTTGTCGCGCGTTCGAGACGACGAACAGCGCGCCCGCCTGGACCGCCAGCGCGCCCTCCGCCAGCAGCGCGTAGCCGAGGTCGGGCGCGTAGCCCTGGATGACCGCGGCTAGGCCGCTCGCTGGCCACCGACACCGGGCGGAAGCCCCGTTCCCTGACCGCCACCCGCAGGCCGATGCCGCCCACGACGAGCACCGCCGCCGCCGGCGGCAGCCGCTCGGCCAGCAGACGGGCCCCGGCCTGGGCGGAGGTGACCACCTCGGACGCGCTGGTGGGCACGCCGAGGCCTGGTCAGCTGCGCGGCGATGGCCGATGGCGTACGGGAGGCGTTGTTGGTGACGAACGCGACCCGCAGGCTGACGCCGCTCTCGCCTTGGCCAGCGAGTCAGCGGCCCCGGCCACGGCCGACGCGCCGATGTAGACGACGCCGTCGAGGTCAAGCAGCGCCACGTCATAGGCGCTGGCCAGCGCCTCGGCGCAGCCGCGCGGCGCCGAAGCCGTCCGCGACCGGCCGGCGTCATGGCCGGCCGGCCCGGCATGGCCGACCAGCGCCAGCCCGGCGCCGCTGGTCAGCCCGGGGCGTCCGCCGACGCGGCGGCGAGGCGGGAGGCTCGGGGGCGGCCCGGGCCCGGAGCGTGGCCCGCACGCCGCGCAGCGCGTCGGTGTAGTGCCGCAGGTCGGGGCGCATCGCGGCCGCCAGCGCGAGATGCTCGGCGGCGGCCGCCGGGTTCCCGTCCCGGGCCAGCGCGAGGCCGAGCCCGAAATGTGCGTAATCGTCACTCGGGCTGGCCTCCACGATCTGCCGGAAACTGTCTGCCGCCGCAGCGTACCGGCCAGCGTCGAACTGCGCCCGGCCCAGGGCTTCCAGCACGCTGCGCGATCCTGGCTCGGCCTCGGCCGCGCGCTGCAGCAGCTGCGCGGCGGCCGCCGCGCTGCCCCGGCCGAGCAGGTCGAGGCCCGCGGCGGTACCACGAATAAGCGTCGCCGTCCGGGACTGCGGCGGGCTGGACTCCACGCGCTGATCCTCGTCGGAGCGGGAATCGTGGCCGCCGTCCGGTGCTTCTGACATATGTGCAGATCCTTCCGTCCGGCCAGCAGCCAGCGCCCGGCCTCGCGCTGGCGCCGTTCCGCGGGCTGCGCTATGCGCAGGACCGGGTCAGCGGCCTCGCGGAGGTCACCTCTCCACCGTACGACGTGATTGCCCAGGACGCCGCAGCCCAGTTGCGGGCCGCGGACCCGCACAACGTGGTCCGGCTGATCCTTCCCCGCCACGATGCGGGCAATCCGGGCGATGCGTACAGCGACGCGGCGCAGCTGTTCCGTGACTGGCAGGAGCAGGGCATCCTGCTTCCCGACCCCCGGCCCGCCCTGTACGTCTACGAGCAGGCCATGCGCGGCGGGGCGGTGCTCCAGCGGGGGCTGATCGGCGCGCTGCGGCTGACGCCGCTGGGCGCAGGCCCCGTGCTGCCCCACGAGGACGTCATGCCCGGAGCCGGTCGCAAGCCGTCGGCAGCTGATGGAGGCGGCCGGGGCCAACCTGGAACCGATCTTCCTGCTCTACGACGGTGACGGCGCGGGCGGCGCGGCCTCGCGGCTGGTCACGCAGGTGGCCGGTCGCAGGCCGCCGCTGATGACCGTGGACACCGACGACGGGATCCGGCACCGGCTGTGGGCGCTGACCGATCCGGCCGAGCAGGCGGCCGTGGCCGCCGACCTCGCCTCCCGCCAGGCGCTGATCGCCGACGGGCATCACCGCTACGCCGCCTACCTCCAGCTCAGGCCCGGAAGCGGGCCAACGGCCAGGACGGGCCGGGCCATGCCGGCCCACCTGGCGCCGTGGGACGCGGGCCTCGCGCTGCTGGTGGACTCTCGCGCGCTTCCCGCCTCATATCGGGGCGATCCACCGGGTGATCCCGGGGCTCAGCGCCCCGGAGGCGGCGCAGCGGCGCGAAGGCCGCGTTCGCGGTGCGGCCGCTGCCGGAACGGCTCCTGCACGACCCGACGGCATCATGGATCGTGCTGCGCGAGGTCGGCGGCGTGGCGTTCGTGGTGGCCGGACGGCGGGAGGCCCACCTGCTCACCGACCCCGATCCGCGGCAGGCCGAGGCGGCGATGCCCGGCCGCTCGGACCGCTGGCGCGGGCTTTCCGCCTCGGTCCTGCAGGAGCTCCTGCTCGCTCGGCGTGTGGGGGATCCGGGACGACGAGAGCAGCGTCCAGGTGCATCACGATGCGGCGGCGGCGCTGCGGGCCGCGGGCCGGCCTCCCGGCGGGACCGCGGTGCTCTGCCCGCCGCTCGCGGCGGCGGACGTCTACGCGGTCGCCGCGCACGGTGAACGGGTGCCCCGCAAGTCGACCTCGTTCGCCCCTAAGCCGCGCTCCGGGCTCGTGCTGCGCTCGTTCGCTTACGGCTGACGGGCCCGGCCGCCGGACCGTCTACGGGGAATGGCCTGGGCCTTGCGGACGTACAGCCAGTCGGGCCCCTGGGTGAGCGGCACGAAGTTGGCCAGGAAGTAGGCCCGCAGCCGCGGCGTCCACGGGATCCGCGGCGCGGAGCTGGCCGTGAGCCACAGGTACTGGGCCGCGCGGAACGCCGACATCCACAGCTGCTCCACGGCTGGGACGCGCCCGGCGCCGGTCAGCGCGTTGTGGCCGCCGGAGAGCGCGTAGTCGCTGCCGACCCCGTCGACCATCGTCGAGAGCAGCCCGGGACGGCCGGAGGTGAACCGGTTGATGGCGATCGTGTACGACACCTGGTCGGTGAGCACGCAGGCGCCGGGGGGATCATCCGCTCGGCCGCGCTGATCTCCGTGGCGGGGATGGCCGCGGCGAGGTGGCTCTCGGCAACTGCCTGCAGGACGGCGAGGGCGGCGAGCGTCACCGCGGCGAGCACCGGCTGTCCCGCGCCGCAGCAGCACCACCGGGCCAGCGCCCGCGCACCGGCCACCGGGGCTGCCCCGAGCACGCGGGAGAGCGGCAGCGCGATGGCCAGCGCCAGGAACGGCGCGAGGAACGCGGCGTAGTGGTTGTAGAAGTCGGACGGCCACAGGAAGGCGACGACCGCGAGCCCGAAGGTGGCGGTGGCGAAGATATCCAGCGCGGGCGGTGCCTGGCGGGTGAGGCGGGCGCCCAGCACCGATCAGCCCGGCGATGATCACGATGACGGCAGCGCCGATCGCCACCAGCGCCGGTGTCGCCAGCTGCGGCGCGTGGGTGAGGCCGAGCATGTGCTGGAGCCGGAACCCGAGCGGCACCCGGACCAGGTCGGATCTGACCAGCTGGGCGACGATCACGCTGCGGTAGAAGGTCCGCGGGGCGAGCAGCGCGAACGGCAGCACGGGCAGCAGGAACCCGGCCGCGACCCCGGCGGCGAACCGGGCGGCCTGCGCGCGGCCGCCGGGCGGTGAGCGCGAGCACCACCAGCACCGGCAGGATGGCCCACACCTTGACCGCGCCCGCGAACCCGAACGCGAGCCCGCCCCAGATCAGGCGCCGACCCGTCGGCCAGCCGGTCGCCGTCGAACACCGCGAGCGCCCCGAGCAGGCAGAACAGCACCAGCCACGGCTCGAGCAGCACGGTTCTGGCCGCCTGCATGCTGTCCGGGTACACGGCGATGATCCCGCAGCTGACGGTCACCGCGAGCAGCCCGCGGTGGCGGGTGAGCAGGCCCGCCAGCGGCACGGCGGCGGCGCTGGCCAGCGCGGTGAGCACCCGCCCGGCCGCCATCCCCGCGACGGTGCCCAGCCGCCTTGGTCGCCAGCGCGACCGGGGCCATCAGCAGCGTGATCCCGGGCGGCTGCACCATGATGAAGTCGCGGTACGGGCAGCGCCCCGTGGATCAGCCGGACGGCGCTGCCGAAGTCGGTCCCGTCGTCGTATTCGGTGATCCCGAGCAGGTAGCCGGGGCGGCTCAGCTGATACAGCCGCAGCGCCAGGCCGACCAGGGTCGCCACGATGATGACCGTGGTGGTCGCCCCGGGCAGGGCGAAGCGGCGGCGGGCAGCGCTCGGCCCGCGGCGGCAGGCCGGAACCCGGTGCTGGGCGTTGTCGCAGACGTTCTGCTCACGGGTGTGTGACTCCGCACGTTGTGCGTGGGACGCGAAACACGTCGCGGCCATGACCGTTGCCCGGCCCGCCGGGCCGGGAGACCTCCCGCAACGTGCCGGGATCTGGCCGCCGTGCGCGATCCTACTCGCTCTCCGCCGCCTACCCGGATTGGCCTGACTTACCGTCACCGGCCGGTGGCTATCGGTCCGTCGTGGTCTGGCACGATAAAACCCATGAACCAGGCAGAACGCAGCTCCGCCACCGGCGGCGGTGTCCGGCCACTCGGGCACGAGGTGTTCGAGATCGACACCCGGATGGCTTGGCCACGACAAGATCACTGCTTGGCTACCTGATCCGGGCGGAGCGGCCGTGCCTGGTCGAGACGGGCACCGCGCCGTCGGCGCGGGTGGTCCGGGACGCGCTCGCTCAGCCTGGGCATCGGCCCCGCGGGATCTGGCCACCGTCGTGGTCACGCACATTCACCTGGACCACGCGGGCGGGGCGGGCGACATCGCCGCCATGTTCCCGGAGGCCGAGATCGTGGTCCACCAGCGGGGGCCCGGCACCTCGCCGACCCCAGCTCGCCTGATGGACAGCGCGCGCAGCGTCTACGGCCCGCGCTGGATGCCCTGTTCGGCGAGCTTGCGCCCACTCCCGCCGAGCGCATCCGGGCGGTGGAGGAACGGGGGTCGATCGACCTGGGCGGCGGGCGGCGCGCTGGACAGCCACTACTCCCCGGCCACGCCAAGCACCACGTGGGCCTCATCGACTCGGTCAGCGGCGACCTGTACGTGGGCGACGCCGCCGGGGTGTTCATCGAGGAGACCGGGACCTGCGCCCGGCGACCCCGCCGCCCGACTTCGATCTCGCGCTGGCCCTGGACTCGCTGCGGATGTTCGCGGCGCTCAGGCCGGTGCGGCTGCTGTTCAGCCATTTCGGGCCGGTCGGGGAGGTGGCGCAGACGCTGGAGCGGTCGGCGGAGGAGCTGAACGTGTGGACCGAGCAGACCAGGCGGGCGCATGACGCCGGGCTCGACCTCGACCACGCGGTGGCGCATGGTCACCGAGCAGACCAGGCAGCGGTACGCGGCGCTCGCGCCCGGCGCCGACCCGGCGCTCAGCGCCAGGTTCGAGCGCCAGAGCGGGGCGGCCACTCAACGTGACCGGCATCATGCACTGGCTCGAGAAGCAGGAGCAGGCCGCGCGCTAACCGGCGTCCGCCGCCGCTAAGCGCCCAGCCGGCTAACCGGCGTCCTCCGCGGTGGCCCGGCGTCTCTGGCTGGCGGGCCTCGCGGCTGGCTCGGCGTCTCCCGGCTGGTGCGTGAGCATCCCGCGGCCGGGCCGGCGTCCTCGGCTGGGCGGGCGTCCGCGGCTGGGCGAGCGTCCTCGGCGACCGGTGCTCTTCCGCCTCGTGGGTGGCCGCGGTGGGCCCGTGGCGTCGTCGCTCGCCTGGGTCGGCGAGGTCCTCGAGGACGGCCGTGTCCAGGTCCTCGAAACGCTCGGCGGCGTCGGTCTCCTCCGTCGGCATCCGCTGCCGCTGCCCGGCCGAACCAGTCCCGCGCCTCCTCCGCCCGGCCCGCATCGAGCAGCGCGTCGGCGTAGGCGTAGAACAGCCGGGCCGACCACGGACGCAGCCGCCCGTCGGTGAGCTCGGGCACCTGCAAGGCCACCGCCGCGGCGGCGGGCCGTCCCTCGTCGCGGCGGATTCCCGATTCGACGATCCGGAGCTCGATCTGGACCTCGCGGTCAAGGCCGCTGACGCCGGGGTCGTTGATGATCGCCAGCGCCCGGTCCGGGCTGGCCCAGCGCCCGCTCGCAGTCGGCCATCAGCGGCAGATAGCCGCCGCGCCCGGTCAGCCGACGCGCGGTACGCAGCATCGGCGAGCGCCGTCGGCCCAGCGCCCGGCCCGGTAGGCGGCGATCCCGCAGGCTTCGCGTACCACTCCCACCCGGGCCGCCAGGCGCCGCGCGGCCAGCGTGAGCTGGTAGGCCTGCTCGGGGTCCTCCGCCAGGTCGGCGGCCACCAGCCGGCGTGCCACCGCGTCGGCAGAGATCGCCGGGCAGGGTGCGCAGTTCGGCCCGCACCTGTGGATCCAGCTGGTCCCGCGGAGACGGTGTCGGGTACTCCGGCCCCGCCATGGCACGTGTCCGCGCCGGTCCGTGGCCCGGTGCCCGCCCGGCCAGCTCCGGCCGCGGCCCACCGGTGCTGCCTGGGCCGTCCGGTCCTGCCTGGTCTGGCCGCATTCCTGCCCGCTGGCCCTGTTCCCGTCGCCGCGGGCCCGGACAGGCCTGCTGCCCGCGTTCTGCCTGCTGGCCCGCGTGCCCGGCTCGGTGCCCCGGAAGCGTGGGGGCGCCTGCCGCCTCCCTGGCTCGCCCGGCCTGCTGGCCCGCCCGGCCATGTTCCGCCTCGTCGCGCTCCTCTGGCGCCGTTCCACGCCGGGCTGGGCCGCTCGACGCCCAGTCCCGTCGCGCCGCGCCGCGTGCCGCATCGCGGCGGCCGGAGCCCGCGTCGCTCCGCGCCACCCGGGCCGGAATGGCCGCGCCCGGTGGATCGGGCCGGTCGTGCCCGTGTCCTTCCGCCTTGCGACCCGGCCTCCGCGGCCCGCGTCCTGGACCGCTGCGGCCGTTCCAGCCCGCCGCGGCCTGTGTCCGTTCCGCCTGCACCCGGTCTCGTCCCTGGCCCGAGCGGCAGTTCCGCGCACCCGTTCCGCCCGCTGCGGCCCGTCTCGCCCCGCTGCGGCGCTCGTTAGCGGCCCTCGCCAGGTGCTGTCCCGGTCCCGCCGGCGGCCTGTGCCCGTATCCGCCCCGGCGGTCCCGGTCGTCCGCCGCGGCCCGATCCAGTCCCGCCGCGGCCGGTCCCGGCACCACGTCTCCGGCCCGAACCGGCAGCCGCCGCGGCCCGTATCGCCTGGCAGTCCGCCGCGGCCTGCACCGGCAGCGGCACTCCGGGTCGAGAAGCCGCCACGGCTCGCCGGCCCGATCGACCGGCACGGCCACCGCCGGCAGCTGCTCTCCGTGTGGTGACCTGCCGCGACCCGCTGTCCCAGCGGCCGCTGGCCCGTCCGGCGCTACTGGCGCCGTCCGATACCGCGCACCCGGGCACTGCCGGTGGCCTGCCGCCCGGCCGCGGCCTCCCGCCGCCACGCCCGCCAGGCGCCGCCGCGGCTTGTCCCGCCGTTACGGCCGCCGCGGCTCTTCCCCCATCGCGTTTCCACCTTCCGGGCTGGCCAGCAGGGCCGACACCATCACAACATGCAGGGTCACAGCAAAACTGGGGGCCGCTTCAGCGAAGCGGCCCCCAGAGAAGTATGTCCGGCGGCGTCCTACTCTCCCACGCGGTCCCCCGCGCAGTACCATCGGCGCTGAAGGGCTTAACTTCCGGGTTCGGAATGGGACCGGGTGTTTCCCTTCGCTATGGCCACCGAAACACTATGGAGATGTGGTGCCCCGACCGCATCTCGGGAACCGCACAGTGGACGCGTGGCACACAGGTCTGGGAGTCGCCTCCCAGACCGGGAGTTGTAAAGCCAAGCCACTCGGCCTATTAGTACCGGTCAGCTCCACGTGTTGCCACGCTTCCACCTCCGGCCTATCAACCCAGTCGTCTAGCTGGGGGCCTTACCGGGTTAACCCCGAGGGAGACCTCATCTTGAGGCGAGCTTCCCGCTTAGATGCTTTCAGCGGTTATCCCTTCCGAACGTAGCCAACCAGCCGTGCTCCTGGCGGAACAACTGGCACACCAGAGGTTCGTCCGTCCCGGTCCTCTCGTACTAGGGACAGCCCCTCTCAAGTCTCCTGCGCGCGCAGCGGATAGGGACCGAACTGTCTCACGACGTTCTAAACCCAGCTCGCGTGCCGCTTTAATGGGCGAACAGCCCAACCCTTGGGACCTGCTCCAGCCCCAGGATGCGACGAGCCGACATCGAGGTGCCAAACCATCCCGTCGATATGGACTCTTGGGGAAGATCAGCCTGTTATCCCCGGGGTACCTTTTAGCCGTTAAGCGACGGCGCTTCCACATGCCACCGCCGGATCACTAGTCCCAGCTTTCGCTCCTGCTCGACATGTCTGTCTCACAGTCAAGCACCCTTGTGCACTTACACTCGACACCTGATTGCCAACCAGGCTGAGGGTACCTTTGGGCGCCTCCGTTACCTTTTAGGAGGCAACCGCCCCAGTTAAACTACCCACCAGACACTGTCCCTGATCCGGATCACGGACCCAGGTTAGACATCCAGAACGACCAGAGTGGTATTTCACCAATGACTCCACAGGAACTAGCGTCCCTGCTTCACAGTCTCCCACCTATCCTACACAAGACGTCCCAAACACCAATGTCAAGCTGCAGTGAAGGTCCCGGGGTCTTTCCGTCCTGCTGCGCGTAACGAGCATCTTTACTCGTAGTGCAATTTCGCCGGGTCTGTGGTTGAGACAGTGGGAAAGTCGTTACGCCATTCGTGCAGGTCGGAACTTACCCGACAAGGAATTTCGCTACCTTAGGATGGTTATAGTTACCACCGCCGTTTACTGGCGCTTAAGTTCTGAGCTTCGCGGCCCGAAGGCCACTAACCCTCCCCTTAACGTTCCAGCACCGGGCAGGCGTCAGTCCGTATACGTCGTCTTGCGACTTTGCACGGACCTGTGTTTTTAGTAAACAGTCGCTTTCCCTGGTATCTGCGACCGTACCCAGCTCAGAGGGCATGCCTCCTCACCGGGCGCGGTTCCCCTTCTCCCAAAGTTACGGGGATAATTTGCCTAGTTCCTTAACCACAGTTCACCCGATCGCCTAGGTATTCTCTACCTGACCACCTGCGTCGGTTTAGGGTACGGGCCGCCGAGATGCTCACCGCGAGGTTTTTCTTGGCAGCATGGGATTACTCACTTCGCCTAAATCGGCTCGGCATCAGGTCTCAGGCTTGTGGTGCGCGGATTTGCCTACGCACCGCCCTACACCTTTACTCCGGGACAACCATCGCCCGGTAGAGCTACCCTCCTGCGTCACCCTTCGGTTTGCCTACTGCCGGTTCTGGGTCGCGCGCTCGGCCAGCTCGTCCCGAAGGACTCGCCGGCTGTCGCGCGCTTAGCATCGCCAGGGTCGGCATGGGCGCATCTAAGCGGGTACGGGAATATCAACCCGTTGTCCATCGACTACGCCTGTCGGCCTCGCCTTAGGTCCCGACTCACCCTGGGCGGATTAGCCTGCCCCAGGAACCCTTGGTCATTCGGCGGAGGGGTTTCTCACCCCTCTTTCGCTACTCATGCCTGCATTCTCACTCGAGTGGCGTCCACGGCTGGATCACTCCGCCGCTTCACTCGCCACCACGACGCTCCCCTACCCACCCGCGCACCTGATCCTAAAGGCGCCAGCGGCCACGATCGGGTCAGCCGCGGCCGAAACCGCAGCGGTCCAGACCGCCATCCACCTTAGCCACAAAGGGCCGGGTTATCGCGCGAGTGCCACAGCTTCGGCGGTGTGCTTGAGCCCCGTTAAATTGTCGGCGCAGAATCACTTGACCAGTGAGCTATTACGCACTCTTTCAAGGGTGGCTGCTTCTAAGCCAACCTCCTGGTTGAGCAATACGTAACTGAACGAAGTA